>Ga0076930_100055_pt1 | contig 188704 bp, 163 predicted proteins | sample HotLakConsoUCCRE_FD_71149 | JGI IMG/M metagenome (GOLD analysis project Ga0076930, IMG submission 71149) | Hypersaline microbial mat communities from Hot Lake, Washington, USA - Hot Lake Consortium UCC-RE (version 3) (version 3) ...
GCAACCTGAACGAAGGCCCAGCGCACACCAGAATCAGATGGTGCTGATATGAACGTGGGGCTTAACCGGACAGCAGTGGGCCTGTCCCGCGGATCTACCGGCCCCTCAGGTTTTCCGCTGGACCACCTGTTGCGGGGCGGCGCGTGGAGATCCTCGGGACAGGCCCGTGGAAGACGGACCGCGAGGGCGCTGCGCTCAGCCCAAGCCGTCAAACAGCGCGGTCGACAGATAGCGTTCGGCAAAGGACGGGATGATGACGACGATCTGCTTGCCGGCATTTTCCTCGCGCTGGCCGATCCTGATCGCGGCCACCAGGGCGGCACCGGAGGAGATGCCGACCGGCAGGCCTTCGAGCTTCGCCACCTTGCGCGCCATGGCGAAGGCCTCGTCATTGGTCACCTTCTCGATCTCGTCATAGATCTTGGTGTCGAGCACGCCGGGCGCGAAGCCGGCGCCGATGCCCTGGATCTTGTGCGGGCCGGGATTGCCGCCCGACAGAACCGGCGAATCCGAAGGCTCCACGGCAACGATCCTGACGCCGGGCTTCTTCTGCTTGAGCACCTGGCCGACGCCGGTGATGGTGCCGCCGGTGCCGATGCCGGACACCAGGATATCGATCCCGCCCCTGGTGTCGTTCCAGATTTCCTCAGCCGTGGTTTTGCGGTGGATCTCCGGGTTGGCGGGGTTCTCGAACTGCTGCGGCATCACCGAACCGGCGATTTCGCCCAGCAGTTCCTCGGCTTTCGCGATGGCGCCCTTCATGCCCTTGGGGCCTTCGGTCAGCACCAGTTCGGCGCCGAGCAGCGCCAGCATCTTGCGGCGCTCGACCGACATGGTCTCGGGCATGGTCAGGATCAGCCGGTAGCCCTTGGCGGCGGCGGCAAACGCCAGCGCGATGCCGGTGTTGCCCGAGGTCGGCTCGATCAGCGTGGTCTTGCCGGGCGTGATCTTGCCGTCGGCCTCCAGCGCCTCGATCATGGCGACGCCGATGCGGTCCTTGACTGATGCGATAGGGTTGAAGAACTCGAGCTTGCCCATCAGCTCGGCCTTGACGCCCTCGGCGCTTGCGAGCTTGGACAGGCGGACGATCGGCGTGTTGCCGACAGTGTCGAGAATCGAATCGTAGATACGGCCGCGACCGGGAGTTTCAGCGGAAGTGGCTGACATGGCAAAGCTCCTTTGTATTTGACCCGAGTGTAGGGCCGCAGGCCGCGCGAAGCCAGTCAAGAGGCCGGAGCATCACCGCGATGGTGCGGAATTCTGTTCTAATGAACCGCTTGAAACCGGATCAAAATTCTCAGCACAGGCGTATTTGAGCTCAGCGGACAAGAAATCCTTCCGCGAGGGGATCATCTTCCTCGACAATGAACTCGGCCTTGCCGGCATAGTAGGCGCGGCCGGAGACAGTGGCAGTGATGGCGCTGTGCGGCCCCGCCCGGGTGAGCGAGGCGACGCGGCCTGAAAAGCGGCTGCCGATGATGCTGAGGAAGATCCGCTCCTGGCCAATCGCGATCTGGCCGCGGGCCTGCATGGCGGCAAGCCTTGCGGTGACGCCGGAGCCGGTGGGCGAGCGGTCGACCTGGCGGTCGGCGAAGACGCAGACATTGCGGGTCGGCTGTTCCGAGAAGGCGTCGCGGCCGTCGGTCAGGATCGTGCCGTAGAGGAAGGCCAGGTCGGAGGCATCGGGATGGCTCAGCGGCACCGCCGCCTGGGCCGCCTTCGTCAGGCTGTCCGCCGCCTCGACAAAGGCCGTCACCGGGTCGCGGCCGAACTTGAGCCCGAACTGGCGGGCGTCGGCCAGCGCATAGAAAGCGCCGCCATAGGCGATGTCGAAATTCACCTTGCCCCAATTGCCGATGGTCAGCGCCTTGTCCTTCGCAAACAGGAAGGACGGCACGCTTTCGAAGCTCACCTCCGCCGGCCTGCCGCCCTGCATCGCAACTTCGGCGCGGACCATGCCGCAAGGGCATTCGATGTTGACCAATGTCACATCCTCGCCGGCCTTCACCAGGCCTTGATCCACCGCATAGCGACCCAGCGCGATGATGGCGTGGCCGCACATGGTGGAATAGCCCTCATTGTGCAGGAACAGCACGGCGAGGTCGGCGCCGGGCAGATCCGGCTCGACCAGCAGCGCGCCATACATGTCGGCGTGGCCACGTGGCTCGAACATCAGGATCTTCCTGAGATGATCGAGATGGTCGCGGACATGGGCGCGTTTCTCCAGGATGGTGCCCTTGGGCAGGTCGGGATAGCCGGAGGTGACGATCCTCAGCGGCTCGCCGCCGGTGTGCATGTCGACGACTGTGAGCGGGCCGCTCATGCGACCCCGGTCGAGCCGAACCCCCCGGCGCCGCGCCCGGTTTCGCTCAGGGCCGCCCCCACGGTGAGGCGCACCTGCACGACAGGTGCGATGACGAGCTGGGCGACGCGCATGCCACGGGTGACCACGAAGGGTTCAGCGCCGAGATTGGCGAGGATCACCTTGACCTCGCCGCGATAGTCGCTGTCGATGGTGCCGGGTGAATTGAGGCAGGTGACGCCGAATTTGAGCGCCAGGCCGGAGCGCGCACGGACCTGGGCCTCATAGCCCTCCGGGATCTCCATGATCAGGCCGGTGGGCACGGCGAAGCGGCCGCCCGGGGCGATATCGAGCGGCGCGCCGTCCTCGATCGCTGCGCGCAAGTCCATGCCCGCCGAGCCGGGCGTTTCATAGGCCGGCAGGTCCAGGCCTTCGCCATGGGGCAGGACAATGACACGCAGTTCGGGGACACGCAGTTCGGGGACACGCAGCTCGGGGACACGCAGCTCGGGGCCGGACGCCGGAGCGTCATGGGGTGTATATTGAGGCAGGCGATCGGGATGGGTCATGGGTCAAGCTTTCACCCTTGGCGGGCCGGGGTCAATTGCATGACAGGCCGCAAGCCGCTAGAAGGCAAACCAATCAACAGGAATTCGCCACCGATGCCCGCCATACTTGCCGAGGAGGTCGCGCGCCGCCGCACCTTCGCCATCATCTCGCACCCGGACGCCGGAAAGACCACGCTGACCGAAAAGCTCTTGCTGTTCGGCGGCGCGATCCAGCTCGCCGGCGAGGTCAAGGCCAAGAAAAGCCGTATCCAGACCCGTTCGGACTGGATGAAGATCGAGCGCGAACGCGGCATCTCGGTGGTCACCTCGGTGATGACCTTCGAATATGGCGGCCATGTCTTCAATCTGCTCGACACGCCGGGCCACGAGGATTTTGCCGACGACACCTACCGGACGCTGACGGCGGTGGACGCGGCGGTGATGGTGATCGACGCGGCCAAGGGCATCGAGCCGCGGACGCTGAAGCTGTTCGAGGTCTGCCGGCTCCGCGACATTCCGATCATCACCTTCGTCAACAAGATGGACCGCGAGGCGCGCAACCCGTTCGATATTCTCGACGAGGTGGAGCAGAAACTGGCGCTTGATTGCGCGCCGATGACCTGGCCGATCGGACAGGGCCGGAGTTTTGCCGGCACCTATCATTTGGGCAAATCGGCGATCCGGCACGGCGACACGGAAATGGAGCTGACGCCGGTCAACGGCCCCGAATCCGATGCCGTGGCCGGGCTCTTGCCCGAAAACGAGCGCGACACCTTCATCGAGGAAGCGTCGCTCGCCGTGGAGGCCTGCAAGCCGTTCGACCTCGAGGCCTTTCGCGAAGGCCATCTGACGCCGGTCTATTTCGGCTCGGCGCTGAAGAATTACGGCGTCCGCGACCTGATCAATGCGCTCGGCGACTATGCGCCGCAGCCGAGGGCGCAGGTCGCCGACACCCGCACGGTGGAGGCCACCGACCCGAAGATGACCGCCTTCGTGTTCAAGATCCAGGCCAACATGGACCCCAACCACCGCGACCGCATCGCCTTCGTGCGGGTGTGCTCGGGCACGCTCGAGCGCGGCATGAAGGCGCGGCTGGCGCGCACCGGCAAGCCGATGAGCCTGTCGGCGCCGCAGTTCTTCTTTGCCTCGCAGCGGCAGATCGCCGACACCGCCTTTGCCGGCGACGTGGTGGGCATTCCCAATCACGGAACGCTTCGCATCGGCGACACGCTGACCGAGGGCGAGGCGCTGGTGTTCCAGGGCGTGCCGAACTTCGCGCCGGAAATCCTGCGCCGCGTGCGGCTCGAGGATGCAATGAAGGCCAAGAAGCTCAAGGAAGCGCTGCAGCAGATGGCCGAGGAAGGCGTGGTGCAGCTGTTCTCGCCCGAGGATGGCTCGCCGGCGATCGTCGGCGTGGTCGGCGCGCTGCAGCTGGACGTGCTGAAGGAGCGGCTGTCCGCAGAATACGGCCTGCCGGTGAGCTTCGAGCTTGCGCGGTTCTCGGTCTGCCGCTGGATCTCGTCGGAGGACAGGAACGACCTCGAGCGGTTCGTGACCAGCCATCGCGGCGACATCGCCCGCGACCTGGACGGTGATCCGGTGTTCCTGGCAGCCGACCAGTTCTCGCTGAATTACGAGGCGGAGCGCTGGAAGATGATCACCATGGTGGCGATCAAGGAATACCAGGTCGCCAAGGCGGCCTGAGCGACGGCTTGGGACCAGACAGGGCTTGGCCGGCAGGCCTGATCAGGAACAATTCGCATCCGCAAGAGTTGAGGGGTAACCCCTCAAGGAGGCACGCATGCAGGGTTCCTATCTCCGTTTTGCAGCCATGATCCTCACCTCGACGGTGGTGATGTTCGGGCTGATGTATCTCAACACCTATGAAGCCGGCCATGTCTGGTTCAGCCAGACCCGGATGTGGATGGCGCTCTACATGGGCGCTGCGATGGCGGTGGTGATGCTCGGCTTCATGCTTGGCATGTACACCAACAAGAAACTCAGCATCGCCATCCTTGCGCTGGCCGTGCTGGTGTTTTCGGCCTCGCTCTATCTGGTGCGCAGCCAGGACACGATCGGCGACGAGGCCTGGATGAAGGCGATGATCCCGCACCATTCGATCGCCATCCTGACCAGTTCCCGCGCCAATCTCTCCGACCCGCGGGTGCGCGCTCTGGCCGACGAGATCATCGAGGCGCAGCGCCGGGAAATCGCCGAGATGGAGGCGCTGATCGCCGATCTGAACGGCGGGCCGGCGGCGACGCCCGAGATCGACGGCCAGTAGGACACTTCGCGGCATGTGGCCGAGACCAAACCCAATTCGCGAGGAGACATGATGGCACAGACAGCACAGCTTTACCGGATGGTCACCGACGATCACATCTGCCCCTATGGGCTGAAATCAAAGGACCTTCTGGAACGCAAGGGATACTCGGTCGAGGATCATCCGCTGAAGAGCCGCGAGGAAACCAACGCGTTCAAAAGCAAGCACGATGTCGAGACCACGCCGCAGACCTTCATTGACGGCGAGCGGATCGGCGGGTTCGACGCGTTGCAGGACCATTTCGGCGAGGCCAAGCATGATCCCGACGCCACCAGCTACCAGCCGGTGATCGCGATCTTTGCGGTGGCGGCGCTGATGGCGCTGGCCGTGAGCTGGGCGGCATTCGGATCGTTCTTTACCGTTCGCACGGCCGAGTGGTTCATCGCCATCTCGATGTGCATCCTGGCGATCCAGAAGCTCCAGGATCTCGAGTCCTTCCAGATGATGTTCATCACCTATGACCTGCTGGCGATGCGGCAGCTGCGGTATGCGAAGATCTATCCCTTCGGCGAGGCGTTCGCCGGCGTCCTGATGATCTCGGGCGCACTGATTTGGCTGGCGGCGCCGGTGGCGCTTTTCATCGGCACGATCGGCGCCGTGTCGGTGATCAAGGCGGTCTATATCGACAAGCGCGAGCTCAAATGCGCCTGCATCGGTGGCGGCAGCAATGTGCCTCTGGGCTTCATCTCGCTGACCGAGAACCTGATGATGGTGGCGATGGCGATCTGGATGCTCTCCAAGGGGATGTGAGCCGCTACCACTGCGGCACCGATTGCCGGACGCACGTAAGCACCCGCGCGCGAAATTTTCGCCGTCGGCATGGGGCAGGTCGGTGTCCGATCTGAAACCGGACTTGCGGGGCGCACGGGCAACCGGCCCGTGAGGAACAGAGTGAATGGCTTGGCGCAGCACCCCGCGCCCCGCCGGTGAGAGACATCCGCGCCTTCCGGGCGCGGACCGGCTTCCTTCCTGCCAGGCAACCACATTTCGCCCTCGGCGGTCTTGTCCCGTTCGGCGTCTCACGGCCGAACCCGCCGTCTCCCGATCAAGCCAACGTGGCAACCCGTTGACCGATCCAGGACTTGTCAGGCCGGCGTTTCAAGTGGCGATGCAGATCCCGAACCGGCCAGCCCGCCGGGCATGGGACTGCACTGAAAACGCCGCCGGGGCTGGCGTGCCAGCGCACCGGTTCCGGTCTGGGGCGAGGCCCATGGGCCAGGTCCACTTCGGCCTGACCGATTCTCGCTTAAGACCGGCATGATCCCTTCGCAAGCGTCTGGCTGACGGGTACGGCCCCCGTTCACCAGACCTCACCGCCTTCCGCCGGCCCGGGCTCCGTAAACCCGGGCCATCCATGGGAGCGGAAGATGCGGCAAGTATCGCATGGCCGGAAAGCGCGGGGAAAAAACAGCGCGAAATTCTTTATCCGGGTGTGGGTCGGGTCGCCGGGAACGCCGCTTTCCGGCGGCTGGCGCCGTTCCAGACATCTTCCTGCCCCCTGCCAGATTTCCCCGTTCTGGCGTGGAAATCGCACATGCCGCCTCACCCGCCAGAGGCAATAAGGAGGAACCATCGCGTTGCTCGTGCGTTGGGCCATCTTTCAAGGAGAAAGCCATGCGCACCCGAACCATGATCGCAGCCCTGATCTCGCTGCCCGTCAACGCGGTGATCTTCGGCGCCGGCGCCATCGCCGTGCTTTCGATCCCGGCCCTGGCCGAACAGGCCAAGTATCTCCTGCCTGCGGTGATTGTCGGCGGATTCCTGGTGACGTTCCCCGTCGCCTGGATCCTGGCGCCTCGCTTGCGCGCCCGGTTCAATTATCCCGAAAGACAGCACAACGCCTGATGCTCGAATCGCGGAGCAGCAAAGCCGCAGGCAGCCCACCCGCGTGTCAGACGGCGAACCAGAGGCTCGCCGCACCTGACGCGATGACCACGGCATAGACCGCGCCGACACGCAGTCCGAGCCCTGCAGTGCCGGCGACGAGGGAAATGATGCCCTTGATCACGGTGTTGACCGAAACGGCGATGAAAATGGCGAGCATGCCGGTTTGGACCGCCAGATCCTCTGAGACCACGCGCGCCATCGATATTGTCAGCGCATCGACATCGGTGAGGCCCGAAAGCGCCGCTGCGGCATAGACGCCAGCGGTCCCGAGCCAGGCGCGCAAATAATGGACCGCCAGCAGAACCACCGACAAAGCTGCGCCGAACAGCAGCGCCGTCTTCATCTCGACAGGGTTGGAGATGCCTTTGACCTCGTCTTCGGCCGCAGGCTTCTCGCCGCTTGAACAATAGATCAGCGCCGCCCCGATCAGCCCGGTCGCGGCCATGGCCGCCATCGGCAGCGCCAGCGGCGCGAGCAGGGCCGGCTGAAACACCCCCACCAGCACCAGGATGCGCAAGAACGTGATTGCGCCTGCAACGACGATCCCCGCGGCCACGACCGGGACGAGCGCCGGGCGCTCCCGTGCCAACCGCGCCAGCACCAGCGACGTCGAGGTTGATGACGCGAGACCGCCGAAAAATCCCGTCATCAGGATGCCGAGCCCGGCGCCCGCCAGCCTCATGCCGAGATAGCCCAGGAAGGACAGGCCTGCCACCACAACAACCGCCCACCACAGCTGGTAGGGATTGAAGGTTCCGCCGGGTCCATATCCCTGGTCGGGCAGCAGCGGCAGGACAACGACGGAGATCAGCCCGAGCTTGATCACCGCATCGAGTTCAAGCCGATCGATCCGCGCCACAAAGCGGTGAAGCCGGGCTTTGATGGTCAGGAGAAAGGCCGCGACGACAGCGCTTGCCGCGACCGGCGCCATCTCCCCCAGAACCGAGGCGGCGCCGAGCGCAAAGGTCAACAAAAGCGCGATCTCGGTGGTCAGGCCGATGTCCTGATCGCCCTTTATCTGCACCCAGTAGCTGACGGCCAGCAGGGCGCCGAGGGCGGCCAAACCCACGGCGAGCACGACGGGGGACGTGAGGGCTGAGAGCCAGGCGGCCACCCCGCCCAGAAGCGCCGTCAGCGCGAAGGTGCGAATTCCTGCAGTGCGCGCGCCGTCGGACTGCTCCCGCTCATGCCAGCCGCGTTCAAGCCCGAGCAGAAGCCCGATTGCCAGCGCCAGGCCAAGGCGGGAGAAGATCTGTGTTTCATCCATTGCCGCCATATTGGTTGATTTCCGCCGCGGGCGCCAGCATTGCGCCAGCCTTTCAACGCTGATCAGGGCGCCGTCTCCCGTCGTCCGTGCGGAGCGACAACGAAGCGGGATGCCGGTCCGGCCGGAACGCCGGCGGATGATGCGTCCAAAAGGCTTGATCGGCGCAGGGGATGGCGGCAGGGTAGAGCGGATGGATCCGGATCCGGATCTCGGCAAGGACGCCAGGCCCGGCTTTGGAAGCATGCATGTCACGATCACGTTTATTGGTGCGAACGCCACATGTGTCAGGACCTGATCATGGCTGCGCCTGCAACGGAACGGGACGAAGCCGGGGCTGTGTTTCGAAGGCAGAGAGAAACCTGGCGATCAGGCATGGCGGCCCCCGAGGGCGCGCGTTGCTGGCCGCCATGCTGTTGGTTCCGCCACTGCTTGCCGGCTGCACGAGTCTTGAGCCAGGACCAGGCAGAGGGTTGCTGGACCCGCCCCTGCGGGCGATCGGGCTGGCGCGCCATCATGCCGAACTGGCCCTGGGCCGCTACAGCCGCAACGCCGGGCCTGCGGCCGATGTGAGGTCCGATGCCGCGGCCAGTGTGCGCCGCGCCTGCAGCGGCGACCGGCCGGCGGTGACATGGCTCGGCCACTCCTCTGCCATCATCCATATCGGCGGGCGATGCATCCTCACCGACCCGGTGCTGGAGCCCAACCGCTCGCTAGCGAGCCCCCTGCCGAGAAGGCTGGTGGAAATTCCGTTCGGCGTCGAGGACCTGCCTCAGATCGACGCCATCATGCTTTCCCATGGAGACTATGATCACCTTCACATGCCGACGATCAGGGCGCTCACGCGCCGTTTTCCGGATGTGGTGGTGCTGCTCCCTCCGGGAGCGATCGGGCCCTTTGCGCAAATCCGCTTTCCGCGCATGGTGCGAGCCTCTCCGGGACAGTCGACTGAGATCCATGGCCTTACCATCACCGCCGAACGCGCCCATCATGCGACCAGGCGCAACCTGGCGGCGCTCAAGTCGGGCGAAGCCATTTCGTGGGTCTTGACTGACGGACGCAGGACGATTCTGTTCGTCGGCGACACGGGTTACGGACCTGCGTTCAGGGACATTTTCAGCTCGCACGGCGCAATCGATCTGCTGCTGGTGCCGATCGGCGCGCATGAACCCAGGGAACTGGTGGCCAAGGATCATGTCAATCCCGCGGAGGCCGTCCAGATAGCACTTGATGTGCAAGCGCGCCTGGCGATCGGCATTCATTGGGGCAGTTTTGCCCTCTCACCGGATCGCCCGGATGATACCGTACGCCGGTTCAGGCAGGCGGGCAGCAAGGCAGGGGTGACAACGCGCGTGCTGCCGATCGGCGGCAAGATTGCGGTTCCCTGATTGAAATTCACGTCCACCGGTGTAAACCCGGAGCCGACCTCCCCTCCTGCTCCGGAATTCCGTGATGAAAGCCATTCTCTACGAAGCCTTTTCGCAGCCGCCGAAGCTGGTCACGCTGCCGGATCCTGGCCCCGAGCCCCATGGCGTCGTGGTCCGGGTGGAGGCGACGGGCGTGTGCCGAAGCGACTGGCATGGCTGGGTGGGGCATGATCCGGACATCGCGCTGCCGCATGTGCCAGGCCATGAGCTTGCGGGCACGATCGAGGCGGTGGGCCGCGAGGTCAATCGGTTCAAGGTCGGTCAACGGGTGACGGTGCCGTTTGTCGGCGGCTGCGGGCACTGCCCGGAGTGCCATGCCGGGCACCAGCAGGTCTGCGACCACCAGTTTCAGCCCGGCTTCACCCATTGGGGCTCGTTTGCCGAGTTCGTGTCGATCCACCGGGCCGATCTCAACCTGGTGGCGCTGCCCGAGAGCCTGGATTTTGCCACCGCCGCGAGCCTGGGCTGCCGCTTCGTCACCTCGTTTCGCGCCGTGGTCGACCAGGGCCGGGTGTCGGCAGGGGAATGGGTGGCGGTGCATGGCTGCGGCGGGGTCGGACTGTCGGCGATCATGATCGCCGTGGCGTCGGGGGCCAATGTGGTGGCGGTCGATATTTCCGATGCGGCGCTGACGCTGGCGCGCCAGCTGGGGGCTGCGGCCGTGATCAATGGCCGGCAGGTCGAGGACGTCGCGGGTGCAGTGCGCGACGTCACCGGGGGCGGGGCGCATGTGTCGCTCGATGCGCTGGGGTCGGTGACGACTTGCGTGAATTCGATCAACGCGCTGCGCAAGCGCGGCCGGCATATCCAGGTCGGGCTGATGGCGGGCGACCACAGCCTGCCGCCGGTGCCGATGGGGCGGGTGATCAGCCATGAGCTGGAGATCCTGGGCAGCCACGGCATGCAGGCGCACCGCTATGGCGCGATGATGGCCATGATCGAGGCGGGAGCCCTGAAGCCCGAGCTTCTGGTGGGGCAGAGGATCACGCTTGAGCAATCGATCGATGCCCTGATGGGCATGGACCGGTTCGCGGGCGTCGGCGTGACGGTGGTGACGGAGTTCTGAGGCGCTTCTTCGGCAGGTTTGCTGTGGGTAGGGGTCTTGACCACAGCAGGACGCCAAAGATTGAGCCTGGCTGCAATCAACGGTAGACTGCCGGTGAAGGAGACCGTCGATGCCCAGATCCCTTGTCGTCATTGCTGCGATGCTGTGCGGTCTGGCTGCCGGAAGCGCGTCAGCAACCGAAGCCTCGGCCAAGTTCAGTTTCAAGCCGCTTGCCGTCGAAGGGCTGGTGCTGCGCGACCGGGTGGTGGTCGGGCCGGACTTTGCCGAAAAGCACAGGATCGAGGTGGCGGCGCCGTTCACATTCAAGGCTCCGCGGGTCGACGGGTTGCTGCGGGTGGCGAAATTTCCCGCCGAGCTCGGTCAGGCCTATATCAAGATCGTCTATGGCTCGACTGACGAGCAGTTCATGGAAAGCATCCAGTTCAACCCGTTTGCGCTCGACACCGGGCCGATCGAGCAGCGCCGGCATCGGCTCGCCTCATTTCTGGAAAACACCGTCTGGGCGCAAATCACCGATGGCCAGGGCGAGCGCAAGATCGACGCTCTGCGTGGCCGGAAGATCGGCGCCTTCGAGGCCGTCGAGCTGATCGGCCGCTATGTCGACATCAAGGACAGCGGCAACGGCACGGTGCTGGCGCGCGTCGTGGCGCTGATGCGGGAGACCAGCCGCGACGGGCTGATCGCCACCATCAACATCGCAACGCGAATGGTGAAGGTGACCAATGACGCGGAGCTAGACGAGACCCTCAGCGCCGACATCCTGGGCAGCGTCGCGTTCGAGTAAGGCGCGAGATCAGGCAGCGACTTCGGCGTTGAGCCTGGCAAGTCCGGATTTCAGGGCCGCGATGCAGGCGGGGTCGAAGGCGGTGCCGGCGTCGGCGTCAAGGATGGCGAGCGCTTTTGCGATCGGCATGGCGGCGCGGTAGGGACGTTCGGCCGAGAGCGCGTCAAACACGTCGGCGACTGTGAGGATGCGCGCCTCCAGGCAGATCTCCGCACCCTTGAGCCCGTAGGGATAGCCCTTGCCGTCGATCCGCTCGTGGTGCGCGGCGGCGACCGGCGCGATGTCTTGAAAGGCGTGGACGCGCCTGAGGATGGCTTCGCTCTGGGCCGGGTGACGCCGGATCGAGGTCCACTCATCATCGTCGGGCTTGCCCGGCTTGTCGAGCACCTGGTTTGACACGCCGAGCTTGCCGAGATCATGCAGCAGGGCCGCGCGGCGGAGCCAGCGGCGGTGCGCCGGGCTGAGACCCATCTCCTCGGCGATCATGTCGGTGTAGAGCGTGACCCGGTTGGAATGGTCGGCGGTAAACGGGCTCTTGGCGTCGACCACATCGGAGAAGGCTGTGGCGATGTCATCGAGATAGTCTTCGTCAACAGGTTCGGACTGCAGCGCCGGCTTCATCGCAAAGACGCAGGATTCGATATCCGGCGATGTGAGCATGGCCCAGAATTCGGGATCGGCCTGAGCGGTGACGAAGGCCGAGACCAAAGCCGGGTCGAACCACGCGCCGGAGCGCGCCTCGATCTCGCTGAGCGCGGCCTCGGCGCCGTTTTCGGTGTGGAAGACATCGATCACCTGGGCCATCAGCGTGATGCGCGCGATCAGCGGGATCTGGTCGCCCTTCAGGCCTTCGGGCTTGCCGGAGCCGTCCCAGTGTTCGTCGAGCGAGCGGATGCCGTCCTGCACGGCGTCGGAGAAGCGCATCTGCGCGGCGATGTCGGCGCCGCGATGGCAGCGGGTCTCGATCAGGCTGCGCGAGATCTCGCCGCCATTCTGCAGTATGTTGACGATGGCGCGGATGCGCTCGGAGAGACCGGATTCGAGCCCGGTTTTCCTGAACACGAAGCGCAGCGCCGAAGACAGGCTGCCGTCGATGGTCTTGAAATCACGCTTGAAGGAGATGTCGTCGGCGAGATAGAGCTCGCAGATCCGCGCGGCGTTGCTGGAGCAGCCGAGGTCCTTGAGCAGCAGCGTGTAGTACAGGTCCTTGAGCACGTCATCGGGCAAGGCCAGCACCTCGCCGATGCGGGTGCCGATCCAGGCGCAGCGGATGCAATGGCCCTCGGGCTGTCCCTCGGTCATGTCGAGCGCATAGCTGAGCGCCCCCAGCAAATCGGCGAGCTTGAAGGACGGCGGGCGCTCGGGTTTGGCGAGGGTCAGATAGAGGCTTGAACTCATGGGGGCGGCTCCGGTGTGCCGGACCGGTGTAACAGCCGGGGCTTAAGAAGGGTTTACCGGGCGGGGACGGGTGTCCCTGAGGGACAGCTGCGGATAGGGGGATGAACCGGACCAAGGCCCCTCAGGCCGCCACCCGTGGGCCGGTCCCGCGCATCTGCGGAATCGGTCGTTTGGCGGGGCAGTAGATCCTCGCCACTAGGGCGAGGATAACGGCGGGAGGGGAGTGAATGACGGCCGAAGGGGCCGTGGACGGCAACAAGTGTTGTCCGACAGGCTTGCCAACCCCCGCCGAATTGTCATAATTCCGCTTTCGCTTTGTCATCCTGCCCTTACGTTTCGCCGTCCTGCCCCCACGTTTCGTCATCCTAGGGCTTGTCCCTAGGATCCACCGCCGGCGGCCCCACAACAGGCGGTCCAGTGTAAAACCCGAGGGGCCGGTCGATGCTCTCAGACATCGCTTCGCTCTTCCTGGACAGGCCCGTGCATAACGGCGGAGAGATTGGCTGACGGCTGTGAGGACGGGTCGTGGACGACGGCGGCAGGCTTGCATGGCAGCGGTGTGGCGGAGGAACGTCGTCGGCTGGAGTGTACCAGCCAACGCGGGCCGACGCGCCCCTGCCGACTTGACGGCCTGATGAAACCGGCCTATCCCTCATGTGGGAATTTTTCTCATATAGGGAATTATTGATGCAGACGACGCTGAATGACAGGCTGGCGGAGCGGCTCAGGCAGATCCGGACCTCGCGGGGATGGTCGCTGGAGGTGCTGGCGGAAAAGAGTTCGGTCAGCCGCTCGACGCTGTCGCGCATCGAGAACGCCGAGGTGAGCCCGACAGCGGAGACGCTTGGCAGCCTGTCGAGCGTTTACCAGATGAGCATCTCGCAATTGCTGGCGCCGATCGAGACGCCGTTCACGCCGCTGGTGCGCCGCGCCGAACAGAGCCAATGGAGCGACGCCGACAACGGCTTCATCCGCCGGATCGTGTCGCCGCCCAGCGGCGGGCTGTCGGCGGAAGTGGTGCAGTGCGAGCTTGCCGCCCACCAGCGGATTTCCTACGCGGCGCCGTCGGTGGCGGGCCATGAGCATCATCTGGTGCTCCTGAGCGGTATCCTGGCGGTGACGCTCGGAGACGAGACACGGGTGCTGGAGGCGGGCGATTGCCTGCGCTATCAGCTCTTTGGCCCGTCGCGCTTCCAGACCGGGGACCAGCCGGCATCCTATCTGATCGTTCTCGTGTGAGGCCCCGATGACCCGCATTGCCATTCACGCCCTTGGCCCCGATGAACTGGACGCGCACGCCGAGGCGCTGGCCCAGATCATGGCCGACACTGTCGAGGAGGGGGCGGCGATCGGCTACATGCAGCCGTTTGCGCTGGCCGACGGACTGGCATTCTTTGCGACCCAGGTGTTTCCCGAGGTGCGCGCCGGCCGGCGAGGGCTGTTGATGGCCCGGCTTGACGGCGAGGCTGCAGGGTCAGTGCAGCTGATCACGTCGCTGCCGCCCAACCAGCCGCACCGCTGCGAGGTGGCCAAGATGATGGTGGCGCCGGCGGCGCGGCGGAACGGCATCGGCCGGGCGCTGATGCATGCGCTGGACACGCATGCGCGGGCGGCGGGCAAGAGCCTGATCACGCTCGACACCCGCACCGGCGATCATGCCGAACTGCTCTACCGCGCGGCGGGATTCGAGATCGCCGGCGTGATCCCCGGATTTGCCCGCGACCCCGATGGCAAGGCGCTGCACGCGACGACCTATATGTACAAGAAGCTTTAGGTTTCGGGGCGGCTTCGACCCTCCTGGCCGCGGATCCTCTCCGCGCGGCGGATTGACGTCACCCAGTTGCCGGGCCGCCGAGGATCGCATGGGCAATCGGCGCTGTCGCGTCATCATCCGGCAGCGAATGGTCGGCCTGAACGGGCTCGCGATTTGCCTCAAGCAGCTTGCGAATGGTGACGAGGCCGGGCAAGGCGTCGGTCATGGTCTGGCGATCCTGGTCGCTCAGGATATGGTTGAAGGTGCGCGCTGCGGCATTGATCGCCTCTTCGCAAAAGGCACGCCCGGCGGCGGTGAGAAAGACCTGCTTGGAGCGGGCGTCGATCTCGCAGGGCCTGGTTTCGATGAAGCCGCGCTTTTCCAGCACCTGGATCGAATGGCTGATCGTCGCCTTGGACACGTTCATGGCGCCGGCGAGGCTGAGCGGCGTGACGCCGTCACCCGCCCGGACCAGATGCAGGACGATGGCGAAATGCGACGGATGGACGCCGTCGGGCAGCATCTTGCCAACCAGCGTCGTGCAAAGCTGGTCGATCTTGCTGATCTCGTTGAAAAAGATGTAGCCGTCGCCTGGCTTGTACAGGGCGTTCATTCCGTCACCTCTTGTCACAATCATCCCGGATCAGCCTTGAAGTCAGACCAATCGGACCGTCAGTGCCGCGGCGGGACCTTCCCCTATTTGGGCTCTCCCTCCCGCCAACGCAAGCGGGGATGGGCAATATTCAACCCTTGCGGCCGGTTCACGGACTGCAAAAGGCAAGGCGCGCGCCCCGGGAAAACAGTCACGCCGGCGCAGGCGCCGGGATCAGGCGAGGCGCGCCTCGGGCCTGCAGAGGAGCGTCGTCCAGCCCGCGAAATGGCCGTGGCGCACGGCTTCGCTCATGGGCTTGACCTGGTGCAGGATCAACCCGATCAGGCCGGACAGCAAACACGGAAATGCCTGGACGAATCCCGGCACTTGAAGCGCGCGCGTATCGCGCGCGACAAGGCTTTGTATCCATGCATGCATGCTGTCGCTCAATTGTATCCATCCGAGCGCGACGAACTAGTGACCCGGCTTGATGAAGGTGCCGTTCTGCAGCTCGGTCACGGCCTGGATCAGCTCGGCGCGGGTGTTCATGACGATCGGGCCGTGCCAGGCCACGGGCTCCTTGATCGGCTTGCCGGAGACCAGCAGGAAGCGGATGCCTTCGTCGCCAGCCTGCACGGTGATCTCGTCGCCGGTGTCGAAGACCACAAGCGTGCGGTCGCCCGACATGTCGCGGATCTGGATCTCCTCGCCCTCGACTTCCTTTTCGACCAGCACGCCGAAGGGCTTGGAGGCATCGCGGAAGGTGCCGGAGCCTGCAAAGATATAGGCAAATGCCGAGCGGTAGGCGTCGACCTTGAAGGTCTTCTTCTTGCCCGGCGGCACAGAGATGTCGACATAGGACGGCTCGGCGGCGATGCCGTCGACCGGGCCGCGCTTGCCCCAGAACTCGCCGCAGATGATGCGCGCGGCAGTACCGTCATCGTCGATCTCGACCGGGATGTCGGCGGCGGTGACGTCCTGATAGCGCGGCGCGGTCATCTTCATCGAGGACGGCAAATTGGCCCAGAGCTGGAAGCCGTGCATCTTGCCGGCGAAATCGCCCTTGGGCATTTCCTGGTGCATGATGCCGCGGCCGGCGGTCATCCACTGCACGTCGCCCGCGCCCAGCGTGCCGGTGTTGCCCAGGCTGTCGCCATGCTCGACGGTGCCGGCCAGCACATAGGTGATGGTCTCGATGCCGCGGTGCGGATGCCAGGGAAAGCCCTTGAGATATTTCTCGGGGCTCGAATTGCGGAAATCATCAAACAGCAGGAACGGATCGGTGAGCGACGGATCGTCGAAGCCGAAGGCGCGCTTGAGATGGACGCCCGCACCTTCGAGATGCGGGACGGCGGTGGATTCGTGACGGACAGGCCTGATGGACATGCGGGTCTCCTCAGTGTCGGCCGGCGACAGGGACCGGCAATGGCTGCATTGACGTCAATGTAGCGGGCGGGCGGGGATGTTATAAGAGGCCGCAGGGAAACGGATTGTTCAATTTTGCGAGGTCCTGCCGGCGTGGCCCGGCGGGGGCAGTGAACTGTCGGAACCCAGAGGGGTGGAATGCGTTGTCCTGTCATCATGACAAAGGAGATGCAGATGGCCATCAAGATCGATTCAAAACTGGAAACGGACATGACACCTGAACAGGTCTCCGAGCACCAGACTCTGACGCAGGAGGAGAAACTCAACCGCCTCAGCGACATGAAGTTCGAGCTGGAACGCCAGACGGGGCGCGGAACCGCCGATCTCGACCAGGTCGAAGCGCGCATGGCCTCGATCAATCTGGCGCTGGCGCGGGCGAAGGGAAAGTAGCGCCAGGGCTCAGCCCGCAGTGCCGCGCCCCAGCGCCGAGAGCGGAATGGCGGTGGTTTCCTTGATCTCCTCCATCACGAAGGAGGCGGAGACATCGGCCAGCCGCACCCTGGCGATCAGTCTCTGGTAGAGCCTGTCATAGGCCTTGACGTCATGGACGCGGGCACGGAGCACGTAATCGAGATCACCCGAGGTGCGGTAGACACCGACGATCTCGGGAAAGCCCGCGACCGCCTCGCGAAAGGTCCTGAGCCACTCGGCATCGTGGCTGGCGGCGCGGACAAAGATGAACACCGACAGACCGCATCCGGCAGCCTCGGCGTCGAGGATGGCGACGCGATCCTTGATCAGGCCGCGCTCCTCAAGCAGCTTGACGCGCCGCCAGCAGGCGTTGCGCGACAGGTGAACGCGTTCCGACAGCGCATCGACAGACAGGGTGCCATCGCGCTGCAATTGACCGAGGATTCGGACATCCATGTCGTCTATCTGGTGCATACGGTATATATATCCCAATATTTTAGGTAATCAAAGGATATTCGGGACATTTCTCCCTCGGAATCGGGCTACCCTCACACAATCAAATCACAATGAAGCAAATCACAAAGAGGGACGCCCGCCCATGCCCACCAAGCAGATCGCCCGCCTGTTCACCGACCATCCGCAATCGGTTGACGAGACCTATTTCGAGCATCTGGTGTTTGCCGGAAAGTTCTCGGGCAAGCTGTTTGCCGCGGGTTTCTGCGCGCTGGTTCATGCCGTGCTGCCGTTTACCTTTGAGAAAACCGCAAGCCGTATGATCAACGAGATGCATCACCGGATGCACAACCGGAGCAAATAGCGCCAACATGTGCCGCTGGGCCGCCTATCGTGGAACACCCATCCCGCTCGAGCAGATCGTCTCGGCGCCGGGCCATTCGCTGATCGAACAATCGCACCGGGCGACCGAGGCCAAGACCGCCACCAATGGCGACGGCTTCGGCATCGCCTGGTATGGCGAGCACCCCGAGCCGGGTCTCTACCGTGACGTGCTGCCGGCATGGTCGGACTGCAATCTCAAATCGCTGGCGCGGCAGATTCGCTCGCCGCTGTTTCTCGCCCATGTGCGCGCCTCCACCGGCGGCGCCACCAGCCGCGACAATTGCCACCCCTTCGTGCACGGCACCTGGTCGTTCATGCACAATGGCCAGATCGCCGGCTTCGAGCAGATCAGGCGGCCGATGGAGGCCGCGCTGTCGGACAGGCTCTACCAGGCCCGGCACGGCACCACGGATTCGGAACTCCTGTTCCTGCTGGCGATCGAATTCGGGCTCGAGACCGATCCGGCCGGCGCCTTTGCCGCGGCGATCCGCTTCGCGCTGGCCGAATCGGCGCGCGCCGGCCTGCGCGAACTGATCCGCTTCACCGCCGCCTTTTCCGATGGCGAGACGCTCCATGCGATCCGCTACGCCACCGATGCCTACGCGCCGACGCTCTACTCCGCGCCAATGTCGGGCGGCACCGGCCATTGCCTTGTGTCCGAACCGTTCCACGGCACCGACACCAAGTGGCACGAGATTCCGGCAGGCAGTTTCGTCACGCTGAGGGCGGACGGGATTTCGTCCGCCCGGTTTGCGCCGGTGCAGGTTGAGCGGGTGGAGATTGCCGAGGTGGCATGAGGGATGGGCCTGTCAGCATGAGTTCGCGAAATTGAGTGGCGGCTGCGCGTAGCCCTCTTCGGGTCGACGGGAGAGTATCGGAACTCCGCCCATTTCGGATTCTGGTTGCCATCTCAAATGAATTCCGCTTTGCGCCAACTGCGGACTTCGGCGAAGATTTAAGCATGACTACCCTTCAATGTGCCTTTGTTGCCCGGGAGAAACCGTCCTGACCAACCATTGGGGAGCCACACTGATGGCGGCATCTCCGACTGCATGGCCGCCTGTCGGGCGACACGGTGGCAGCATTCGAAGCCAAGGGCCACACAATCCCGGTCAAGAGCGTGATGGGCTCAAGACCCAGTCGATCCATCTCGATGCGCACAAGGGCCTGCTGCTGGGGCCTGCTGCTGGGGCCTGCTGCTGGGGCCTGCTGCTGGGGGCATCTGGCCCAAGGCGGACGGGTTCGGCGACTGTAGGGTATTGAGCACCGACGGAGGTGCTGCGTGATGGCGGCTACCAGCTATTCCGGCAACGCCGCTTGTAACGCCCAGAGCATAGCGTTTAATAACCTGACAAGCGAAACGGAGCCCCGATAATGAAACGGCTCCAGTCCCCAATCTTTTGTGCGACGGATCCTGACAAGAATGAAACTGCTGAGCTACAACATTCAGGCTTGCATCGGGAGCCGGCACTATAGCGATTACCTTTTCGGAATAAGAAAACAAATTGCCCACAGCCCGGCAAAAGACAGGACGTTGAAAAAGATTGGCCGCTTTATTTCCGGCTTCGATATTGTCTGCCTGCAGGAACTGGATTTGGGCGGACGGCGGGGCGGCTTTTCATCACAATACGACGCGTTGAAGAACATATCCGGCTTCCCGTTTGGCGCATCACAGACCACAAGGGTGATCCCCGGCATCTCTCAACACGGGAATGCGATTTTTTCGCGCTATCCGATTGACGAGGTTGAAGAATACCGGTTGCCTGGAAGAATGAGAGGCCGCGGTCTGCTGGTCTGCACGATACAGGGCCATACAATTGCGAACACGCATCTGAGCCTCTATGCCAAGATGCAGGTCAGACAATTGGAACTGATCAGGGAAGTACTGCATGGGCGGCCAAAGACGATCCTGGCAGGCGATTTCAATTGCCGCTCAACCCGCCCCTGGATACAGGATTTCGCCAATATGTCCGAAATGAATTTGATTACCGGGAATTCGACGAACACCTACCCTTCCTGGAAACCCAATTCCGATATTGATCACATCTTTGCTTCAAGGTCGATCTCCTATCGAAAGGCCGAGGTTCTGAACGTTCGGCTATCCGATCACCTGCCTGTACAGACAGAATTCGAATTGTTGCAACAGTAGATACATCTTTCCAGCAGGTCTGATTACAACAGTGGCGATCCGAGACGCGCCAGATTGACCATCAATCTGAACAGAAGCGGGCGACCGGCAAGATGGCCAGCCGCCATCGGTTCGCTACGCTCAAAATCTCGCTCCAACATTGATTTTATTTTACGCGCGAATTCCTTGTCCAGGACAAGCAAGCCGGCTTCAAAGTTGAGGCGAAACGAACGGTTGTCCATGTTTCCTGAGCCTACGTAAGAAAACCGGTCGTCGACCAGCATGACTTTCTGGTGCATGAAGCCAGGTATGTATCGATCGACCTTCGCCCCATTGGTCAGTGCGCGGTCGATCCAGGCATGGACAGCCAGTCCGACGATCCAGTGATCGCTGGTTTCCGGCACCAGCAACCGAACCTCGACCCCTCGCATCACTGCCAGATGGAGGGCGGTTATCACCTCCTCATCCGGCACAAAATAGGGGGTCGCAATCCAGATTGAATCCTGTGCGGCATTTATCGCCTGAACAACAAACAGTTTGAACGTGTCATCCTTGTCCGCAGGACCTGTGGCCAGAAACAGGGCGGTTTTTGCATCATCCTGTATGGTGGGGATCGACCAATCGAGCTCAAACTGCTCGCCAGTTGCCCAATGCCAGTCTTCCAGAAAGGAAAATTGTGCCGCTTTTACAGTCGGGCCCGTAAACCGAAGGCAGGTGTCCCGCCATGTTCGCTGCCCTTTTGATTTGCCAAGATACTCGTCACCAATGTTCAGCCCTCCGGTGAACCCGATTTGAGTGTCAAACACCGCAATTTTCCGGTGGTTCCTGAAATTAATCTGGAACCGCTTCCCCATCCTCGTCGCACTTCCAAATGGCGAAACGGATATCCCGGCGCTTCTCAGCCTCGAAAAATACGCCTCAGGCGTCCTGCTGCAACCTATCTCGTCATAAAGAAGCCTCACTTGAACGCCGCGTTGTGCGGCACTGATCAGGTGTCGAGCAAAATCCCGGCCCACATCATCATCATTTATGATGTAGAACTGCATCAGTATGCTTCGTTCAGAGCGATCTATTGATTGAAAAATTGCCGCATAGGTTTCTTCTGCATCAATCAAGAGATCCGTTTCATTGCCTCTTGTGAACGGAAATCGGGCAAGTTTTTCAATGACCTGCATTGCTCCCAGCTCTGTTCTTGAAAGACGCAGAGTGTCTGGAAGCAAATCCTGGTTGATTGGTGTCTTCGCCAATTGCGTTCGAAATTTCCTGACGTAACCGCTGAACCGCCATCCGCCGAAGATCATAAAAAGAGGGACAGATAGGAACGGCATCGCGACCAGAGCGACGGCCCAGGCCACGGCCCCCTGACTGCTGCGCTCTTGTGAAATTGCAACAAGAGCAAAGACCACGCCAACCGCATAGGCCAGCGGAACTACAACCAATGAAAGGATATTCAAGCTGATCGCCATGCTCTTGCTCTACCAAATCCTCTCGTTGCAGCACAGCTGTCTTTTAAAGAGGTCCAGGCGAAACCCTGCGGGGCTGGGCGGATTCGCCATGTCGCAAACGGCTGTGTGCCTGTGTTTGGAATACGCGCGCTTCTGGCTTGTGCCTATGGCGAACTTCCGCTTCCGCCCATTCTTGCCGTCTACCGCGACCAGCTTATCGATCACTCTGCCCGCATCGCTGACTTTCGCAGTTCCCGGAGGATCGGGCTAGGTCTTGGCTGGCACAAGCTCCGCAATCCTTCCCGCCAGCCTTTCGGCGACCTCGTCCTTTGACAGATCCGGCCAGTCCTCGACGCCGGTCTTCGAGACGATGCGGACGCGGTTGCGGTCGCCGCCCATGATGCCGGTGGCATGGGAGACATCGTTGGCAACGATGAAATCGGCGCCCTTGCGGGCGAGCTTTCCTTGGGCGTTGGCGATCACATCCGCCGTTTCGGCGGCGAAGCCGACCACGAGATGCGGACGGTTCTGGTGATGGCCGATGGTCCTGAGGATGTCGGGGTTTTCAGTAAGTTCCAGCGGTGCAGGCCCCTCGCCCTCTTTCTTCTTGATCTTGTCGCCGGCGGCGGTGGCGACGCGCCAGTCGGCGACGGCGGCGACGAAGACGGCGATGTCGGCGGGCAGCGCCGAGGTCACGGCATCGAGCATGTCGGCGGCGCTCTCGACCCGGACGACGCGGACGCCGGCGGGATCGGCGATGGTCACCGGACCCGAGACCAGCGTGACCGAAGCGCCGAGCCGGGCGAGTGCGCTCGCGATGGCGTGGCCCTGCTTGCCGGACGAGCGGTTGGCGATGTAGCGCACCGGGTCGATCGGCTCGTGGGTCGGGCCGGAGGTGACGATGGCGGTCTTGCCGGCGAGCGGCTTGGGTGCGGTGTCGAGCAGCGCCTCGATGGCGGCCAGGATCTCCAGCGGCTCGGCCATGCGGCCTTCGCCGGATTCGCCGGATTCGGCCATTTCGCCTGACCTCGGGCCGATGAAACGGATGCCGTCCTTGCGCAGCGTCTCGACATTGCGGCTTGTGGCGGGGTGGGACCACATCGCCGGGTTCATGGCGGGGGCCATCAGCACCGGCTGGTTGGTGGCGAGCAGTATGGTGCAGGCGAGGTCGTTGGCCAAGCCATGGGCCAGTTTCGCCATCAGGTCGGCGGTGGCGGGCGCGACGCAGACGAGGTCGCAGTCGCGCGCCAGCCTGATGTGGCCGACATCCTGCTCGTCCTCGCGCGAGAACAGGTCGGTGTAGACATGATCATGGGCGAGCGCGCCGACGGCGAGCGGCGTCACGAACTGCTGCGCGGCCGCGGTCATCACCGGGCGGGCGGACGCGCCGCGCTCGCGCAGCCGGCGGATCAGGTCGAGGGACTTGTAGGCGGCGATGCCGCCCGAGATGATGAGCAGGATGCGTTTGCCGGCGAGTGTCTTTCCGACTGTGGGCAGAGGCGAAACCGCCATGTCTCCACGCGGCGGCAGATCAAGCTCGATGCCGCCAAGCGGTTCGACTGAGGCACGGACGCGCTTGTAGAGCGAACCTCTGGTCGCATCTTCTCCTTCGTCTTCATCCGGTTCCGCGCTGCCTTCGAGTTCGGTCAGGATGACCCGCATCTCCTCTTCCATTGAGCGCCCGTTTTTCGCGGCGCGTTCGCGCAGCGCCTGCTTGGCGGATTCGTCGAGATTGCGGATGGTAAGGGTTGCCATGAACTACTCGCACAGACATAATGATTTCATTGCAATCATATCAATGAAGAACTGGTTCATACAATCTATTTAATCGTGTTCGAGCGAGAACCTACGGTCCAGACAGTCATTACCGATACCATATGAAAATGGCGAGAGGATTGAGCAATGGGAAAATATGGCGAAGCCGCGATCAACGCCGTGCATCTTCTCGCGAAGAATGAGGCGATGCCTCCTCGTTTGGCTTGGGAAACCGCTGTTGAGGGCATTTTTCCAAGCAGTAAATCTTCGCAGTCGAAAGGATGCCCCCGAGACGCCTTTCTGGCACTCTGCGGAATGGGTAAAGTTCGCCATGTCGCTCCGGGAACTTACACGCGCTCGATTAAAAACAGGGGCTACGTGGAGTGCGCTTTGGCCGCGATCCTCTCAGATCCATCACTTGCAAAGGATGAGAAAGCTTTATGGCAGATGGCGATTGGAAACCAGAGAAAGGTTCACAACTCGCAAATGGAAGTATTGCTGACATTATTCCAGAATGGATACATCCGATAGTTTTTTGCAATCATTGAGTATCTTGCCAATCGGCAAACACTTCACGTTCCCCAGCCAGTTCGGTACGCTCTGGGATTTCCAAATCTGCGGTCCCGTATTTCTCGCGTAATCTGGAGACCCTGTCCCACAGACTTTCCTTGACCTCAGCAGACCCGGAAAGACCGGTGCGCAAAAGCACCCGCGCCTCTTCCTCCATGGACACGCCATGGCGGGCGGCGCGTTCGCGCAGCGCCTGTTTGACGGAATCGTCGAGATTGCGGATGGTCAGCGTCGCCATGGTGCGCCTCCTTGCCGTCGGGTTTGATCGTGATTGCAATGTAGTCATTGCATGCACTGCAGTCAAACGCGGCTGGGCGGCGGGGCGCGACAGGGGCTGTCTTCCGAAGCCGGCAGACAACCCGGCGCGAGCCGGGTTGTCCAGGTCTTGGGCGGTCAGGCCGCCTTGACGATGTCGACGATTTCGATCTCGAAGACCAGGTCCTGGCCCGCCAGCGGATGGTTGGCGTCGACGGTGACCCGCTGGTCGTCCAGCGCGGTGACGACGAGGGCCACCTGCCCGCCATCGGGCGTGCGGGCCTGCAGCTGCATGCCTTCCTGCGGCTCGATTTCCGGCGGCAGGGCATCCCGCGGGATCTGCTGGACCTTGGCGGCGTCATGGACGCCGTAGGCTTCCTGGGCGGGAACGGTGACGGTCTGCTTGTCGCCGACCTTCATGCCCTCGACCTCGCGGTCAAGACCGCTGATGATCTGGCCGGCGCCGACCTGGAACTCAAGCGGCTCGCGTCCCTCGGAACTGTCGAACTTGGTGCCGTCTGTCAGTTTGCCGGTGTAGTTGATCCGCACGGTGTCGCCGGATTTGGCCTCGCTCATATGTCTATCCAATGCTTGTGTCTGTCCCGGCGCGTCCGTGTGAACGGATATCGTGCGCGTTGCATTGCGCAGCCGGGTGTCCTGCCCTGACGGCGCAGATGCTGCCGCCGGCGAATGTTGGACCGATGCGCGATGTCCGGTCCAATAGCCTATTTTGCGGGAAACCGGATTGAATTGCAAATCCGGCGCGGTGCGACGGCTTGCCGTCCTGACGGTTCGGGGTCGTCGGCGCTCACCTGAGCCGCTTGGCATGGGTCGCATCGATCTCGTCGATCGGGTGGAAGCCCAGGTGCTCGTAGAAGCTCCGCGACGCAGGCGTGGCGCGCAGGCGGATTCGCGGGAACCAGATCGAGGCGCCATCGAGCGCCCGGGCCACCAGCGCCTTGGCGACGCCCGCCTGGCGATGGCCGCGATCAACATAGAGATGGCGCAGGCGGCCGACAGTCTCGTCGGTGAACGGATCGCGGCACAGGCCGCAGAAGCCGATCGGCCGGTCGTCCTCGAAGGCGCCGATCAGCCGGGCGCCCGGGCCGTCAAAGCGGTTCTCGCCCAACCGCCAGTCCTGAAGCATGCGCTCGACAAAGGGATAGCCGTCTTCCCAGGCCTCGTCGGCCAGGGGGTGCATGTCGATGTCGTCGAGAGAGATCGGGCGGTACGAAACCATCCCTACCATATGGGGTGGAACGCAAGCGCGATCCAGACCATGGCCGCAGCTATTATCCACAAGGCCACACGGCCCGAGCGGGTGTGGCGGGCTTCGGCCTTGCCGATGGCCTCGGAAGTGGCCTCGTCAAAGCGCAGGCCGTGCTCGGCCATATCGCCGAGTTCCGTGGCGAAGCGCTCGGTGCGGTCGGCGAGATCGGGCAGGCGTTCGGCCAGCCGCATCGCCGCGATGGCGCCGGCCTTGAGGTCGCCGGCGATGCGCTTGGGGCCGAGATTGTCGCGGATCCAGCTGCCGACCACCGGTTCGGCCGCCTTCCACATGTTGAACTTCGGATTGAGCGTGCGGGCGACGCCCTCGACCACGACCATGGTCTTCTGCAGCATGACCAGTTCGGGCCGTGTCTGCATGTCGAACAGCTCGGTGACCTCGAACAGCAGCGTCAGCAGCCGCGCCATGGAGATGGTCTCGGCCGGCTGGCCGTGGATCGGCTCGCCAATGGCGCGGATGGCCTGGGCAAAGCTTGCCGGATCATGCCGGGCCGGCACATAGCCCGCCTCGAAATGCACATCGGCGACGCGGCGATAGTCGCGGGTGATGAAGCCATAGAGGATTTCGGCGAGGAAACGGCGTTCGCTCTTTCCCATGCGGCCGACAATGCCCATGTCGACGGCGACCACCATGCCAGCCGGGTCGACGAAGAGATTGCCCTGGTGCATGTCGGCATGGAAGAAGCCGTCGCGCAGGGTGTGGCGCAGGAACGACTGGATCAGCATGTCGGCAAGCAGATCGAGATCATGGCCGGCGGCGCGCAGGCCGTCGACATCGCTCATCTTGATGCCGTCGATCCATTCCATGGTGACGACGTCACGGCCGGTGCGCTCCCAGTCGACGCCAGGCACGCGGAAGCCCGGATCGTCCCTGGTGTTCTCGGCCATTTCCGACAGGGCCGCGGCCTCGAGCCGGAGGTCCATTTCCAGCCTGGTGGTCTGCTCCAGCGTCTTGGTGATCTCGACCGGGCGGAGACGGCGCGAGGCGGGAATGAAGCGCTCCTGAAGCTCCGAGATCAGATAGAAGACTTCGAGATCCTGCCTGAAGCGCTGGCGCACGCCGGGGCGTATGACCTTGACGGCAACCTTGCGGGGGCCGTTCTCATCGATGATCTCGGCCGGATGCACCTGGGCGATGGAGGCGGCGGCGACGGGGGGATCGAAGCGCGAGAACAGTTCGGCCATCGGCCGCCCGATCGAGGCTTCGATCTCGGCTCTGGCCAGCGATTCGGGGAAGGTCGACATGCGGTCCTGCAGGCCCGACAGATCCCTGGCGATCTCCACGCCGACCACATCGGGGCGGGTGGCGAGGAACTGGCCGAGCTTGACCCAGGAGGGACCGAGCCGGTCGACCGCGCGGGCGAGCCTGTCGGGGCGCTCGACGTGCTTGGCGCGGCGCTTGGCGATCAGCCCGGCGCAGCGGTGGGCGAAGCGAAGCGGACCGCTGAGTTCGTCGGCTGGCAGCGAGGCGACCACGCCTTCGCGCACAAGGATGAAGCCCGCCCGCATCAGGCGCAGATAGGAGACGAGACTTGCCATGCTGCTCAGATCTTCCAGGCCGAATGCAGCGCCGCGATGCCGCCGGTGTAATTGGTGTAGCTGACGCGCGAGAACCCGGCGCGCCCGATCATCGCGGCGAAATCGCGCTGGCGCGGGAACTTGCGGATCGATTCGACCAGGTAGCGGTAGGGTTCAGCCTCGCCGGCAATGGCCTTGCCAACCGCCGGAATGCCGTTGAACGACCAGGCGTCGTAGACCTTGTCAAGGATGGGCATCTCGACCTCGGAGAATTCGAGGCACAGAAACCGGCCACCGCGGCGGAGCACGCGATAGGCCTCGCTCAGCGCCCTGTCTATGTCGGGCACGTTGCGAATGCCGAAGGCGATGGTGTAGGCGTCGAATGTGTTGTCGTCGAAGGGCAGTTCCTCGGCATTGGCCTCTACGAAATCGAGATTTTCCGTGTAGCCCTTCTTTGCGGCGCGCTCGGCGCCGACGCCGAGCATCGAGCCGTTGATGTCGAGCACCGTGCCGGTGGCCTGGCGGTCGGAAGCGGCGACGATGCGGAAGGCGATGTCGCCGGTGCCGCCGGCCACGTCGAGAAAGCGGAAACCCGGGCGGCGCGGCGGATTGAGGCTCGCCACAGCCGCGTCCTTCCAGATCCGGTGCATGCCCGCCGACATGACGTCGTTCATGATGTCATAGCGCTTGGCGACCTTGTGAAACACGTCATTGACCAGGACCTGCTTCTCGCCATCGCCCACGGTGCGAAAGCCGTAGCTGGTCTGCATTCCGCCATCGGTGGATACGCGCTGTTGTGACATCTTGTGTTCCTGCATTAATTTCAAACTGCACCAAATTAGACTGAATTCCGCAGCGGCATTGGCCAGACCAGCCGAGAGCATAGCGGATAGTATTGTTTCACGCCATAAACGCGCTGGCGAGCAGCCTGCGGCATACCGCGCCGCCTTATAATCGGCAACCGCGAGATTTCCATACACGCTGTTTTTTGGCCTAGTTGCCGGCAACTCCTAGTTGACAGGCCGACACCTTATATGTTTTTCTAATTACGATTCTTAGTTCTTTTTGTTTCTTACGAGGAGAAGGGAGTCAGAGATGAATCCACGTGAAATATGGTGCTCCGCTGCCTCGGCAATCCGGAGCTTCCTACATGGATCAGTTCATTCTCACTCTTGTTGGGCAGGCCGCTGATATTTTTACGATAATCATGTTCGTGGATTATCTAATGCGCCTACCCTAATAGAATTGTTGAAGCCCCCTTTGATAGGGGGGCTTCTTCTTTAATGAATGATAGATTTCAGCCTGCCTAAAAGAAATATTTATATATATTTTGTTATATTTATAACAAACACGCTATTGAAATAAACAACAAATATTAATTTTATTTATATGAAACTCATACCATACTGGGATCAGTATGCTTCATCTTTGTCCGAACTGATTTAGACGTTTGTCGACGTAATTAGACAGCCCCCGCCTCCTGGTCATTGCAGTCACTCAATTGATAACATAGAAGCCCGTTTTCTATGTTTGTCCGTGTCATTTACACATTCGGTTGATGTGTGAGGATTGAGGAGTTGGCATTGCCCGAATTGCCCGAAGTCGAAACCGTTCGCCGCGGCCTTGAGCCGGTGATGGAAGGCGCGCAGTTTACCCGTGTCGAGCAGCGCCGCGCCGACCTCCGCTTTGCCTTTCCGGAAGGTTTCGCCGGCCGGCTCGAAGGCCGGCGGGTGATCTCGCTCGGGCGACGGGCCAAGTATCTGCTGGCTGATCTCGACGACGGCATGGTGCTGGTCTGCCATCTCGGCATGTCGGGGTCTTTCAGGATCGAGGCCGAGGGAGAGGGATCACTCAAGCCTGGCGCCTTTCACCATGCCCGCTCGAAAGATGACCGGCACGACCATGTGGTGTTTCATTCGGAAGGACCGGCAGGCCTCGCCCGGGTGATCTACAATGACCCGCGGCGGTTCGGCTACATGGACCTGATCGCGCGGACCCAGCTTGCCGAGCATGCCTGGTTCAGGGGCCTTGGCGTGGAGCCCACCGGCAACAGCCTGGACGCCGGCGATCTGGCGCGGCGGCTGTCGGGTAAGACGGCGCCGCTGAAGGCGGCTCTGCTCGACCAGCGCATCATCGCGGGGCTTGGCAACATCTATGTCTGCGAGGCGATGTGGCGGGCCGGGTTGTCGCCGCTCAAGCCGGCGGGTCGGCTGGTGGGCCGGACAGGCAAGCCGAAGGCGGCGCTCGCGCAGTTGACGGAGGCGATCCGCGCGGTGATCAGCGAGGCGATCGCCGCCGGCGGTTCCTCGCTCAGGGACCATATCCGCACCGACGGGACGCTCGGCTATTTCCAGCACGGATTTTCGGTCTATGACCGCGAGGGAAAGGCTTGCCCCCGCCCCGGCTGTGGCGATACGGTCCGCCGCATAGTGCAGAGCGGACGGTCGACCTTTTATTGCCCGCGCTGCCAGAAGAATTGATCCGATCCGGGAACCCATCCTTGAGTGATGAGTTCCATTGGGTCCCAGACAGGAGAGAGGCGATGGCGCTCAAGACGCTGAAGACTGAGACACGCGGCCGGGTGGCTATCATCACGCTCAACCGACCCGATGCGCTCAATGCGCTGAATTCGGAACTGTTGAGCGAATTGCGCGAGACGCTGGCGCGCTATGGCGGCGACGACAAGATCGGCGCGATCGTGCTGACCGGATCCGAGAAGGCCTTCGCCGCCGGCGCCGACATCAAGGAAATGCAGTCCAAGGACTATGTCAGCGCCTATATGGAAGACTTCTTCGAAGGCTGGAGCGCCGTGGCCGGGACCCGCAAGCCGGTGATCGCCGCGGTGGCCGGCTATGCGCTGGGGGGCGGCTGCGAGCTTGCCATGATGTGCGACTTCATTATCGCCGCCGACACGGCGAAATTCGGCCAGCCGGAAATCACGCTGGGCGTCATCCCCGGCATGGGCGGCACCCAGCGGCTGACCCGCGCCATCGGCAAGGCCAAGGCGATGGATCTGTGCCTGACGGGCCGGATGATGGACGCCGAGGAAGCCGAGCGCTCGGGCCTCGTCGCCCGCGTCGTGCCGGCAGGGGACCTGCTCGCCACGGCCACCAAGGCCGCCGAGAAGATCGCCGGGTTCTCGATGCCGGTGGCGATGATGGTCAAGGAATCGGTCAACCGGGCCGACGAGATGACGCTCAGCGAGGGCCTGCGCTTCGAGCGGCGGCTGTTTCACTCGCTGTTTGCGACCGAGGACCAGAAGGAAGGCATGGGCGCCTTCGTCGACAAGCGCAAGGCGCAATTCAAGCACCGGTGACGAAATCCGCCGGCGGGCCAGGCGCAAAGCCGATTTTCGCGTTGACGCAAGCCGCGATACCCGGTATAGGCCCGCCATCGAATGGCAGCTTTCGGGCTCGCCGTGGTTTTCTCGCATTCCGTCTGTCGAAGCGACACCCCTCGCAAGAGGCGCTTTCCGGCCGGAACAGAGCATGTGACACTTGAGAGGCATTCATGGCCAATACAACTTCGGCGAAAAAAGCGACCCGCAAGATTGCTCGCCGCACTGACGTCAACAAGGCACGCCGGTCGCGTGTCCGCGGTTTCATCCGTCTCGTTGAGGAAGCAATCAGTTCCGGCGACCAGGCTGCTGCAGCTGCTGCACTGAAGGCTGCCCAACCGGAACTGATGCGCGCAACGAGCAAGGGCGTGGTTCACGCCAACACGGCCTCGCGGAAGATTTCCCGGCTGTCCAATCGGGTCAAGGCGCTGAGCGCCTGAACCTCTGAAAAATTCGTTTGACGGCTAAAGGCCCGGCTTGTCCGGGCCTTTTTTGTTTTGTCCCAATGGTTTGCGAGAAGCGCGGCGGAAGCTGCGCCGGAGTTTGTCACGGCTCCGTCACAGTCGCAGCTTTTTTCATTTTATCTCAATAGGTTACGAGAGGTCCCCGATTCTCTCACGCTCAAGCGAAGCTAATTTTCCGGGCAAGCTGTCAATGCCCTAAATTTAATATCCAAGACTTCCTCAGGGGTGCAAAAAAGCCCGAAGCCGCGAAAAGGCAATGAATCCAATCGACTGTTGAAAGCGCGCCCGAGAGGCTTTTTTCAACCTGTGCGAGTCAAGCCCTTAAACGTTACTTTTTCGTAAATAAGCTGCTTGATCTGACCGTCCCATCCTGCCTAAATAACCCTCGACAAGGGGCACGGAACCAGACGGTTCCAGGGACGCTTGCTGCAATTTCAGCACGGGTTTTTCCATCCGCAACTTGGTGCGTGACATATCTGTCAGGCAAACTCTGAAATAAACCTTCGGTTGCAAGGGCGCTCTGCCGCCCTGCTGTGGGGCAGTGGCCGCCTGAACTCCTGTTCTGGCGGATCGGGGAAGATTTGTCCGCATCGGCGATACGAGGTCGCCGGAGGGACAGGCAAGGAGGAACAACAAGGCGGCGGGGCGGCTGCAAACGGACTGAAACAAAAAACGCGGAGACAATCCGCACCTAAGGCGGCCATCATGATGATGGCCTGAAATGCGGCAAAAAGGGCGACCAGCGGCGATGCAAACACAGATGATGACGGCGCGTAAAGCGGCACAATGGGGCGTAGAAGGCAGCGCCCAACCGCTCAGCGGCGATGTTTGCCCGACCACTGACAAAGGGGCGGACATGAACAAGAACAATCAGGCCTTCGATCGGGTGATGGCGCGCCTGAAGGCCCAGGTCGGGCCGGAGGTCTTCACGAGCTGGTTCGGGCGGCTCAAGCTTCAGTCGGCATCAAAGAGCGTCGTGCGCCTGTCGGTGCCGACGGCATTCCTGAGATCCTGGATCAACAACAAATATCTCGAGCAGATCAGCGCGCTGTTCGGCGAAGAGGACCCGGCCATCCTCAAGGTGGAGATCGTCGTTCGCTCCGCAAGCCGGGCCAACCCCCACATCGCTCCTGCCGAGGCCGACATTCCGGCACAGGCCAATCAGGCCCCGGCCGCGCCGCGCAAGGACCAGCCGCTGTCGGTCAAGGGTGTGGGCGCACATCTGTCGGCCTTCAGCAAGGGACACCAGCCTGCCAATTCGGTGATCGGATCGCCGCTCGATCCGCGCTATACCTTCGACAGCTACGTCGAGGGCTCGTCCAACCGCGTGGCGCTGGCCGCGGCCAAGACCATCGCCGAGGCCGGAACCGGCGCCGTGCGTTTCAACCCGCTGTTCATCCATTCGAATGTCGGCCTGGGCAAGACCCATCTGCTGCAGGCGATCGCGGCGGCGGCAAGCCGGCACGCCCGCAACCCGCGCGTGGTCTACCTGACCGCGGAGTATTTCATGTGGCGCTTCGCCACCGCCATCCGCGACAATGACGCGCTGTCGTTCAAGGAATCGCTGCGCAACATCGACCTGCTGGTCATCGACGACATGCAGTTCCTGCAGGGCAAGTCGATCCAGCACGAATTCTGCCATCTGCTCAACATGCTGCTGGATTCAGCCCGCCAGGTGGTTGTCGCCGCGGACCGCGCGCCTTGGGAGCTGGAATCGCTCGACCCCAGGGTCCGCTCGCGGCTGCAGGGCGGCGTCGCCATCGAGATCGAGGCGCCGGACTACGAGATGCGGCTAGAGATGCTCAAGCAGCGCATGGCCATCGCCCAGATCGAGGACGCCACGCTCGACATCAGCGAGGACATTCTCGCCCATGTGGCGCAGAACATCACCGCCAGCGGGCGCGAGCTCGAAGGCGCCTTCAACCAGCTGCTGTTCCGCCGCAGCTTCGAGCCAAACCTGACCCTCGAGCGGGTCGACCAGCTGCTCGGCCACCTGGTCAATGCAGGCGAGCCGAAGCGGGTGCGGATCGAGGACATCCAGCGGGTCGTCTCGCGGCACTACAATGTGTCGCGCCAGGAGCTTGTCTCCGACCGGCGCACCCGCGTCATCGTCAAGCCGCGGCAGATCGCCATGTATCTGGCCAAGACCATGACGCCGCGCTCGTTTCCCGAGATCGGCCGCAGGTTCGGCGGACGCGACCACACCACCGTGCTGCATGCGGTGCGGAAAATTGAAGGCCTGATCGGATCGGATACCAAACTCGGCCACGAGATCGAGCTGCTGAAGCGGCTGATCATCGAGTAAAGCCCGCTCCCATCCGATTATCCCCAGAATCCCGGTCCGGACCGAAAGGTCCGGGCCGGTTTTTGTTGCATATCAGGGGTATAATCTGCCATTTTGCACGCCCGGGCGCACCGCACAGTGCGGCGCAACATCGCCCAGGCAGGGCATAAGCCTGACAAGACAGAATTTGAAAGGCCCTCGCGTTCCCGTCGGGCCCCAGCCAAGCGGTAATCAGATCATGCGTGTCACCCTCGAGCGTTCGAATCTTCTCAAGTCGCTGAACCACGTGCACCGCGTGGTCGAGCGCCGCAACACGATTCCGATCCTGTCGAACGTGCTGCTCAAGGCGGAGGGCGCTACGCTCGACATGAAGGCGACCGATCTTGATCTCGAGATCACCGAGGCGACGCCGGCGATGATCGAGCAGGCGGGCGCCACCACGGTGCCGGCGCATCTGCTCTATGACATCGTGCGCAAGCTCGGCGACGGGTCGGAAGTGCTGCTGGCCACCAACCCCGACGGCGCGTCGATGACGGTCGCCTCGGGACGATCGAAATTCACGCTGCAGTGCCTGCCGGAATCGGATTTTCCGGATCTCACCGCCGGCGCCTTCACCCACACGTTCCGCCTGCCCGCGACCCAGCTCAAGATGCTGATCGACCGTACCCAGTTCGCGATCTCGACGGAGGAGACGCGCTACTATCTCAACGGCATCTTCATGCACTCGATCGAGAGCGAAGGGGCCTTGAAATTGCGCGCGGTCGCCACCGACGGCCACCGTCTGGCGCGCGCCGACGTCGACGCGCCGTCCGGGTCCGAGGGCATGCCCGGCATCATCATTCCGCGCAAGACCGTGGGCGAATTGCAGAAGCTGGTCGACAATCCTGATGTCACCGTGACCGTGGAAGTGTCAGATGCCAAGATCCGTTTCACCATCGGCTCGGTGGTGCTGACGTCGAAGCTGATCGACGGCACCTTCCCCGATTACCAGCGGGTGATCCCGACCGGCAACGACAAGGAACTGACGGTCGACTGCCAGAGCTTCGCCCAGGCCGTCGACCGGGTGTCGACGATCTCGTCGGAGCGCGGCAGGGCGGTGAAGCTGGCGATCGCCGACGGACAACTGACGCTGACCGTCAACAACCCCGATTCGGGCAGCGCCACGGAAGAACTGGCCGTAGGCTATGACCGCGATCCGCTTGAGATCGGCTTCAACGCCAAGTATCTGCTCGACATCACCAACCAGCTTTCGGGCTCGGATGCGGTGTTCATGCTGGCCGATCCCGGCTCGCCGACGCTGGTGCGCGACACTGCCGGCGACGACGCGCTCTATGTGCTGATGCCGATGCGGGTGTAGGGGCGCTTGTCCTCTCGCACCGAAACGGGCTGCCGGCCGCACTGCGGCTGAGCGGAGACTTGAATGGCCCCCAGGGTGCACATCAAGACACTGAAGCTTGCCGGCTTTCGCAACTATGCGAGCCTGTCGCTCACGCTTGACCAGCGCCACCTGGTGCTGGCTGGCGACAATGGCGCCGGCAAGACCAACCTCATGGAGGCGCTGTCGCTGCTCACCCCGGGTCGCGGGTTCCGGCGCGCGGCCTATGGCGAGATGATCAAGGCCGGCTCGGCGCCCGGGACGGGGTTCAGCGTCTTCGCAAGCCTCGAGGGCATGGCCGGGCCGGTCGATATCGGCACCGGCGTCGACGGCGGCGAAGAGGCAGGCGCCCGCAGGGTGCGGATCAACGGTGCGCCTGCGAAGTCCACCGATGCGCTGCTCGAACATCTCAGGCTGCTGTGGCTGACGCCGTCCATGGACGGGCTGTTCACCGGGCCTGCCGGCGACCGGCGGCGCTTCCTCGACCGGCTGGTGCTGTCGGTCGATCCGGCCCATGGCGGGCGGGCGCTGAACTACGAGCGCGCCATGCGCAGCCGCAACCGGCTCCTGTCGGAAGGCCGCGCTGATCCGACCTGGCTCGACGGGCTGGAGGCGCAGATGGTCGAGCTCGGCGTGGCAATGGCGATGGCGCGCGACGAGGTGGTGAGCCTGCTTTCCGGCCTGATTGACGACACCCAGGCGCACAGCGTGTTCCCGGCGGCAACCGTGCGGCTCGAAGGCTTTCTCGAAGACCAGGCGCTGCCCTCGGCCAGCGACAGGGAAACTGCCTTTGCCGAACTGCTCCGATCCGGGCGCGGGCGCGATGCGGCGGCCGGGCGGACGCTCACCGGGCCGCACCGCTCGGACCTGATCGTGCATCACCGGGCGAAGGCCATGCCCGCAGCACTCTCCTCGACCGGCGAGCAGAAGGCGCTCCTGATCGGGATCGTGCTGGGACATGCGCAGCTGGTGCGGGGCATGACCGGGCACGCGCCAATCCTGCTGCTCGACGAGATTGCGGCCCATCTTGACGAGGGCCGCCGCGCGGCGTTGTTTGACCTGATCGAGGCGCTCGACTGCCAGGCCTTCATGACCGGCACGGATGCCGAGATGTTCTCAAGCCTGGGATCGCGCGGCCGGATCTTCATCGTGGCGGATGGCCAGGTGACGCCATACCAGGAGAGTGACCATGGATGAGGCGCCGCTGAACCCCGACGAGGTGGCGCGCTATGCCCGCCATATCGTGCTGAGCGAGATCGGCGGCAGCGGGCAGCAGAAGCTCAAGGCCGCGCGGGTGCTGGTGCTCGGCGCGGGCGGCCTCGGCTCACCGGTGCTGAGCTATCTTGCGGCGGCCGGCGTCGGGCTCCTGGGCATTGTCGACGACGATCACGTCTCGCTGTCCAATTTGCAGCGCCAGATCCTGCACGACACCGCCCATGTCGGGCTTGCCAAGACCGAGAGCGCGGCGCGCGCGCTGAAGAGGCTCAACCCGCACAGCCGCGTGGTGACCCACGAGACGCGACTGACGGGCGAGAACGCCGTCGATATTCTCACGGCGTACGACATGGTGGTGGACGGATCGGACAATTTCGACACCCGCTATCTGCTGGCCGACACCTGCGAACGGCTCGAGATTCCGCTGGTCACGGCGGCGGTCGGGCGATTCGACGGCTCGGTCACGGTGCTGACGCCCTATGCCACAGGCGCCGACGGGCGGCCCTGCCCGCGGTTTCGCGACCTGTTTCCCGAATCGCCGCCGCCGGGACTGGTGCCCTCCTGCGCCGAAGCCGGCGTGGTCGGTGCGCTCACCGGCGTGATCGGCACGCTTGAGGCGATGGAAGTGATCAAGCTGATCACCGGCGCGGGCGAGCCGCTGATCGGGCGGCTGCTGCTCTATGACGGGCTGGCGGCGAGTTTCCAGACAGTGCGGTATCGGCGGAAGGGATAAGTTCGGGGACTCGATCCCCTCAGTTCCTGAGCGGCAGCACGCGGTCGGGCGGGCGGTGGCCGTCGAAGAAGGTGCGGATGTTGATGATGACCTTGTCGCCCATGTCGATGCGGCCCTCGATGGTGGCCGAGCCCATGTGCGGCAGCAGCACCACCTTGCCTTCGGTGGCGAGCTTGACCAGGCGCTTGTCCACCGCCGGCTCGTGTTCGAACACGTCAAGACCGGCACCCGACAGCCGGCCCTCCTTGAGCGCCTTGATCAGCGCGTCCTCGTCGATGATGCCGCCGCGGGCGGAATTGACGATATAGGCACCGGGCTTCATCAGCTCGAGCCGGCGGGCGGAGAGAAGGTGGAAGGTCGCGGGCGTCGAGGGGCAATGCACCGAGACGATGTCGACGCGGGCCAGCATCTGGTCGAGGCTGTCCCAGTAGGTCGCCTCCAGCCGGTCTTCGGTGGCGGGATCGACCCGTCGGCGGTTGTGGTAGTGGATCGACAGGCCGAAGGCCTTGGCGCGGCGGGCAACCGCGGTGCCGATGCGGCCCATGCCGATGATGCCGAGCCGCTTGCCGCCGATGCGGTGGCCGAGCATCCATGTCGGCGACCAGCCTTTCCAGACACCGCCCGAGCCGACGATGACATTGGCCCCCTCGGTCAGCCGCCGCGGCACGGCGAGCATCAGCGCCATGGTCATGTCGGCGGTGTCATCCGACAGGACATTGGGCGTGTTGGTGACGGTGATGCCCTTCTTCTGCGCCGCGTCGATATCGATATTGTCGACGCCATTGCCGAAATTGGCGATCAGCTTCATCTGCGGCCCGGCCTGCTCGATCAGCGCCGCGTCGATCTTGTCGGTCACGGTCGGCACCAGGACATCAGCCGCACGCATAGCGGCAACCAGCTCGGGCTGGGTGCGGGGTTCGTCAGTGATGTTGAGTTCGGCGTCAAACAGCTCGCGCATCCGGGTCTCCACGGCGTCCGGCAGGCGGCGGGTGATGTAGACCTTGGGTTTTTTTCTGTTTTGCATTGTGTTGAGGTCCGGCGTTGAGAGCTCTTTAACCAAACTCGGCGACTATGACGGCTGCGTTATGCTTTTTCTAACAGACCCTCCGGCGATGACAATCCAAACCGCCCGGATTGATGTTTAAAAAGCACCGCGACGCCCCGCGCGCCACGTCCGGCTGCGCCCGTTGCACCATGCGCGCCTGGCCCGATCCGACCGCCGAGAAGGCGAGAGACAGGGGGAGGGCTGTTGAATAACGGACCCATTGGCGTCCAAACCAAAAGGTGTGAGTCATGCGTCGCCTTTCCCTTTTTGCAGCCACCTGCGTGACCGTAAGAGGCCTGGCTATCGCGGCCCTGGCCGTCACCGCCCTAATACTGAGCCCAATGCCGGGCGCCGGACCTTTAGCCGGATCGGCTGCCCATGCCCAGACCGCAGCCAAGGGGCCGAGCGGGCTGCCGCTGCCGCGCTTTGTCAGCCTCAAGGCCAAGCGGGTCAATCTCAGGGTCGGCCCGGGCCGGGACTATGCGGTGGCCTGGCTCTACACCCGCTCCGGCGTGCCGATGGAAGTGATCCAGGAATACGACAACTGGCGCCGGGTGCGCGACGCCGAGGGCACAGAGGGCTGGGTCTACCAGTCGCTGCTTTCGGGCGAGCGCACTGCGGTCACCGCGCCCTGGATGCGCGCCACCGGCAAGCAGGAATTCATCAACATGCACCGCGAAGCGCGGACCAACGCCAATGTCGTCGCCCGCCTCGAGCCCGGCGTCGTGGTGGAGGTCAAGGCGTGTGACGGCAACTGGTGCGAGACGCGCGCCGAGGGCGTGGACGGATGGGTGGCGCAGGACCAGATCTGGGGCGCCTACCCCGGCGAAGCCTTCAAGTAGAACCTGCCCAGACCGGATGCTGACGAGATCGACGGCCACACAGGGGATGGGACGATATCTCCCCGCGCTGCCCGGCGGGGCGTCATCGAGACTTCATGAACACATGGCAAGGCCTCCGGCGGGGATATGTTTCCTCTCCGCTCGTACAGGAGGTTATTGTGACCAAAGCAGGAATTGATTTTTCACGTCGTCATTTTTTGAAATCGGGCGCCGTCGTCGGCCTGACAGCCATGTCGCCATTTCTGACGTTTCGTGCCGGCGCCGCCGCCCAAGGCGAATTGCAGATGGTGGCCGCCACGCCGAACCCGAATGGCGCTTTCGAGCGGCTGTTCCTGCTGAAGGGCGATCCGTTTTCCGGCCCGATCAGCACCATCATCACGGCCGAGGGCAACCCGGTTCCCCAGTCGTCCATGGCCGCCGGCGAACGCCGGGTCCTGCGACTGATGCATTTCAATGATTTGCACAACCACCTTACCGACACCCACGGGAAGAAGGGCGACACGCACCGGCTGTCGCAGATGGTCAAGAAGGTACGCGAAACCAAGGCCGCAGCAGCGGAAAACGAAGCCGTGCTGTTCATTTCCGGCGGCGACGACCACACCGGCTCGGTGTTCGACGAACTGCTGGGCTGGTCGCCCGAGGGCTTTGTCGCCGATCCTGCCTATCGCAGCTATTCGGCCGCAGGCATCGACATTGCCGTGCTCGGCAATCATGAATTCGACCGCGGCTGCGAAGTGCTGAAGACGGGGCTCGCGGACGCGAATTTCCCGGTTCTGTCGGCCAATGTCCGCGGCTCGAAATTCATGGCCATGAACGAGGATTACACCTGCGCGGCGATTGCCGAGGTCAAGGGCATGCGGATCGGCTTCATCGGCCTGACGACGGCGGTCGACACCCGCGTCGGCCAGGAGTCAGACCCGGATCTGACCGTCTCCAGCCCGGTCGAGGCAATCCGCAACCTGCTGCCGGCGGTAGCCTCGGTTTCCGATGTCGTCGTCATCCTGTCCCATTGCGGCTACGGCTCGGGCAATCACATGAGCGGCAAGGCCGCGACCAACCGGATGATCGGCGAAGGCGATTTCGACATCGCAGCCGCCGCCGCTCCGCTCACGGAAAAGCCGATCGTGCTGATCGGCGGCCATTCGCACACGCGTCTGAATGCCGAAGGCATCGATCCCGACAACGTGATCGAGGGCGTGCTTCTGACCCAGGCGGAAGCCAACGGCGCCTATCTCGGCGAGATCGCGATGTCGATCGCCGCCGACCAGGGCCGCAAGGACTGGTTCTCCTCGGTCAGCCTGCATCCGGTCAAGTCCCGCGACGACCGGGTTGCAGCCGATGATCCGAAATACAAGGATCTGGAGCATGACGGCGACTATGACGCGGCGTTCGAGGCCGAACACATCGCGCCGCTTCTGGCAGCGCTCGACGAGAAGTTGACCGAAGTGATCGGAACCGTCGAACAGGGCGACCTGGTGTCGACCGAGCGCACCATTGCCGATCGCTATATCCGCGAATGCGCCATCGCCAACTTCATGAACGATGCGCTGGTCGAGCGGTCGTCGACCTTCGCCAATGGGCAGATCGACATCGCCATGTTCAACGCAACCGGGCTGTCGGCCGGGATCAGCGAAGGGCCGCTCACCTTCAAGCAGTGGTTCGACGTGATGCCCTATGCGGACAATGTCCATGCCGCGACCATGACCGGCGCCCAGATCCAGGAGATGCTCGACAACAACGCCAAGCGCATCCTGCGGCCGGAGGAGCTCGCTAATTCCGAGATCAATCTGGAAAGCTTCGTGTCGCGCGGCTTCCTGCATTTTTCCAGGGGGATCCGCTACCGGGTCGACTATGGCACTTCGGCAGCGGACGCCCGTGCGGTCGAGGTGGAAGTCAACGGCAGGCCGCTGGTCGAACAGATGGACCAGAGCTTCACCGTGGCCTTCAACACCTATATCTCGCTGGGTGGTTTCGGCGAATCCTGGAACGGCAAGCCGATCGGCGGCGGTGTCGCGGGCGAGATCCCGAGCATGGACCTGCGCCAGCTGAGCTATCTTCACACTGGGCTGGTGTACCGCAACGAGATCATCGCCTTCATCCGCGATGCCGGCGTGGTGTCGCCAAAAACCGGCGTGGTGCTGGACGGCCGGCTGCAGACAGCCAACGCCTGATATAAAGACCATGGGCTGGCCGTGTCCGGCCAGCCCATGGGACCTTGATTTGATACTTGGGTCCGCCTGCCCCCTCAGAGAATGCGCACGGCGCCCTTCGACGCGCTGCTGGTCATGGCGGCATAGGCCTTGAGCGCGGTCGAGACGGCGCGCTTGCGCGGCTTGGATGGCTGCCAGCCTTCGGCCTCGCGGGCCGCGCGGCGGGCGGCAAGCGTCGCCTCGTCGACGGCAAGGTGAATGCTGCGGTTGGGGATGTCGATCTCGATGAGATCGCCGTCCTCGACCAGGCCGATGGTTCCGCCCTCGGCGGCTTCCGGCGAGACATGGCCGATCGACAGGCCCGAGGAGCCGCCGGAGAAGCGGCCGTCGGTGACCAGCGCGCAGGCCTTGCCCAGGCCCTTGGATTTCAGATAGCTGGTCGGATAGAGCATTTCCTGCATGCCGGGCCCACCGCGCGGGCCTTCATAGCGGATCAGCACCACCTGGCCCGGCTTGACCTTGCCGGTGAGGATGTCGGAGACGGCGTCATCCTGGCTTTCGAAGATTTTCGCAGGGCCGGAGAACTTCAGGATAGATTCGTCGACGCCCGCGGTTTTGACGATGCAGCCATCCTCGGCCAGGTTGCCGAACAGCACCGCCAGGCCGCCATCCCTGGAGAACGCGTTCTCGACATTGCGGATCACGCCCTCGGTGCGGTCGAGATCGACGCTGGCGTAGCGGCGCGACTGGGAAAAGGCGGTCTGGGTGGGCACGCCGCCGGGAGCCGCGCGATAAAAATCATGCACCGCGGCATCGTCGGACTGCACCACGTCCCATTTGCGAAGCGCATCCGCCATGGTCTTCTCGTGGATGGTGCCGACATCGGTCTTGAGCAGACCGGCCCGGTCAAGCTCGCCGAGGATCGCCATGATGCCGCCGGCGCGATGGACGTCCTCCATGTGGACGTCGCTCTTTGCCGGCGCGACCTTGCACAGCACCGGCACCTGGCGCGACAGCCGGTCGATGTCGGCCATGGTGAAATCGACCTCGCCCTCATGGGCGATGGCCAAGAGATGCAGCACGGTGTTGGTGGAGCCGCCCATGGCGATGTCGAGCGTCATGGCGTTCTCGAAGGCTGCAAAGGAAGCGATCGAGCGCGGCAGAACGCTCAAATCGTCGCCCTCGTAATGCTGCCTTGCGAGGCCGACGATGGTGCGTCCGGCTTCGCGGAACAGCCGCTCGCGATCGGCGTGCGTTGCGAGCGTCGAACCGTTGCCCGGCAGCGCCAGGCCCATGGCCTCGGCCAGGCAGTTCATCGAATTGGCGGTGAACATGCCCGAGCAGGAGCCGCAGGTGGGGCAGGCGGAGCGTTCGATCGAGGCCACGTCGGCGTCGCTGATGGAATCATCGGCGGCAGCAACCATGGCGTCGACCAGGTCGAGCGCCTTCTCGGTGCCGTCCTCAAGGATCACCTTGCCTGCTTCCATCGGGCCGCCGGAGACGAAGATCACCGGTATGTTGAGCCGCATCGCCGCCATCAGCATGCCGGGCGTGATCTTGTCGCAGTTGGAGATGCAGACCATGGCGTCGGCGCAATGGGCGTTGACCATGTATTCGACGGAATCGGCGATGAGTTCGCGCGAGGGCAGCGAATAGAGCATGCCGTCATGGCCCATGGCGATGCCGTCATCGACCGCAATGGTGTTGAATTCCTTGGCGACGCCGCCGGCCTTCTCGATCTCGCCGGCAACCAGCTGGCCCAGATCCTTCAAATGCACGTGGCCGGGGACGAACTGGGTGAAGGAGTTGACCACCGCGATGATCGGCTTGCCGAAATCGCCGTCCTTCATGCCCGTTGCCCGCCAGAGCCCCCGGGCGCCCGCCATGTTGCGGCCATGGGTGGATGTTCTCGAACGATAGGGCGGCATGAAACTCTCCTCTTGGCTCCCGACACAAATCTGTCAGGCACGCTGCACGCGAACCTGACAGGGTGGGGCAAGCTAGTAATGGGAATTCGGCAGCATTTCCAGAGCGATCTGGCCGATGAGTGGAGCGGAGTGGTCCGCAGGGCCGCACGCAAAGGCCAGACGCGCCGTGACGCCGGCTTCGGCCGGCTGGCGTTCAGCGCTTGCGGCGGACTCGGATGACCACGTCGACATGGGTAATTTCCATGCCAGCCGGCGCTTCGGGCAGGTTGGCGACGGAAATGTTGCCGACGGGGATATCAAGCACCTCATTGGCGCCCTCGACCACGAAATGATGGTGGTCGGACACATTGGTGTCGAAATAGGTCTTGGCGGTTTCGAGCGAGAGCACCCGCAGCAGGCCGGCCTCGGTGAACTGGTGCAGCGTGTTGTACACCGTCGCCAGCGAGCAGGACACGCCGACTCCGACGGCCTCCTCGTGCAGTTCCTCGGCGGTCAGATGCCGGTCGCCCTGGGCAAACAGCAGATCCGCAAGCGCCACGCGCTGACGCGTCGGGCGAAGTCCCGCGCCGCGCAGGCGCAGGGCCGAATCGCGGTCGGCGGATTTTGATGTATGGGCGCCAGGCATGATCAGATGGGTCCAGACTGCAAATTGCTTTTGTTTCATATAACTTTTGTGGGGAATGCTTTCAATAGACCCGGGACCGGTAGTTTCCGTAGCGTCGCCTCTTTCGCTCGCTGGCCTCATCCGGTATTCGGGGAAGCCGCGCGGGCCGGTTTCGCAGTCCTGCGGGGCTGTGCTAGCGTGCACGGCGACAGAAATGAACGCCGCGCGGAAAGACGGCGAAACGGGAGACGCATTTTTCATGGTCGACAGGCAATCGAGCTACAGCTACGACGAACTTCTCACATGCGCGGAGGGCGAGTTGTTCGGACCCGGCAACGCGCAACTGCCGCTGCCGCCGATGCTGATGGTGCACCGGATCACCGACATCTCGGAGACCGGCGGCGAATTCGACAAGGGCTATCTGCGCGCCGAATTCGACATCACGCCCGATCTCTGGTTCTTCCCCTGCCATTTCAAGGGCAATCCGGTGATGCCCGGTTGCCTCGGACTCGACGGCATGTGGCAGTTGACCGGGTTCTATCTCGGCTGGCTTGGCGAACAGGGCCGCGGCATGGCGCTGTCGACCGGCGAGGTGAAGTTCAAGGGCATGGTGACGCCGGACGTCAAGCTGGTTGAATACGGCATCGATTTCAAGCGCGTGATGCGCGGCCGGCTGGTACTCGGCATCGCCAATGGCTGGCTCAAGGCCGATGGCGAGACGATCTACAACGCCACCGATCTGAAGGTTGGCCTTGCCAAGGACAAAACTGCCTGACACACCCGTCGGGCAGGGCGCTGAAAGCTGGCGCCATCAAAATTCAGGACCCTCCACAAGAAAGGGCAACATCATGAGACGAGTCGTTGTGACTGGAATGGGGATCGTATCCTCGATCGGCAACAATGCGGACGAAGTGACCGAATCGCTGCGCCAGGCCAGATCCGGCATCAGCTTCAGCCAGGATTTCGCCGACCACGGCTTCAGGAGCCAGGTCTGGGGCGCGCCGACGCTGGACCCGACCGAGCTGGTCGACCGCCGCGCCATGCGGTTCCTGTCGCGCGGTGGCGCCTGGAACCATGTCGCCATGAAACAGGCGATCGAGGATGCGGGCCTGACCGAAGCCGAGATCAGCCATGAGCGCACCGGCATCGTCATGGGCTCGGGCGGTCCCTCCACACGGACGCTGATCGAGGCCGCCGACACCACCCGCAAGAACGGCAGCCCGAAGCGGATCGGCCCGTTCGCGGTGCCGAAATCGATGTCGTCGACCGCCTCGGCGACGCTTGCCACCTGGTTCAAGATCCACGGCGTCAACTATTCAATCTCGTCTGCCTGCTCGACCTCGGCGCATTGCATCGGCAACGCGGCGGAGCTGATCCAGTGGGGCAAGCAGGACATGGTGTTTGCCGGCGGTCACGAAGACCTCGACTGGACCATGTCGAACCTGTTTGACGCGATGGGCGCGATGAGCTCGAAATACAACGACCAGGCGGCCACCGCATCTCGCGCCTATGACATTACCCGCGACGGCTTTGTGATTGCCGGCGGCGCAGGCGTGCTGGTGATGGAAGAGCTTGAACACGCCAAGGCCCGCGGCGCCAAGATCTATGGCGAACTGACGGGCTATGGCGCGACATCGGACGGCTACGACATGGTGGCGCCGTCGGGCGAAGGCGCTGTGCGCTGCATGCGCCAGGCGCTGGCCACCGTCGAAGGCAGGGTTGACTACATCAACACCCACGGCACCTCGACGCCGGTGGGGGACTCGAAGGAAATCGGCGCGATTCGCGAGGTATTCGGCACCGACATGCCGCATGTGCAGTCGACCAAATCGCTGACAGGGCACTCGCTCGGCGCCACCGGCGTGCAGGAGTCGATCTATTCGCTTCTGATGATGAAGGAGAACTTCATCGGCGAAAGCGCCCATATCACCGAACTCGATCCGGAATTTGACGGCGTGCCGATCGTGCGTCACCGAATCGACGACGCCAGGATCGACACAGTGCTGTCGAACTCCTTCGGCTTCGGCGGCACCAATGCGACGCTGGTCTTCCAGCGGCACGACCGGTGAGCGGCGCGGAAATCGTTGGGGGGACCAGCAGCATGGACGGACTGATGAAGGGCAAGCGCGGGCTGATCATGGGGGTCGCCAACGACCACTCGATCGCCTGGGGCATTGCCACGGCACTCGCCGAGGCCGGCGCGGAACTTGCCTTCACCTATCAGGGCGAAGGCTTCGGGCGGCGGGTCAGGCCACTCGCCGAACGGCTCGGCTCGAAGCTGGTGCTGCCCTGCGACGTCGAGGACATCGCAACCGTCGACGCCGTGTTCGAGACGCTCAAGACCGAATGGGGCAAGATCGACTTCGTCGTCCACGCCATCGGCTTCTCCGACCGCAACGAGCTCAAGGGTCGCTATGCGGATGTGACGACGCGAGCCAATTTCTCCCGCACCATGGTGATCTCGGCGTTTTCGTTCACCGAAGTTGCGCAGCGCGCCGCCCCGCTGATGACGGAAGGCGGCTCGATCCTGACGCTCACCTATGGCGGCTCGATGCGGGTGATGCCGAACTACAACGTGATGGGCGTTGCCAAGGCCGCGCTCGAGGCCATGGTGCGCTATCTCGCCGCCGATTACGGCCCGGACGGCATACGCGTCAACGCGATCTCGGCGGGACCGGTCAGGACACTCGCAGGCGCGGGCATCGGCGACGCGCGCGCCATGTTCTCCTACCAGAAGAAGAACGCGCCGCTGCGCCGCACCGTCGACATCGGCGACGTCGGCAAATCCGCGCTCTATCTGCTCTCGGACCTCTCCTCGGGCGTGACCGGCGAGATCCACTATGTGGATTCGGGTTTCAACATCACTTCGATGGCGATTCCCGAAGAGCTGAAGAAGGCCGATGAGGGGTAGGGTCTCGGCCTCAGCGTTGTGATAATTGAGGAGCCTCGGATCGAAAGATCCGGGGCTTTTTTGCGGGCCGTTCGCCGGGCCTCCGCCAGGGCCGCGGGCGTTGATCGAGCCAGGCAGCGCGCGCTTATCACTCCTCGAAGACCAGCCCGTCGGGGTCAGCGCCAAGCTGCTTCAGCGCGTCGTTGATGCTCTCGACCATGCCGTCCGGACCGCAGACATAGAAATGCTGCTCTGTGTTGCCGACCAGGCGCTCGAGCATGGGCTTGTCGATGCGGCCGTGCTCGAAGCCGCCCTTGTTCTCGTCCGATAGCACATAGACCACCTCAAGCCCGTCCATGGCGTCGAACTCGTCCTTGAGGATGATGTCGGCTTCACGCTTGTTGGCGAAGATCAGCCGGTGGCCGGAAAGTTCACCACGAGCGGCGAGCATGCGCAGGATGGCGATGAACGGAGTGACGCCGGCACCGCCGGCAATGAAGGTGCCCCTGCCCTTGTATTCGATCGTGCCCCAGGGATCGCCGATGATGAAGCTGTCGCCGACGCGCATCTTTCCGATCTGCTCGGTGAGCCCGTCATGATCGGGATAGATCTTGATGGTGAACTGCAGATCATCCCACTCGGGCAGCGCTGTGAAGGTGAAGGGATGACCTGCATCGCGCCAGCCATCCCGATCAATGCCCACCTCCGCCGCCTGCCCCGGCGTGAACTCGAAGCCCGCGGGCTTTTCGAAGGTGAACTGGCGGACATCGTGGGTGATGTCCTCGATTTTGGTGATGGCAAGCCTATGGGCCATGGATGTGCTCCCTGTGTTGGTGTTGCAGAGGCAATGCATGGGGCCGGGGGATAGTTCCGGCGGAAGTCACCGCCTGCCTTCAACCGCCTGCCGGTCCGGCAACGAACCGGAAGTGGCGTTTCCAGACCGGCCGGGTTAATGGGGCCTGGAACCGGCAGCCAGAGCCCGGTCGATTTCGGCCGATAATTGTTCCTGCGAATAGGGCTTGCTCAGGCGCGGCAGATTCAATTCGGTGCCGGCAGGCAGTTCGGCATACCCGGTCGCAATCAGGATGGGAATGTCCGGGCGCAGCCGCCGCGCCTCTCGGGCCAGTTCCGCGCCGGTCATCCGCGGCATCGAATAGTCGGTAATGATCAGGTCGAACGGCTGGCCGCTGGCGAGGATCGTCAAGGCCTGTTCGCCGGAGTTGGCCTCCACCACCTCGTGGCCGAGGTCCTCAAGCATGTCGACCGAACTCATGGCGATCAGCACATCGTCATCGACCATCAGGATCCGACGCACCAGCGCCTCCGCGGCGCCAGCCTCCGGCTCCTCGGTCAGAAACGAAGCTGCAGCTTCCCCGCCAGGGCCCTGACGGACGAGATCCTGCTCCGCGGCCGGGATCCAGAGAGCAGCCATGGTGCCCTTCCCTACCTCACTGGTGAGCTTCAGCATACCCTTCATCTGTATCGCCAGACCGTGAATCATCGACAGGCCGAGGCCGGTGCCCTTGCCCAGCTCCTTGGTCGAAAAGAACGGGTCGATGGCCTTTTCCAATGTCTCCGCATCCATGCCTTTGCCATTGTCGGTGACCGACAGGACGACATAGCTGCCTTCGGCAAGTTCCTCGGGCCTATCGTCGGTATCGACCCGCCGCACACCGATACGGATCACGCCGCTCTCGGCAATGGCATCTCGGGCGTTGACAACCAGATTGAGCAAGGCCAGCTCCAACTGGTTGGCGTCGGCCATTGCCAGTGGCAATTCCGCGTGAATATCTGTCTGCATCGTAATCGCCGTGCCCACCGAGCGGTGGAGCAACTCCTCCATGCCGACGACCAGCTTCGGGATGTCGATCGGCGCCACGGTGAGATCCTGGCGGCGGGCAAAGGCCAGAAGACGCTGGGTAAGGGAGGCGCCGCGACGAGCGCCCTGGATGGCTCCGTCTATCAACCGCACCGCCTTCGGGTCCTGACCGAGATGCTTGTGAAGAAGCTCGAGGTTGCCCAGGACAGCCATCAGCAGATTGTTGAAATCATGGGCCACGCCGCCAGTGAGCTGGCCGATGGCCTCCATCTTCTGGGCCTGGCGCAGCTGTTCCTCGGCCCGCTGGCGCTGCGCGATCTCCGCCATGGTATCGGCATGGGCTACCTCGAGTTCGGTGGTGCGCTCCGCCACCCGGTCCTCGAGCATCTCGTTGACCTGGCGTTGCGTCTCTTCGTTGCGCCGGCGTTCGGTGACCTCCGCGCATACGCCGACCAGTCGCTGCGCCTGATCGGCGTGCCCTTCGCGATAGATCTGGGCCCGCATCTCAACCCAGTGCAACGAGCCGTCGGGCCACAGGATGCGGAACTCGAACGCCAGGTCTTCGCCGGTGGCCAGCGAGGTGTCGAAAGCTTCCCGGACCCTGCCTGCGTCTGCTGGATGGATGGCATCGATGAGGTTCTGGTAATGGAATTCGTCCGCCGGCCGGCTGCCGAGTATCTGCCGAAACGTGTCGGACACAGTCAGCGTTTGACTGCTCAGATCAAGCTCCCAGGCGCCGAGTTCGCCGGCCTGCAAGGCCGTCTGCAACCGGCGTTCGCTGTGATCGAGCGCGGTGATGTGCAGTCGCGCCTGGTACTGGCGGCGGCGGCCCCGCGCGGCGCTGCGCGCCATGCTGATGAAGGTGGTCGCGTGAAACGGGCGTTCCAGAAAGCTGACATTGCCGAGAATGTCCGACAACCTTGCGGCAGCAGGGTTTCGTTCAGGCCCCCCGCCACGCTGGGTCAGCACGATGAACGGCAGGTCAGACCAGCTCGGCTGGGATGCGATCCAGCCCGAAAGATCACGCAGATCGGCAAAGCGCAGTGCCTCCTCGGTCATCACCGCGAAGGCGATGTCATCCCCGAGACTGCCTATCAATGAGGCTATGTCGGGAGCGGTGAGTGACGGAATGCCTGCTTCGTCCAGCAGAGCGGCCGCGATCTGGGCGTCCCGGCCGACAGGCGTGAAGATCAACGCGGGGGCTCGACGATCAGGAATTGCCGTCCCTCCCCTTTGCCAGATCGAGCAATCCGGCGGACTCGCCGATCATCGTGGGGACGCCCCTCAGGATGCCCTGAAATCCCGAAAGCGGCTCGCCGACTGTCAGGCCAGCCTTGTCAATCTTGAATTCACGGATGGTTTCCTCATGCCGGCCGGTGCGCTTCTTGATCACCGAGACAGCGCGCCGAACCCTGCCGGCGGCCTCGAAATAGCGCAGCAGGATCACCGTATCGGCAAGATAGGTGACATCCACCGGCGATTTCATATCGCCCACCAGCCCATGCTGCGCCACGGTGAGAAAGGTGTTGGCGCCCTGGCGATTGAGATACTGCAGCAGTTCGTGCATGTGCAGAACCAGCGCGCTTTCCTCCGGCATCGAGGCCTGATAGCCGTTGATGGAATCGATAACGACAGTCTTGGCGTTGAAGCCGGATACGGTGTGACGCACCCGCTGGGCAAACTCGCCGGGAGAAAGTTCGGCGGCATCGAGCTGTTCGATATGAATCACCCCTTCGTCTCGCAGGCGCTCAAGATCCATGCCCATCGCCTTGGTCCGGTCGAACAGCAGACCCAGTTCCTCGTCGAAGACAAAAATGGCGGCACGCTCCCCGCGTTCGGCTGCGGCGATGACGAACTGGAGGGCAAACAGGCTCTTGCCGGTTCCGGCCGGGCCGATGAGCAGGGTGCTCGATCCGCGGCTCACGCCGCCGCCAAGCAATGTGTCGAGTTCGGCGACGCCGCTGCCGAGCAGATCCCGCGGAAACGTCGTGCGGTGTTCTATCGCCCTGAGACGGGGAAACACCTGAACACCGCCGGTGCGAATGACGAAATCATGATAGCCGCCGCGAAACGACTGGCCGCGATACTTGACGATGCGCAACCGGCGTCTTTCGGAACCGTAGTTGGGCGCCAGTTCCTCAAGATGGATAACCCCGTGCACAACACTGTGGACAGTCTTGTCGAGGACGTCGGTTGTCATGTCATCGAGCAGCAGCACGGTGGCGCCGGTCTTGGCGAAAAAATGCTTCAGCGCCAGGATCTGGCGGCGATAGCGGAGCGAACTCTGGGCAAGCAGCCGTATCTCCGAAAGGCTGTCCAGCACGACGCGGGTCGGCTGCAACCGATCGAACGCCTCAAAGATCAGCTTGGTCGCTTCTCCCAGCTCAAGATCGGAAGAATAAAGCAAACTCTGCTGCTGGTCTGCGTTGAGCAGGCTTTCCGGCGGCACGAGTTCGAAAATCTCTATTTCGTCTCCAAGGCGCATACCATGCGATAGCGCGCCGTCGCGCAGTTCGGTCTCCGTTTCCGACAGCGTTATGTACAGGCACTTTTCGCCCAGAGCCGCGCCTTCGAGCAGATATTGCAAAGCGATCGTTGTCTTGCCCGTTCCGGGCGTTCCCTCAAGCAAAAACACATGGCGGCGCGACAGGCCTCCCGACAAGATGTCATCGAGACCTTCGACGCCTGTTTTGGCTTTGTTTCCGAGACCTTCGGACATGGGCAATCCTTGTTTTGCGGCACCGGCCGGCACCGTTTGAAATCAATGCACGTTCGAAACCGAACATCTTGCCGGCATGTCGCTGGACACGCCCGTTCCGACAGTCCCCGTCATGAGAACCACGGTGGGAGAACAATGCGGATATGGGGGTTTCGTTCCACCCAAGCTCTTGAGATGCATCGCCAATACGATCGGTGGCTCGCATTGCAGCGAGCTGGACTTCGTTTCATAACGCCTGCCAGCAAAGTCCAAATGAAAAAGCCCCCGGAATTTTCCAATCCGGGGGCTTCTTTCATTGCAGTATTGTGAGGCGGTCTCCCGCCTTGAGCCTCGTGGCGGGGCTTATTCGCCGCCGCCGGAGACTTCCTGGCCGGTTTCCTGGTCGACGACCTTCATCGACAGGCGGACCTTGCCGCGTTCGTCAAAGCCCAGCAGCTTGACCCAGACCTTCTGGCCTTCCTTGACCACGTCCGACGTCTTGGAGACGCGTTCGGCGGCGAGCTGCGAGATGTGCACCAGGCCGTCCTTGGGGCCGAAGAAATTGACGAAGGCGCCGAAATCGGCAACCTTGACCACGGTTCCTTCATAGATCACGCCCACTTCCGGCTCGGCGACGATCGAGTGGATCCACTTCTTGGCGGCCTCGATTTCCTTGCCCGAGGACGAGGCGATCTTGATCGTGCCGTCATCGTCGATGTTGATCTTGGCGCCGGTCTTCTCGACGATCTCGCGGATGATCTTGCCGCCGGTGCCGATGACGTCGCGGATCTTGTCGACCGGGATATTCATGACTTCGATGCGCGGGGCGAATTCGCCCAGCTGGCCGCGGCTTTCGGCGAGCGCGTTGCCCATTTCGCCGAGGATATGCAGGCGGCCGTCCTTGGCCTGGCCAAGCGCGATCTGCATGATTTCCTCGGTGATGCCGTCGATCTTGATGTCCATCTGCAGCGCGGTGATGCCGTCGGCGGTGCCGGCGACCTTGAAGTCCATGTCGCCCAGGTGATCTTCATCGCCCAGGATGTCGGACAGAACGGCGAAGCGCTCGTCTTCCTTGATCAGGCCCATGGCGATGCCGGCGACCGGCTTGGCGAGCGGAACGCCCGCATCCATCAGGGCGAGCGATGTGCCGCAGACGGTGGCCATCGAGGACGAGCCGTTGGATTCGGTGATTTCCGAGACAACGCGCAGCGTGTAGGGGAACTGGTCGGCTGCAGGCATCATCGGGTGGATGGCGCGCCAGGCGAGCTTGCCATGGCCGATTTCGCGGCGGCCGGGCGAGCCGGTGCGGCCGGTTTCACCGACCGAGTAGGGCGGGAAGTTGTAGTGCAGCATGAAGGTGGCCTTGTAGGTCCCCGTCAGGCTGTCGACATACTGCTCGTCCTCGCCGGTGCCGAGCGTGGCGACGACGATCGCCTGGGTCTCGCCGCGGGTAAACAGCGCCGAGCCATGGGTGCGCGGCAGGATGCCGACTTCGGAGACGATCGGGCGCACGGTCGACAGGTCGCGGCCGTCGATGCGGCTCTTGGTGTCGAGAATGGCGTTGCGGACGACCTTGGCCTGCAGCGACTTGAACACCGCGCCGATGACTTCGGACGAGAAGCGGGCCTCTTCGCCGTCTGCGGGCGCAAAGTGGTCCTTGACCTTGGCCTTGACCGCGTCGATGGCGGTGTAGCGGGCGGCCTTGTCGGTGTTGGTGTAGGCGTCGCGAAGGTCGGCTTCGCACATGGCCAGCATTTCGGCTTCGAGGCCGGAATTGTCCGGTGCGGTGAAGTCGCGCGGTTCTTTCGCAGCGGCTTCAGCCAGCTGGATGATCGCGTCGATGACCGGCTGAAAACCCTTCTGGCCGAACATGACCGCGCCGAGCATGACGTCTTCGGCCAGTTCCTTGGCTTCCGATTCGACCATCAGAACGGCTTCCGAGGTGCCGGCGACGATCAGGTCGAGCGCGGATTCGGGCATTTCGTCGACATGCGGGTTGAGCACGTACTGGCCGCCAATGTAGCCGACGCGGGCGCCAGCGATCGGGCCCATGAAGGGGATGCCGGAAATGGTCAGCGCTGCGGAGGCTGCGACCAGCGCCAGGATGTCGGGGTTGTTTTCGAGATCATGCTGCAGAACGGTGATGATGATCTGCGTGTCGTTCTTGTAGCCATCGGGAAACAGCGGGCGCAGCGGGCGGTCGATGAGGCGCGAGGTCAGCGTCTCGTTCTCGCTCGGGCGGCCTTCGCGCTTGAAATAGCCGCCGGGGATCTTGCCGGCTGCGTAGGTCTTTTCCTGGTAGTTGACGGTCAGCGGAAAGAAATCCTGGCCGGGCTTGGGCGATTTCGCCGAGACGACGGTGGCGAGCACGACGGTTTCGCCGTAGGTGGCGATCACGGCGCCATCAGCCTGACGGGCAACCTTGCCGGTTTCCAGTGTGAGCGGACGGCCGCCCCATTCAATCTCGACCTTGTGGGTATCGAACATGTCTTGTCCTTCGTGTGCGGGCACCTTGGCTCGGCCGGTTTCGGCCGCGCGCGTGGTGTCCTCGTTGTTTAGAGCGCATCTCGGGCAAGACAGCGGGAGGCTTCGTCGAGGCCGCCCTCAGTGGGTGGCAAAAGCATCCGGCAATCCTGCCCCATGACGGGCCATTCAAAAATCCGGAACCGGACTACCCGGTCCATCGGACGGTGTTGGCGCAACTATCAGGCCGTTTTACGGTCGATGCCTGCACCGGAACAGGTCGGCCCCCGGATTGGATCATTTGGGAGACCGGAGAAGTGTTGCGGCGGACGGAGCATTACGCCCCGCCCGCCAGCAATCCGTTTAGCGGCGAATGCCCAGACGGGCGATCAGCGCAGCGTAGCGCGCTTCGTCCTTGCGCTTGACATAGTCAAGCAGCGAACGGCGCGTGGACACCATCGTCAACAGCCCGCGCCGTGAGTGGTTGTCCTTCTTGTTGTCCTTGAAATGGCCAGTCAGATTGTTGATCCGTTCGGTGAGGATCGCGACCTGGACTTCCGGCGACCCGGTGTCGCCAGGCTTCGTGGCATATTCTTCGATCAGCGCAGCCTTGCGCTCGGCAGTAATCGACATCGTGAAATCCTTTCAAAAGGGATTGATGGGGCGCCCGCTGCCGGGATGTCGTCCAGCAAGGGCCTCGAATGTCAGGCCGGAAAACCGGCGTTAACGGCTGGGCTATAGGCCAATTCGACCCGAAATGAAAGGAATTTTTGCCGTGTCGCCGGGGAGAGGCCGGCAGGCGGACGCATCGATCGCTTGAACCGGCGAATCAGCAGCCGCGCTTGACATAGGCGTCGGGCACGGCCTCGATCCAGGCAACCGAACCGGCGTCCGATTGCGAGATGTAGGGGCCGTCGGCCACGCAATAAAATCCGTCGCGGAAACCATCGACCAGCGAGGTATTGAGGACTCGGGAGCCGGCACCGCCACCGACCATTGCGCCGCCAAGCCGCGACAGGGTGAATTCGGCGTCTACCCGGCTTCTCGAGCATCCGAGGATGATGTACCAGCCGCAGGCCTCTGCATCCAATCCGGGTGTCTGCGCCCGGGCAGGGGCCCAGGCGCTTCCGAGCAGGCTGATCGTGGCAAGCGCAAGACAGGCGTTCTTCATGGCATATTCCCGTTTTGCACAATTTGCCCGAAGCGGGGGCAGCAGGCAAGACGGCGCCAGCCTTGACAAAGGGGGCGCGACCGGTCGAGCCTGCCGGGCCCTTGCTCCTGCCTGTGGAAGGAAACGCACTCATGCCCGGCACCAGACGAATGCGGCTGACCCGACGTCATGTCGATCTGGTCCAGCGCGCAATCCCGGATCCGGGACCCAAGCTTCTGCCGGGGTTCCGCGCGGCGACCGACGCGGATTATGCCGAGGCGGTCGATGGCATGCTTGCCTCCTGTCCGGGCGAGGATTTCTGGCTGTTCGGCTATGGCTCGCTGATCTGGAACCCGGAAACGGCGTTCGAGGAGAAGCGGCTGGCCAGGGCGATGGGCTGGCACCGGCGGTTCTGCCTGGGGCCGGATTACCGCTATCGCGGCAGTCATGACAGGCCGGGGCTGATGATGGCGCTGGATCGCGGCGGCCAGTGCGCCGGCATGGTCTACCGGCTGCCCCAGAAAGGGCTCGAGGCGGAACTGCACCGGCTGATCCGCCGCGAGCTCAGCCAGCTGCCCTCGGCCTTCCCCTGGCGCTGGATCAATGTCCGTACAGAGCAGGGGTCGCTCAGGGCGCTGACATTTGCGATGGACCGGAAGAACCCGCGCTATGTGGCCGGGCTGTCCGATGAGGAAATCGCCGCCGTATTGGCGAGCGCCTGCGGGTTTCGCGGCTCGATGGCGGAGTATCTGTTCTCGACCATTACCATGCTCGAAAACCTCGGCATCCATGACCGCAACCTGTGGCGGCTGCAGGCGCTGGTGGCGGAACGGATCGAGGCCGAAGGCGGACTGACAGACGCGCCGCCGGATCACGCTGGCGGCTGATCAGCCCTTGAACACCCGGCGGGGGTGGAATTCGCCGCCGGCGACTTCGCCGATGGCAAGCAGCGCGCCGCGCACGAAGGCGCAGGCATCGTCGGTGGCGACCGGGGCGTCGCGTCCCCTCAGGATAATGGGATTGCCCATGCGGATCCGGTGCGCCTGATCCTCGCTCACATCAATGCGCGGCAGCATGCCGAGCGCCTCGCCGGCCGGCACCAGATAGGCGTCGAGCTGAGCCAGGCGTTCGGCGTCGTCCTCGATCTTCTCGAGCGCGATCAGATCGGCGAGCGGCACCATGGCGTCTTCGGAAAAGGGCGCGACCATGGTGCGGCGAAGCCCCGAAACATGGCCGTAACAGCCGAGCTCTCGGCCGAAATCACGCGCCAGCGCGCGGACATAGGTGCCCTTGCCGCATTCCACCTCGAAAATCGCGTGATCGGCATCCGGACAGCCCACAAGCGTGATGCGGTGGATTTCGACCTCGCGCGGCGGGATCTCGACCACCTCGCCGTCACGCGCCATGTCGTAGGCGCGCTCGCCGGCGATCTTGACGGCGGAGAACGCCGGCGGTACCTGCTGGATCATGCCGGTATAGGAGGGCAGGATGGCCTCTATGGCGGCGCGGTCGGGGCGCGAATCCGAGGCTCGCGTGACCGCGCCCTCGAGATCATCGGTGTTGCGTTCCTGCCCCCAGGCTACGGTGAACTCATAGACCTTGCGGCCATCCATTACATAGGGAACGGTCTTGGTGGCGTCGCCGAGCGCGATCGGCAGCATGCCCGAGGCCAGCGGATCGAGCGTGCCGGCGTGGCCGGCCTTGTCCGCCTTGAACAGCCACTTGATCTTGGAGACCGCCTCGGTCGATCCGAAATCCCAAGGCTTGTCCAGCACCAGCCAGCCGGATATGGGCCGGCCCTTGTTCTTGCCGCGGCGGCCCATCTCAGTATCCCGGCTTCTTGCGGAACGTGGCGGCGGTCCTGGCGACGCTGCCTTCCGGCATCGGTCTTGCGGGGCCTTTTTCAAAATCGAGCGCGTAGAGCCGCTTGGCGACGAGGTAACCGGCAACAATGGTTCCGCCGTTCTCTGCCCGGTAAAGATCCTTCAGTTTCCTGACGATCAGCGGCTCGATGACGGCCAGCGGCGGAAGTCCCTCGGCCGCAGCGCCGAGCATGGCCGCTTCGTTGGCGGGCGCATTCACGATCAGTTCGATGGCGCGCACTTCCGGGTCGCCGTGCGACAGTTCCTTCTTGCGGGCATAGGGCAAGCCGCTTTCGACAATCATCTCAACGATGAAAACGGCGTCCTCATTGTCCACGGTGCGCATGCAATTGGCATAGAGCGTGGCGCGGGCGTCGGTGGACATGGCGGCAATTTTTTCAGGTGTTACGAGCGTCGCCATCTCACTTGTCACCGTCGCTGGAATTTTCATCAGTTGAAGCGTCGCCGTTACTGCTTGCGGCGTCGTCATGCCCCAGATCGCGGGCCACCTCAGGCGATTTCAGCAACTGGTCGATATGCTGGTAATTGGCGAAGCTGGTGTCGTCGCGAAAACGCAATTCGGGGATGGTGCGCATCTGCCTGAGATCGGGCGACACCCGGCCGCGAATGAACTTGGCGTTCTTGTTGAGCGCCGCGATGGTGTCGGTGTGATCCTCCACGCCCAGCGGCGTGACATAGGCGGTGGCCACCGTCAGGTCAGGCGACATGCGCACTTCGGTCACGGAGATGAGCGTGTTGGAGAGGACCGGATCGCGGATCTCACCGCGTTGCAGCACCTGGGTGATGGCGGCGCGAACCTGCTCACCGACACGCAGCATGCGTTGTGAGGGCGCAGAAGATGAAGACTTGGACATGAATTTCCAACCGAAAATGCGGGCGCAAGGGCCCGGACGCCACACAGGGGCGAAATACCCGGCGCATCACGCGCCGGGTTGTGGTCCGATCAAAGCGTACGGGTGACGTGCTCGACGCGGAAACACTCGATGACGTCGCCTGCGCGAATGTCCTCGTAGTTCTCGAAGGCCATGCCGCATTCCTGGCCGCCGTGGACTTCGGCGACTTCGTCCTTGAAGCGCTTCAATGTCTTGAGCTTGCCTTCGTGGATGACGACGTTGTCGCGGATCAGGCGGACGCCCGCACCACGTTCGACCTTGCCTTCGGTGACACGGCAACCGGCGACCTTGCCGACCTTGGTGATGTTGAACACCTCGAGGATCTCGGCGTTGCCGAGGAAGGTCTCGCGACGTTCCGGCGACAGCATGCCCGACATCGCAGCCTTCACATCATCCACCAGATCGTAGATGATGTTGTAGTAGCGGATCTCGACACCGTCGCGTTCGGCCGCGTCGCGCGCCTGCTTGTTGGCGCGGACGTTGAAGCCGATGATCGCCGCGCCCGAAGCCTCGGCGAGCGAGATGTCGGATTCGGTGATGGCGCCGGCGCCCGAATGGATGATGCGGGCACGCACCTCGTCGGTTCCCAGCTTGTCGATGGCGCCTGCAATGGCTTCGATCGAGCCCTGCACGTCGCCCTTGACCAGCAGCGGGAATTCCTTGCTGCCGGTATCCTGCAACTGGGTCATCATCTGCTCGAGCGAACCGCGGGTTCCGCTCTGGCGCGCCACCGCCTTGTCGCGGGCAAGCCGCTGGCGGTATTCGGCGATCTCGCGGGCACGGCTTTCGTTCTCGACGACGGCAAAGCGGTCGCCCGCCTGCGGGGTGCCCTGAAGGCCGAGGATCTCGACCGGGAAGGCAGGACCGGCTTCCTTGACCTGCTCGCCGCGGTCGTTGACCAGGGCGCGCACACGGCCCCACTGGTCGCCGGCCACGAGGATGTCACCCGGACGCAGCGTACCGGTCTGGACCAGAACGGTGGCAACCGAACCGCGGCCGCGATCGAGCTTGGCCTCGATGACCACGCCTTCGGCGGTGCGGTCACGATTGGCCTTGAGGTCGAGAAGTTCGGCCTGCAGCAGGATGGCGTCGAGCAGCTTGTCGAGGTTGATCTGCTTGAGCGCCGAAACCTCGACGTCGAGGACCTCGCCGCCCATGCTTTCGACGAAGACCTCGTGCTGCAGCAGGTCGGTGCGAACCTTTTGCGCATTGGCGGTCGGCTTGTCGATCTTGTTGATCGCCACGATGATCGGAACGCCGGCCGCCTTGGCGTGATTGATCGATTCAATCGTCTGCGGCATGACTGCATCGTCAGCCGCCACCACGAGGATGGCGATGTCGGTGGCCTGGGCGCCGCGGGCACGCATGGCGGTGAACGCCGCGTGGCCCGGGGTGTCGATGAAGGTGATCAGCTGACCGTTCTTCTCAACCTGGTAGGCGCCGATATGCTGGGTGATGCCGCCGGCCTCGCCGGAGACGACATTGGCGTCACGGATGGCGTCAAGCAGCGATGTCTTGCCGTGGTCGACGTGACCCATGATGGTGACGACCGGAGGACGCGAAACCATTTCGCCGCCTTCGTCGCCAACATTGAAAATTCCGAGTTCGACATCGGATTCCGACACGCGGCGGACGGTGTGGCCGAATTCGCCGGCAATCAGCTCGGCCAGGTCGGCGTCGATGATGTCGCCCGGCTTCATCATCTGGCCTTCCTTCATCAGATACTTGATCACATCGACCGACCGTTCGGCCATGCGCTGCGAGAGTTCCTGAATGGTGATGGTCTCGGGAAGAGTGACCTCGCGGGCAATCTTCTCCCGGGGCTCCTGCGTCATCGAGCGGCGCATCTTTTCCTGGCGGCGTCGCATGGCCGACAGGGAGCGGCCACGGGCATTGCCGTCGTCGCTGAGCGCAGCGTTCAGCGTCAGCTTGCCGCGACGGCGATCTTCCTCGACCTTGGGCCGGGTGGGCTTGGGCGTTTCGGGACGCACGACCTTGGCGCCCGGACGCGCCGGGCCGCCTGTGCGGGCCGGAGCCTCGGCCTCGTTCTCGCGGCGACGGCCACGCGATGCCTCTTCGGCCTGCGCCGCGACAATTGCCTCCGGCGTCGCCTCGACGGGCGCTTCCGCCTCGACGGGAGGCTTGCTTGCGGCTTCCTCGGCGAGGCGCTTGTCTTCCTCGGCCTTCAGGCGGGCAGCTTCGGCCTCCTCGACGGCGCGACGGGCATCTTCCTCGGCCTTGCGGGCGGCATCTTCCTCGGCGCGCTTCTTGTCCTCGATATCGCGGACGCGGCTGTCCTGCAGTGCACGGCGGCGCGCTTCGACTTCACTTGCCGAAAGCCGGTTGAGAACGGCGCCACGCGGCGGCGCGGTGGGCGCAGGTGTCGGCGCAGGGGCACGCGGCGGCGGCGGGGCCACCGGCTCCTTGGGCTTTTCAGCGACCGGCGCGGGGCGCGGCTTGAGGGTCACGGGCGGCGCCTGGGTTTCATCCTCGGGACGCGTGAGGCGGCGCTTGCGCGTCTCCACCACCACGGCCTTGGTGCGGCCGCGACCCATCTCCTGGCGCACCATCCCCTGCTCAACGGCGGGCCGTTTCAGCGAGAAGGTCTTCTTGCCGGTAACACTGATCGTCTTGTCGTCGTTGCTGTCGCTCATTCCGTATCCGTTTCCGCGGGAAACCGCATCGCGCCCATGCGCATCGGCTTCTTGATCGTTTGCACCCGGGCCAAGCGCCCGAAAGCCCGTCTTCAGTCCGATCCCGTCTCGGGACCGTTCCTGTAGCGCGCAAGCATCTTTGCGCGCTTCACTACACCCTGACCGGCCTGCCCTGCAAGCGCGGCGGCATGGATAAAAGCGCCATCGCCCAGGGCGAGCGCCAATTCATCGGCTGAAAACAGCCGAAAGACGGGTATCTCCGCCTCCTTAACGCCCATCGCCCGGGCCGTATTGGCCTGCCGCAGCTTGCGCACACCGTCGGCGGCGGCGTCCAGCGCATGCATCAGCGCGATTGCACCGCCCGAACGCACTGCGTCCTCGACCTTGCCCGAACCGGTGATGAACTGGCCGGATTTCCGCGCCATGTTCATCATTCCGAAAAGGCTGTCGCACAACAGCCCGTCAACCACCTGGCCCAGATCGGATTCGGTGGTCACCTGGGCCTTGAGCGCCCTGGCGAACAGCTTGCGCTTGACCGCCTGGTCGACCATCGACCGCTCCGCCGTCACCCAGCACCCGCGCCCGGGAAGACCCTGGCGCAAATCCGGAACAATGGAGCCGTCGGGCCCCGCGACAAAACGGATCAGACCATCCGGCTGGCCGCGTTCACGCGTCACAATGCACATTCGGTCGTTCACGGGCTCGATCCTGACCTTCACCGCAAAGCCTCCGGCGACGTCCGGCCTCAGGCCTCCTCGCCGTCTGCTTCGGCTTCCGCTTCACCGTCTTCGGCCTCTTCGACCAAAAGCTCGTCCTCGGTGATCCAGCCCACGGCGAGACGCGCCTGCAGGATCATCTGCTCGGCCTCGGTGCGGGTGATCTCGAGGCCGGTGAACAGGCCGTCAAAGCGCTTGGTCTCGCCGTCCTTGCGCTCCGACCAGCCGGTCAGGTCGTCAACGGCGCAGCCGGCGAAATCTTCCACCGTCTTGATGCCGTCACCGCCCAGCGCCACCATCATCGCCGTGGTCATGCCCGGCACCGAGCGCAGCTCGTCCTCGACGCCCAGCTCCTTGCGCTTGGCGTCGAGTTCGGCCTCGAGCTTGTCGAGATATTCGCGCGCCCGGGTCTGGAGCTCGTTGGCGGTCTCTTCGTCGAAGCCTTCGATCGCGGTGATTTCACCGATGTCGACATAGGCCACTTCCTCGACCTGGCTGAAGCCTTCGGAGGCGAGCACCTGGCCGACCATCTCGTCGACATCGAGCGCTTCCATGAACAGGGCGGTGCGCTCGTTGAATTCCTTCTGGCGGCGCTGGCTCTCCTCTTCCTCGGTCAGGATGTCGATATCCCATCCGGTCAGCTGCGAGGCGAGACGGACGTTCTGGCCGCGGCGGCCGATGGCCAGCGACAGTTGCTCGTCGGGGACGACGACCTCGATACGCTCGGCGTCCTCGTCGAGCACCACCTTGGACACTTCGGCCGGCTGCAGCGCGTTGACGATGAAGCTCGCCGGCGAAGGCGACCACGGGATGATGTCGATCTTCTCGCCCTGCAATTCGCCGACGACCGCCTGGACGCGGCTGCCGCGCATGCCGACGCAGGCGCCGACCGGATCGATCGAGGAATCATTGGAAATGACGGCGATCTTGGCGCGGCTGCCCGGATCGCGGGCGACCGAACGGATTTCGATGATGCCGTCGTAGATTTCCGGCACTTCCATGGTGAACAGCTTGACCATGAACTGCGGATGGGTGCGCGAAAGGAAGATCTGCGGGCCGCGCTGCTCGCGGCGCACGTCGTAGACATAGGCACGGACCCGGTCGCCATAGCGGAAGGCTTCGCGCGGAATGGTCTCGTCACGGCGGATGATGCCCTCGCCACGGCCGAGATCGACGATGACATTGCCGTACTCGACGCGCTTGACGGTGCCGTTGACGATTTCGCCGATGCGGTCCTTGAACTCGTCAAACTGGCGGTCGCGCTCGGCTTCGCGCACCTTCTGCACGATCACCTGCTTGGCCGACTGGGCGGCGATGCGGCCGAAATCCATCGGCGGCAGCGGATCGGCAATGAAGTCGCCGAGCTGCGCATCGGGGTTGCGGTCACGCGCCAGCATCAGCGGGATCTGGGTGGAATAGTCCTCGGCGTGGTCGACAACCTCGAGCAGGCGCTGGAGGCGGATCTCGCCGGTCTTGGCATTGATGTCAGCGCGGATATTGGATTCCGATCCGTAGCGCGAGCGCGCAGCCTTCTGGATCGCATCCGCCATGGCGGCGATGACGATCTCGCGGTCGATGGACTTCTCGCGTGCGACCGCATCGGCGATCTGAAGAAGCTCAAGCCTGTTTGCACTGACTGCCATGTCTGTCTCCATGTGTCGGTCCGCACACAGGCGGGCCTTGTCGGTTCTTTGGCCCGCCATGCGGGCCGGGTCCGGTTTTGGCCCGCGAGGCGGGCCGGATCAGCAGCGCCTCGATCGGCGCCTGCAAATTCGTCTCAGGCCGGATCTCCGGCTTCCTCCGGCCCGGAGGCATCGTCGTCATCGGCGGCAAGCGCCGCCTTGGCGGCCTTGTCGGCGCGAAGCGATTCGCGGATCAGTTCGTCGGTCAGGACCAGCTTGGCTTCGGCCAGCGCCGAAAACGGAATGACCGCGAGATTGTCTTCACCGTAGGCCGGCTGGTCCCGCTCCACAGAGAACCCGGTCTCGGTGACATTGCGAATAAAGCCGCGAAACCGCTTGCGGCCATTGATCAGAACCGAGGCGTCGCAACGGGCGAGATGGCCTTCCCAGCGAACGAAATCGGACTTGCGCACCAGCGGTCGGTCGATGCCGGGCGACGATATTTCCAGATGATACGCCTTTTCGACCGGATCTTCCACATCCAGCACCGGCGAAATCGCCCGCGAGACGGCTTCGCAATCCTCGACACTCATGGTTCCGTCATTGCGTTCGGCCATGATCTGCAGAGTGTTGCCGTTCTGACCGGACATGCGGACCCGCACCAGCCGCATGTCGAGGGATTCGATCACCGGCTCGACGATTTCGGCAATGCGCGCGTCAACGCCGGTCTCGGTGACCAGTCTTTGATCGTTTGGCATTGCTGGCTCGTCTGTCATAGGGCCGGATCCTCGTTTCCGTTCGGGTGATCGCCTGCCGCGAACGGGCGCGGGCAACAAAAAAGAGCGGGTCCTCGCGGGCCCACCCTTGCTCTAGCGATCAAGAATTTGACCGGTGTATAGCCTGAATCAACTTCGCGGGCAAGGGAATTCCCCCACGCCCCACAGAGGGCCCTGCGCCCTGCGGCTTCAAAGCCTACGCGGATGCCTCAGCGGGCGCGCTCGAACTCCAGATAGCAGGGCGTGCGGCCTTCGCGAATGGCCTTGGCCTCGTAGCGGGTGCCGGGCCAGCCGGACCAGGGCTCGCGCCAGTCGCGCGCCGCTCTCGCCGTCCATTCGAAATCCGGGTGCGCCGCAATATGCGCAAGCGTCCAGTTGACATAGCTGTCAATGTCGGAGGCAAAGCCGAAACGGCCGCCGGGCTTGAGCACGCGGGCGAAGCGGTCGAGGTTGACCCTGGAAACAAAGCGCCGCTTCCAGTGCTTCTTCTTGGGCCAGGGATCGGGATAGAGCAGGTCGATGCGGTCAAGACAGGCGTCGGGCAGCCAATCGAGGACCTGGGTCGCATCATCATCGTGGACACGAATATTGCGAAGGCCTGCAAGCTCCAGCTGACCGAGCATCTTGGCCATGGAATTGACGAAGGGTTCGACCCCGATGAATCCGGCCTGCGGGGCTTCCGCCGCCCTGTGCAGCAGGTGCTCGCCGCCGCCAAACCCGATTTCAAGCCGGGTCTCATGCACCGGATCCGGCCAGAGCCCGGCCAGTGGAGCGGGCGGCGGGCTCGACAGATCGAGCTTCAGTTCGGGCAGCAGGCAGGAAAGCGCCGCGGCCTGCGGCGCCTTCATCGATTTGCCCCTGCGCCGGCCATAGAAGGCCTCGGTGGCGCGGGACCGTCTTGCGGGAGAGGTCATGGTTTTTCCGGCCCCGGCATCAGGCTCGCCTCGCTAAGCGTCATGATCCGACCGCACCAAGATCAGCCCTTGATGGCTTCCTTGAGCGGCTTGACCAGATCGAGCTTTTCCCAGGAGAACGAGCCGTCACGTCCGGCCTTGCGGCCGAAATGGCCATAGGCGGCAGTGCGGGCGTAGATCGGCTTGTTCAAGTCGAGGTGTTTGCGGATGCCGCGCGGGGTCAGGTCCATGACCTTGGGCAGGGCATCCTCGAGGGCTGCTTCCGAAACCTTGCCGGTATCATGGAAATTGACGTTGATCGACAGCGGCTGCGCCACGCCGATGGCGTAGGCCAGCTGGATGGTGCAGCGATCGGCGAAGCCCGCGGCGACGGCGTTCTTGGCCAGGTAGCGTGCGGCGTAGGCGGCCGAGCGGTCGACCTTGGTCGTGTCCTTGCCGGAAAACGCGCCACCGCCATGGGGCGCAGCACCGCCATAGGTGTCGACGATGATCTTGCGGCCGGTCAGGCCGGCGTCTCCGTCGGGGCCGCCGATCTCGAACTTGCCGGTCGGGTTGATGTACCACTTGCAATCCGCCGCAATCGGCAGGCCTTCGAGCGCCTCGCGGATGTAGGGTTCGACGACTTCGCGGACCTTGGCCGAATCCCAGCTTCCGTCGAGATGCTGGGTGGACAGCACGATGGAGACGGCTTCCGAAGGCTTGCCGTCAACATAGCGCACCGTGACCTGGCTCTTGGCGTCCGGGCCGAGCTTGCCGACATCGCCCTCGCCCTTGTGCCGGGCGGCAGCAAGCAATTCGAGGATCTTGTGGCTGTAGTAGATCGGCGCAGGCATCAGTTCCGGGGTTTCATTGCAGGCGTAGCCGAACATGATGCCCTGGTCGCCAGCGCCCTCCGAACCCTGCTGGTCCGATGCGTTGTCAACGCCCTGGGCAATGTGCGCGGACTGGAAATGCAAGAGCACCTCGACCTTGGCGGTCTTCCAGTGGAACCCGTCCTGCTCATAGCCGATCGCCTTGATCGCCTTGCGCGCGGCGGATTTGAACTTGGCCGGATTGATGACATCCTTGCCCGCCTTGTCCTTCTTGATCAGCGATGGCGGCACCCGCACCTCTCCGGCAATGACCACGCGGTTGGTGGTTGCCAGGGTTTCGCACGCCACCCGGACGCTCCATGGATCGACGCCGGTCTTCTTGGCTTCGCGATAGACCAGATCGACGATCTCGTCCGAAATACGATCGCACACCTTGTCGGGATGGCCTTCGGATACGGATTCACTGGTAAAAAGGAAAGTCGAGCGCTCCATGGCGGGCTCCATCATGTGTCAAGATGCAGCTTCTTTAGTAGCAACCTGTCATCCTGACAAGGTCAGAATGACATAAATATATCTTGATATGATGGGTCTGGAGCGATCTGGATCGATTGCGCAAGCACTCCCGACAATGGATCACCTCCGTCCCGGCGAAGGTCACGCCTGCTGCCTCCAGGTTTCCCGACCTGAAGGCAGCAGGCATGCGCGTGAACCGAGAGGCACCGCGACAGGACGATTGATGGATCCGGCGCGCGGGATCTGTCCGAAACCGATGGCTCGCATCCGGTTCGAAAGTCAGCCCCGCAAGCAATCGAGCTTGGTGCGATATATCCTCGCAGATGGGAACCAGCTGACGAGATCGCTTAGCTAGCTGGCGTCGGGCTCGGAGGCGAGCGACTTGACGAGATCAACCAGCTTGCGGCGGACCTTGGGGTCGGGGATCTTGATGAAGGCGCGATTGAGCTGCAGGCCTTCCGAGGACGACAGGAAATCGACCACGTAGTTGGAACTGTTGGCCTCGGCCATTCCGGGCTGGCCCGTGGAAGGATCCCCCGGCGCGTCTTCGAAAAAGAAGCTGACCGGCACGTTCAGGATCGTCGAGATGTTCTGAAGCCGGCTGGCGCCAACGCGATTGGTGCCTTTTTCATACTTCTGGATCTGCTGAAACGTGATGCCCAGCGCCTCACCCAGTTTCTCCTGGCTCATCCCGAGCATCGTGCGCCTCAAGCGGACGCGGCTGCCGACATGAATATCGATTGGATTGGGCTTCTTCTTATTCTCGATCATGTTTTCGTCCTGACAAGAGCCTCAGACTCTCTGGTTGGTTCATCCCGCTTTGATTGCAACAATCATACTCCGAAAGTTGCGGCGCGCCACTGACTGGCGCCGAAACGGGAACTGGGTTGACGAAAACGACTATGCTATTTTAGGGGTTTTGCGTCAATCTAGGGGCTGCCTTTTACCTTTGCGGGCAAAATATGCTGTAAAAACCATTATGACGATAATCAATCCAAAGTTAAATTGACGATTTGCGATATTCCAGAACCGTTCCGCCCTGGGCGGCAGTTCGACATCGAACACCCCTGATTCGCCCAGCGGCAGGCTTCCAACGATGCGACCGCCGGCGTCAACGACCACCGAAATTCCATTGTTGGCCGCCCTGACAAGCGGCAGGCGGGTTTCAACCGAACGGACCTGCGCCTGCCGCATATGCTGGTACGGACCCGGGGTCATCCCGTACCAGGCATCGTTGGTGACATTGAGCAGCATGTCGCCGCGACCATCTGGAACCTCAGACAGAGCCGGAAAGATCGCCTCGTAGCAGATCAGCGGCACCGCGCTCATGCCTCCCGGAAGAGCCAGCAAACCCCGTCGATCACCGGCGGAAAAACCGCCAAGGGTCTCGGCCAACGGCGTCAGGCCCAGTTTCCGCATCCATGCCTCGAACGGCAGGTATTCGCCAAACGGAACCAGATGCGCCTTGTCCGCGGATCCGATGATCTGGCCCTCGTCATCAAAGACATAGATCGTATTGTAGTATCGCACCGGCGCGCCGCCGGTCCCATCCTCGAAACGCACCGCTCCGCTGATCAGCGACTGGCCAACCTGCAGCATGTCGGCAATGCGGGAGAGCGCCCCCGGATTCTCGGTGAGCAGGAACGGCAACGCCGTCTCCGGCCAGACAATATGGCTCGGCCGCGGCTGGCCTTCGCGCGGCGGCAGGGCGCTCAGTTCGAGCAGCCGGGAGAAAATCCGTTCGCGTTCATCGGCGTCCCATTTCGCCGACTGGTCGATGGCCGGCTGGACGATGCGGATGACGCTGTCCGTCGCCGCATTTTCCGAGGCGTCGAGACGGGACAGCGCGACCCAGCCGTAGCCGACATGGGCCGACAGCAGCAGCAGGGCCGTGAGCAGCCCCGCGACGGCGCCACGGCTGGTGCCCACCAGCGCCGGCGCCGAGAACACGAACACCGTCAGCGCCGACAGGCCGAAAATTCCGACCAGCTCGACCGACTGCATCATCAGCGGCGCCGGCATGGCGGCGTAGCCGATGGCATTCCAAGGAAATCCGGTCAGCACGAAACTGCGGGCCCATTCGGCGAGCCCGAAGGCCGCCGCGAGAGCCGCGATCCGTCCCAGGCCATCAGACCACAACACCCGCGCCAAGGCAGTCGCGGCGCCGTAGAAGACGGCCAGAATGGCTGGCAGGCCAAGGACAGCCAGAGGCAGGGCCCAGGCGAAGCCATCGGCTTCCACCAGCAACGCATTGCCGAGCCACCAGATACCTGCGACAAAATAGCCGAAGCCGAACCACCATCCGGCGGCGAATGCCGGTCGCAAGCGGCCGATCATGCCCGCATCGGCCGGGCCGCTGGCGCCGTCAAGAAGCCAGACCAGAACCGGAAAGGAGACAAACAGAACAGCGAAAAAGTTGAACGGCGGTAACGCCAGGACAGCCAGGGCCCCGGCGAAAAACGCCAGGAGGATGCGCTTGCCGCCCCAGCTCAGCATGATGGATTCAGCGATCCGTTCCAAAACCGACGACTCCCCGCAGCCGTGGCGCCGCGCACCGGGGATGGCACGCATGAGACGCTGGCGAATCAGTTGCCGCATCTTTTCAAAAAACCTCTGCAATGTCCGGTCCGGGCCGGCACTTTTTTGGTACTGCGAGGCGCTGTCGGGTGGATCCGCCCGGCTCAGGCGGCGCTGGCGTCATCGGGGTCCGGCTGCTTCATGGCGGGCGTTTCGCCGCGGACCGGACGGCGGCGCGGCGGCTGCCTTTTCCTGACGATGCGGACGCGCTTGACCCGGCGCGGATCGGCATCGGTGACATGGAACTCGAAACCGGCCAGGGCCTGGACCACTTCGCCGCGCGCCGGGATGCGGCCGAGTTCGGAAAAGATCAGCCCGCCGATGGTGTCGACTTCCTCGCTCTGCTCGCGAATGTCGAAGTCGGGGCCGATTTCCTCGGCGAGATCCTCGAGCTCGGCCTTGGCATCGACGATCCAGACGTCCTCGCCTGCCCGGCTGATCAGCGTCTCGTCCTCGTCGTCATGCTCGTCGGCAATATCGCCAACGACCATTTCGACAATGTCCTCGAGCGAGACCAGGCCATCGGTGCCGCCATATTCATCGATCACCAGCGCCATCTGAATGCGGTTGGCCTGCATGCGCTGCATCAGATCGGACGCAAGCATGGAGGCGGGCACGAACAGCACCTTGCGGGTGATGCCGGACTCCTGAAGCGTCTTGCCCAGATCGACGCGGGAAAGCTCCAGCGCATTGAGCGCATTGCGCTTGAGGATCGCGGCCGGACTCTTGGCGGTGGACTTGCGCTTGGCGCGCGCCTGCTTGGTAATCCAGGCCAAAAGGTCGCGAATGTGGATCATGCCGCGCGGGTCATCGAGATTTTCCGAATAGACCGGCATACGCGAGCGCCCGGATTCCTCGAAGATCTCGAGCAGCCTGCCGAGCGTCGTAGTCTGGTCCACCGCCTCGACATCGGCGCGCGGCACCATCACGTCCTCGACGCGGACTTCGCGCAGCCGCAGGATATTGTGCAGCATGGCGCGTTCGCCGGGCGAAAACGCCTCGTGCAGTTCCCCGCCCGACTGCAGCGCATCGGTCAGGTCCTCGCGGATGGATTCGCGGTCGGAGGGCGGGAACAGGGCGCGCACCAGGCGCTGCCAGAGGCCCATGCCATTGCGCTCGTCGGGAACCGTGACGGCCCCCTGATCGCGCACCGGCACGGGCAGATAACTGTGGGCTTCTTCGGTCGCTGTGGCGCTCGAAGCGCTCGGAGCGTCGCCGGTCGGTGCCGGGGCATTGCTTTCGGTCATCGTCTCTTCAGTGTCAAACCGGCTCTGTGTCGCCGTAGGGGTCAGATAAGCCAAGCGAGGCCAAAATGCGAGTCTCTATCGCTTCCATTTTCTCGGCATCGTTGTTTTCAATATGATCATACCCGAAAAGGTGAAGGAATCCGTGTATGATCAGGTGGGCAAGATGCGCATCCAGCGGCTTGCCCAGTTCCCCGGCTTCGCGCGCAATGGTCTCGCGGGCCAGGATGATATCGCCCAGCATCGGTCCCGGCTTGCCACCGGGAACCAGCGGAAAGGCGGGGAAGGACAGGACATTGGTCGGCTTGGGCTGGTTGCGCCATTGGCTGTTGATGTCCGCCATCATTGCGTCATCGGCCAGCACAAGCGACACTTCCGGCGCGTCCTGAGGAAACGGCTGGACCTCCAGTGTGGCGAGATCATGGACAGCCGCATCAAGCGAGGATTGCGCCAGTGCTTCGATCGCCTCGACGTCGCCCCACTCTCCTGCCTCGACCGCCACCGCCAGAATGATTGCCGGATGCCCGGTCATGCGCCTCCTTCGGCCCTGTGCGGGTGAACCCGCTTGTCATAGGCCTCGACAATGCGCTGCACCAGCGGATGACGCACCACATCGACTCCACGGAAGCGGCAGGTGACGACGCCCTCGACGCCGTCAACGATGGACAGCGCCTCGACAAGGCCCGACGTGACACCGCGCGGCAGGTCGATCTGGCTCGGATCGCCGGTGATGATCATGCGCGAGTTCTCGCCCAGACGGGTGAGGAACATCTTCATCTGCATCTGCGTGGTGTTCTGCGCCTCGTCCAGGATGACGGCGGCGTTGGACAGGGTGCGGCCGCGCATGAAGGCCAGCGGCGCAATCTCGATGACGCCGGCAGTCATGGCGCGCTCGACCTTGTCGCCAGGCATCATGTCATAGAGGGCGTCGTAAAGCGGTCGCAGATAGGGATCGACCTTTTCCTTCATGTCGCCGGGCAGGAAGCCCAGGCGCTCGCCGGCTTCCACCGCCGGTCGCGACAGGATGATGCGCTCGACCGATCCGCGCTCGAGCAGTTGCGCGGCGTGGGCGACGGCCAGGTAGGTCTTGCCGGTGCCGGCGGGGCCTACGCCGAAAACAAGCTCGGAGCGCTCCATGGCGCGCATGTAGACGTCCTGGGTCGGCGTGCGGGCGATGACGGTCTTCTTGCGTGTGGAAATCTGCGCCAGCGTCATCTTGCCCTTGCGCTCCAGCGTCGGCAGCACCAGCTGGTCATCCGCCGCAAGCGCCATGCGAATGGCGCCCTCGACATCGGACGTCTCGACGCTGGCGCCATTGAGCAGACGATCATAGAGGAAATCCAGCGCCCGGCGCGCCTGGTTGGTCGCGATCTCCTCGCCTCGCAAGGTGACCGTGTTGCCACGCGCCCGGGCATCGATCTTGAGTTTCTGTTCGAGCAACGCCAGGTTCTGGTCGAACCGACCAAAAAGTTCGCTGGCGAGACGGTTGTTTTCAAAGGTGAGCGCGAGGTGGGTCGCGTCGGACGCGCCTGAGGCGGGCGTCGCAGCTTCTGTCAGGGACAGGTGCTCAACTGTCAAACGATCTGGCTCCAAAAATGCGACGGGCGTTCATTCCACAACTTCCGCGAAAAGACTGCCCGTGCCGGGTTGCGTGATTCGCACCCTGACAATGTCACCGATTTCCCCCAGCTTTGCATCAACTATTACCGGCTGCAGCCAGGGCGACCGGCCAATCAGTTGGCCAGTGTTGCGCCCAGGCTTCTCCAGCAGCAGATCCACCACTTTTCCGACACATTCGCGTCCAAAGGCCCGGGTCTGCTCGGCCAGAAGGTCCTGAAGCCGCGTCAGACGCTCGGACTTGACCGCCTCATCGACCTGGTCCTCCATGTCGGCGCCCGGCGTGCCGGGACGGATCGAGTATTTGAAGGAAAAGGCGGCGGCGTAGTTGACTTGGCCGATCAGCCGCATCGTGTCTTCGAAATCGGCGTCTGTTTCGCCGGGAAAGCCGACGATGAAATCGCCCGACAGCGCGATATCGGGCCGGGCGGCGCGAATCCGCTCGACCAGGCGGAGATAATCCTCGGCCGTATGACGCCGGTTCATGGCCTTGAGGATGCGGTTCGATCCCGATTGTACCGGAAGATGCAGATAGGGCATCAGTTCGGGAAGATCCCGGTGTGCTTCGATCAGCGCGTCGTCCATGTCGCGCGGGTGGCTGGTGGTGTAGCGGATGCGGTCAATGCCGTCGATGGTCGCCAGGCGGCGGATCAGCTCGCCAAGGCCCCATTCGCGATCATCGGCGCCCTTGCCATGCCAGGCATTGACGTTCTGGCCCAGCAGCGTGATCTCGCGCACGCCGGCCTGCGCAAGGCGCTCGGCCTCCTGCACGATCCGTCCGACCGGACGGGAGACCTCGGCGCCGCGGGTATAGGGCACGACACAGAAGGTGCAGAACTTGTCGCAGCCTTCCTGGACGGTGAGGAACGCCGCGACGCCGCGGGCGCGGATCGCCTTTTCGGGCGCATCGGGCAGGCCGTCGAACTTGTCCTCGGCAGGAAACTCGGTCTCGACGATCTGCTCGCCTTTGCGCGCTCTCGCCAAAGCCTCCGGCAGAAGATGATAGGTCTGGGGTCCGATCACCACATCGACCACCGGCGCACGGCGGATGATCTCGCGGCCTTCGGCCTGAGCGACGCAGCCAGCGACGGCGACCATCAGATCACCGCCTTCGGCATTGCGCTGCCGCTTGAGCTTGGCCAGACGACCCAGCTGCGAATAGACCTTTTCGGCGGCCTTTTCGCGAATGTGGCAGGTGTTGATCAGCACCAGATCCGCCGCCTCGACCGAATCGACGGCCTCGTAGCCGTCGCGCGCCAGCGCATCGCCCATGCGTTCGCTGTCATAGACATTCATCTGGCAGCCATAGGTCTTGACGAAGACCTTCCTGGTGTTGCTGCCGGGCATGATGTCCGGTCCGGCTGCGGACCGTGTGGCGGGCTTGGTTCCGGATTCGGTTTCGGGTGTAAGGGTCGCTTGGGTCATCGGCGGCTTTTAGCGACTAAATCACGGCTTGAAAATGGCGAACTGCTAATCGAGCCTGCCACCGAGCGCATCGTGGAACCCTTCGCGCACCTTCGCCTCGACCAGGCGGGCAAACTTCTTGCGATGGGTGCCCGCATCAAAGGGCATGGCGTCGGCGAAAACCACCTCGACGTCAATCGCGCCATGCCGGAGGACGCGAAGAAGATGCGGCCCCATCGCCACGTCCCCGGGCCAGCCCGCCACCGGCCGGTGGTAGCGGCCCATCGGCATGCCGTGAATGCCGACATAAGCGATCGAGAGCGGCTGGACATGGACCCGGCCATCGGTCGCGAGCGGCAGCGCGGCGCTGGCGGCGCCGAACAGCGACGCGTTGAACGGCATCACCCGGTTGCCATCCGAGGTGGTGCCCTCGGCAAACAGCACGACGACTTCGCCGGAGATCAGCCGCTCGGACACCTCGGAGATCTGCGCCCCGGTGTTGCGCCGCCGGCGCTCGACAAAGACCGACCGCTGCAGCCGTGCGAGCCAGCCCAGCACCGGCCAGGTGCGGACTTCGGACTTGGCGATGAACACCAGATCGGCGACCGAGCCCAGAACCAGGATATCCTTCCAGGAGATATGGTTGGAGACCAACAGCAGCGGCCGCTCCTTAGACAGACGGCCATGGGTACGGACGCGCAGCCCGATCATCCGGCACATCATCCTGTGCCACCATCGCGGCAGGCGGCGCATGACCGAATGACCGAGGCCGAGCGCCACCATCTGCACCGGCAGCAGCGCCAGCGTCAGCATGAGAAAGCCGATGAGTACCAGGACAATGCGCAGGCCGGCCATTATCGCCGACCCGGTGAGACAGGAGGGTGCACAGGACCCATCGTCTGCCTATTGCTTCTCTGTCTTGAGCGGGATTCCATAGAGTTCGAGCCGGTGATCGACCAGCCGGAAGCCGTGCTCGCGCGCGATGCGCTCCTGCAGCGCCTCGATCTCGGGCGAATGGAACTCGATCACCGTGCCGGTCCTGAGATCGATGAGATGATCATGATGTTCTTCCGGCACGGTCTCGTAGCGCGACCGGCCGTCGCGGAAGTCGTGCCGCTCGATGATGCCGATGTCCTCGAACAGCTTGACCGTGCGGTAGACCGTGGACATGGAAATGCGCGGATCCACCAGCACGGCGCGGCGGTGCAGTTCCTCGACGTCGGGGTGATCCTGCGCGCCATCGAGCACACGGGCAATGATGCGGCGTTGCTCGGTCATGCGCATGCCGCGCGCGACGCACCGGTCTTCAAGGGATTTCAGTTCGTCCATCGCCTGCCCCGCCGGGGTATGTGGAGAGGTTATGCCGGCGGTCCTGCCGCCAGCGATCCACTCGGGACTAACGAAGATCGCGCCGCATGACAAGCGCCGTCGTGGCGTGTTCGCCCGGGCGGGCATAATAGGCGCGGCGCTCGCCGACCTGGACGAAATCAAGCTTGCGATACATCTCGACGGCGGCACGATTGGTTTCATCGACCTCAAGGAACATTTCCTCGGCGCCGCGACGTCTTGCTTCCTGGATGGCGCTTCGCATCAGACGCCAGCCGAGCCCGCTGCGCCGCTGCCTGGGCGAGATGCCGATCGACAGGATCTCGGCCTCGCCGGCGGCCTCGCGGCACAGAACAAACCCCGCCGCCTGATCCCGGGCGCGGCCTTCCGGGCAGGCCAGAAACCCGAACACCGATTGCTGGGAAATCAGGCTCTCGAACTCCCCGTCGCCCCAGGCGCGGGAAAAGGCTTCGCCATGAATCCGCGAGGCGGTGCGCGCATCCTTCATCCCGATTTCGAGAATGAGGCAGTCAGGCTTGCGTCCGAAAAGCCCAAACGCCATCAGTCCACGACCTCATGCGCCACGGCAAAGCCGGTTTGCGGCTTGGCGTCCGCTTCGCGCAGATAGCGCGGTTCGGGGGGATTGGCGGCCGGGTCGAGACGGGCGGCAATCCGCGCCACATCCTCGATCTTCGGCGCCACGGGATCGGCAATGATCTTCGAGGCAAGCGACTCATCTATACCTGACAGCAGAACCGCACCGCTGCCAATGAGCTCGCACTTGCTTTCGAGAGCCAGAGCAGCGGCTGCCGCGGGCGTCAATTCGCCGGCAGGCTCGAGCACAGCACCGCGAGAACCAACCAGCAACGCCCAGACATGATCGCGTCTTGCATCGAGCACTGCCATCACGGGGCCGCCTGCCAATTCTGCCGCGGGACTCGCGATGGCTTCAAGCGAGCCGACGCCGACGCACGGCGCACCGAGCGCCAGAGACAGTCCGCGGGCGAAGGCGACGCCGACCCGGATGCCGGCAAAGGAGCCGGGCCCGACGGTCACGCCAATGCGGTCGATTCGTGAGAGATCCAGCCCAGCTTCGGCCAGGACTGCAGCAACAATGGTCGGCAATTGCTCGGCATGGCCGCGCCCGATGTCGGGACTGGCCGAGGCAAGGATGCGGTCGGTCTCGGCCTCGTACAGCGCTGCGGCGCAAAACCGGGCGGAACAATCAAGCGCGAGCGTCAACACCGGGCACATCCAACGGAAAAGGCCGCGCGGGGTCGCGCGGCATCAACTGCTTGTATAGCCGGGATCATTCGGCCCGGTAAAGGGAGGCCGGGATCAGACGGCTTCGACTTCACGGACTTCCGGCACGAAATGGCGAAGCAGGTTCTGGATGCCGTGCTTGAGCGTGGCCGTGGAAGAGGGGCAACCGGCGCAGGCGCCCTTCATGTGCAGGAACACCTTGCCGTCGCGGAACCCGCGGAAGGTGATGTCGCCGCCATCCTGGGCCACGGCGGGGCGCACGCGGCTTTCCAGCAATTCCTTGATGGTGGCGACAATGGTCTCGTCACCCTTCTCGAAGAACTCGTCATCGGGCATCGGCTCACCACCGTTGGCGCCCGACAGGATCGGCGCGCCGGACATGAAATGCTCCATGATGGTGCCGAGCACGGCCGGCTTGAGATGCTGCCAATCCGGGCCATCCTTGGAGATGGTGATGAAATCATAGCCGTAGAACACGCCGGTGACGCCGGGGATGCCGAACAGCTTGGCGGCCAGCGGCGAGGCCTGGCCCGCTTCTTCGGCGCTGCGGTAGTCGGCAGTACCCTGCTCCATGACGACCTTGCCCGGAAGGAACTTGAGCGTCGCGGGATTGGGTGTGGATTCGGTCTGGATGAACATTTGCAATCTCCCTGCCTGGTGCAGTGACCGGCCAGTTTAGAACTCTTCAAAACAAGATAGGCCTTGATGGCGCTTCGATCAAGGGCGGATGTGGATCAACTCAGCGCGTCGATTTCATCGTCGGAGAGCGCGTCGGGGATAACGGTGACCGGAATCGGGAAAGCCGCGCCGCGGCCGGCGATGGAGGTGACCAGCGGTCCCGGGCCATCCTTGGCGGATCCTGCAGCAAGAACCAGGATGGCAATATCCTGGTCTTCCTCGATGACCGCGTGGATTTCCTCGGTGGTCTTGCCCTGGCGAATCACCACTTCAGGATCGATGCCGATGATCTGGCGCATTTTCTCGCTGGCCTTGGCAAGCGTCGCCTCGGCCTCTTCCATGGCTTCGGCGCGCATAATCTCCTCGACGCCGAGCCAGTGCTGGAAATCGCCGGGCTCGATGACATAGACCAGAACCAGCCCGCCGCCGGAATTGTGGGCGCGCATGCCGGCGTAGCGCATGGCGCGTTCGCATTCCGGCGTGTCGTCGATGACGGCGAGGAACTTGCGCCGGTGACCGGCTTCACGTGAGCGTCTTCTTGATACCATGGGCGGGACAATGCCATCACAGCGGGCATGCCCGCAAGACCGATTTTCAGCCCGGCGGCACTGTGCCGCCGGGGCTCCGGTGTCAGGTTAGAGAAAGCCGATAATCTCGCGGACGTCGGCCATGGTCTTGCCGGCAATAGCATTGGCGCGGGCGCTGCCGTCCTTGAGGATGGCGTCGATATGGCTCGGATCCTCCATCAGCCGCTTCATCTCAACGGTGATCGGCGCGAGCACCTCGACGGCAAGATCGACCAGCGTCGGCTTGAACACCGAGAATTGCTGGCCTGCGAATTCTTCCAGCACATCCTTGCGGGTGCGGTCGCTCAAAGCGGCATAGATGCCCAGCAGGTTCTGGGCTTCGGGACGGCCCTCGAGCTCTTCCAGCGTCTCCGGCAGCGGCGCCGGATCGGTCTTGGCCTTGCGGATCTTCTTGGCGATGGTGTCGGCATTGTCGTCAAGATTGATGCGGGAGAGGTCCGACGGATCGGATTTCGACATCTTCTTGGTGCCATCTCGCAGGCTCATGACGCGCGGCGCCGGGCCCTCGATCAAGGGCTCGGTCAGGGGGAAGTAGCCGGAGATCCTTTCCTCGCCAACCATCATGTCGATGCCAAGGCCCGCGGCCCGGATGCGCTCGGAGAAATCACTGTTGAATTTCTGGGCGATGTCGCGCGCAAGCTCGAGATGCTGCTTCTGGTCGTCGCCGACCGGCACATGGGTGGCGCGGTAGAGCAGGATGTCGGCGGCCATCAGGCTGGGATAGGCCAGAAGTCCGAGCGAGGCGTTCTCGCGGTCCTTGCCGGCCTTGTCCTTGAACTGGGTCATGCGGTTCATCCAGCCGATGCGCGCGACGCAGTTGAAGATCCAGGCCAGTTCGGCGTGTCCCGGGACTGCGGACTGGTTGAAGACGATATGCTTGACCGGGTCTATGCCCGAGGCGATGAAGGCCGCGGCAATGGAGCGGGTCTGGGTCTTGAGATCCTCATGGACCAGCTGCGCGGTGATCGAATGCATGTCGACCACGCAGAAGATGCAATCGTGCTGTTCCTGCAGCGCCACGAACTTGCGGATGGCGCCGAGATAATTGCCCAGATGAAGATTGCCGGTGGGCTGGACGCCGGAAAAGACCAGCGGCTTAAAATTGGCGGACATGACATGCTCCCCGACGGGCTTGTGGAGGGCCCGGATGCCTCTTTGAAATCGGGCGGGGTTATGCGGCGGCAAGGGTCGCAGGTCAAGGCCCTTCAAGCCGGACGGCGTGGCCTCAAGCCTTGCTGCGACGCCTGACCAACCGGGCGAACTCGGCCCTGTCGAGCGCGCCGGTTGCGAATGCGAAACCGAAATAGAGCGTAGCGGCGGCGGCAATCGTCCCGAGCACTGATCCCAGACGGACAAGAAGCGGCGCATCCAGCAGCCAATACCGGAAGGTTGCCTCAGCCCACCACAGCAGCCCGCCCATCAGCACCGCGCTGATGACAATCAGCCCGATACGCCGGAGAGAGGCGGCGGCAGGCCGGAACAGATCTCTGGAATAGAGCCGCTGACCGAGGAACAGCGCCGAGATCCATCCGGCCAGGCTGGTGGCGACCGCAAGGCCCATCACCCCGATCCGCGGAAACAGAATGAGACTGCCGACGATGTTGATGACCACGGAGAGGGCGGATGCCCAGAGCGGGGTACGCATGTCTTCGCGGGCGTAGAACACCGGCGTGAAAATCTTCGTCAGCACGAAAGCCGGCAGGCCGATGGCGAAGGCTGCGAGCACCGAGGAAGTAATCAGCGTGGTTTCCCGGGTGAAAGCGCCGCGCTCGAACACCAGGGCGATGATCGGCGCAGGCATCACCGCCAGGCCAACGGCCGCCGGTATGGTGATCGCCAGGCCGAATTCGAGACTGCGGTTCTGGAGATATTGCGCTTCCTTCATGTCGCCGGCCTGCAGCGCGCGGGCGAGCTCTGGCAGCAGCACCACGCCGATGGCGATGCCGATGACACCGAGCGGCAGCTGGTTGAGCCGGTCGGCATAATTGATGATGGCGATGGCGCCGTCCTGCGCCGAGGCAATGATCTGGCCGACCAGCAGGTTGATCTGGGTAATGCCGCCGGTGATCGCAGCAGGCAGCGCCAGCCACAGCAGGCGCTTGACCGCAGGTGTCAGCCGTGGCCGCACCAGACCCAACGTGAAACCCTCGCGCTTGACCGCCCAGACCAGCAGCCCGAGCTGAAGCGTACCCGAAAGCGTGACCGACCAGCCCAGCACCTTGCCGATTTCGGGCGATGCCAGGCTGAGATAACCGGCAGACACCAGCCCCGTAATCAGCACCACGTTGAGCAGCACCGGGGCGAGGGCCGCGAGGAAATACCGTCGCAGCGAATTGAGGATGCCCGCCAGCATGGCGACCAGGCTCATGGCGGCAAGATAGGGAAACATGATGCGCGCGAGCAGCACGGTGAGATCGAATTTCTCCGGGTCGTCGGCGAAAGCGGGCGCGATGATGGTGCCGACCAGGAACGGCATGAAGATCATCGCCAGCGCGGAAAGCACAAACAGCGACAGCAACAGCACCGAGAGCACCTGTTCGGCGAATGTCTTCGCCGCGGCCGGGCCGCCGCCTTCGATCTCCCTGGCGAACAGCGGCACGAAGGCTGCATTGAACGCGCCTTCGGCAAAAAGCCTGCGGAACAGGTTGGGGAAGCGGAAAGCCGCATAGAAGGCGTCGGCAACGGGGCCGGCGCCCAGGAACGCGGCGATCATCGCCTCGCGCACGAACCCCAGCACCCGGCTCGCCATGGTGGCGCTGCCAACGCTTGCGAACTTCCCGATCAGGCTCATGCGCTTTTCCGCTTCTATGCCGTGGTCCGGCCGCGCCGGGTGGAGCCTTGTGGCGCGATCATTCCCGGAGGCATGTCGTCGCGCACCTCGTCCGCTTCCTTGCCGAGAACAGCCTTGAGCCGCGCCACGATATTGATCTTGCGGTTCTCGTTGGTGATCTTCTGGCCCACCAGATCGCGCACATAGAAGGTGTCCACCACCTTTTCGCCGAAGGTGGTGATGTGGGCCGAGGCAATGTCGAGCGACAGGTCCGACAGGACCGAGGCGACCTCGGACAACAGCCCGGGCCGGTCAAGGCATTCGATCTCGATGACGGTGAACTTGTTGGACAGCGTATTGGAGATGTTGACCTGCGGCCTGACAGTGAAGGGCCGGGACTTGCGCTTGCCGCGGGATTTGCGGGCAATCACTTCAGGGATATGCGCCTTGCCCGCCAGCACGTCCTCGATCATCCGGCCGATCGAGGCGCCTCGCCTGAGTTCGTCCTCGTCGTCGGGCAGTTCGCGGTTGATCAGGATCGTGTCGAGTGCCCGTCCGTCCGAGGTGGTGAAGACCTGCGCGTCGGCGATGTTGGCGCCGGCTGCGGCACAGGCGCCGGTGACGATCGACAGCAGACGCGGATGGTCGGGCGACAGCAGCGTGATTTCGGTGATGGCGTGGAACGCATGGGTGCGCACCATGGTGGCCAGCTGCTTTTTCGCCTTGTCGGCATCGCGAATGAACTCGGCGTGCCGCACCTGCTCCTCGAGCGGCACGGCCAGCAAATAGGGTTCATAATGCAGCTTCACATAGGCCTTGCGGTCCTTCTCGCTCCAGTCGGCGAGAGCATGACTGAGCGCCTCGCGAGCGTGCGCCGTGCGCTCCTTGCGCGAGACCTCGGAAAAGCCGCCTGACAGCATCAGTTCGGTTTCATAATAGAGCGTGCGCAGGAGCTGACCCTTCCAGCCGTTCCAGACGCCAGGACCGACGGCGCGGATATCGCAGACCGAGAGCACCAGCAGCATCTTCAGCCGCTCGAGCGTGCGGACCTTCTCGGCGAAATCGGTGATGGTCTTGCGGTCGTTGAGATCGCGCGTCTGCGCCACCATCGACATGGTCAAATGATCCTCGACCAGCCAGGCCACAAGCTCGGTCTGCTTGGGCGACAGGCCCAGCCGCGGGCAGAGCTTGCGCGCCGCCCTTGCTCCGGCGATCGAGTGATCCTCGGGCCGGCCCTTGGCGATGTCGTGCAGGAAAACCGCGACATAGAGCGCCTCGCGCTCCTCGATGCCGGGCATGATCTTGGAGGCCAGCGGATGCTCGCGGCCCTCCTCGCCCTTGTCGATGCCCGAAAGCACGGAGACGGTGCGGATCAGGTGCTCGTCGACCGTGTAGTGGTGATACATATTGAACTGCATCATCGCGACGATCTTGCCGAATTCGGGGATGAACCGGCCAAGCACGCCCGCCTCGTTCATCCGCCTCAAAATGATCGCAGGTTGCCGCTTGGAGGTCAGGATCGACAGGAACAGCCGGTTGGCTTCCTCGTTCTCGCGCAGTTCGGCATTGATCATACGGAGCGAGCGGGTGACGCGCTTGAGCGCATCGGGATGAAACTCCAGCCCGCGGATGTCTGCCAGATGGAACATCCTGATGATGTTGACCGGATCGCGCTTGAAGACCTCGGCGTCGGCGAGCGTGATGCGGCCCTTGTCCTCGAGGAATTCCAGTGTGCCGGGGATCTTGCGCGGCCGGCTGGCGAAACGGGAGATGACCCCGGTCAGCCCGGGCGCCTGCTTGGCCTGCTGGTCCTCGAGGCCGGCGCAGAAGATCCGGGTCAGGTCGCCGACATCCTTGGCGACAAGGAAATAGTGCTTCATGAAGCGCTCGACCGCGGAGAGACCGGGGTGATCCTGGTAGCCCAAGCCTGATGCAATGTCGCGCTGGATGTCGAACGACAACCGTTCTTCCGACTTGCCGGTAAGGAAATGCATGTGGCAGCGCACCGCCCAGAGGAAATCCTCGGCCTTGACGAACAGGTTGAACTCGCGCCGCGACAGCACGCCCAAGCCCACCAGTTCCTGGGTGTCACGAATATGGTAGAAATACTTTGCGATCCAGAACAGTGTATTGAGATCACGCAACCCGCCCTTGCCTTCCTTGACATTGGGCTCGACCAGGTAACGTGTGTCGCCAGCCTTGCGGTGGCGCTCGTCGCGCTCAGAGAGCTTGGAGGAGATGAATTCCGGCCCCGTGCCCTCCACCACTTCGTTGTCGAAGCGCTCGCCCAGATTCTTGAACAAAGCCAGCTCGCCGCAGAGGAACCGGGCTTCGAGAATGGCAGTGCGGATGGTCATGTCGGAGCGCGACAGGCGAATGCACTCATCGACATTGCGGGTGGCGTGGCCGACCTTCAGGCCCATGTCCCACAGGATATAGAGGATCCACTCGACGATCTGCTCGGTCCAGGGCGTGTTCTTGTAGGGCAGCACGAACAGCAGATCGATGTCGGAGCCCGGCGCCAGGGTGCCGCGGCCATAGCCGCCGACGGCAGTGACGGTCAGGCGTTCCGACATCGAGGGATTTTCGACGCGGTAGACGTGATGGCTGGCATAATCATAGAGCGCCGCGGTGATGACGTCCTGCAAATGCGAGATCCGCACGGCGCAAGCGGTGCCGCCGCCATCCTCGAACAGCATGGCGCGGGCCGTCTCACGACCCAGCGCATTGACCCGCTTGACCTCGGCCAGGACGTCCTGCCGGGCCCGGGTGCTGGCGCCGCCATGCTTTGCGGCAATGGCATCGAGCGTCTTGCGCAATTCGGCCGGATCGACAATCTGGTTGAGATTGAGGCGGTCTTCGGCGGGTTTCAGCATGAATCGGGTCCTGGTCGCAGTCGGTGGTCTGGGTCGGCGCTGCTATAGCGTGTTTCACTGCGGAACGACAGTCTGCCTCAGGTAAAGCGGCTCAGGTGGCAATGCGTTCGATGAACCAGTTGGTCAGCCTTATCCACACCTCGTCCTTCTCGGCCGCGTCCTCAACGCCGTGCTCGAGATTGGGGTTGTCGTTGACCTCGATGACGAAGACGCCGTCATCGGTCTCCTTGAGATCCACTCCGTAGAGCCCGTCACCCACCGCGCAGGCGGCGCGCAGTCCGGTGTCGAGCACCAGCGGCGGCACCTGCGCCAGCGAAAACGACTTGAACCCGCCTTCCAGCGGCTTGCCGCCAGTGTCGTGCTTGACGATCTGCCAGTGTTTCTTGGCCATCAGATACTGCACGGCGAACAGCGGCTTGCCACCGAGAACGCCGATGCGCCAGTCAAAACTGGTCGGCATGAATTTCTGCGCAATCAGCACCTCGGAATCATGCAGCCAGGCGCCGGCGAGCGCCTTGAGTTCGGCCATCGACGCGACTTTCTTGACGCCGCGGGAGAACGAGGAATCGGGCACCTTCAGCACCATGGGAAAGCCCAGCAGATCGGCGGCGCGCTGGAAATCTTCCGGACCGATCAGCATCACCGTCTTGGGCACCGGGATGCCGTTCGATGCCATCAATTCATCCAGATAGACCTTGTTGGTGCAGCGGATCATCGACACCGGATCGTCGATCACCGGCATGCCCTCCTGCTGGGCGCGGCGGGCGAAGCGGTAGGTGTGGTTGGAGATCGAGGTGGTTTCGCGGATGAACAGCGCGTCGAAATTGGCGAGCCGCGGCAGGTCCTTGCGGGTGATCGGCTCGACCGAGACGCCCATGCGCGCGGCGATCCGCGACCAGTGCTTGAGGCTGTCGATGGTCGAGGGCGGCATGGCCTCGTTCGGATCGACCAGCGTGGCGAAGGAATAGCGCGCAGGCGCCCGGGACTTGGCGTCCTTCCACTGCCGCGCGGTGTAACGCGCCATGGCCTGGAAAAACGCCTCGCGATCGGCGCCATCGAGCTTGCTCACCGGCAGGAGCGCGATCTTCGAAATCGAGTTCCACTCGCCCGGCTTGATGGTCAGCTCGAGGATGGGCGCGCGGAACCAGTCGAACAGCAACCGGCTGAAACGTTCAAGCCGTGCATCCGTGCTGGTTCCGAAGAACACGCGCAGCCGTGTGGGAACCGGCGCCGGGGAATGCTCGCGGATGGATTTGTTGAAGGAATCCTCAAGCTCCGGGATGGCGTTTTCGTAGAGCTTGCGGGCCGACAGGTCGATCAGCGTCTCGACCGAGGGTATCACCCGCTGCCCGCGCGCGGCCGCCAGCAGCGAGGCGTAATAGCCGCGGCTCTGATAGGCATAGGAGCGCGACAGATTGATGATGTTGGGCCGCGCGCCGCGAAACAGCTCCGGTCGAGCCAGGTAATCGCGGGTGGCGAGCACCTTGTGCTTGGTGGCGGCGTGGTCGAAGCCCGACAGTGCGGTGGACAGGATGATCCAATCAGACATTAGAGGATTTTCCCTTGATGAGGACGGCGGCGCGCAGCCCGGAGCGGCCGAAGCGGGCGATCCGGTCGAAGACGGCATAGGGGACCGGGATGTTGGCGGCGTCGGCAACGGTTTCGCCGACCTCGTCCTCGACCCAGGGGTCATGGACGAAGATGTGGCGGCCGTCATCGCCATGGGCCAGCACCCAGTGCGGCACCTTCTTGCCCATCATAAGGTAGCCGCTGACCAGGATGATGGCCACATGACCCTCGGCCAGCCGGGCGCGCAGCCAGTCGAGGGTAAAGGCCTCCGAATGCACCGGCGTTCCGGCCGACGTGACGCGGGCGCGAAAATCGGTCTGCGCCAGTTCCATCACCCTCCGCTTTTCCGGATCGCGCACGGTTTCGAGAAACAGCATGTCCTCGGTCGAGCACCAGACCTCGGGCTCGAGCCCGTGCTCGCGCGCCACCATGGCGAGGCCGAAGGGCTCGCAGCCGCCGGGGCCGGACAGCATGAACACGGTGGTCGCCTCGCGCCACAGCCGGATTTCCCAGACCGGATCGAGAAAATCCGTGGACCGGAACCGGGCCAGCGCCATCAGCAGGCAGGCCGCACCGCAGGTGAAATCGGTGGATTGCTCGTAGAACGGCGTGCTGCTCGGCGGGCTCTCGGGCCCGCGCAGCAGCTTTTCGAACCGCAGTGCGGCCATGCCGTCGGCATAATATTCGATGACCCGGCCGATGCGGTGGTAGCCGGCATTCCGGTAAAGCGCGATCGCAGACAGATTGTCCTCGCGCACCTCAAGCCGGAGCAGGATGCGGTCGTGGTCCATCGCGGCCTTTTCGGCGGCGGCGAGCAGCGCCCTGCCATAGCCCCTGCCGACCTGGCCGGGCACGACGGCCAGCGAATAGAGGCGCGCCAGCGCAGCGCCGGCGCGGAACAGGATCATGGCATAGCCGCGGAGCTCGCCTTCGGCCTCGATGACGAGGGTTTCGGCGGTCGGGCGGTCGATCAGCGTGCGGAAGGACCGGCGCGAAATCCGGTCGGACGAGAACACGGCGTTCTCGATCGTCTCGAGCGCATCGATGTCGGAAATGACGGCAGGGCGAATCCGCGGTGCGGACATGGGAGATCCGGAAGAACAGATGATCAGGGCCGTTGCCGGCCTGCCTGTCAGGCGCGCGAATCATGGCTGATTTGTGTCGTCCTGTCACTGGCTGCAACGTGATTGCGGGTGCGACGCGCAAGCTCTGCACCTGCCACGGACGTTGACGCGGATGCGGGAAATCCCCACATGGGTTGGCAGCACGCAGCCGGACAAGGAAAATGCCAGCGATGATCATCGAAGCCGCCCGTCTGGGCGGATCCAATCTGTTCTCGACCGCCTCGCGGTCGGTTCTGTTCAAGTCGCTGGGCCTGACGATCCTGCTGCTCGTCGGCCTCTGGTTCGGTCTGGGCGAGCTGTTCTCGCTCACGGCCATGCCCTGGCTCGAAAATCTGCTGCCCGGCCTGCCCGACTGGGCGGGATGGGCCGGCACGATCGCGGCGATCATCGCCGGGATCGGACTGGCTCTGGTGCTGGCCCTGTTCGTCGCGCCGGTGACGGCGGTGATGGCGGGCCTGTTTATCGACGACATCGCCGAGGTGATCGAGACCCGCGACTATCCCGGCGAGACGCCCGGCACGGCCATGCCGCTCGGCCAGTCGATCCGGCAGTCGCTCGGCTTCCTGCTGGTGGTGGCGCTCGGCAACCTGCTGGCGCTGATCCTGTTGCTGGTGCCGGGCATCAACCTGGCAGCATTCTTCCTGGTCAATGGCTATCTGCTGGGCCGGGAGTATTTCGAATTCGCCGCCATGCGCTTCATGAGCCCGGCCGACGCCAAGCGGCTGAGAGCCCGCAACTCGACGACGATCTTCTTCGCCGGCCTGATCATCGCCGCCTTCCTCTCGGTGCCGCTGCTCAATCTGCTCACGCCGATGTTCGCGGCGGGGATGATGGTGCATCTGCACAAGATGGTGGCGGCGAAGGCGGGTGGGGTTCGACGAGCGGCGCCACCCGTATGAAGGCAGCTTCAAGGCACCGCACTAATCCAGCAATTTCTGCCATTGGCGCGCGCCGTGAACAACGCGGATGATCTCCGCACCTTCACCCATCTTTCGATAAAGGATCATGTAGTTCCCGGCTGGAAAGGTCCTGAGGTCGGGCCGGACATCCGGCCTCGCGACGCCCAATTCAGGCGCTTCGCCCAGGTTCCGACAATGGCGCAGCATTTCATCGTACCAGCGAACCGCTGCCGTCGGGTTATCCTCGGCAATATAGAGCACAATGGTCGTGAGGTCGGTTTCGGCCAGCGGTGTGAGCCTGAAGCTCACAATGTCCCGCCCGTGCCAATCTTGGCGTGAAGCGATTGCCTGATGCGTGCAAAGGCTGCTTCGCCATCGGTGGCTTCACCGCTGGCAACGCCTTCGTCCCAAAGGCTGCCGAGTTGTGCAAGCGCCCGCTCTCGCTCGGTGCGGCGGGCATGCCATTCCCGCATGGCCTCCCGCATGACTTCACTTGCGGAAGCGTATTCTCCCGATTCGACCGCCCGCCGCATGGTCATCGCCATTTCAGGTGTCAACGCCACGCTGATTTTCTCGACTTTCGCCATCCCGGCTACTCCTTCACCTGATGGTAGGCAAGTTTCCTACCAATTTCAAGAATAGACCGATTTACTTGGGGCAGTCCCGCGGCACGCGGACAGGGCGACCCCGCCAAACCCGGCAGCCCGCTCCTAAACAACCTGCACCGGAAGCTCGACCAGCGGCGCCGGAACATCGCAGGTCTTTTCCGGCGACTTGCAGAGATCGGCGATGACGCAGCGTTCGCATTCGGGCTTGCGCGCCTTGCAGCAATAGCGGCCGTGCAGGATCAGCCAGTGGTGGGCGTGGAACAGGTAGTTTTCCGGGATGATCCTCATGAAGGCCGCCTCGACCTCGTCGGGCGTCTTGCCCGGCGCGATCTTGAGACGGTTGCCGATACGGAAGACATGGGTGTCGACGGCGAGCGTCGGCACGCCGAAGGCCATCGACATCACCACATTGGCGGTCTTGCGGCCGACGCCGGGGAGCGTGACCAGTTCCTCGCGGGTCAGCGGCACCTCGCCACCGAACTCGTCGACCAGTTTCCGGCTGAGGGCGATGACGTTTTTCGCCTTGTTGCGATAAAGCCCGATGGTCTTGATCAGGTCGCGCACCCGGTCCTCGCCGAGCGCCAGCATCTTCTCGGGCGTGTCGGCGAGCGCGAAAAGGGCGCGGGTGGCCTTGTTGACGCCCGCGTCGGTGGCCTGCGCCGACAAGGCGACCGCAACCACGAGGGTGAACGGGTTGACGTGCTCGAGCTCGCCCTTGGGCTCGGGCCGCTGGATGGAGAACCGCCGGAAGATCTCGCGGATTTCGTCAGGGCTGTAGGGAATCTTCACGCGGCGCGCGCGCGGCTTGCCCGCGGATCGCGTTTTGGCGATGGCGGGCTTTTTCGCCTCGGCGGCGGAAGCGCGCGGCATTTTGGCAGGTTTCGGGCTCTTGGGCTTTTCCATTCCTCCCCTATAATCACCTAGGCTGGACAATGGCAATCGACGCAGACTGGAGGCAGGGCATCCGATGAATGAAGACCCCTTGTTCGAGGCTGTGCTGAGCCCGCACCGTTCGCTGGGACGGACCGGTTTCGTGATCCTGATGACGCTCGTGACGGTGATCACGGTGGTGCACATGGTCATTTTCGTGCAGATCGGCGCATGGCCGATCTTCGCCTTCTTCGGCCTCGACCTTGCCCTGCTGTTCGGCGCCTTCTGGCTGAGTTACCGATCCGGCCGGATGCGGGAATTCATCCGCATGTCGCGCACGGATCTGGAGGTGAAGAAGGTATCCCCTTCGGGACGGGCGGTCGACCACCGCTTCAACCCGTTCTGGACCCGGTTCAACATCGACCGTCACGACGAGATCGGCATAACGGGAATGCAGATCAGCGGACAGGGGCGGCAGACCGATGTCGGATCGTTCCTCAATCCCGATGACAAGGAAAGCTTCGCCTCGGCCTTCCAGCGGGCGCTGGCGACCGTCAAGCAGCGCTGAGGCAATTTTCATCTGCCGGCGTGTTTCGGGTGGCGGGGCTGGCCTGCGCGTGGTTGATTGGCCGCAAGGAGCCAAGTCATGAACGTCACCGCCCAGCTCGACCGCGACATCACGCCGAAAGACGATGATTACGACCTCGTGCGCAAGACCATCGAACGGATCTCGCTCGATTACCAGGCGCAGCCCTCGCTCGAGGACATCGCGTCCGATCTCGGCGTGGCGCCGGGCAGGCTGCAGAAGACTTTCAGCCGCTGGGCCGGGCTGACGCCGAAGGCGTTCCTGCAGGCAGTGACGCTCGATCACGCCCGCCGGCTGCTCGGCCATGAAGGGCTGCCGCTGCTCGACGCGAGCTATGAGCTCGGCCTGTCTGGCCCGGGCCGGCTGCATGATCTGTTCGTCACCCACGAGGCGATGAGCCCGGGGGATTTCAAGACCGGCGGCGCGGGGCTCGCCATCCGCTACGGCTTTCATCCCTCGCCCTTCGGCACGGCGGTGATCATGGCGACGGAACGCGGCTTGTGCGGCCTCGCCTTCGCCGATCCGGGCGAGGAGCAGGCGGCGCTCGCGGACATGACCAAGCGCTGGCCGGGCGCGCGGGTTTCGCCGGATCAGGAAGCGACCGCGCCCTATGCGGGCCGGATCTTCTCGCCCGGGCAATGGCGCGCCGACCAGCCGCTCAGGATCGTCATGATCGGCACCGATTTCCAGGTGCGTGTCTGGGAGGCGCTGCTCAGGATCCCGCTCGGCGCCGCCTCGACCTACCAGGACGTGGCCCGCGCCATCGGCAAGCCCTCGGCCTCGCGCGCGGTGGGCGCCGCGGTCGGGCGCAACCCGATCTCCTTCGTGGTGCCCTGCCACCGGGCGATCGGCAAGTCCGGCGCGCTGACCGGCTATCACTGGGGCATCACCCGCAAGCGGGCGATGCTGGGTTGGGAGACGGGGTGTGTGCAGGCGGGTATCTGATTGCCGGCTTCAATGCGCCATGGACATATCCCCCAGCACCTCTTTCGAGGCGACGGTGGAATCGGCGTTGAGCTTGTAGACCATCGGTACGCCTGTGGCCAAATTGACCGAAAGGATCTGCTCGCGGTCGAGCCGGTCGAGGATCATCAGCAGCGAACGCAGGGAATTCCCATGGGCCGCGACCAGAACGGTCTCGCCGCGCAGCACGCGTGGCAGGATCTCGAGCATGTAATAGGGCCAGACGCGGGCGCCGGTGTCCTTCAGGCTTTCGCCACCGGGCGGCGGCACGTCGTAGGATCGGCGCCAGATATGGACCTGCTCCTCGCCCCATTTCTTGCGCGCGTCATCCTTGTTGAGGCCGGCCAGATCGCCATAATCGCGCTCGTTGAGCGCCTGATCTCGGATCACCTCGAGATCGGCCTGGCCGATGCCTTCCATGATCAGGTCGAGCGTGTGCTGGGCGCGGATCAGCACCGACGTGAAGGCCACGTCGAACTTGAGGCCGGTGGCCTTCAGGGCCTCGGCCCCGGTCTTGGCTTCTTCAATGCCGAGTTCGGTCAGGCCCGGATCCTTCCAGCCGGTGAACAGGTTCTTCAGGTTCCATTCGCTTTGGCCGTGGCGGACGAGGACGAGCGTTCCTGACATGATGATTTCCTTCTTTCAGGCGGTTTGGTTATTGGCCGGCAAGGCCAAGCACGTCGAGCATGGAATAATAGCCCGGTTTCTGGTGCCGTGCCCAGAGGGCGGCGCGGACTGCACCGCGGGCGAAGATCGAGCGGTCGGTGGCCCTGTGGCTGAGCTCGATGGTTTCGCCCTCTCCGGCGAGGATGACCGAATGCTCCCCCACCACCGAACCGCCGCGCAGGGTGGCGAATCCGATTGATCCTTCGTCGCGCGCACCGGTGTGCCCGTCGCGCACCCTGACCGAATGCTGTGCCAGATCGATGCCGCGGCCGTCGGCGGCTGCCTGTCCGAGCAGGAGCGCTGTGCCCGATGGCGCATCAACCTTGTGGCGATGGTGCATTTCGAGCACCTCGATGTCCCAGTCGCCGGCTTGAAGCGCCCTTGCCGCCTGGCGCACCAGCACCGAGAGCAGATTGACGCCGAGGCTCATATTGCCGGACTTGACGATGCGGGCATGACGCGAGGCGGCGTTGAGCCGGGCCTCGTGGCTCTCGTCCATGCCGGTGGTGCCGATGACATGGACAATCCGCGCTTGCGCCGCGAGATCGGCAAATTCCAGGGTCGCGGCGGGGGCGGTGAAATCCAGCACGCCCTCGGCCTGAGCGAAAGCCGGCAGGGCGTCGTCGCTGATCAGCACACCGTTCGCACCGAGTCCCGCCAGTTCGCCCGCGTCGCGGCCAAGCGCCTCGGAGCCGGGGCGTTCGATGGCACCGGCCAGATGAACCCCTTCAACCTCCGTGATCGTGCGGATCAGCGACTGGCCCATCCGGCCAGCGGCGCCGACGACGATAAGACCCATGCTTCCCGTGGGTGCGGTCATGCCTTGCCTCCTTCACCTTCGACGCCTGCATCCATGCCCGTCACCGGCAGGGCGGCCTCCCCGTTCATGTCGCTGAAAGCCTGCAGGCGCGCATAGAGCCCGCCCTTCGACGCGCTCAAATCGGCATGGCTGCCCGATTCCACAACCCGTCCGCCCTGCATGACGACGATGCGATCGGCCCGGGCGATGGTTGACAGCCGGTGCGCGATGACCAGCACCGTGCGGTTGCGCATGGCGCCTTCGAGCGCCTTCTGCACGGCGGCTTCGGACTCATTGTCGAGCGCCGACGTGGCTTCGTCGAGAAGCAGGATCGGTGCGTCGCGAACCAGCGCCCGGGCAATGGAAATGCGCTGGCGCTGGCCGCCGGACAGATTGACGCCATTTTCCCCGAGCGGCGTATCATAGCCCAGCGGCTGCGCCAGAATGAACTCATGGGCATTGGCGAGCCGCGCCGCGTCCTCGATTTCGGCATCGGTCGCATCGGGCCGCGCAAAGCGCAGATTGTCGCGGATCGTTCCCTCGAACAGCCAGGGCTGCTGCGAGACATAGGCAATCTGCTCGCGCAGCGCCTTCTTGGTGACGGTGGCGATGTCGACGTCGTCGATCAGCACCTGTCCCGACGCGGGATCATAAAACCGCGGCACCAGGGAAATCAGCGTGGACTTTCCTGCTCCCGAGGGGCCGACAATCGCCGTCGTCTTTCCGGCCTCGGCAGTGAAGCTCACATCATGGAGCACCGGCACGCCCTGACCGTAGCCAAAGCTGACATTGCGGAACTCGATCCGCGCACGCTCGAAGACGGTGTCGCGTGCGCCGGACCGGTCGCCCTGGGTCGGCTCCTCGTCGAGGATTTCATAGATCATCCTGGCGTTGACGACAGCGCGCTCGAGGCTGATCTGCAGCCGCGCCAGCCGTCGCGCAGGATCATAGGCAAGCAGCAGCGCGGTGATGAAGGAGAAGAACGCGCCGGGCAGCACGTCATTGTAGATCGAGCGGAACGCCGCATAGGCGATCACGCCGGAGATCGCCAGCCCGGCAACCACTTCAGTCAGCGGCGAGGTGCGCTCGGTGAGCCGGGCGATGCGGTTGGCCCGCTCCTCGGCGGCCTTGATCAGGGCTGCGGAGCGGGCGCTGACCTGTTCCTCCATGGTGAAGGCCTTGACGATGGTGATGCCCTGGACCGTCTCCTGCATGGCGCTGAGCACGCGGCTGTTGAGATTGATCGATTCGCGCGTCACGCTGCGCAGCCGCTTGGAAATGTAGCGAAGCGCCAGCAGAACCGGCGGCGCACCGACAAAGACGATGAGGCTGAGGATCGGGTCTTTCGTCACCATCACGACCACGAGCGCAACGAGCGTCAGCAGATCGCGGGAGAGCGAGGTGACGGTCAGGTTCATCACATCGCGGATGCCGGCAACGTTCTGGCTGACCTGGGCTGCGATCTGCGCCGAGCGGGTGTCGCCGAAATAGCTGACGCCGAGAGACATCAGATGATCGACCAGGCGCTGCTGATAGCGGGCAACCATATTGTTGCCGACTTTCGCAAGCGCCACCGCCTGGCCGTAGGAGGCCGCGCCGCGAATGACGAAGGAGGCCAGAATCGAGGCGCAGATAAGCCAGATCACATCTGCGTTCTTCTTGGCGAAGGCCTCGTTGATCACGGACTCCATGATCCAGGCCATGAAGGCCGTGGTGGCTGCCACGAGGATCAGGCAAAATGCGGCGAACAGGTAGGTCTTGATGTAGCTGCGGCCGTTCTCACGGATGATCCGGCGGATCACCATGGTCAGCGATTCCACATCCTGTTTCATGTCCCTGACGCGCGCCAAATTCCATCACCTTGTCAAGCGCTCCGAAAAGACCGCCATGCCTCGATTGAGCCGGATCACCTGCCCCGATTTGTGCGGCTCTATAGCGGGTTCAAGCCGGTTTGCCTATGCTTTCCAGCGGCGCCCTTCGGTGGAAACGCCAAATCGCACCGGCGTGCGGGCATAGGCCGCAAGACCCGACAGCGCCGCCAGCGGGTGGGTGATGACGAAAGTCGGGATCATCCGGAGAATGCCGGAATGCGGCGCCTTGTCCTCGAACGCCTGTCTGAACCGCGGATGGTTGAGCGCCGGGATGATCCTCTGGGCGATACCGCCGGCCAGGAACACGCCGCCGCGCGCCATGAAGATCATTGCCAGGTCACCCGCCACCCGGCCCAGATAGGTCACGAACAACTCGATCGCCTCGACCGCAGCCGGATCCGATCCATCCGACCAGGACGAAGTCACCTCTGCAGGATTGGCGGCAACGGGCGCGACGCCATTGGCCTTGGACACGGCACGATAGATATTCATTAGGCCGCGCCCGCACAGCAGTTGCTCGGCCGAAATCCGGCCTTCGATCGGTTCATAGAGCGGGAAAAGCTCGTAATCGCGCGGCGTGCGCGGACCCATGTCGACATGGCCGCCCTCGCCCGGGACCGGAAACCAGGTGTGGCGCGCGTGAACCAGGCCGGCGACGCCGAGACCGGTGCCGGGCCCGACCACGACGCGCGAGGACGATGCCCGAATTTCGCCGCCGCCGATCTTGTCGAGATATTCGGGCCCGAGCGAGGCCGCGGCAAGCGCCTGGGCTTCGAAATCATTGATCACCACGACATTTTCAAAGCCCAGATCCCGGATCATCACCTTGGGCTGGATCACCCAGTCACAATTGGTCAGATCGATCTCGTCGCCCTTGATCGGACCAGCCACCGCCAGAATGGCCGAGCGCGGCTGCAGCGAGGTCTTGTCGAGCACGCCCGCCTGGATTGCCGCGTCGATGGTCGGATAGTCGGCTGTCGCCAGAATCGGAAATTCCCGGGGCTCGGCATTGGCATCCATCAGGATGGCAAAGCGCGCATTCGTGCCGCCGATATCGCCGATCAGAATCGGAAACGCCATGGCGTGGTCGGAATCGTTTAAAGTCGGCATGGTCGGGTCCCCGTCAGCCTGGTCTGGTTGCGGCCCGGCCCGGCGGGCCTTGCCATCTCGAAACGGTCTCGGCGATCTATGCAAGCGCCTTGAGCAAGGTTTCAGCGGTGGCGCGGTTGAGCGCCATCGGAATATCGTAGACGATGGCGAGCCGCATCAACGCCTTGACATCGACATCATGCGGCATGGCGGTGAGCGGATCGACAAAAAAGATCACCAGTCCGACATCGCCGGTGGCGATCAGCGCGCCGATCTGCTGGTCGCCGCCCAGCGGCCCGCTCTTGAGCCGCCTGACCTCCAGTCCCGGACAGGCCTCCGCAATCCGCCCGCCGGTGGTTCCGGTTGCGATGATGGGAAACCTCGACAGGGCCGCCTGGTGGGATCTGGCGAATTCCGCCAGGTCATCCTTTTTCTGGTCATGCGCAATCAACGCAATGGACTTGTGATCAGTCATGACGGCCTGCGGTCTGCCCAAGTTCGGCGCCGAGCGCCAAATTCCCATTTTCAATCGATTTGAGAAACCATTCTATAACGGCTCCCTGGGACAAGCGGAAGACAGCCCGGCATGAATTTTGAGTGACGGCGACCATTGCGGATCAGTTGGCCGGCCGGGGCACCGGGATCGGAATTCGCGCAGGCAAGGTGACCGCGCCAAAGGCGGGGGCCGCATTACCGGTGGCTGGCGACTTCGCTCCGACCGGGCCTGCAAACGACGCCGAGCCAAATGTCACTTCCGCCTCGGAGGCGGGAGCCGGCGCCCGAACCACCTCGGCGCAGGCCGCGGGAAGATCGGCCATCCGCATGGCCCGCTTCTTGGGCGCGGGTTTGTCCGCCTTTTCCGGCCTGGCCGGCGCCCAGGGTTCTTCCGTAAACCACCAGGCAAGCGAACTGTCGCATCCGGCGCCCTGCGGCGGCGGGGCCTGGCTCTTGCATCCGCTGACGCCGGGCGGACACTTGATGCGGATATGGAAATGATAATGGTGACCGTAATAGGGGCGGAGCTTTCCCATCGCCGACCGGTCGCCGGTCCAGGTGTCACAGAGCTTCTTCTTGATCCCGGGATGGATGAAGATCCGATCGACCTCGGGATAGCTCGCTGCGCGCATCAGCACCCGCGCATGCGCCGGCGTCCAGACCCGGTCATCGACATAGAGCGTGTCCTTCTTCAGCATCGAAGTGGCCGAAATGTCTTCGCGTTCACTGGCGGACAGGGTGCGGTTTGGCATCGGGGTCAGCCAGATGTCTGCGTCGAGACCGACCTGGTGGGACGCGTGACCCGAGAGCATCGGGCCGCCGCGGGGCTGGGCAAGATCACCGACCAGAAGGCCGGGCCAGCCATCCCTTGCCGCCGCATCGCCTGCCAGCCGCTCGACAAGCGCAACCAGATCGGGATGACCCCAGCGCCGGTTGCGCGACAGCCGCATCGCCTGCCAGTGGGGACCATCGGTGGAGATCGCCACGCCGCCAGCGAGGCAGCCCTTGGAATAGAACCCGATGGCGCGGGCGGGAAGCACCGCAGGGAGTGACGCGGCGCCGAAAATCTCCTTGGCGGGCCTATCCGCCCTTGCGCCTGCAAGCGGGACAGCGCTTGCCGTCAACGCGATTGCGGCGGCGACCGCAATTCGGCACAGGACGGCATGAACTTTGCGGGGGCTGTTCATCTCAATCGACCTCCAGGGGCTTGCGGATCCGAAACGGCGCGCAAATCACCTGACCGGACTCTACCGCGAGGACGACCGCAAAGAAAACCGTTTCGCTCAAACGCCGGAAGGCTCCCCAAGGCGCCTACGGCATGACCAGATAGAGCCGCAAGTCCGCATCCCGGGTTCCCGGCACCGGTTCCAGCCAATCCGGGACAATCCCCTTGCGCAACTGGGCGTAAAGACCATCGGGCGCGGCGCGCGCGACATTGCCCACCTGCGGGTCGCTGTCGCAGAAGGCGAGCACCGTGACGCCGGCGCCGCGGAGGAACTTGACCGCATCCGCCGGCGGCGCCATCGCCGCATGCAGCTCGGTCAGCATGCCGCCCTGGTTGCGGTGATAGGGGGCCGCCAGGGCGCGGTGCGGGGTGAAGCGCAGGATATGCGCGCCGAGATTGGAGGGGCCGGCGACAACGCCTGCGGGTTCGCGCGCCAGGGCCTGCATGGCTGCGGCATCGGTGCAGATCTTCTCCTCCTGAGTCGGCAAGCTTCCCGCCTCCTCGCCCATCACCGCATTGACGCCCATGGACAGCACTGCGCCGGCCAGGGCCCACACAAAGGGCACGGCGGCGAAGGAAGCCCCGGCAAAGGCGAGCCCCTTGCGCAGGTTCTTCGGATCGGCATTGGATCGCTCCCGCAAGCCAGCGACCAGCGCGGCAAACGGAATTGCCGAAAGCATGTTGGAAAACACCGCGCCGCGAACCTGAACCAGGGCAATGGCCCAGGACACCGCGATCAGCGCCAGCAGCACGCCATGGGCCTGGACGTTCCGGCCCTGGCGCATGGCGCGCACGCACAGGATCATCGCCAGCACAGGCACAAGGTAGAAGCCGCCCGCAGTCCATGGCTCGGCACGCAGTTGCGAGACAATCGACTGGGCTTCGGTGACGCTGTTGAGCCACATGGCCACCAGCAGCGGATCGAGCGAAGCGAGCGGATTGCCGAGGCATTGCGGCGCCGTCAGCAGGGTGAAGCCGAGCGTCGCCGCTCCCACGCCCCCAAGGGCCGCAAGTCGAACACCAAATCCGCCGCCGGACATGCTCGCGACGGCGAGAAAGAACATGCCCGCACCCACCACGCCCAGCGAATAGAACGCGGTCGACAAGGCGTCGCAGGCCACCAGACCATATTGCGCGGGGGGCACGGTGAGGAAGAACACGGCGGTCAGGGTTGCAGCCATGGCCAGCGCGAAGGCGGAGGCTGCCGCCTTCATGTCCTTGCCAAGCCACAGCCATTGCACCGCCACGATGGTGGCGACAATGACGATATGGGGCGTGGTCTCCGCTCCGATCGCAATGGCCAGAGCGGAGGCCGCGCCGGCCAGGGCATGGGCCGCCGGCGGACGTCCCGGCATGATGAGACAGGCCGCGATGGTGGCGAGCAGGCCCAGTTGCACATTGTGATGATCGATGGCGCCCGGCTGGAACCGGTTGATGGACAGCACGAACAGGAACGCCAGGGCAAGGCCGATCACCCGTCCGGACGGTCCACCGACAACGCCACCGCCCAGGCTCAGCGCATAGAACACCGGCAGTGCGGTGATCAGCGGCCAGACAAACAGCGCCGACGCCTCGGCCATGACCGGGCTCAGGAACAGCGAGAACAGCATGATCAGATAGGTGATCGGCAGGTCGATCAACCGCGACCAGTGCATCAGCGTCCCACCCTCCAGGCCCAGCCGGTACTGGGTGAGATCGAACCAGCCCTGGCCGTTCAGCAGATCGCGCACCTGCACCAGGCGCATGACGTCGTCATTGTCGGCGCCGACATAATCGACATAGGAGCCGAAATGCATCACCACGGTCAGCGCGATGAACATGGCAAAGGACAGCAGGACCGGGCGGTGAAGTTGAGCCAGCAGACGGGCCCGAAGAGGGAGGCCTGACGACACGGCGGGTGCAAGACGGGCATCGCCGGCAGCCGGGTTGCTCTTGGGCACGGGGAACTCCAACACACTTTGTCTCTTTCGTTCAACCTAGCCTTAACCTTCTCAAGAAATAGTAAAGCCGAGGGCGCAGACCGCCTGCAGCCAACGGGGATCCCCATGACAGACGGCATGTTCGAAGACCTGGAGATCGCGGTGCTCCTGCCTTGCTACAATGAAGCGGCGACCATCGGCGATGTGGTCGCCGGCTTTCGGGCAGCGATCCCCTGCGCCAGGATCTATGTCTACGACAACAACTCCAGCGACCAGACGGCCCTGCGCGCGGCGCTCGCCGGCGCCATCGTGGTGCGCGAGCCGCGCCAGGGCAAGGGCCATGTGGTGCGCCGGATGTTCTCCGACATCGAGGCCGACATCTTCCTGATGGCAGACGGCGACGGCACCTATTCGCCCGCAGACGGGCCGGAACTGATCCGCACGCTGGTGAGCGAACGGTGCGACATGGTGGTCGGCACCCGCCGCGGCGTCACCGATGACGCCGGCCGCCGTGGCCATGCCTTCGGCAACTCGATCTTCAACTCGCTCTACAAGGCGATTTTCGGCAATGATTTCTCCGATATCTTTTCCGGATATCGCGCCTTTTCCCGTCGCTTCGCCAAGAGCTTCCCGGCCGTGTCGGGCGGGTTCGAGATCGAGACCGAAATGAGCGTGCATGCGTCTCAGCTCAGGCTGCCGGTCGCCGAACTGGCGCTCGATTACGGCCGGCGGCCGGAAGGCTCGCACTCGAAGCTCTCCACCTTCAAGGATGGCGGCAAGATCCTCTGGATGTTCGCCATGCTGATGAAGGAGACCCGGCCCTTCACTTTTTTCGGCTATCTGAGCGTTTTCACGCTTGCGGTGTCCATGCTCTTCATGGTCCCTGTGCTGAATGAATATTTCCTCACCGGCCTGGTTACCCGGATGCCGACCTGGATGCTTGCCATGGCGCTGATGATGATGTCCCTGATGATCTTTACCGGCGGCGTCATCCTCGACTCGGTGGCCCGCGGCCGGGCCGAGCAGAAGCGCTTCCATTACATGTCGGTTGCGCCCTCGCGCAGCGAACGGCGCAGCATGAGCGCACAGGGACTGCGTGGTTCCGATCAGGCCGAAACCCAGCCTGTGGCACCCGAAGGACAAAAACTGGCTTCATGAAGAGAAAAATCAGTTTCTTCCTGTTCGCAGGCGCCATCGGCTTCGCGGTCGATATGGGCGTGCTTTCTCTGTTGCTGGAGTTCAGGGTGCTGGACCCGTTCAGCGGCCGCGTGCTGGCGATCGGCGCCGCCATGCTGTGCACCTACATGATCAACCGCACCTTCACCTTCGGCCGGTCGCACCGCAGGGTCGCCGTCGAAGGCGCGCGCTACGGCAGCGTCGGCATCGCGTCAGCACTGATCAATTACGCAGTCTATTCGGGAATCCTCATCGCGCTGCCCTCGATCTCGCCCTATCTGGCGGTGATCTTCGGTTCCGGATCGGCAACCGTGTTTTCCTATCTGGGCTATGACCGCTTCGTGTTCGGCGCGAAGAAATAGGTTGATCTGACCAGGAGGTAGATCGTCCATGTGCATTGAAGTCGAAGTGCGGCGCTCTACACTTTCTCCCAGCCGTCATGCGCGGCTGCGCGGTACACCGCGTCGATGAAGGTCTGGTTGAGCACCGATTGTTCCAGAGGGAACACCTCTTCGTCGCCGCCGCGCGCCTTGCGGACAAAGGCCTCTGCCTGAAGCCGGTATTGTCTCACGCCGGGGAAGCGGAAGATCCGGGCTTCCTCCTGGGTGGCGTTGTGCAAAGTGATGGCGGCGTGGCCGTAATCGCCGGCATTGAAGGGCGCCGTCACCTCGATGTAGCCTTCCTCGCCGTGAAACACCATCAGCTGGCGCAGCGCCATCTGGGTCGAGCAATAAAAGCTCATTTCGAAATCGCCGAAATCGGCCTTGACGCTGGCGTAGCTGTCGGTGCCGAATTCCGGATGACGCTCGACCGTCGCCTGGACCCGGAGCGGTTCGCGGCCGGTTGAAAACCGGGTCGCAACCGTCGGGTAGACCCCGATATCCGGCAGACCGCCGCCGCCCAGTTCCGGCTTGTTGCGCATGTTGGACGGATCGGCGTTGAAATAGGAAAACGCGCCCTGGACATGGCGCAGGCGGCCGATGGCGCCGTCGGAAAGAAGCTCGCGCACCTTGCGCCATTGCGGGTGGTAGGTGACCATGAAGGCCTCAACGACCAGCACCTTGTTGGCGTCGCGCGCTTCGATCAGCGGGGCGATCTCGTCGGCATGCAGCGCAATCGGCTTTTCGCACAAGACATGCTTGCCGGCCTGCGCCGCCTTGATGGCCCATTCGATATGCTGCGAGGTGGGCAGCGGGATATAGACGCCATCGACCTCATCGGAGGCGAGCAGCTCTTCGTAGGAGGAAAAGGCAAGCGGCACGCTGAAGCGATCGGCCACTGCGCGGGCGCGGGCATGATCGCGGCTGGCAATGGCTCTGACCACGCCGTTTTCGGAGTCCTGCAATTGCGGGATCACGTGGTCGCGTCCGATCTTGGCTGTGGACAATATTCCCCATCGAAACATGCTAATCTCCCGTTGTGTTGCAGCACGGCCTCCCGCCGCGAAACGATTCCCGAGCCTTTTAAGGGGAAATCACCGTTTGACCAAATCGGGGAGGATCAGAGGCCGGAAGCCGCGCGCTCACGAACTTGCGAGAGCGTCCAGTCGACCAGCAGTTCGCCGTCGCGCCAGACCGGCTGCAACAGGTTCTCGCGCTCGCCCAGATCCTTGAGCGCCACGGCGAGCGGCCTGCCATTGTCGTCGACCACGGCCTGGCGGTAGCGTTTGGAGGCCTTGCCCGGGTCGGTCTTCGGGTTCTTGTTGATGCCGTGCCAGACGCCATCGTCGTCCTGGCGGGCATTGGCCTTCATGGCGAAGCGCAGCGTGTCGCGGTTGACCTTCTGCAACAGTCCCGCGCCCATGCCGAAGGCGATGTTCTCGGCCGACCAGCCGCGGTCTTCCAGACGCCCCAGTATGATGCGGATGGTCTCGGTGGTGACGCCATCGCCCTGGATCACGCGCACCGCCGGGTTGAGCACCTTGTAGCCCTTGCCGTTCAATAAAAATCCGAAGATCTCGCCCAGCATCGCCACCGTGTCGACCGGCACCCGCGTGGCGTCGCCCGAATCGGGCCTTACCACCAGCGTGCCCCCGGAGGCCTCGACTTCGGCCTTGAGTTCCTCGCCCCAGATGTCTTTCACCGCACGATAGAGGTCATAGGAATCCGAGACCACGGCCACCAGCTTGCCGGGACCGGCGAACTGGGTGAGCATGTTGCGGTAGGCCTCGGTTTCGCGATCCTCGCCCCAGCTTGTCATGGTCGAGTGCTCGGCTGCGGGAATCGAAAAACCCGCCATCGGCTCGTGGTAGAATTTTCGCGCGGTGACCAGCGCGCTCACCGTGTCGGTGCCGAGGAAATTGACCAGGTGCGCGACGCCGCCGATGCCGGCCTGCTCAAGCGATGTGGTGCCACGGGCGCCGAAATCATGCAGCCGGAACGGCAGCACCTCTGCCGGAGTGTCGCAGGTGCGTTCGAGCGAAGCGGATATGATGGCGCGGGCGCCGTGCGAGACGGTGGCGACCGTCGACGGGTACCAGACGGCGCGCAGGAGTGCGGTCTCCATGAAGGTCGGCAGCCAGAAGAAATCCGGGTCGGTGTTCCTGACCTGCACCATCGGCGTGCCTGTGGGCACGATCATGCCCTCGGGCAGCGCCTCGATCAGCAAGGGCAGATGGCCGTCATGCCTTGTGACGATCTTCTCGAATCCCTCGCGGTGGAACGGCAGGCCGTGGGCCAGGATCATCTCCTCGGCCTCGTCGACATCCGCCATGCTGATTTTTCGCGAGAGATAATCCTTGAGGAACATCTGCAGGCCGAAGAACAGCACATGATCGTGCTTGCCGCCCGGTCGCGCCTCGATATAGGCCGAAATCGCCGCGGTTTCGGGCGGATATTGCGCGAAATGGGAATATTTGTAGCTGTCGGAGTTGAGAATGAGGTTCATGCGATACTCTTTGCGGCTGCCCGGTTCGGCTTAAATATGGAAAAACCGGCGAGGATTTTTCCCGCGCCGGCTTATGAGAGTCAATGCGCGACGGCAAATTGCCGTGGCTTACCCCCTCAGCACACCGCCCGTCGATTTCTCGACATTGGCGATCACCGATTTCGCCAGCTTGTCGAGATCCTCGTCGGTCAAAGTGCGCTCGCGTGGCTGGATGGTGATCTCGATGGCGACGGACTTCTTGCCCTCGCCGAGCGAGGCCCCCTCGAACAGGTCGAAGACATTGACCCCTGTCACCAGCGCCTTGTCGGCGCCCTGGGCCGCGCGCACCAGCGTGGCGGCGGGGACGGCCTTGTCGACCACGAAGGCGAAGTCACGGCGCAGCGCCTGGAAGGCCGAGAGCGACAACACCGGCTTGGTGCGGGTTGCCTTGCGCTTGGCTTCGGGGATCGCATCGATGAACACCTCGAAGCCCGCGAGCGGGCCGGTGACATCGAGCGCGTCGAGCGTGGAGGGATGAAACTCGCCGAAATGGCCCAGCACCACCTTGGGCCCGAGCTTGATCAGGCCGGAACGGCCCGGGTGATACCAGTCGGGCCCGCCCTGCTCGATCTGCAGATTGGCCATGGGCAGGCCGCAGGCTTCCAGCACCGCCAGCGCATCGGCCTTGGCGTCGAACACGCCGACGGGTTTCGCCGCGCCATCCCAGTGACGGCCCGATCCATTCAAACCGGCAGTGCCACGGCGAATGCCGCCGGCCACGCGGCGCTGGCCTTCGGGCCGGTCATTCTCATAGGTGCCCGACACCTCGAACAGCGCCACGTCGCCATAGCCGCGGGCGACGTTGCGGCCGGCGGCCGCAATCAGCCCCGGCAGCAGCGAGGGGCGCATGTCGGACATGTCGGCGGCGATCGGATTGGCAAGCTTCAGCTCGGGCTTGCCGCCACCGAACAGTTTGGCCTGGGTTTCGGGGATGAAGGACCAGGTGACAGCCTCGAGCATCCCGCGCGAGGCGAGCGCGCGCTTGGCGGCGCGGGTGCGGATCTGCTGCGTGGTGAGTATCTTGCCATTGACGGAAGCCATTGGGGCCAACGGTTCGGGCTTGATGAAGTCGACGCCGTGGATGCGCATGACCTCCTCGACCAGGTCGGCCTTGCCGTCGATATCCGGCCGCCATGAAGGGACAGAGACCGAGACGCGGTCGCCGGCGCCGGACACTTCGAAGCCCAGACCAGTGAGGATATCCACCGCCTCGTCATTGGACACGGTGAGGCCGGTCAGGCGCTTGACTTCGGCGAAGGGGAATTCGACGATCTTCCGGTCATGGCCCTTGTAGCCCGCGACCCGCGACGCCGCCGCCTTGCCGCCGCACATTGCGAGCACCAGCTCGGTGGTGCGTTCGAGTCCCGGCACCATGTAGTCCGGGTCGACGCCGCGCTCGAAGCGGTAGCGGGCATCGGTGATGATGCCATGGGAACGGCCGGTCTTGGCGATGTTGATCGGATCCCAGAGGGCGGATTCGATCAGCACGTTGTCGGTGTTCTCATCGCAGCCGGAATGCTCGCCGCCCATGATGCCGCCGATGGATTCGGGGCCATTGTCATCGGCGATGACGACGTTGGCCGGGTTGAGCTTGTAGGTGCGGGTGTCGAGCGCCAGGATTTCCTCACCCTCACGGGCGCGACGGACGACCAGATCGCCCTTGACCTTGTCGGCGTCAAAAACATGCATCGGCCGGCCCTGGTCGAAGGTCATGTAGTTGGTGACGTCGACCAGCGCCGAGATCGGCCGGAGGCCGATGGCGAGAAGACGCTTCTGCATCCATTTGGGGCTCGGACCGTTCCGGACGCCGCGCACCAGCCGCCATGCGAAGCCGGGGCACAGGTTCTCGTCGTCGAGCACGATCTTCACGTCGTGCGGCGTTTCGCCCTCGACCGGAAAATCCGGGGCCTTTGGCTGTTTCAGCGTGCCGAGACCGGACGCCGCCAGATCGCGGGCGATGCCGAAGATCGAGGTGCAATCGGGGCGATTCGGCGTCAGGTTGATCTCGATCACCGGATCATCAAGCCCGGCATAGGACGCAAACGAGGCGCCCACCGGCGCATCCTCGGGCAGGTCGATGATGCCGTCATGCTCGTCGGACATGTCGAGCTCGCGTTCGGAGCACATCATGCCGTGGCTTTCCACGCCACGGATATTGCCGACCGTCAGAGTCACATCGATGCCCGGCACATAGGCGCCCGGACGCGCCAGCGCGCCGATCAGGCCGGCGCGCGCATTGGGTGCGCCGCAGACGATCTGCACCGGCTTGCCGTCCCCGGCATCGACCATAAGCACCTTGAGCTTGTCGGCATTGGGGTGCTGCTCGGCGGAGACGACGCGGGCGATGGTGAAGGGCCGGTAGGCCGCCTTGTCGTCGACATCCTCGACCTCGAGCCCGATCGCGGTGAGGCGCTCGCAGATCTGATCCAGATTGGCGTCGGTCTCAAGGTGATCCTTGAGCCAGGAGAGGGTGAATTTCATTGGTCTTTTCCCGTCTTCACGGTTGGGCGCTCCACGGAAAACCCGTCGAAACGCGGAAGATCGTCGGTCACGTGCAGGAACGGCAATTGCCGCTCCACAAAGGCATGGGAGGCCGGCGGATAGGATTCGGGCTCGTCCATGAAACCCAGCGCCAGATAGATTTCGCCTGGCAGACGCTCGTCGGTGTAGCCGATCTGGCTGCCGCAATGGCCGCAGAACATGCGCGTCACGCCGCCCGCGCCGCGCCAGCTGTTGGGCTCGCCGAACCAGGCGAGGCTGTCTGCCAGGAAGCCGACAAAGGCCATCACCGGCGCGCCGGTCTGCTTGCGGCAGTCGCGGCAATGGCAATAGGACTGCCAGATGGGTTCGGCGCTCGCCTCGGCCGAGATCAGGCCACAGCGGCAGGAGCCGTGATGGCTGCTCATCCGCTCAGCCCCCCGAACAGCGTCGGCATGTCCAATGGACGGAAGCCGTAGTGGCTGAGCCAGCGGACATCGGCGTTGAAGAAGTCCCTGAGATCCGGCATGCCGTATTTGAGCATGGCGATGCGGTCGAGCCCCATGCCCCAGGCAAAGCCCTGGTATTCGTCGGGATCGAGCCCGCCGGCGCGCAAAACGTTCGGATGCACCATGCCGCAGCCCAGGATCTCCATCCAGTCGGTTCCCTCGCCGAACTTGACTATCGGCCCCGAGGTCCGGTCGCACTGGATATCGACCTCGAAGGAGGGTTCGGTGAACGGGAAGAACGACGGGCGGAAGCGCATCACCACGTTGTCGACCTCGAAGAAGGCCTTGCAGAACTCCTCCAGCACCCAGCGCAGATGGCCGACATTGGCGGTCTTGTCGATGACCAGGCCCTCGACCTGATGGAACATCGGCGAGTGCGTTGCGTCACTATCCTGCCGGTAGGTCTTGCCCGGAATGACGATGCGGATCGGCGGCTTCTCGGCCTCCATGGTGCGGATCTGCACCGGCGAGGTGTGGGTCCTGAGCACCTTGCGCTCGCCATTCTCGTCTGGCTGCAGGAAGAAGGTGTCGTGCATCTCGCGCGCCGGATGGCCATCAGGGAAATTCAGCGCGGTGAAGTTGTAGTAGTCGGTCTCGATATCCGGGCCTTCGGCGATGGAGAAGCCCATGTCGGCGAAGATCGCGGTGATCTCGTCGACGATCTGGCTGATCGGATGAATGCGGCCGCGCTCGGCGGGTGACGAGCGCACCGGCAGGCTGACATCGACGCTCTCGCGCGCCAGGCGCTCGGTGATCGCCGCATCATGCAGTTCGGCCTTGCGGGCGGCGATGGCATCAGTCACGCGGGTCTTGAGCCCGTTGATGGCAGGGCCCGCTTCCTGGCGTTCCTCGGCGGACATCTTGCCAAGGCCCTTGAGCAGGTCGGAGACCGAGCCCTTCTTGCCGAGCGCCGCCACCCGCACGGCTTCGATGGACGCCTCGTCCGTGCTTGCCGCGATGTCGGCCATGATGGAGGTTTCAAGCGTCTGGTACTGGCTCATGATGTCTGACTGTCCGTATCTGTCTGGCTGTATCTACCTTGCCGCATCGCGCCGGGAGCGCAGCCGATACATGCTTGGCCTTCAAAAACGAAAAATCCCGCGCCAGCCCTGCCAGCGCGGGATCCCAAATGGTCAAGTCGAGAATGCCTTCGGGAAACGCTGGCTTAGTGGACAGCGCTTTCAAACTCGTTCGGCGTCGACTCCTTGAGGTAGTCAAGCGCCTTCTTCGACGCGGCAACGAGCACGCCAAAGGCTTCCGCGTCATGGATCGCCATGTCGGAGAGAACCTTGCGGTCAACCTCGATGCCCGACTTGGTCAGGCCATCGATGAAGCGACCATAGGTCAGGCCGTGCTCGCGGACAGCGGCGTTGATGCGCTGGATCCACAGAGCGCGGAAATTGCGCTTGCGCACCTTGCGGTCGCGGTAGGCGTACTGCATCGACTTGTCGACGGCAGCCTTCGCGGCGCGGATGGTATTCTTGCGGCGTCCGTAAAAGCCCTTGGCTTTCTTCAGGACTTTCTTGTGTTTTGCGTGGGCGGTAACGCCCCGTTTTACGCGTGCCATGTCATGGTCTCCTTAAAATCTCGGGTCCGGGCTCGTCTCAGAGGCCGTTGGGCAGGAACTTCTTGACGATCTTGGCGTCAGGATCCGAAAGGACCATGGTGCCGCGCGCATCGCGAATGAACTTGTTGGACCGTTTGATCATGCCATGACGCTTGCCGGCGGCGGCAGCGAGCACCTTGCCGCTTGCAGTGATCTTGAACCGCTTCTTGGCAGACGACTTCGTCTTCATCTTGGGCATTTCGCTACTCCTTGTCAGGCCTTTGGGCGCCATGCCGGCGCCGCAGCCATCTTCTTGTTGGGTGAACGCAAAGGGTGAAGACCCGTTTGCTTCAAGCGTTGAAAACCGCCTCGGCATGCCCTGCCGGCCGGTTTGAACGAGGCCTTATAGTGTGAAGGCGTTCGAGATGCAAGACCGAAGGTCGGTCGCATGCTTTTCAATAGGCGTTGAGCAACACCGGCAGGAGGCCCTGTTCCTGAAAGACCTCCACAAGCTCGAGCAGCGGAAAGGCGAGGAAGAAGAAAGCGCCGTCGAACAGGGTCGAATAGAGCCTGCGTGGCGCGATCTGGAGCGTCTCCGGCTCGACGTAAAGCGAGGGCCTGGGAAAGAACATCGGCACGCGTTTCTCGTATTCCATGAACTTGACGCCAAACTTGTCACGCAGAAAGTCCGCTTCCCTGCGGGCAGTGGCGACAAGGACGAGCGCGGTGATCAGCGCCGCCAGAGCGCCGACAAGGAGGCTGCCCGCCTGCATGCCCACGCCGAAGGCGCCGATGGTGGAAAAGACATATAGCGGATTGCGGGTCACGGAATAGGGACCGTCCTGCACCAGCTGGACGGATTTGCGGCCGCCGACATAGAGCGTCGCCCAAAGCCGGCCCGTGACGGCAATGCCGATCAGGCCAAGGCCCAGCAATTCTATGGCGTCCTCGATGCCGAGGCCGAAGGGCGCGGTATCCTCCCAGCCGGAACGGACGAACAGCAGCATCGCGCCGAGCAACACGGCGATGAGCCAGAACGCGGCAATGCGGATCTTCTGAACGCGACCGAGATCGATCCTTGCAGCCAGCATGCTTGCCCCCTACCCGCCTTCAATGCCCCGATGGCAAATGAAAAAGACCGCGAAAACTCGCGGTCCTTCAAAGAGATTCAAATTGCGGCCATTTCAGGGAATGGCAGGGACCAATCAGCGCGGCGCCAGAACCATCATCATCTGGCGGCCTTCAAGCTTCGGCTCGGCCTCCACCTTGGCGATGGCAACGGTGTCGTCCTTGACCTTCTGGAGCAGCTTCATGCCGAGCTCCATATGCGCCATTTCACGGCCGCGGAACCGCAAGGTCACCTTGACCTTGTCGCCCTCGTCGAAGAACCGGTTCATGGCCCGCATCTTCACATCATAATCATGCGTGTCGATGTTGGGGCGCATCTTGATTTCCTTGACCTCGACGGTCTTCTGCTTCTTGCGCGCTTCCGAAGCTTTCTTCTGCGAGGCGTATTTCAGCTTGCCCAGATCGACGATCTTGCACACCGGTACGTCGCCCGCGGAATTGATCTCGACCAGGTCAAGGCCGACTTCTTCCGCCATGGCCAGGGCCTGGTCTGTCGGCACCACGCCATGGTTGTGGCCTTCGGAGTCAATGAGCTGGACCGTAGGGGTCCTGATATTCTGGTTTGCGCGGGGGCCTTCGTTGGCGGTTGGCGGCGCTCTAAATGGTCTGCGAATGGCTTTGGTCTCCTGATTAACTCGTCCAGATCCGCCGGTTGCGGCATGCGAGCATTTGGTTCTGGCGCGCAATGTCGTTATCGGCTGGCCGGTGTCAATAGCATGGCTCTGCGAAAAAATCACCTCTTGGACGTTAGAGCGCCGGCGAATCTTGTACTAGGGTCAAAACCGGACAAACAGGAGAGCCAGAAGCATGACGCAACCGGACGCCGGCAGGCTGGATATAGGCAAGGGCGCGGACACGCGCTCGATCGCGGTTCTCAGCCGCAAGGCGGATGAAGCCGGCGCCGGATTGCCGGGCGTCGTCTGGCTTGGCGGCTACCGCTCGGACATGACCGGATCCAAGGCAGAAGCGCTGTGCCGGCAGGCCGGACTGAAGGGGCAAGCCTGCCTGCGCTTCGATTATTCAGGTCACGGAGCATCCGGCGGCGACTTCCGTAACGGAACCATCTCGCGATGGCTGGAGGAAAGCCTGGCGGTGTTCGAACATTTCACCAAAGGCCCCCAGATCCTCGTCGGCTCTTCAATGGGCGGGTGGATCGCGCTCAGGATGGTGCAGGCGCTCAAGGCCCGCGGTCAGGGTGATCGTGTGGCGGGACTGGTGCTGATCGCGCCGGCGCCCGATTTCACGCTCGAACTGATGGAGCCCGACCTCACCGACGCGCAGCGCGCGAGCCTTGAGCGCGACGGGTTTTATGAGGAACCGACGCCTTACGGCCCCGACCCGAACGTATTTACCAAAGCCTTGTTCGAGGATGGTCGCAAGAACAGGGTTCTGGACGGCCTGATCGATACGGGCGCCCCGGTTCATATCATCCAGGGCATGGCCGATCCGGACGTCCCGTGGCGCCATGCGCTCAGGCTGGTCGAGCATCTGCCATCCGACAATGTTACCCTGACGCTGATCCGGGATGGCGATCACCGGCTTTCCCGCGATGAGGACATCGCCCGGATACTTGGCGCAGTGGACTCGATCGCCATACGGACCTGAAGTGGTCCACGGCACGCCGAGCGGCCCGGAAACCCGGCTGCTCAAGTGATGTGTGATCAAAATGTCCCGGCCGGTAACCATGTCGCCAGAAGGTCCCGGCTCCGCAATTGACTCTTTGCACCATACATTCTTAACTCTTTGTTAACGAATTCGGGATGCGTGGGGTGAACCGGCAATGTTGTGCAGACCGGGACTGGCAAAGCGGGCTTTGATCGCCATGATTGCGTCCATCGCAATCCCCACCGGAGGCATGGCTTCGGGTCTTTCGATGGAAACGGGGCGCATCACCTCCCAGCCGATCGGTCATTATGAATTCTGCAAGCAGTTCGCAGCCGAGTGCAAGCCGGTCAAGGGCTCCGGAGCGGCGCCGAAGGTGACGGATTACGGGTGGGACGTGATCAAGGAGATCAACCGGGCGGTCAATCAGTCGGTGATGCCGAAGACGGATCTGGAACTGTTCGGCAAGGAAGAGGTCTGGGCCTATCCCGACGTCGCCGGCGATTGCGAGGATTACGTGCTGCTCAAGCGGCACATGCTGATCGAACGCGGGTTCTCGGCCGCCGACGCGCTGATCACGGTGGTGCGCAAGCCGGATGGCGAAGGCCACGCCGTGCTGACGCTGAGGACCTCCGAAGGCGATTTCGTGCTCGACAATCTCGTCGATGAGGTCAGGAACTGGCGCGACACGCCCTACAGCTATCTCAAGCGCCAGGCATCGAACAATTCGGGCCGATGGGTCACCATCGAGAACGGCTCGGATGTCCTGGTCGGAGCGCTGAAATAAGCGGTCTGCTGCCAGCATCCCTTCCGGTCAGTCGGGCCTCGGCCCGTCCATCAGCCGCACCAGCGCCAGCAGCGAAATCATGGAAAGCAGCGACAGCGCCACGAGACAGCCGATCGCGGTTGCCGTGCCCAGGCGTTCATTGAGGAAGATGATGGTGAAGGGGGCCGCCGCCGACAGCACCATGCGGAAGCCCGAAAGGGTACCGGTGCGGCGGCCATAGCCTTCCGGACCGAAATAATGAAGCGGCAGCATGCCACGCACGATCGAGGTCAGCCCCTGGCCGACACCGTACATCACGGCGAAGGCGAACAGGAAGGCCGGCACCAGCGCCACCAGCGTCACCCCCAGAAGAGCCAGCCCGAGCACCATGGCGGATGCGGCAATGATCGCGGTCACGGGGGGAGAGAAATGGCTGCGGCGGGCATATTCGAACAGACGCGCCGCCACCTGGGACGGCCCGATGCAGCTTGCCGCTATCGTCGCGGTCGCCGTGGCGAAGCCGATGTCGTCCAGAAGGATCAGCAAGGACGCCCCTATGGCCGACAGCACGAACCCGCCGCTGGCCAGGCTGATGCCCAGGAGGATCATCGGGCGGTTGCCAGTCACGTGCCGGTGGGACTGGACGAAGGGGAGCGCAGCCGGATCGGTCGCAAGCTCGGGTGGCGTCTGCCGTCCCTTCGGCATAGTCAGATGGATCGGCAGCGCGATCAGAAGATTCATGGCGGCCAGAACCAGATAGACCTCCCGCCAGGTCATCTGCGTCAACAGCCACTGGATCAGCGGCCAGAACACCGTGGACGCAAAGCCGGCGATCAGGGTGACGAGCGTGATTTCGGCGCGGGCATTGCGGCCATAGCGCTGGGCCAAGGCGGCAAAGCCGGCATCGTACTGGACTGCGATCGCCACAAACTCCGCCATCAGCGCGAGAACCGCGAATTGCCAGGCATTCTGCATGACCGCAATCAGGGCGAGCGTGGCTGCCGCCGCGAGCGATCCGGCGCTCATGACCCAACGTGCACCGAAACGGTCGATCATCCGGCCGACGATCGGCGCCGAAACGGCACCGGCCAGAAGCCCGACCGAAAAGATGGCAAAGACGAAGCTCTCCTCCCAGGCGAATTCCCGGGCGATCTCCGGAGCGAGCACGGCGAACGAGTAATACAGTGTCCCGTAACCGATGGTCATGGTGACACCCAGACCGATGGTCGAGGGAAAAATTTTCATGGGGCCGCGATTAGATGATTTGAATGGCTGCCGGATGACACTTCAGCTATCGGCAAAAATCAAGCCCGCACAAGGCCATGGGCATAGAATCGGCCTGCCGGGTCGGCACAGGCTCTCTACCTTCAGTTCGGCGCCGGCTCGACCTGCCTGCCCGGGGCGGTCACCGATGCGAGCAGGTCCATCAGCTTTTCATGATCCTGGGAGGCAATGACGGCGTCGAGATCGCGATACAGCTGCTCCAGGTCGAGCTGGTCCGGGCGCGGCTCGAGGGCCACCGAAATCTTCGGATGAACCGTCGGGTGCGGCGGCTCCACGGATTCGAGCAGAACCTCATGGAGCTTTTCGCCTGGTCGCAGGCCGATTTCCTTGATGGCAATGTCCCCGTCGGGATTGTCCTCATCACACACGGTAAGGTTCGACAGCTCGATCAGCTTGACCGCCAGATCCATGATGCGGACCGGTTCGCCCATATCGAGAATGAAGATGTTCCCCCGGTTTTCCAGCGCCTGGTTTTCCGGCCGCGCGAGGCTGCCGGCCTGGATTACCAATTGCGCCGCTTCCTCGATGGACATGAAGTAGCGGGTGGCCTGCGGGTGAGTAATCGTCAAGGGCCCGCCGTTCCGGATCTGGCGGCGGAACAGCGGTATCACCGAACCGCTGGAACCGATCACATTGCCAAAGCGGACCGCACAGAATGTCTTCTCCGGCTTGTGCGCCTTCGCACGCGCCGCAAAATCCTGGACAATCAGCTCGGCTATGCGCTTGGAGGCACCCATGACGCTTGTTGGACAAACCGCCTTGTCGGTGGATATCAGCACCAGAACCTCGGCGTCCGTGTCATAGACCGCCGAAGCGACCGAGAGCGTTCCCAGCGCATTGTTTCTGACACCTTCAAAACTGTTGGCCTGCACCAGCGTCACATGCTTGTAGGCGGCCGCATGGAAGACGGTCTGGACGTGGTGCTCGCGTATGACGCGGCGCACCAGCGCACTGTCATTGACCGATCCCAGCACCGGCACGATTTCCATTTCGGCCTGGAGCTCGAGTTCATGGACGATCTGGTAGAGTGCAAACTCGCTCGTCTCCATCAGCACCAGCTTGGCGGCGCCCAGGGACGCCGCCTGCCGGCACAGTTCAGAGCCGATCGTTCCTCCGCCGCCGGTGACCATGACGACCTTGCCGCTGGTGTTGGCTTCCATCAGCTGCTTGTCAGGCATGACGATCTCGCGGCCCAGCAAGTCCCCGATCTCGACTTCGCGGATCATGTTGACCGCATGCTTGCCATCGGCAATATCCGCGAATGCCGGGAGAATCCGGACCTTGACCCCCTGTTTTCGCAGGGTTTCCACCACTTTCGCGCGCTTGATGTTGCTGGCGGTTCGCAGGGTGACAATGGCGTCCTTGATATCGTAGCGCTTGATGAGTTCGGTCACATCGTCGGCCAGGTAAACCGCGTCGCCACCCATCAGGCTCCCCTGCAGGTTGGGGTCTTCGACCACATGCAGAACGGAGAGCCGGGGATTGTCGCTCCTCAGAGACGCCGATATCTGCCGGGCGGCCTCTCCGGCGCCGTAGATAATGATGTGCCGCCGAGGGCGCGGGGAACCCGTCTGCATCAGAAGGAACCAGCGCGCCAGAAACCTCGAACTGATCACCATGATGAGCGTCAGCAACCAGAAAAGCACCAACACCGAGCGGGGCAATCCTTCCACGCCATAGGCCCTGATCATGAAGGCCAGAATTCCCCACAGCAGGGCAGTCAGGCCGACCGCCTTGAAAGCGGACCAGATCGCATGTTCGCCCACATAGCGGATCAGCGACCGATACAATCCGAAGCCGTAGAACAGCGGGATGGCGATAATCGGGCCGGCGAGGATCATCATGAGCTGCGGAAAATTGGGCTCGTGAATCGCACTCAACCGGATGCTGAAGGCGAGCCATGCGGCAAGGATAACGATGAAGCTGTCCGCCACCATCATGGTAAGCTGCTTTGTCCGCCGATTCCGCGCCAGCAACCAGACAACCAGATTATTCACCATCGCTACGCCTTCACGCCCATCATGTTTGCAAATGATGGACAAATACCAGTGTGAGGGGGCACATATCTTTCACGAGGCAGAAAATAGCAATAGTCCGGTTGGCCTGGGATGAATCGATGGGGGCCGGGTCATTAGCTTTTTGTTAAAGGCGGTCACACGCAGTTGATCGCGGCCTGGTCACCGTCGCACTCAATCGGCAGCCGCGCCCGATCGCATGGCCGTGTACCGTTTACGGCCTTGAAGCGCGCCAGTCCGCTCCTCAGGCGTTGCCGATGAGCAGGCCTGCGGCAAAAACCAGCGCACCACCCAGCACCACCTGAAAGATCGCCCGGCTCCACGGGGTTTCCATCCAGTGATTCTGTATCCATGCTATGGCCCAGAGTTCGACAAAGACCACCGCAATGGCAACTGTGGTGGCAAGGGTGAAGTCCGGGATCAGATAGGGAAGGGCGTGCCCCAGCCCGCCGATCGCGGTCATCACCCCGGATGCAAGGCCGCGCTTGATCGGCGATCCGCGGCCGGAGATGACCCCGTCATCATGGGCAGCTTCGGTGAAACCCATCGAGATCCCTGCCCCGACAGAGGCCGAGAGGCCAACCAGGAAGGTGGTCCAGGTGTCGCCGGTGGCGAAGGCGGTGGCGAAGATCGGCGCCAGCGTCGAGACCGAGCCATCCATCAGGCCTGCCAGCCCGGGCTGGACATAGGTCAGGATGAACTTCCGCCGCGACGTTTCCGCCTCCTGGGCCTTCACATCCTCGGGCGCATGCTCAAGACCCAGCCGCCGGGCGAGCGATTCGTGTCCCTTTTCCGCCAGGGCCAGATCACCCAGCAACTTGCGCGTGTCGGCATCCGAGGTGCGCCGCGCCGCGGCGAGATAGAATGTGTGGGCCTGGGCCTCCATGTCTTCGGCGGTCTGGCGAATCTTGTCGATCGGCAGGCTCTTGACCAGCCAGTCCGGCTTGCGCTCGTAATAGCCGCGCACATGCTCACGACGGATGAGCGGAATGCGGTCGCCGAAGCGCGCCTTGTGACGCTCGATCAGCCGGGCTCGATGTTCCCCCTCCTCCTCCGCCATCTCCTCGAACACCCTGGCCGACCGCGGGTAATCCTCATGCAGATGATCGGCATAGGCCAAGTAGATGCGGGCATCGTCCTCTTCCGACGAAATGGCGAGCGCGAGAATTTCCTGTTCACTTAACGAATCGAACGGTCGGCGGTTGAAACCGGTAAGGCGCGACAGCATGGGGACTTCCCTTGTTTAGAATAATTCTAAACTACTCCCGGCCGCGGGTGATTTCAAGCCGGAAAACGAAAAGTTGAAGCGCGACGGGTTGATCCGTGAAGATGGCCGGGTCAAGTGTTGCGCCATGACCGAAGCGCGGGACATGACCGAGACACTGCTTGATCGCCTGGGACGTTTTCTGGCGCGACGGCTGCATTCGGCCAATGCCGGCTATGAGCCCTACACCCCGTCCGATCCGGAGACGCTGTCGCGCACGCTCAGGCCCGGCGACATTGTGCTCGTGGAAGGGAACCAGAAGGTCTCTGCGGCGATCAAATACCTCACCCAATCGACCTGGTCACACTCGGCACTCTATGTCGGCGAGGCGCTGAAGCCTGAGGCTCATGAAGCCGGAGAGTACCCGCAACTCATAGAGGTCAATCTGGGTGAGGGCTGCGTGGCGGTGCCTTTGTCCAAATATACCCGTTTCAACACGCGCATCTGCCGTCCGGTCGGCCTGACGCCGGAAGACCGGGCAACGGTGGTAAGCTACATGGTCGAGCGGCTTGGCGTTCGCTACGACATGAAGAACATCTTCGACATGTTGCGCTATTTCTTCCCCACTCCTCCGGTTCCGGTGCGGTGGCGGCGGCGGATGATCGCCTTCGGTTCGGGAGATCCGACGCGTGCGATCTGTTCCTCCATGATCGCCCAGGCGTTCCAATCGGTGAAATACCCGATCCTTCCCGAGGTCACCCGGGCGCCGGGGCGGCAACGGGCGGATTCCGACTACTCGCGCCGTGAGATCCTGCATATCCGCCATCATTCGCTCTATGCGCCGCGGGACTTCGACTTGTCTCCCTATTTTAGGATCGTCAAGCCAACCCTGGAGTACGGGTTCGACTACAAACGGCTGGAATGGGGCTCGGCGCCGCCGACCGAGGTCGAGCAGACCGAAACTCAGCCGGCGAAGGATTAACCCCCGGGCCCGCGACGCGGCGACGCCGCCCCTGTTGAGCGCGTTCATTGTTCGTGGGCCTCAACGACCGACCAGAAGCCGGCCGGCGCCTGGGCCTAAACCTTCACCCTGTCGCCCTGCCCGCTCCCCATGACGGTCCGGAGGGCGATCCGGGCATCGAGCGCCAGGGACCTCAGCGCAATATAGCGGGCATCCCAGCTGGCCAGCCGCCATGGGGTGCTCATGTCGATGCCATTGATCTGCGCCAGGCCGCTGATGCCGGGCTTGACCGTCAGCACCCCAAGCCGCCGCCGGGCGTCTATCAGTTCGGTCTGGCCCGGCAGGCACGGACGCGGACCGACCAGGCTCATCTCGTTGCGCAGAATGTTGACGATCTGCGGCAGTTCATCGAGTTTCGTGCGGCGCAGATGCCGCCCGATCGGCGTGACGGCGCTGGCAGAGATTTCATGAGTGCCAGCCTGTCGCGTGCCGAACTTCATGGTGCGGAACTTGTAGCTGGTGAACTCGCGGCCATCCTTTCCGATGCGGGTCTGGGCAAACAGGCCCGGTCCGCGCGAGGTCAGGCGAATGGCCGCCCAGACCAGAAGCAAGGCCCACCAGAACGCCAGCAAAATGCCCAGCGCGACGACAAGGTCGGCGGCGCGCTTTACCGCTGCGTACCAGAAATTGTCCCTTTGCCCGTCCGACAGCACCAGTTCGCTCAAGGCGCCGTCCGCAAGGTGGACTGCCGGTAGCGGACCGGCGCCGGGCGCCGACACAACGAAGTCGGCCAGCCGCCGCACATCGACAGTCGGCCTGAAAGCGGCCACCAGTCCAAAGATCGATTGCGCCAGGATGCCTGGCAGCCGGTTCAACCAATCAAGCCGCCCCGCCCATCCGCCGCCATGCACGGCCGGCAGGTAGACGGTGACGATGTCGATATGCGGGAGTTCCGCAAGTCGGCTCACCGCCTGGCGCTTGGTCACCGCGTAGGGGCTCTGATTGCGCTGATCGAGAGCGTGGACCGAGGACACATTGACGAAACGCCTGATGCCGATGCGCCGCGCGGTCTCGGCAACCTCCATCAGCAGGTCGACGTTCACACGCTTGAATTCTTCCGAAGTCGCACCCGAGTTGGTGTTGAGGACAGGGAGATGAAGCAACTGATCCCAGCCCGCCGCATGGGTCGCCAGTTCCGCATAGCCGCAGCTCTGGCAGCCGGGAAACATCCGGGACAACAATTCGAGGTCCCGGCCAACCAACAACAGTTCAATGTCGGGCCGCATCAGAAACGGCACCAGGTTCCGACCGACAAAGCCCGATGCGCCAGTCACGACTATCTTCATGCGCCCTCCAAACTAGATGCGGGTCTGGGTGTGCTGTCCCGCGGCCGGCGCTTCGCCGCGTCCGAAAACCAGATAGAGGGAGAAGCAGAGTGCCGTGACAAAGACGGAGTCATGGATATCGTGACCGAGCATGAGGCCAACCGTTCCTGAACAGATATACACGATCATGACGCCGCTCAAGACAAAGTAGCCGGCATTTCCGACCTCGTCCCTGCGGGCCCGGTAAGCCACGATCAGCGGCACCGTCAGGAGTGCGGCAAGCGCCACAAGACCCAGCAGACCCGAACGGAGCATCGTGGTCAGGAGTGCATTGTGGGCATGGCTGAAGGCGATGCTCTCGCCACTGAGTTCGAGTGTTTTATCCGCCAGTTGCTGACGCTCGTTGCCAGGGCCATATCCGAAAATCGGCCTCTCAAGAGCAAGGGCGTATCCGGCCTCATAGATCCGGATTCTCTGGCCAAGGGATCCCGAAAGGTCGCCCGCAGAAATCGCATCAAGATCGCTGGCGATCGCGGCGACGCGTGTTTCAAAAGTCTGTGAATAGACCGAAAGCAGACCGACCGCCCCCCCAAACAGCAACAGCAGGATCGGAAGCCCTGCCAATATCCGCTTCAGAGAGTGGTTGATGAACAGGCTGAGCAAGGGAACCAGGATCAACGCCAGCCACATGGCGCGAGTGCCGGTCAGAATGACGAGATAGGCGGCACTGGCGGCAGCTGCCAGATGCAGCAGGGACATTCGGTTCCAGCGGCGGTCGGCCGCACCTATGTTGAGCACGTAAAGAACTGCGGCCACCAGTGCCAGCACACTCGGATTTCCCGTCGCCATCTCGGCTCTGGCGTGTTCGCCAAAAAACAGCCACAGGACCGGGATTGCCAGCAATGCCGCCACCGGAGCCGTACCTTCCACTGCGTGGAGCAATCGGCTGCGTTCAACAAAGGTAATCGAGTAGATCCCAGCGAACCCAAGAAACACCAGATTCTCGAAGACTTCACTCAGGACCATCACGGATGGATAAATGATCGCGGCAAGCAGATCAGCCGCGCAAACGCCGACCAGGGCAAGATACACAAATGTGACAGGCCGGGGCAGAGCCCATTTCAACCGACCGGTTAGAAAATGCAGGCTGGTGAAAACAAGCCCCGAAACGACTACAAAGGACACTCCGCTGCCAATAAACGGCGCCATGCAAAGGCCAACGCAGCAATAGGCCATGCTCGCCCAGCTATTGTCGTGAAACTCCGGCCGGATCATGAAATCAACAAATGTCCGGATCATCCGCAGTTCTCACGCTTCAAGCATGTCACGCATGTACAGGAACTGTCTTCATTTGAACCCGGTTCAAACTTCAATTTGGATTGCTTTCACGAACCGAGAATGCTGATCGGATTTCCATTGCTGATGAAGGCTCAACCGTTGCGGCAGTCACCTTGCACTCGCTTATAGCCACGCGTGGAGAACAGCTCAAGCGCGGATTGGTCGGGGTTTCCCGTGCCCGGCGTTGCGGCGGATCTTGAGGGTCCATCGGAAATGCGGCCAAATCAGGGGCGTATGCATCGTCGCATACGGCCGCCGGCGCGGTTTGAGTGATTGCCTTTTTCTGCGGTCCTGCTAAATCGCGCCTATGACACACACGCCCCTCTCCCATATCCGCAATTTTTCGATCGTCGCTCACATCGATCATGGCAAGTCGACGCTGGCCGACCGGCTGATCCAGACCTGTGGCGGCCTGGCTGACCGGGAGATGAGCCAGCAGGTTCTCGATTCCATGGATATCGAGAAGGAACGCGGCATCACCATCAAGGCCCAGACGGTCCGGCTGCACTACACCGCCAGGGATGGCGAGGTGTATGTGCTCAACCTGATCGACACGCCCGGCCATGTCGATTTCGCCTACGAGGTGTCGCGCTCGCTTCGCGCCTGCGAGGGCTCGCTGCTGGTCGTGGACGCGTCCCAGGGCGTCGAGGCGCAGACGCTCGCCAATGTCTACGCAGCGCTCGATGCCGACCACGAGATCGTGCCGGTGCTCAACAAGATCGACCTGCCGGCGGCCGAGCCCGACCGGATCAAGGAGCAGATCGAGGAAGTGATCGGGCTCGACGCATCGGACGCGGTGATGATCTCGGCCAAGACCGGGCTTGGCATTCCCGACGTGCTCGAAGCCATCGTCACGCGGCTGCCTGCGCCCAAGGGCGGCACCGTCAAGGATCCGCTCAAGGCGATGCTGGTCGACAGCTGGTACGACACCTATCTCGGCGTCATCGTGCTGGTGCGGATCATCGACGGCGAAATGAAGAAGGGCCAGCAGATCCGGCTGATGGGCACCGACGCGCGCTACACGGTCGAACGCATCGGCGTGATCACGCCCAAGCTGGTGATCGTCGACACGCTCGGGCCTGGCGAGATCGGCTTCATCACCGCCTCGATCAAGGAAGTCGCAGACACCCGCGTCGGTGACACGATCACCGAGGAGCGGCGCCCGACGGCGCAGGCGCTGCCCGGCTTCAAGCCGGCCCAGCCGGTGGTGTTCTGCGGGCTGTTTCCGGTCGATGCGGCGGATTTCGAGGATCTGCGCGCCGCAATGGGCAAGCTGAGGCTCAACGACGCCTCGTTCTCGTTCGAGATGGAAACGTCCGCGGCGCTGGGCTTCGGCTTCCGCTGCGGCTTTCTCGGGCTGCTGCATCTCGAGATCATCCAGGAACGGCTCGAGCGCGAGTTCAATCTCGACCTGATCGCCACGGCGCCGTCGGTGGTCTACCGGATGAACATGACCAATGGCGACGTGATCGAGCTGCACAATCCGGCCGACATGCCGGACGTGGTGCGGATCGACAGCATCGAGGAGCCCTGGATCAAGGCCACCATCCTGACGCCGGACGAATATCTCGGCTCGATCCTGAAACTCTGCCAGGACCGCCGCGGCATCCAGACCGACCTCAGCTATGTCGGCAAGCGGGCAATGGTGACCTATGCGCTGCCCCTGAACGAGGTGGTGTTCGATTTCTACGACCGGCTGAAATCGATCTCCAAGGGCTATGCCAGCTTCGACTACAGCATCACCGGCTACCAGGAGGGCGACCTCGTCCGCATGTCGATCCTGGTCAATGACGAGCCGGTGGATGCGCTGTCGATGCTGGTGCACCGGTCGGCGGCGGAGAAGCGCGGCCGCGCCATGTGCGAGAAGCTCAAGGAACTGATCCCCCGGCACATGTTCAAGATCCCGATCCAGGCGGCCATCGGCGGCAAGGTGGTGGCGCGCGAGACGATCTCTGCAATGCGCAAGGACGTGACCGCCAAATGCTATGGCGGCGACGCCACCCGCAAGCGGAAGCTCTTGGACAAGCAGAAGGCCGGCAAGAAGCGCATGCGCCAGTTCGGCAAGGTCGACATCCCGCAGGAAGCCTTCATCGAGGCGCTGAAGATCGGGGAATAAGGCTTCGCCGGACAATCGGGTAACCCGCTCGCCGCCAAGCAATCAATTCGGCAGCGGGAGCGCGGTGCGGCGGCTCATACGCCATTGCCAGAGAATATGCGCGATCAGCGCCAGGAACACGACACCACCGCCCATCAGGGTCCGCGGCGCCGGAACTTCGGCATGGATAAGCCACACCCAGATCGGGCCCAGCACCGGCTCCATGGTCGAGATCAGCGCCGCAAGCGCCGAGGGGATCAGGCGCGCGCCGGTGGCGAACATCGCCATGCCGAGACCCAGATTAAGCGCACCGAACAGGAACAGCAGGCCGAAATCGCCCGCGCTGACCATCAGCCCTGAGGACAGGCTCACGCCGACCAGGGTGCCGATCATCACCCCCAGGCAGACCGCAGGGGTCATGCGCACGCCGGAGAACCGCCTGGTGATCACGGTCGCCGCGGCGAACACCACCGCGATCAGCAACGCCAGCCCGTCGCCGACAAAGGACACGCTGGCGGCAAAGGAATCGGACACCATCACGGCGATGCCCGCGATCACCGCGAGGATCGCAGCCCAGGTCACCCGGTCCACCGCCTCGCGCAGGAAGACGACGCCGAGCAGCGCCGCAATCAGCGGCACGCCCGCCTGCATCAGGAGGATATTGGCCACGGTTGTGTAGCCGAGCGCCACGACGAAGGAAATCGAGGCCGTGGCAAAGCAAAGCGCCACGCCGACCCCCGCAAGCCCCATGGTGCGGAACAGGCGCATGGTGCCGGACGGCCCGTCGCGCCAGAGCATGAAGCCTATCAGGAACAGGGCGGCGAAAAAGGACCGCCAGGCGATGATCGTCCAGGGATCGGCAACCACCAGCCCGCGGGCGATGGCGCCGCCGAAACTCCAGGCCAGCGCCGCGCCAAACACAAGCATCGCGCCCTGCCGCAAGTCAGATGCATCCGATCCGGCGGCGACGGGCGTTCCATGGGGCGCTGGGGCTGGGGCGGCGGAGATCGGGTCCATGATGGACTCTTAATCCGGCCGCGGCCATATTCAAGCCGGTGCCCGCGACATTTCGGGACGCGAACGGACCGGTGCCGTCGGGGCGGCGGACAATGCCCCTGTGCGCGGCCCTCTCTCAACCATTCCAGCCCCTCGCTCGGCCCGCCGGTCGCGCGGAAAGTGCGGGTATCGTCGTCCCCCTTTGCGCGCCCCTGGTTCGCGCAGGCGGCATGCTGAAGCCCGCCTGTCTTGTATCACGCGGCCCGCTCTCTCCTCCACCGGACGGTCCCTGCCATCGCTTCCACAGGCCCCGTCCCGCCCGGTCCCGGCAAAAGTCCTCGATCCGCAGATAATTGAGCTGGCTGTGCATTCTGGCGTTGACATGGCCGCACGCAACGCCTAAATCCGCCCGCATGCCCAGATGGCGGAATTGGTAGACGCGCCAGCTTCAGGTGCTGGTACTGGCAACGGTGTGGAGGTTCGAGTCCTCTTCTGGGCACCAATTTCAAGTTTCGGGAAATTCCGAAAAATCGAAGAAGCCCCGCGAAAGCGGGGTTTTTTATTGGACTTCGCGGCGGTCGTGTGCCTTGCACTCCCGCAACATGGGATTGCATCCAGGAATTTGGCCGGATTCCGCTGCCATGCGATCCCCCTCATGGGACGGAACCGCCCCATGCCGCTTTCCGGCACTCGAAGCCGTCCCTGTCAACCTGCGGGCGGGTGCGGGATCAGGGGCATCCCCGCGGGAGGAATCCCATGCTCGGTTGATGTCCGGGGGTTAAGTCGTTGGGCCATGCTTGGAGGCGGGTCTGCGGGTTCACGCACCGACGCAGGAAACGTTTCGGTTCGCCCCGTCCTTACAGCAAAAGACCTCCGGCTTGCGCCAGAGGTCCTGCATCAAGTCCCGCACCCGACATGCCGGGCCGGCAGGGGAACCGTTCAGCGGTCGTCGTCGTCGTCTTCCGGTTCGGCGCGCTTCATCGACGAGAGCTTGGCGAAGACCGCATCGGCGTCGATTTCCTTCTCGCCGCCATCCTCGTCACCAAGATCGGCGGACTCCGTTTCGCGGGCCGAAACCAGGACGCTGCCGTGGTCTGCCTCGGGCAGCGCACCGCGGTTCTTGGAGGCGCGTTCCACTTCCAGGTCGAGATCGATCTGGGTGCACAGGCCCAGCGTCACAGGATCCATCGGCGTCAGGTTCGCCGCGTTCCAGTGGGTGCGTCCGCGGATCTGCTCGATGGTCGACTTGGTGGTGCCGACCAGGCGGGAGATCTGCGCGTCCTTGAGTTCGGGGTGATTGCGCACCAGCCAGAGGATCGCGTTCGGCCGATCCTGGCGCTTGGACACCGGCGTGTAGCGCGGGCCCTTGCGCTTGTTTTCGGGCACATGAACCTTCGGGTCCGAAAGCTTCAGCTTGTGCTCGGGATTGGCTTCGGCGACAGAAATCTCTTCTCGCGAAAGCTGCCCGGTCGCCACGGGATCCAGGCCCTTGATGCCCTGCGAGGCCTCGCCGTCGGCAATCGCCTTGACCTCGAGCGGGTGAAGCTTGCAGAACTGCGCGATCTGATCGAAGCTCAATGCGGTGTTGTCGACAAGCCAGACGGCGGTCGCCTTTGGCATGAGTAGCTGCTGTGCCATGAATACAATCCTCCTGTCCGTCCGCTCCGGGGGCGCGGGCCGTGGATGAAACCACCATTTCCGGGAAATCGGCGTCGTTATAACCGCAAGCCCGGCCAATTGCAATTGTTGCGTTGGGGTTTCGCGGAACCGGCCCAAGGTCTAATTGCCGCGACACGCTGCGCTGGTATTAATGATCGCCATGAAAGCCCGGTTGGGCTTATTATGAGCTGAGCGCATGCCCGTAAGTGAGGAGGTTCCAATGCCACAGAAACCCTACAAGATCCTGAAAGACGCGAAATCCAGGGCGTTGATCGATGATGAGACCTACCAGAAATGGTACAAGCAGAGCATCAAGGATCCTGAGAAGTTCTGGGACAAGCACGGCAAGCGGATCGACTGGTTCAAGCCCTACACCAAGGTCAAGAACACGAGCTTCACAGGCAAGGTCGCGATCAAGTGGTTCGAGGACGGCCTGACCAACGTGTCCTACAACTGCATCGACCGGCATCTGGAAAAACGCGGCGACCAGGTGGCGATCATCTGGGAAGGCGACAACCCCTATGACGACAAGAAGATCACGTATCGCGAGCTTTACGACCAAGTCTGCCGCCTCGCCAATGTGATGAAATCCAACGGCGTGAAGAAGGGTGACCGGGTCACCATCTACATGCCGATGATTCCCGAGGCCGCCTATGCGATGCTGGCCTGCACCCGCATCGGCGCCATCCACTCGATCGTTTTCGGCGGGTTCTCGCCCGACGCGCTGGCCGGCCGCATCTCGGACTGCGAATCAACCTTCGTGATCACCGCCGACGAAGGCTTGCGCGGCGGCAAGAAGATCCCGCTCAAGCACAATGTCGACCTCGCCATCAAGATTGCCGAACGCGAGGGCGTCGTCGTCAAGAAGGTGCTGGTGGTGCAGAGGACCGCCGGCAAGATCGAGTGGTTTTCCGATCGCGACATCTGGTACCACGAGGCGATTGCCGCGGCGAAGCCGGATTGTCCGCCGGCCAAGATGAAGGCGGAGGATCCGCTGTTCATCCTCTACACGTCGGGCTCGACCGGAAAGCCCAAGGGCGTGCTGCACACCACCGGCGGCTACCTGGTCTATGCCTCAATGACGCATGAATATGTCTTCGACTATCACCCGGGCGACGTCTACTGGTGCACCGCCGATGTCGGCTGGGTTACCGGGCATTCCTACATCGTCTACGGCCCGCTCGCCAATGGCGCGACCACGCTGATGTTCGAGGGCGTGCCGAACTACCCCACGCCGAGCCGGTTCTGGGATGTCGTCGACAAGCATCAGGTCAACATCTTCTACACCGCCCCCACGGCGATCCGCGCGCTGATGGGCGCGGGCGACGACCATGTGACGAAGACCTCGCGCAAGTCGCTGAGGACGCTCGGATCAGTGGGCGAGCCGATCAATCCGGAAGCCTGGATCTGGTACTACAATGTGGTCGGCGAGAAGAAATGCCCGATCGTCGACACCTGGTGGCAGACCGAGACCGGCGGGATTCTCATCACGCCGCTGCCGGGCGCCACGGCGCTGAAGCCGGGCTCGGCGACACGGCCGTTCTTCGGCGTGCAGCCGCAGCTGGTCGACAGCGACGGCGATGTGCTGGAAGGCACGGCCGAGGGCAATCTGTGCATCACCGATTCCTGGCCGGGCCAGATGCGCACGGTCTATGGCGATCACGAGCGTTTCATCCAGACCTATTTCTCCACCTACAAGGGCAAGTACTTTACCGGCGACGGCTGCCGCCGCGACGAGGACCGCTATTACTGGATCACCGGCCGCGTCGACGATGTGATCAACGTCTCTGGTCACCGTATGGGAACAGCCGAGGTGGAAAGCGCGCTGGTGTCGCATGATTCGGTCTCGGAAGCCGCGGTGGTGGGCTATCCGCACGACGTCAAGGGACAGGGCATCTACTGCTACATCACCCTGATGGAGGGGCAGGAAGGCACCGACGAGCTGCGCAAGGCGCTGGTCAACCATGTCCGCCACGAGATCGGTCCGATCGCCTCGCCCGACAAGATCCAGTTCTCGCCGGGCCTGCCCAAGACCCGCTCGGGCAAGATCATGCGGCGAATCCTGCGCAAGATCGCCGAGGACGAATTCGGTGCGCTGGGCGACACCTCGACGCTGGCCGATCCCGGCGTCGTCGACGACCTGATCGCCAATCGGCAGAACAAGAAGGGCTGAGCGATGCCCGGCAGGGCGACCGGAGCCTGATCCCTGCATGCCTGGCGGAGCGTCGCCTTGAAATCATGGAGCCCGCCCGATCATTCCGGCGGGCTTTTTGATGGAGGCCGGCTGAAAGTAGGGCAGCGTTTTTGCCCTTGCAATCGACCGGAACCCGAGACAGACTGACTTGTCTTCAACAATTGAAAGGAGGTGATCCGATGTCGAGTGATTCCCAAAAGCCGGTTCGTACGATTCGGATTGCCGGTCTTCGGAGCAGCCTCTGAAGAGCCGGTGATACTGGCAAGCCCCGCTCCTTTGTCAAGCGATCGGGCAGGCGTCCAACCGGCGCTGGAATTCACGAAGGCCACCCCTTTCGGGTGGCCTTTTTGATAGGTGCACCGTTCTTTGGCCCGGCGTTGCCCGGGTGTCTTACCTTTGCGATAGGCCATGGAACGGGCCCAAAAAATGGCGGAGAGAGAGGGATACTTCCTCAAATTTCCTAGTAGATTGACAGATATCACTAATTTGACACTGACCGCGTATTAACGATGCGCCAACAGATACACCGGATGGATATCGATCGCAAGCCGAAAATAGGGGAAGCAGGACACGTAACGCGGAAATTATTTCCGCATTACTCTTTCAGTACTCCCACTTTTTGGCCTGCAATAATTCTAGTGGTGAAAATCTGGCACTCTGCACCGGCGTGCAATGTCCGGAAGCGACCCCATTTGCGACCTCTGCTGGATTCTGCCATGCAGGAGGTCACGGCCCTTTAGGAGACAGTCCGCGATGAGCCGACATGCTGCGCCACGACCCTTCGATCCAGTCATTCGCTACAGTTGAAACATGTCAGGGCCAGTGGATTCAGACCGTGCGGAAATAATGGAACTGTAGCGCGGTCTGTGGCAGCTTCATCACATGATCGAATTCCGCACATTTGCCGATGACCATCCCGACCTCGCGCTTTCTCCGCTGCTTCGGGGCGCTCTCCTGACCCTGCAATATGCACAGAAACACGGATCAATCGGTCTGACCAAAACCAAGGCCTTCAAACGTGTCTTCGTTCACTGGGCCGTCGAACATTTCGACTGGCCGGGGAAAAGCGCAGAAGAGATGTTCCGCTATAGCAAGGTGATCAATGAATACGAATTTCCCCCTGTCGAGGTTCTTCATTTCCTGCTGACTTCTCTGCGCCTGGCACGTCACAACAAAGATGAGTTTCGGCTGACCAGGCGTGGCACAGAGCTGGCACAAGCCCCTGGCCAGCTGTTTGCAGAGTTGATCCCATACTTTGTGCTCCAGATTGATCACGCCTCCTATGCACGCTTCGACGAACGTCCCGTCGGAACGTGGGACGTTTGGATGAACGTGATCAACGTCGAGGCCGATCATGGTACGACCGAGGCTGCCTTGTTCAAAACCTTCTACGGTGAACCACAAGATTGGCACACCGCAGGATGGCGAGAGATGGCCGCATTCTCATCTTGCGTGCTTCGACCGCTGGAATGGGCGGGATTGCTGATGGAGACTCGTGAAGACAGCGTCGGCAAGCCACTGTGTCACGTCTTCAAGACCCCGCTCTGGCGCAGCGCGATCAAACTCGACACCGACGACATGCTGCGACCAATGTCCGTTCAGTGAGAGAGTTTTTAACTGCTCCCAAGTCGCGACGCGGCTGGCGTATAACGGCCCTTTCCGGACCTTCGCAGAGGGTCTCGACGCAAGTTCGCCTGTCGAATTTGACTGTTTTGAAGAGACGTTGCAGGTTGGTGCGAAATTGGGAGTGTACCGTTGCGACACGTTGGTTTTGATGTTGGAACCACCACGGGCACGGTCAACGTCTTGGCGCTCCGCGTCCGAACTCATCTCTGCCAGATTGTCGGGCAGGCGACTCCGATCACCTATCAAGCCCTTGCCAAGTCCTTGGACCTCTCCCCGCCGAACACGATCCACCAGCTCACGGTGGCACTGGAATGCCTGATGGAGGAGGATGCCGCTGCCGCCCACCCGTTGATCGCCGCTCTCGTAGTCAGCAGAGCACGTGGTGGATTGCCCGCGCTGGGTTTTTTTGAATGCGCGTGGCGCGTCGGGCGCTTCGACGGCGACCTTTCTGGACCCGAGGCCTCTGCGTTTCACGCGGCAGAGTTCCGTGCGGCAGTAGAATTCTGGAGTTCGGTAGCCAAAGTCGTGGCGGCAGATATCTAAGTCCAACAGTCATCCTGAATTGCCAGTCTTGGCCTATTCCGTTGAAAAACTCGGCCTTTTCTTTGCTCTGAACGGGTTTCCGAGATTGGGTGCCCGAGTTCCTTTTCATGCTGGTCGGATGGTTTGCGGTGCCGGGATGAGTTTGGCGAGTTTTCTAAGGTTCTGGGCGGTGGCTGCTAGGTGGAATTCGTCTTGGGCACCACATGGCCCTCGTAATCGAAGTCGTCGCAGCCCGAGGATGCGTTTGAGATGGGCAAACAGCATCTCGACCTTTTTTCGGAGCTTGCAGGAGATTGCGTATTGCGGGGTCTGTGAGATGGCGCGGGCAACATCGCGTGCGGGCTCATATATCGATCTTGTGACTTTACGCTGTGGCTCGTTTGGACAGCACTTCGGTTTCAGGCCGCAGGCTTCGCAATCAGCCTTTCGGGCGCGGTATCGCAATGCGCCGTCCTTGTTTGCACCTGCCCGTGGAGTCGTAAAGGCGCGGCGGTATTGTTTGAGTTCTTTGCCACCAGGACAAATGTAGGCATCCTTTGTGCCATCATAGTCGAAGTCCGCCCGCTCATAAGTTCCGTCCTTGCGTCCAGACTTGTCGATCACCGGAATATGAGGGGCGATCCCGCGCTCATTGACCAGCCAGTCGAGCATGGGACCAGAACCATAGGCTGTGTCCGCAATCAGCCGTTGGGGTGTCAGGTCAAACCTGTCTTCGACCCGGCCCACCATGGTGCGCACAGCTCCAACCTCGGCCTGCCGGATCGAACGCGAGGCTTCGACATCCAGGATCACCGCATTGTCGGTATCGATCAGATAGTTTGCGGAATAAGCAAAATAGGCAGGACCGCCGCGCGCGCCAGTCCACTGGGAGGCCGGATCGGAATGGGAGATGAACTTCGGTTCTACCGGAGTGGCTGCGCCGAAGGCTGCATCATCCAACGTTTCCAGATATTCCCTCACCGCGCGCGGGGCATCAGAGGGATCAATCTTGTCAGGCTCCCATTCCGCTTGCGGTGTGGAATTCTGCCGGTTGGCGTCTGCCTGGATCAAGCTCGCATCAGCCGCAAGACGTTGGCCACTCACCAGTCCTTCCTCGATGCACCGCGCCACACCTGTCTCGAAGACGTGCCGCAACAGATCGCTGTCCCTGAACCGTCCGTGGCGGTTCTTCGAGAACGTGGAGTGGTCCGGGATCGGATCGGTCAGATCAAGACGGCAGAACCAGCGGTAGGCCAGATTGAGATGGACTTCTTCGCACAGCCGCCGCTCGGACCGGATGCCCATCGTGTACCCGACCAGCAGCATCCGGATCATCAGTTCCGGATCAACTGAAGGGCGGCCTGTTGAGCTGTAGAACGGAGCCAAATGCTTGCGCAGGTCGGACAGATCAACGAACCGATCAATCGAGCGTAGGAGGTGATCCTTCGGAACATGATCCTCAATCGAGAATTCGTAGAACAGCGCACGTTGCGCCTCTTGCCTTGGACCCATCATCGCGTTCAATCCCCGATGCCAATACGGAAATTGAATCACCGACAGGCCACCGGTTCAAGCGGAGTTTTTCAACGGAATAGGCCCGAAGCCGACGTTCGGGCGGTCCGAAACAAGCGAACGCTTCGTGGGCCCAATCCGGTAATTTGGGTTCGGTGAAGTTGCTCTCAAAAGCTGCCTGCCGTTTACCGCCGCTAACCAGCGCATATAAAAGTTTGATAGCATATTCTCTGTGCAACTTTTTTGGTATTGTGAATCATCCACGCCGCTTGAAATTGGCCCCACAGGCCACGACGCATTAACTATTTGAAGTTGGTCAATTCTGCGCTGCTTTCTGAAATATTTTCATTGATATGGGTATCAGCGTCGAAAATCTAAGCTTGAAGTTTGCCAAAAAATCTCCTCAATCCCGAAAAATGGTGATTTTCAATTTGATTTCATAAATAACCTAGCCGAAAATTTTGGGATAATTTGTTAACCCTCAATTTACGATTTAGTAAATTCTGATCAATACAGTTACGCCAACACAGGGCTAACGTGATTGCTTATTGGCACACCTTTAGCAGGGAACGGAATCGTCCGGTGGAGTCCAAGCCAATAATCCGCTTAATTCGGAACCACGCCATGAACCTGAATATCGGCCGCAGTCTCATTGCCTTCGCAATTGTCGTCTCAATTGGCCTCATCGGCTCAATTGGACTTTCAAGATTTGCCTTCGAAGACCTCAAGGTGAACGGTCCTGTCTATCGTGAAATCATCAACGGCAAGGACCTGATCGCGGATATCCTCCCGCCGCCACTTTACGTTGTTGAATCCTATATGCTGGCGAACGAAATGATGGCGCATCCGTCCAGGATGGAAACGAACGCATCGAGAATCGAAGTCCTCAAGGGCCTCTACGAGGAGCGCCGATCGTTCTGGAAGAATTCCGACCTCGAGCCTGGCCTGAATGCCAAGCTGCAAGACGATGTACTGATCAAGGGTGACGCTTACTGGGCCGTGTTGCTGGACAAGTTCCTTCCCGCCATGAGCTCTGGTGAGGATGGTGCCTCCCTCGAAACAGCAGCCGACCTCCTCGAAGCGTTTCATACCCATGACCAGGCCGTCAACGAACTGGTAGCGCAGGCGTCGGTGTTCCTTCAAACCGCGGAGAGCGATGCTCGTGCTGATGACGAGTTGTTCTCAACGCTTACCATGGTTGGGAGTGCCGCATCGGTCCTGCTATTTCTGGCTGGCCTTTACCTGTTCCGCAAACGGGCTGTGGTGCCCCTAACGGACATGAAGAACTACATGCGTATGCTGGCTGACGGTGACTATTCCAATGCGGTCCCCCACGCCAGCCGCAAGGACGAGATTGGCGAGATGGCAAAGTCCGTCGAGGTCTTTCGAAATGCTGCGCTTGAACGTAAACGGTTGCGCGAGGACATGGAGCGCGAAAGTCAACTCAGTGAGGAGCAGCGGATCAAGCGCGAACAAATCCGTGCGGAGGAAGCGGCCGATCTGAAGCTTGTCGTCGAGACATTGGGTGCTGGCCTGAATCGGCTCGCCGAATGCAACATTCGCATGACGATCGATGAACCGTTCGCAGAAAACTTCGAAATGCTGCGCTCTGACTTCAACAACTCGATTGCGACGTTTCAAGCCACGCTGGAACAGGTTCTGGAGAAGACCTCGCACATCAAAGACAACTCCCAGGCTATGCGAGAGGCCGCGGACAATCTCTCGCGGCGCACGGAACAACAAGCTGCTGCGCTGGAAGAGACAGCCGCCGCCCTCGAGGAGGTCACCTCCACCGTGCGCGCCTCAGTTGAACGTACGAGCGAAACCCGCGATCTGGTTCATGAGGCGAAGAATTGTGCCACAGTTTCAACTGAAGTGGTGCGGGGTGCCGTGGAGGCAATGACTCGCATTGAGGGGACATCGGGAGAGATCGGAAGAATTATCGACGTGATCGACCAGATTGCCTTTCAAACCAATCTGCTTGCGTTGAATGCCGGCGTCGAAGCCGCTCGTGCGGGCGATGCAGGTAAGGGTTTCGCGGTTGTCGCTCAGGAAGTGCGAGAGCTGGCCCAGCGATCGGCATTGGCGGCCAAGGAAATTGGCGCATTGATCGAAAATTCGCGCAAAGAGGTTGTAAATGGCGTGAAACTGGTTGGCGAGACGGGTGACGCCCTTATCCGCATCGAGGGTTACGTCAGCGAAATCGATGTCAAGGTCGAGGCAATCACAACCGCGTCCCGCGAACAGTCGATCGGCCTGGGCGAGATCAGCACCGCGGTAAACTCAATCGACCAGATGACGCAGCAAAATGCGTCTATGGTCGAGGAGACTACCGCGATCAGCCATTCGCTCGCCTCGGATTCGGAGCAGCTTGGCGACCTTGTCGGACGTTTCCAACTCAACCGCCGCCATGCGATCAGAGAACCAAATTCTGCATTCACCAATCGTATTCCCGTCCCTACCTTGCGCCTCGCAAGTAACCATTGAAATACAGAGGTAATGACAAATGAGAAATGAAATCCGGGACCGGAGAGCGTCAAAGTGTCAGCCACCTCTAATTTTGGCCCCAAATAAATACTCAACAAGATCACTCGTTGTTAAGTACTCTTCGGATGGGAATGAGAGAATATTTGTCATCAACGTGCTTGGAAAGAGCGGTAATATTTTGTGGGCAACTCGAGATGGAGCAGTTCATCTCTATGAAAGAAAGTGGATAGTAAGGATGGTTTCGATCAAATCTGGTCAAGAAGTCGATTGGATGGATGTGCGTTGATGGCACTCAAAGACGCGCTAGTCGGTTCTCGTACCCTCGTCGATCCGAACATCGAAGAAGCAGCGAATGACCGCTTCCCGCCCGATCTCGCCAGGCACACGCTAGTGATTTCGGGCCATAGCCGACAAAGGCCTAATCTGTAACTCGCCTGCCTGTAGCGCGCGTCATTCGAAGTCAATCGGCTGAGACCTTACGAGCAAAAAATAGCACTTCTCCGCAAGCAAAATCTTCAGACCAACTTGCAATGTTGGACCCTTATCGGGAACTGGACAGCTTGAATGATTAAACTGACAAACGTGGCTGATAGTCCGTCAATTGCGGCAGATCGGGCCTATCTCGGCGTTCAAGACGATCCTGCTATTATGGCGGAAGTGGAGCGGCTTCTGTCGCGTCGTACGCGCGACATCCGCCTCAATGACGAGATCAACCGGCTGTTCAGGGAGCGCATTTGGCCCCAGACGGCCAAGATCATTCGCGCGTGGATGATCTGGGTGGCCATTCTGGGTGTGCTGACCTTGACGCTCAATATGTTGTTGCTTCCACCAGATGTTTCGAAATCCATGGTTCTTCCCAGTGCGGTGCTTCCTCCAATCGCGCTTGCCGTGGCTCTGGTGTGGCGAAGACCGCGAGCGACTTGGCTGCAAGGAAGCCTGCTGATCGCGGGCGTTTTTGCCATCCTTTTGTCGGTCGCAATGGTTGGCATCAGTGCCGGAGGAGAATTCTACGAACGGCACTTGAACATTATGCTGTTCGTGGCGATCACCGCCATCATCATCTTTGGGATTCCATTGGTCTGGACGGTGATCATCGCCGCCCTGGCACTCAGCCTCTATTTTATCTTTCAGCTGGCGAACCCGTCGCTCGAATTGGGGAGTGCGTTGGCTTCGACGCTGTTTTTCTTCACGGGTGTCTTCGCCACCGTTGCCGCTCGGCGCAACATGACTATTCTGGCTCAGAAAACATTCCTCTTTGAACTACGGGATAGGCGCAGGGTTTCTGAAATGGCTGAAGTCAACGATCGGCTGGAGTACCTGGCAAGGACTGACCCGCTGACTGGCCTGGCCAACCGGCGCTGGATGACAGAAACCATCAACCACCTCTGGGGCAAGGGTAAAGAGAGCCCCCAACGTGTCGCAATGCTGATGTGCGACATCGACGAGTTCAAAAAGCTGAACGATCATTTGGGGCATGCTGAAGGTGATCGATGTCTGGTCCAGGTCGCCGGCATTATCCAGAAATATGTAAGGCGCAGTCTTGATCATGTTGCGCGCTACGGCGGCGAAGAGTTTCTAGTGATCCTTCCAGGAATGAGCGAGAAGGAAGCCCTATGCGTGGCCGAGCGGGTCCGTGAGAATGTCGAAGCGGCAGCTTTGCCCAATCCGACGTCTCGCGTATCCCGATACGTCACCTTGAGCATTGGGATCGCAGTTCAGGGGCCGGCTGGCGAAAACCTCACATCGGAGCAAATGCAGCGCAACGCGGATGCTGCACTCTACCGAGCCAAACAATCCGGCCGAAATCGAGTGGTCATTTATCGACCGGCGACATCAAGCCACCATGATATCGCGGAGCGAAATACCATTCGGTAGCTAGGTGCAAACGACCGAATTGGGGGCGCAATGCGGAAACGTTTTCTGTTTCCCGGTCGGACAAGCAGGCTTGCGAATGTTCGTCGACAAACTGGACATTGACCTACACCACGTGCGGCGAAAACTGGCGACAAATGCAACGATTTGCTAGTGTGCCAGCGACAGCTGCGGATGGACGTTGCTGGAGGAGCTATGCCGCTTTCCGCAGGCGTCTTTGCAGATAATTTTCATCAAAACCGGCGATGTGAACAAGCTTGGCAGGGTCGACAATGTGCAGGCTTCCCCTCTTCAATGTCATCGCGCCACTCTCGCGAAGCACCTTGAGAACCCTGTTCACATGAACCGGAGTCATGCCAAGCGAGTCTGCAAGAAGCGCTTGAGATAGCGGGAGTTTTAGCTCGGGCTTCAAGTTCAACCCTACATTCCGAGCGCGCAGGTACAGTTCACACATGAGATGGGCCACCCGCTCCAGGCTGGTGCGCCTACCCATGCTGGTGATCCAGGCGCGCATCGTGCCCTCGTCGATCAATTGGGCAATGTACATCGCCTTGGCGATACCCCGGTGCTCGTCCATCATTGCGTCCATCACCGGGCGATCAACGGTAGCAACGAGTGCCGGCGTGATGACCTGGATGCTGTGATCCATCTCCGTGAGCAGGTCAGTGTGTAGGTCGCAGCAGTCACCTGGCATGAGGAACGCCAGAACCTGGCGTGCTCCGTTCGGGAGTATTTTGTATCGGCAAGCCCAGCCCTTGAGGATGACAAAGACAGGACCTGGTCTGTCACCCTCTCGGATCAGGTCAGTTCTGCGTAACAACTCTTTGGTTCGCGACGTCGCATCTGCGAGTGCCGCAACCTCGGTCGGTGATAGGGTACAAAAGCCTTGAAGCTTGTCGATGAACCGATTTTCCATGCCTTCACCATCTCACAGCAATATGATTGGTGATATTGTTTGAAGTTAATGTCGAAAATTGATCTAGGTGAAGGTTTTTTTCGCTGTCTGAGTTAAAATGACAACATCGTCGATCCGTAAACAGGCCCCGGCGGCTGAGAGCCCTCGTGTTCTCGCCTGCAAAGGAGCAACCAATGAACGACGAGATTTCCGTCAACCACAACATTTTGCCCACTAGGGGCGATGACGCCCACGGCCAGGCGGCCATGCTGCTGGTTGAAAGCCTTATACACCTGCTCATCGAGAAAAGGGTCCTTACTGTTGCTGAAGCAGTAGAAACCATCGATGTGGCCTCGGAGGTGATGTCTGACAGGGAGTCCGAATTTGATGGACTACCTGCCACATCTCAAGCTTCGATCCACCTGCTGCAATGCCTCAGCGCCAGTCTCAGCTTTGACCTTGACGGACAAGTGCCGCGGGGTGCTCCAGCATGACTGATCAGATAGCTGTGCTTGTGGTCGAGGACGAAGTGCTAATCCTGTTGGATATTGTCGATCAACTCAACGACGAAGGCTTTAAAACATATGAAGCGACAAATGCCGACGCTGCAGTTGCCCTGCTGGAGGCACATACCGACATCAGGCTGATCTTCACAGACATTGACATGCCAGGCTCAATGAACGGGCTCAATCTCGCTGCCGCCGTGCGAGATCGGTGGCCGCCCGTAAAGATTATTGTCACTTCTGGAGCGCACGTGGTCAGCGAGGCCGATATGCCCGAAGGAAGCACATTCTTCCGGAAGCCCTATGACCATGGGAAAGTTGCGCAATCTATGCGCAAAATGCTGAGTCAATAGTCCACATCACAAGGCATTCTGATGGCGGGCGGCCTCGTTTGTAAGCGGGTGTGTGCGAAGGCTCGCATCCACCCCCGCCTCATCCGAACGCTTACATCGCTGAACATCAACCGCCCTACCCAGCAGTTGGTGCGTCTAAGTCCAATAATATGTGAGCACCGAGCGTGTTTTGAAGAAAGTGTTTCGAATGTCGTTTCTCGAACAATTTGCCTATGCATCACCTGATGCCATGATCGTTGCTAACGCTCACGGGCTCATAGTGCACTGGAATCCAGCAGCAGAGTGCATGTTTGGACTGCCATCTGAAAATGCCCTGGGAATTTCGCTCGACATAATTATTCCCGAGCCAATGCGTGGTGCACATACCAACGGGATGGAGCGCCTCGCAGCGGGTGGACAGCCTCGTGTAGTCGGCAGTGTCGTGGAAGTAACCGCGCAACACGTGGATGGGAGACTGTTTCCGGTGGAAATGTCCCTCTCCATGTGGACCGATGCCGGAGAAGCATGTTTTGGGGCAATTGTACGGGACGTCTCGAAGCGGAGGGCGAATGATGAACGGCTGCATCACCTCGCACATTACGATCAGCTCACACTTCTCCCCAACAGGACATCCTTTCTGGAAAAGCTAAACAGCGCGAATGGGCAGAGCGGGCCTTACACTATTTTGCTGGTTGATCTGGATCGGTTCAACGAAGTCAACGATCAATTGGGTCATGCGGCCGGCGACGCTGTCTTGATCGAAACAGCTCTGCGGATCAGGCGGTGCGTTCCAATCGAAACCGCTTTGGTAGCCCGACTAGGCGGCGATGAATTTTCAATCCGGGTTTCCGGCATGGCAAACCCGGTGGAGGCCGAGGCGCTTGCGACTGTTGTTCGTCGCGAATTGGGGAGACCATTTGACTTAGACGGGAGATTGGTGTGGGTCGGCTGCAGCATTGGAATCGCCATGTCGCCAAGCGACGGAGACGACGCGGCGACCTTGATTGGAAGTGCAGACCTGGCACTCTACAAAGCTAAGGCGGAAGGGGGCGACCATCAAAGTCTATTTGTGCCAGAGCTCAAGTCGGCAGCCACTGCGCGGCGTAGCTTGGAGGCCGATCTTCGGGCAGCGTGGGAATCTAAGCAGTTCGAAGTCCATTACCAACCGCAGGTAAGGCTTAAGGATCGCCAAGTCGTCGGTGCGGAAGCCCTTCTGCGATGGAGGCACCCCGAGCGAGGCCTTCTCCAACCGAGCGCTTTCCTATCGACCCTTGAAAACAGCAGTCTCGCTGCTCCGGTTGGGCATTGGGTGCTGGAGACGGCCTGTCGGCAAGGTGCCGCCTGGAGCAAGCAGGTGAGCGGATTCCTCATGGGCGTTAACCTCTTTAGCGCCCAGCTGAAGGCCGAACCTCTGCCAGATATCGTCCGCTCTGCACTCTCCCTGTCGAAATTTCCTGCGCAACAGCTCGAACTTGAAATCACCGAGAACATCATGTTGAACGAGGATGAATGTTCGAGATTTCAGTTCCAGACGCTGCATGAGATGGGCGTAGGCTTGGCGTTTGACGACTATGGCACAGGCTATGCATCACTGGCTTTTCTGAAGCAGTTTCCCATTACACGTTTGAAGATAGACCGGGGCTTCATCAGCAATGTTCGTGCGCACGGTGCCGACGCCGCAATTGTTCAAGCCGTATTGATGCTGGCTCGCAAGTTCGGATTTTCAGTGATCGCTGAAGGTGTCGAAACCGAGGAACAGGAAGAACTGCTCAAAAAATGGCGTTGCCCGCAAGCGCAGGGATACCTCTACAGTAAGCCAGTCACAGCCAATGACTTTGCACAACTTTTCACTTAAGGCTGCCGTGAACAAGACTCGGGTCAGTCCATCCAGGCAAATGCAGCCAGAAGCGCCGACTGTGTACCAGCATCAAGAGGTTCCGCGAGGGGGCTTTGTAAAACTCTGTTGATCTGGCAAGCCGTACAGGGAAAGCCGAACCGAACCCTTGAACTCAAATGGATCGGTAAGGCGGGAGAGAACATCCACAAACTCGGTCGGCTGCTCTGTAATGAACCGCAGGTGCATATTTCCGTTTTCGAAGCCAACCAGGGCGCAGCCGATAAGGTACTGATGGTGCCCAAAATATATGTAGAAACTGGCCGGAAGGTTCTGCGTCCTGGACGATGCACATGCCCCACTCTCGGATATGTCGTGAAGCCATATCTGGCTTTGACGTATATTTCTCATTCCATTTTTTGCAAAAAGTAGCCCAACACAAAGATTGCATTTCCTGCGCGGCCATTTCCGCCTTTCCGCTTCCTGCAACATGCGCTTCAGATAGTTTGTAGATGGCTTTATGTCCGTCGAAACTCTAGGCATGTTGAATTCTCCAATTTATCAGTTCTTCATTTTTTCCTTCTGAGGTAAATCCGCTGGGCGAAATATCCCTGCGGTTATTAATTGACTAGCATGTGCCATCGATGAATTCCTTAACAGAAAAACGCAAATAAATAATTGGTAAACGCCATATGATGGCTGTCCTGCGATTAGTTGCAATGATTTATGGCACGACACTATTCGGAAAAGACGCAATATTTTAACGCAGACATATTAATTAGCTCGAAGGTGTTGTTGGCGCGATGTCGGGGAATGTCTAGTTTGGCGACTAGGGTTCAAAGGCCAGCCAGTGGTTCCCCGGCCCCGTGTCGATCGAACATCGAAGAGGCAGCGAAAGTCCTCCCGCCCTTTATGGACCTTATCTCAATCGTAGCGAACGGCAGCTTTTGGGAAGAGCACCTTTGTTCACGGACGACCTAAACTGGGGCGCTTTGCCGCCGACGCTCGTTGACCCTATGAAGGTCAGCTTTCCTAACGTAGTTGCCCGAAACCTGCCAGTCCGTTTCCCGCCCCACATGGGTCTTTCGCTGTGTACCGAGCGTCAGGTTTTCAGCACTGGCTGATGTTGCCTAAAGCAGCACCCCCACGGGCGTCACGAACTTTACAAGTGAGCTTTCTGGACTGCCCGAGCTTCGCTGTGGAATCGGCAGTCAACCGTGCGACCTCGAAGGTGGACATGCGCCATGCTGGACTGACCGGCCATGGCGGAACCTCAAACCAATTGGCCCCCGACACCCCCAATACAGACAAAAAACCATCCACCTTGGCAAGACCAATTTCGTCAGTGAATTCAACAGTTATTAATCATGCCTGACTACTCCTACAACCTAAAGGTTGCGCGAAACCCGGAGATTGCCAGAAATGGATATTATCGTCTTTGTGCCTCCGGCCCTCTTTGCCTTCATGGCAATCGCATTTTTCGTGCTCTGGCGATTGAAAATTGCTACCTCATGGCAGTGGAGTGCTGGGTTTGCGCAAACAGGGGCGGGATTCGCATTTTCCGCATTCCCGATCTCGCCAGCGTTCGACGCATTCGTCTCAGGCATGATATTTATGGGGGCGGCCTACTGCTACGCCAGTGCGATCCTGCTGCATTTCAACGCGCCAATGCATCGCCTGGAACGGCGACTGTTTGTTCTCGCCTACACGCTGGCCCACACGTATATCGTATGTGTCACGGCGGACCTCCGGGACGAACTGTTTCTCACGGATGTCGCTTTTGCCTGCCTGCTTGGCTTGGCCCTGTATGTTGTAACGCCGACGGCTTCTCGTCCTGCCGACAAAATCTTGGTTTTCACGGTTGCGATCGTCTTTCTTGATACGCTCGCACGAGCTGTTTTCTTCTATTTCTTCATGAATACCAGCGACAAGCTGGCGGATTTTGTGATGTCCGATTACAATCTCGCCGTCCACATCACGACCATTACCATCTGCACACTGTTTCCGTTTGCGGCCCTGGGCGCGATGGCATCGGCGGCGATAGATCGTCACCGTGATGCGGCTGATAGGGACCCCCTGACGGGGCTCTTCAACCGCAGGGGTCTCCACGAGGCCGTGAACACCATGGTCAAGACCGGATCACTGCGGGGTGCAATTTTGGTTTGCGACATCGATCACTTCAAGCAGGTCAACGACAGATACGGTCACGCGGTCGGGGACAAGGTCATCGTGGCGGTGGCCAACGAATTGCAGCTGTCAACGAGTTCATGCGGACATGCGGCGCGATTTGGCGGCGAGGAGTTTGTGGTTTTCCTTCCCACGGCGGCACTGGAAGATGCCGTTGCCATTGCCCAGCTTCTGCGGGTGAGCCTCGCTGAACGCGCGTGGGATTGCATCGGAATTGACCACGGGGTCACAGCGAGTTTCGGCGTGTCGGCGATCGAAGATCAGGAGACCTCCGCGCTGCCAGCCATAGAACGCGCCGACCGCGCGCTCTATTCGGCGAAAACCGCAGGCCGCAATCGGGTCGCCGTCGCGGCATCCCCTATGGCTTCGCCTACCCACCGTGAACACGGCCATTCATTGGAGCCGCTTACACTGCGCCTCCGCGCGTAAGGCTGCGCGCGCTATCTCCCATAGCCATCGTGATGCGCGTGGCCGGCGACTGGGTCCCTTGCTATGAATTCCTGCACGAATGCGGAAATAATTTCCGCATCACAAGACTGCAGATCGTGCTGCATCTGCATTCCAGGTTGCAATGTTGGATGCATTTGGATTGATTGGGTGAATTGATTCCTGGGGGGAACATAGATGACGAAGCCATTTTACGCTGAGCCGATTCTCAACTCCCCCTACGTTGCGCCGTCTCGCCATCACGCCTTGTCTGAAAGCGGGGAGCCTCTCGACCATCCGCCCATCGAAGGTCGTCGGCGCTCAGAGTATGTTGCGCCGGTGCCCAGGAGCAGGCGGACCAAGAACCAGCTGAAGAAGCAGACGTCCCTCGATCTTGATCAGCAGGACCAAGGCGCGAACAGCTACAACCTCTCCAAGCTGATCAATGAGATCAGGGGGCATGTCGGGACCTGGCGGTCATTACCCAACCCGAATGACTGGGGCGTAACGCCAACGACCCAACGGCTGCTTCAACACTGGCGATCAGATGGCTTTTCGGGGCCGCGCCCGTTCTTTTGCCAGGTCGAGGCGGTCGAGACGGCCGTCTGGCTTGCCGAAGTCGCGCGCAATCGGAAGCAGTATGCCCATATCTTCCGTCATCTCGAAGAGGCGAACCGGGATGCCAATCCCGATCTGTTCCGCATCGCGTTGAAGCTTGCTACCGGCGCCGGCAAGACAACTGTCATGGCGATGCTGATTGCCTGGCAGGCGATCAATGCCGCGCGCCAGCCCAATTCCAGCCTGTTTTCAAGAGGGTTCCTGATTGTCGCACCTGGCATCACGATCAAGGATCGGCTGCGGGTCCTCAAACCCTCGGATACCGACAGCTACTACCGCACCCGGGAGATCGTGCCGCAGGACATGATGATCGATCTCAACAAGGCCAAGATCGAGATCACCAACTATCATGTCTTCCAGCGTCGCAAGGCCCATGACCTCAACGCCGTGGGCCTGCGACTTATGAAAGGATGGAAGAACGACGAGATCGAGCAGCTCGAAACCGAAGGGCAGATGCTGCAGCGGGCCTGTGGCGACCTGCTTCAGATGAAGAACATCGTCGTCATCAACGACGAGGCCCATCACTGCTATCGCGAGCGTCCCGATACCAACGAGGAAGCCGAACTGAAGGGCGACGAGAAGAGCGAGGCCAAGGAAAACAACGAGGCGGCTCGCCTCTGGATTTCCGGCATCGAAGCGCTCAAGAGAAAGGTCGGCGTCCGCGCGGTGTACGATCTTTCGGCAACGCCCTTCTTTCTGCGCGGCTCGGGCTACGAGGAGGGCACGCTTTTCCCTTGGGTGGTTTCCGATTTCTCGCTGGTCGACGCCATTGAATGCGGGATCGTCAAACTGCCGCGCGTTCCGGTGTCGGACAATTCCGTCAACTCGGCCACGCCGGTCTACCGCAATCTGTGGGACCATATCGGCAAGAAGATGCCGAAAAAGGGAGCTGGCAAGTCTGGCGAGCTCGATCCGCTTGAGCTTCCCAATGAGCTTCAGACGGCGCTTCATTCGCTCTATTCCCACTACGAAAAAGAATTCGAGGCCTGGAGAGACGTCGGCATTGGTGTGCCGCCTGTCTTCATCGTCGTGTGCAACAACACGGCCAGTTCCAAGCTGATCTATGAATGGATTTCGGGCTGGGAGCGGGAGGTCGACGGCGAGCGTCAGACCAAGCACAAGGGCCACCTTGAGCTATTTCGAAACTACGACGAGTACGGCAACCGCCTGTCGCGCATGAACACGCTTCTGATCGATTCCCAGCAACTGGAATCGGGCGAAGCCCTGGATTCGACATTCCGCGAGATGGCGGCCATCGAGATCGAGCAATTCAAGCGCGAGAAGGCCGAGCGCGAAGGTGCTGCTGATGCAGCCAATATCCCCGAAGCCGAACTCCTGCGCGAAGTCATGAACACGGTCGGCCAGAAAGGCCGCCTTGGCGAACAAATCCGTTGTGTGGTGTCGGTCTCGATGCTGACCGAGGGCTGGGACGCCAACACCGTGACCCATATCCTCGGCGTCCGCGCCTTCGGCACCCAGCTTCTGTGCGAGCAGGTCATCGGCCGCGGTCTTCGCCGCCAGTCTTACGAGCTCAACGACAAGGGCCTGTTCAACACCGAGTACGCCGACATCCTCGGCATCCCGTTCGATTTCGCGACCGAACCGCAGGACGTAGTGCGCACGCCGCCCAAGCCGGTGACACGGGTTCACGCGCTGAAGGAGCGGGCGAACCTATCGATCCGCTTTCCGCGAGTGGCCGGCTATCGCACGGAGCTTCCGTCTGAAAACTTCACCGCGAGTTTCGGCCCGGACTCCGTGCTTACGCTCACGCCCGAGCTTGTCGGCCCCTGCACCGTTCGCCTTGAAGGGCTCGTTGGCGAAGGCCACGACATTTCACCCGACTCGCTCGATGAGATGCGGCCAAACAGCGTCGCCATTCACCTGACCAAGAAGCTGATCGAGCTCTATTTCCGCGAGCCCGACCAAGACATCCCCTATTATCTCTACAACCAGCTGCAGCCGATCACCCGTAACTGGGTCAGGACCTGCCTCAAGCTCAGCGGCGGCACCAAGGCGGGCATGCTGACCTATGCAGAGCTCGCCCAGAAGGCATCGGAACTGATCTACCAGGCCATCGTGCGCAGCGCCGGCAGCGAGGGGGCCGACATCGTCAAGGCCATGCTCGATCCCTACAATCCGCATGGCTACACCGATCACGTGTCCTTCATCACGACCAAGCAGAACCTCTGGGAAACGCGGCTCTCCCACGTCAACTATGTGGTCTGCGACAGCGATTGGGAAGCCGAGTTTGCCCGCGTGGTGGAGGCGCACCCCGCAACCATCGCTTACGTGAAAAACCAGGCGCTCGGGTTCGAAGTGCCCTATCGCTCGGGCAGCATGCCGCGGCGCTATGTCCCCGATTTCATCGTTCAGCTCGATGACGGGCATGGAGCGGACGATCCGCTCAACCTCATCATCGAGGTCAAGGGCTATCGCGGCCTCGACGAGCAGATCAAGGCGGAAACCATGACGAACCTGTGGGTGCCGGGGGTCAACAACCTCAAGGTCTATGGCCGGTGGGCATTTGCCGAACTCCGCGACGCGTTTGCGATGGAAGAGCAATACGGCAAGCTCGTCCGAGAATTGACTGGAAGCCGCAAGCCCGCGATGGCGGATGTCTCTTGAGGTCACAGAATGTGACCTCAAGACGGGAGGGGATATGAGTGAAGACCTGTCGAGCGAAGTGATCCGCGGCAAGATCATGACCGTGCGTGGGAGCGCGGTGATGCTCGACGTCGATCTGGCGGAGCTTTACGGGACAGAGACAAAGAAGCTGAACCAGCAGGTGAGGCGCAACATCGCCCGCTTTCCCGACCTTTTCGCCTTTCAGCTCACGACGGAGGAATTTGCCAACTTGAAGTCACAAAATGTGACCTCAAGTTCGGGGCATGGCGGACGGCGTACTCCGCCCTGGGCATTCACCGAACATGGCGTGGCCATGGCCGCCACGGTTCTCACATCGCCGCGTGCGGTGGAAGTGCTCCATCTGATCATCAATGTTTTCGTCGACACCAGGCAGCAGATGCTGTCAGGTGCTGCGGGACAGGCCGAAATCGGCGGCTATCGCCAGCGGCTTGTCGCGATACACGACAAGCTCGCGAAATTCTCGGATGCGCTCCTCGATTTCGAAATCAACAAGCGCGACCGGACGACCGTCCGGGATGAGACCGAGGCGCTCACCACCTCCGTGCTTGATGCGGTCAAGGCGCATCTGGCGGACAATCAGGTCAGGAATGAGGAAGTCATCGCCGAAATCCACCGCAAGATGGCCGAAACCGAGAAGCTGCGCGCCGAAGCCCGCAAGGTTCACGCGGAAGCCGATGCGCTCGACATCGGCAATCTGCGCGACCGGTTCGAATTGATGAAGTCCATCGCAGAGACGCTTGTCCAGGCCAATCCCGCACCGGCCTTGAGCGCCATGGATGAACTGGGCTTGCCCGCACCGTCCGGACGTCTTGAAATCCTGCCGCCCAGGAAGAACCCCCAGATTACCAGAGACAGAGACTGATCATGGCCAAGACCCCGCGCGACAAAGACATCTCCACGCTCACCCATGACCAGGCGTCGCGGCTCAACAATCCGACGGCCGAGATGGCCTCGCTCTATGAGCAGCAGGAGGAGATGCTGGGGGAGGGCGCGCGGGGCATGCGGGTGCCGCGGGACCGGCCGCTGGCCGAGGGCGAGGTGCGCGAGCGGGACATGGACCGCGATCCGCAGATCATCTGGAATGGGGCCAAGATCAGGATCACGGCCGCGCAGATGCGCCAGCTTGCCGAGACCGGCGAGATCGAGATCGGCGATGCGCAGCTGGTCTGGCGCGGCAAGGACCGGCAGGACTGGTCCGATCTCGTGGTCAATGCGCCGCCGCTCTACATTCAGGAGAAGGTGCATCCCAAGGCGATCATCGATGATCTGAAGCGCAAGACCACCAAGGCGCGGGAGGCCACCGAGGAAGCCCCCGATCTGTTTGCCGATTTCAACGGCATCGCCGATCCCGAGGCGCGGGCCGAATTCTACCAGCATACCAAGCACTGGCAGAACCGCTTCATCCTCGGCGACAGCCTGCAGGTGATGGCATCCCTCGCCGAGCGCGAGGAGATGCGCGGCAAGGTGCAGTGCATCTATTTCGACCCGCCCTATGGCATCAAGTTCAATTCGAACTGGCAGGTCTCGACCATGAGCCGCGATGTGAAGGACGGCAAGAAGGAGGATGTTTCGCGAGAGCCGGAACAGGTGAAGGCCTTCCGCGACACCTGGAAGGACGGCATCCACTCCTACCTCACCTATCTGCGCGACCGGCTGATGGTGGCGCGGGAATTGCTCACCGAAAGCGGCTCGATCTTTGTGCAAATCGGCGATGAGAATGTCCATCGCGTCCGGGCATTGATGGATGAAGTGTTTGGGGAGGAGAATTTGGTTAGCCAAATCGCCTTCCGCACCACCACCGGTCGAGCCAACGCACACCTCTCCTCTGCCTCGAACTACATCATCTGGTTTGCAAAGCGGGTTGGGTCCTTGAAGTCGCGGTCAATCTTCCAGGACAAATCTGCCGGATCATCAATCGATCAGATATATTCGCTCATACAGAACCCTGATGGTTCGAGCCGCAGAATGAACGCGGTGGAACGGTCCGACCGATCGCTGGTTTCTGAGGATGCTCGTGTATTTACAACTGGCGATTTGACCAGCTCGCGAACGCTTGGTGACGGCGATCTCAAACACTTTGATTTTCAAGGAAACAGATACAAACCGGGCAAAGGTACGTTCAAGACAGACGCTGTTGGACTCTACAAGCTTGGGCGCGCCGGCCGAATTTGGCCAGTTGGCTCTAAGTCTATCCGCTACATCAGGTACTTCGACGACTTCCCGGTAATCCCACACTCTAATGTTTGGTCTGATACGGGAACAGGATCATTTACAGAAGATAAGGTGTATGTCGTACAGACTGGGACGAAAGTGGTGGAACGATGCATCCTCATGAGCACCGATCCCGGCGACCTCGTGCTCGACCCAACCTGCGGCTCAGGCACCACCGCCACAGTTGCAGAGCAATGGGGGCGCCGGTGGATCACCATCGACACATCCCGTGTTGCTTTGGCACTGGCCCGCACGCGCCTGATGAGCGCGCGCTATCCCTATTATCTGCTGGCCGACAGCCGTGACGGTCGCGCCAAGGAACAGGCCGTCTCGGGCAAAATCCTCGCCGATGTGCCGGTGACCGGCGACATCCGCCAGGGCTTCGTCTACGAGCGCGCGCCGCACATCACGCTGAAATCCATCGCCAACAACGCCGAAATCGATGTGATCTGGGACAAGTGGCAGGAGGTGCTGGAGCCGCTCAGGGCGCAGTTGAATGCCTGCCTGTTCTCCCCCCTTGCGGGGGAGATGTCACCGAAGGTGACAGAGGGGGGTATTGCCGCGGGCGCAGAGGGTGCAGCGTCACCCCCCTCTGCCCTGTCGGGCATCTCCCCCGCAAGGGGGGAGAATGACCTGACGCATGGCTGGCAGGAATGGGAAATCCCCCGTGATCTCGACGCATGGCTCGACAGCAAGGACGGGCAGGCCAAGGCGCACTTAGCGACCGAGAAGGCGCGCCGGCTGCATGCCGACTGGTGGGAAGGCCGCATTGCCCGGCAGAAAGAGATCGACGCCTCGATCGCCCGCGCCGCCGATGTCGAACTGCTCTACGACCGCCCCTATGAGGACAAGAGCAAGGTGCGTGTGGCCGGCCCCTTCACGGTCGAAAGCCTGTCGCCGCATCGTGTCATCACCGCCCGCGAGGATACGCTCGGCGCTGAACTCGCAGCCGCCGGCGCGATCGCCACCCGTACCTCGACGCCTGCCAACATGCTTGAAGTCGATTTCGGCGAGATGGTGCTCACCCATCTCCGCAGCGCCGGCGTGCACCAGCACGAGAAGCGCGACACCATCCATTTCAGCGCCATCGAGCCCTGGCCGGGCAATTTCATCGCCGCCGAGGCCCGCTATGCCGATGGCGGATCGGTGGAGAAGCGCGCGGCGATCCTGATCGGTCCGGAGTTCGGCACGCTGACCCGCAGCCAGATCACCGCCGCCGCCCGCGAGGCCTCGGACTCCCGCTTCGACGTGCTGATCGCCTGCGCCTTCAACTTCGACGCCCAGGCGACCGATCTCAACCGGTTGGGCCCACTCGCCATCCTCAAGGCTCGCATGAACCCCGACCTGCACATGGCCGAGGATTTGAAGAACACCGGCAAGGGCAATCTCTTCGTCGTCTTCGGCGAGCCCGACGTGGAACTGATCGATGCGCCGAACGGCGAGATCAAGGTGAAGGTGCACGGCGTCGACATCTTCGACCCCTCCACCGGCGAAATCCGCTCCGACGACGTCAAGGGCATCGCCGCCTGGTTCATCGACACCGACTACGACGAAGAAAGCTTCTTCGTCCGCCACGCCTATTTCCTCGGCGCAAACGACCCGTACAAATCGCTGAAGACGGCGCTGAAGGCCGAGATCGACCCGGATGCGTGGGAGACACTCTATTCGGACACGTCACGCCCGTTCCCTCGCCCGAGCACCGGGCGGATCGCAGTGAAGGTGATCAATCACTTTGGGGATGAAGTGCTGAAGGTTTTTGGGGTGTAGGGGATGGGGAGAAACAGCTATCTCGGTGGGTCAACGATTATCGGTCCCAATTCCGGATGGTTTACATTTGGAAGGAAGGAGCCGAAACGATCGCCACTCCAAGAGCAGGCGATGGAAAGGGCTCGTCTCGACGCGCTATCTCCCGCCCAAAGAGCGAAAAGTGAACGGAAAGCGCGTGAGAAATCAGCTGCCGCGGCTGAAAAACAGAGAAAAAGGAGTGAACAGCAACTTATTGCGAAAATGGTGAAAGAAATCAAAGCAAGACAACTGAAAGAAGCTAACCAAAAACTAAGGGCCGAGAAAAAGGAAAAGAATGCCGCGAAGCTGTTGATAGCCAGAGAACGCTCAGCCCGCCTCAAGCCAATAAGAGATGCGGAGCGAAGAAAAAAGATGGGTGCGATTGAGGTGCTTGTTAAAAATTCATTTGGTGGAACTCGAAGAAGTCGGATCAACCTCGACTAACGACCCTGCTTTTATCTGCGTCTAAATCATAATGACCTATTGTCATCTCGCGTGAAATGCGATGGCGGTAAAACCACTCTTCAGAACGGTCCTAAACAAATGCCTTATAGCTCCACGAGCATCGCCAAGACCGTAGAAAAAATCAATCAGGAGTATTTTCTTCCTGCCATACAGCGCCCTTTCGTCTGGGGACCTGAGCAGATGGTGGCGCTCTTCGACTCGCTAATGAAGGGTTATCCGATCAGTTCGTTCTTGTTCTGGGATGTCGCGCCTGAGAACGAGATGAACTGGCAGATTTACAAATTTGCCGAGAACTTCCGGTTTGGTGAGGTTCACAACGAGATTGCCGACACGTCTGGCCGCAAACTGTCGCTCGTGCTCGATGGGCAGCAACGCCTAACCTCGATGCTCATCGGACTGAGGGGCTCGTTCACACTCAAAGCCAAGGGCAAGCGCTGGGACAATCCGGACGCCTGGCAGCGCAAGAAGCTGTACATTGATCTCCTCGTCGACCCGGCGTTGATACCGAAGTCGGAAGACACCGTGGACGACATCGAGCACAGCTATGGCTTTGAGCTTTTCGAAAATCCTCCTCAGTCTGGGCCTGCAAATCTCTGGATCAAGGTCGGAGATATCTTGAACCACCAGGAGCCGGACCGGTTTGCGGCATTTGTCGAGAAGACCATTGAGCGTTTGCCTGCCACTAAGAACTGGGCGGTGGAGGAAACCGCCAGGCGCAACCTTCAGCGACTCCATCGGATGATCTGGATCGACAACATCATCAGCTACTACACCGAGACCAACCAGGACTATGACCGCGTCCTCGGCATTTTCGTCAGAGCGAATGACGGGGGCACCAAGCTGAGCAAGTCGGACCTGATGCTGTCGATGATCTCATCCAAGTGGACCGACATTTCAGCGCGCGAAGAAATCTACAACTTCGTGGAAACCGTCAACAGCCGCCTGGACCGCAAGAACGACGTGACCAAGGACTTCGTGATGAAGGCGTGCCTGGTGCTGTCGGACCTCGACCATGTTTATCAGGTGAAGAATTTCACCAACCGTAACCTGGATATCATGCGGGGGAACTGGACAAAGATTCAGCAATCGCTGAAGCGGACGTTCCAACTGGTAAACAGCTTTGGCATCGATCGCGAGAACCTGACCAGTCTCAACGCCCTCCTGCCGATTGCATACTATCTGCACAAGATTGATGTCGACCTCCTGAGTGCCAACACGCCATTCAACAATCTGAATGCAGAGCGTATCCGCCGCTGGCTGATTGCAGCACTCTTGAACCGCGTCTTCGGTGGAACCTCGGACAGTACTATCGGGGCTGCCAGGAACACAATTGCAGTTGCGCTACGGGAAGCGAAGGATTTTCCTCTTGCCGGCCTCAATGCCGCGCTCACGCGTCAGATTAAGCGGCCTTCGAATCTGACCGGTGAAGCGCTCGCGAGCGTCATGGAACTTCATTACGGCAACAGGCAGATTTTTCTTCTGCTGTCGCTTCTGTATGAGAACAAAGGCTGGGGATCGATCAATTACCACATCGATCACATCTTTCCGCAAAGTCGGCTTGATCGAAAATATCTCATGAAAAACAATGTGCCGATGTCGAAGATTGAGGAGCTTCAGGCTTGCACCAATCGCGTCGGCAATCTCCAGCTCCTGGTCGGTGCCGAGAACCTTGAGAAAAGCAACTCTTCCTTCGAGGACTGGATCAGAAGCCGCGATTCGTCCTTCCAGGAAAAACACCTCCTTCCTGACGACGAGCATCTATGGTCTATCATGATGCTACCAAAATTTGTCGCCGAGCGTGAAAGGCTGATCCTGCAACGTCTTTCGGCCCTTCAGGGCGACCCAGAGCAAATCCGTTAGTTTATTGAATTGAGGAATAATGATGAGTTCTCTTGAAGATCGTCTCCGTAAAATCACCGAAGAAAAAGAACGCCTTGCAGACGAAGAGGCCGCCATGCGCGATGAGGCAATGGCAGAGCTTGAACGGATCGTCGATGAAATTGAAGCGCTTGAGAAACGTAAGGAGCAACTTGAGGTGTTTCTCGGGCTTGACGATGGTCCGCAGCGAGCGGGACATGGCCAATTGACCCAGCTTTGCATCCGGGCAATCACCGACGCGGGTGGCGGATTGACCTCAGGTGAGGTGAAGGAAGCTATTGAGAAAATCATGCCGAGTATGAAGCTGTCGTCCGTGCCGTCAACTCTGAGCAGGGCTGCGTCGCTCGGTCGCCTGCGGCGCGACGAAGCCGGCCGCTACTTCTTGGCCTAAGCAGATGCCCACCATCCTCGCCGACAGCTTCACCGCCTCCCTCGCCAAGCTTACCAATGACGAGCAGAAGCAGGCGAAGCTGACGGCGTTCGATCTGCAGACGGACCCCAACCGGCCGGGTCTGCAGTTGCATCGGATCGATGCGTCGAAGGACCCGAACTTCTGGTCGGTGCGGGTCAACCGCGATATCCGGATCATCGTTCACAAGACCGGCGACAGCGTGATGCTGGCCTATGTCGATCACCATGACGACGCCTACAAATGGGCGGGGCGGCGGCGCATCGAGGCGCATCCCCGCACAGGGGCCCTGCAGATCGTCGAGGTGCGCGAATTGGTCGAGGAGATCACGCTTCGTCCCGAGCCGCCGCGCCAGCCCGACCTGCCATTCCTCGTCACCCCGCCGCCCTCCGTGTCCGACCTGCCGTTGTTTGCGCGACTGTCTTCGGAGGAGGCGCTCTCGATCGGCGTGCCGGCGGACTGGGTGGAGGATGTGTTGCAGGCGAGCGAAGACCGGTTCTTTGCGCTTGCCAGCCATTTGCCACAGGAGGCTTCCGAAGCGCTTCTCGACTACGCGGTGACCGGAGTGCTGAAACAGCCGGCGCCGGTGGATGCGAGCCCGGTCAGCCATCCCGACGCCCAGCGCCGTTTCCGCCTTCTGGAAGATCATGAGGAACTTGCCGCAGCGCTGGACCAGCCCTTCGAGAAATGGGCGGTCTTCCTGCATCCGTCGCAACGGGCGCTGGTGGAGCGGGATTATTCAGGCCCTGTCCGCATCGTCGGCTCGGCCGGCACCGGCAAGACAGTGGTGGCGCTTCATCGCGTGGCAAGGATAGTGAAGGCCAATGCCAAAGCCAGGATTTTGCTGACGACATTCTCCGATCCCCTGGCCGCCGCCTTGTCGCGAAAGCTCAGGGTCCTGTTCGCCGACAACGCTCATCTGCAGGAGCGCGTGGTGATCTCGTCTTTCCTGCAGGCTGCATCCGAGCTTTACGCCCTGATCAGCGGCCGAAAGGCCTATCTGGTCAGCCGCGAGAAGCTGCGGGGCCTTCTGCACGAGGTCGCCGAGGGCGCGGGGTTGACGCGGTACACGCCGCAATTCCTGTTGTCCGAATGGGAGCATGTGATCGACGCCTGGCAGATCGACAGCGCTGACGCCTATGCCACTGTTCCACGCATGGGACGCAAGAACCGGTTGGGCGCAAGACAGCGCGAGGAGCTCTGGGGCATCTTTGCCGAAGTGCGCCGACAAATTCGCGCCAAAGCCATGATGACATCGGCCGACCTGTTTGCCATCGTCACCGAGCATTTTCGCGAACGGACGGAAAAGCCCTACAGTCACATCGTCGTCGATGAGGCGCAGGATTTGGGCGTGGCGGAACTTCGCTTCCTCCAGGCGATCGTTCCAAACGTCTCCGATGCCCTGTTCTTCGCCGGCGATATCGGCCAGCGGATTTTCCAGCAGCCCTTCTCCTGGAAGGGGCTCGGGATCGATATCCGCGGACGGTCTTTCACCTTGAAGGTGAACTACCGCACGTCGCACCAGATACGCCGCATGGCTGACCATCTTCTGCCCGAGAACGTGCGCGACGTGGACGGTGAAGCCGATGACCGAAAGGGCACGGTCTCGGTTTTCGATGGCGTGGAACCGGTGGTGGTGATTGCGCCGGATTGGGAGGCGGAGAAGGAAGCGGCAGCTGCGTTTTTGCAGGGCCTGATTTCTCAGGGCATCTTGCCTGGCGAGATCGGCATTTTTTGCCGGTCCAATGAACAAATCGGTCGCGCTGCGGAGATCGCGACCTTGGCGGGTCTCAAGACAGTCTCATCCCTGACGAGCTCCGGCGCTGAAGACGCCATCCTCATCGGCACCATGCATCTGGCCAAGGGGCTTGAGTTCCGCGCCGTGCTGATCGTTGGCTGTGACGAAGGCGTGCTGCCATTGCAGTCCCGTGTGGCCGATGTGGCGGACGAATTCGAACTCGATGAGGTCGTGTCGACGGAACGGCAGTTGCTCTATGTCGCCGCAACCCGTGCGCGGGACCAGCTGTTCATCTCTGCGGTCGAACCAGGGTCCGAATTTCTCGATGATCTGGTCGCAGTCTGATCACGGATCGGGAAGGCGGTATGGATCGCGCATCCCTGGTACTGCGGGGTGCATTTGGGTTTCCAGCGACGCAATTGGCCAACCTCGAATCTGCGATTCACATTTCGAAAGAATCGATTCAATTTTATGAAGTAACGGGGGGAATACAGGATTTGAACAACAACTTGGGCCGCATGGCATTGAGGAATGAAAGCCATAATTGAACTCTAGGCAGCCAATTGAGTGACAGCCAACAGTGCCACTATGGCAATCTATACCAGCACGCTCATCCAGACAATAAAAGGCCAAAGCGGTCGATGGTGGAGTTCGTCTCTGCCAGAGCCGCCAGCATGTTCGGTCTCGCTGCCATCGCCGCCTTGTTTCGAAACCCACGACGATCTCGTCACGCGCCCTATCGCGATGTTCCTTCAGGCGCATCGCCTGATTGGCTGATATCCCCTTGCAGGCATACTGGCCTTCACTCGGCTCGCGTCTGATGGTCATCAACACTCCCGCGACAAAGCCATGCTTGTGGCGCTTCAGCAAACGTCGTTTCCAGAAGAATCGCGGATTGCTCATGTGGAATCGAATTTCACGCAATCGGAATCGCGGCAGCGTAAATTGAGACAAATCGAGTTGATTGGCCCGCAACTCGATTCGACGCGGCTTCAATCAAGCCAATGTGGATCGCCTTGCAGGCATGGTGTTCTCAATCACATTGCTTCACCAGCACGGTACATTCAATTTTTTTGTCCCTTCTGCTTCGCTGGCGGGCGCGGGTTCCGTCGTAAAACTCTAGAGCGGTACGGACTGGAAATGCGTGGTTCGCCTCGGAGCCAAGCGCAACCACCATTCGCTCAGGAATGGGTTGGGCCTTCTGAATCGAAAATAGGTGATCCCGAATCGAAGGAAGCGAATTCAGAATCGCCCTTCGGTGACCGTGAATCGATATTTTTGATGTCAGAAACGAATTTCAGGAACCCTGAAACGAAATGGAAAGAGCAGGAATCGATTTTCGGGTTTTCTGAAACAGGATTTCTGAATGCAGAATCGAAAAACTGGAGATCGGAATCGGACCGGCGCCACAGAGAATCGCAGTTTCAGAGCCGGGTTTCGCCATCCTCATGACCTTGACCAGCACCGTGAATGCCCAGAATCTGGCGCACCTCATCCCCTGACATGATCCCCGCAGAATTGAGACGGCTCGCAAGCGCCATCAGCTTCGAGCCTTCCCTGTCCAGCAGTTCGCGAGCCATGGTTTCCGCCGTCATCAGACGGGCGTTGACCTTGGCTGCCAGCTCCCTATCAAGCGTCAGCACATCGAAGCCCCTCACCGTGGCGCGGTAAAGCAGTGGCTGCTGTTCCGCAAAACCGAGGCTGGTCTCAGCATCAAGCGCAATGCCGGTTGCCTTGGCGAGGTCACTGTCTTCGCCACCGCCCGATCCGGCGAGCGCTTCGCCGATAACCATTTGCTCGGCCACCCTACCTGCCAGGGTGGCCGCCATCACTCGGGTTAGCCAGTCTTCAGTCTGCGCAAGATGGCCATAACGATTGACAACCACTTGCCCGACGCTCCCGATGCCCAGGGTTACGGACTCGACCTCGCCGATTCGGAGCAAGCTGAAGGCCATAGCATGACCCGATTCATGAACAGAGACACGCCAGCGGAGATCATCCGACATGGTCATGCGGTCTGCATCAAGCGCCTGCTCGATATCAGCCCATGCCAGGTCACGCTGGCCCCGACGGGCCTTCTGACGTGCTTCTCGGACGATGCGCTCAACGTCCGCGCCAGTTCGACCGATTGCTAGCAGCGCCAAGGCTTCGAGTCGCAGGGACGATGATGGTGAGTGGTTTGCGTCAGACATGAGCTTGTCCTTTTCTGGTTGTTGCGCCCGCGGCGGATGATGCCTTCGAATTGATGGGTGTGTTGGCGGTGGGGTCTCGCGCGGAAGCTTCCCGTTGCGGTTCAGCATGAGCGGGAGCGGTGGCAAGAACCGCGGCAAGGTCGGACCCGAGATGATGAGCGAGAATGCCGGCCAGAGCCTGGACATCGGGAGGCGGGATCATGACATGCCTCTCTAGACGGCCTGACCGAAGAAGCGCTGCATCAATCTTGTCCGGGAGATTCGTCGCCCCCACCACAATCACGCCTTCGGATTTCAATGCTCCGTCGAGAAGCTCGAGCAAGCGTGTGATGAGAGTGCTCCAGTAGTCGTCATCGCGCTTGCCGCGGCCACTACCTCTGCTGCCAATGGCATCAATTTCATCGATGAAGACGATACAAGGTGCGGTTTCTCGTGCGGCTTCAAAAACAGCCGACATGCGTTTGAGAACATCGCCAAGATACCCGGGCTCAAGCCACGACGCGACTGACGTAACGATCAAAGGCACCTGCAAGGTGTTGCACAAGGCTCGGGCAAAGGTGGTCTTTCCCGTCCCCGGGGGACCTGAGAGCAGCATTTTTGCGCTCATCTCATCCCAGCCGATTGCCCCCTCCCGCCAAAGCGGCAGGTCGTCCTTCAGATTGAGCGCCCAAGCTCTGGCCTCGCCATAGCCGGTGAGCGTTTCCACACTCAGCGTAGGGCTCACGCGGACTGTCGATGATGCGGCGCTGACAGTGCCGACTTTGCCGGTGACTGCATCCGTGTGTTTTTCGCTTGCTGAGGATTCGGGTTGGATGATGTCAACGGAAATCGGTTTGGTATTCCTCTTGGCCGACGACTTGGCGCTTCCGTTCCAGCGGCCGGTCTTGTCCGACTCGTCATCAGCACCCTCGTCTTCACCGTGTGCGGCAGCCAAGGCCACAAGAGTTTCCAGGATCGCCTCCAGCCCGCGGCCTGGCTTGACGGCCAGGGCCAGATCGTCGAGGCAAATATGGGACGGATTGAAAGCCATCGCCTTCATCCGGTCGAGTGATGCTCTTGGCTGGATGCCGCAACAGATTTTCAGGAGGTCGGCGACGAGAGCCAAATCGATGCCCTGACATTCAAAGACGATGTCGGCTGCGGCGGCAAACTGCGGCCTGACAACCGCCGATGTCTCGTCCGCAATGACCACCGGTACGGACTCACCGAGCAGTGAATTGCTCAGTTGTCGCCTCAGCGTTCTGTCCGGGACACCGGTGCTGGCACGACCTGACGCAGTGACCACCTTGCGGCGGAGCTTCTCGGTGCGGGACTCGCGGAAATGGGCAGACAGTGCCGATCCACCGGCCATGTCTTTCAGTGACGCCCAGAAGGGAACAATGAGCGAATCTTCCAACATCAGTCCCAGCTGTCGTTCGAATCCCGAGACGGGGATTCTCAGCAAGACGACCGGATTGGGCCTCTGCAGAACTTCGCGAAGAGCTCCGAGTTCGGCATGCCGGGCACTGACAGAACGCGCCACCAGCAGGGCCATCGCGACATGAACAGAAACGGGCACCGGCAGGAAATCACGCACCAGTCCCAGCATCAACTGTGTTTCCCGATGGTATCCTTTGGTGGCGCTGGCAGCCTCCATTCTCGACGCCTTGCCTGCCTCGGCCACTGCCTCACTCCAGGGGTCGGCAGTCGTCTGGTCGTCAAACTCATCGGTGTCTTCACTCGCCGGCCCGCACTTCAGCGCCTTGGCAATAAGGCGACGAGCGCTGGTGCGGTCACCTGCCAGCATCGCCATCCCTTTGGCGGAAATGCTCCACACGGTGCTATGGGTCTTTTCGTCTTCGATGTGACGCGAGTTGAGGAGACCAGCACCGGTTGCGTGGGCGTAAAGGTCGAGGACCGCCAGTCGGCGGATGCGCCGCAGAAGGTAACGGGTGATGCGCTCAGCGATCGGGTCCATCACGCGTCCTCCCTGTCGTCGGCTGTGGCAGCAGAGAAAGTCTCCTCAAAGCCGTCGGGAAGATACTTGCGGTTTCCCATCAACCAGTCGCGGACGACGAGACATGTCGGGTCGCCCTCATCGCACAATTTCAGGAGCCGTCCTCGCGGGATTGACAGCATGCTCTGCAGACTGACGCCTCGACGCTGAGCTGAACGGATGGCGATCCGAACGACCATCGCGACCTGGGCAGCATGGTCATCGTCAGTCCACGGTCGCGATGTTCCGACCAGTTCAGTGGCCAAGGCATCGGCCGCGGCCGCATGCTCAGGAGACAGCGCCAGTCCGCGCTGCATCATGATCTGATTACGTCGCAATTGACGGCTGTCGGGCTTCGGTGCCGTTGAAGGAATGGGTTTCGGGAAGAGAACGATTGGTGTGGTCATGGCAAGGGTCTCCGTGCGCCCGACCGGTCACGGTCAACGCGTTCAATTGAAAAATGGGAAGCTGATGGGTGGTGCCGAGAGCGCTACTGTCGCACTGGCACTCTGGCGAAGCCCAGCTTGATCAACCTCGGCTCGTTGTCGATCGCTGTGACAGCACATTCGCCAGCGGCCTCGGCTTCCTCGTCATCAGGCTCTGTCTCTTCGTCTGCCATTGTCACGGGCGGCATTGGATCGCCGCGCCGGTTGGATGGCCGAGGAAAAACCTGGCGAGCCTGCTCCCAATTTTTGTTGATGCGCGCATCGAAGCGCGTCTTGAGGAGCCCAATCGCCTCGCCGGCGCCCGAAACTTCGAAGAGGTGGTCGAGATGCGAAAGGGGCCAGACTCCGCCCTCCACATCGCACTTGCGGTCATCCGCACTCAGGATCACGACCCGCACCTCTTCGGCCACCAGGCGGCGATGCTCTTTGTACAATAGGTCCGGTACGACAAGGGCTGCCGCCAACATGCGGGTCTTGAGATCGTCGATTCTCGTGCTCTCATACGACAGGAGACTTCGCTTCACATCGACGACGTGCGCCAGCTTTGTCCGCCGATTGAGAATAAGAAGGTCAGGTGTGTAGGTTTTGCGGCCACCGTGGTCGGCATCCAGTGTCAACGACCGATAATGCTCGGGCGCATTCTTCTCGACCAATTGCAGCGCTGCTGGCGTCACCGGCATGCGCAGATTCTGGGTCAGCACCACCAAGTCCGGATTGCATCGGGCAATCATGGCAAGGCCGCGCTCCAGCAGCCGCCCTTCGTGGCCCGGGATGGACCGAAGGATAGTGCCGACCTCTGCAAGGCCGCCAGAGAGGGACTGTGCGAGTGCATCGGTGGACAGGCAGGAGGCAATGACCTCATTGATGAGGCCGTCGAGCCGTTCCCTCAAATCATGGCAATCGGCGGAACAGGTGTAGAGAGGCGCAGTCGTCGTCTTGAGGATGCTCTTGTTCATGGGGTAACTCCTGTTGAGGAGCGATGACGGCAGCATCTAGGCAGACACGGAGGTTCGAATGCGGAAATAATTTCCGCATGGGCTGCCCCAAGCGGGCAGTCAAACCGTCGATGTCTACGAGAGGCTGGGCGTGATCGCTGGTAGTGAAAACGATCAGGCGCGGGGGAGAAAATCGGCTTCTGGAGACAGGTCACCAGTTAGCCGACGACGCTGTCGCGATCGGGTTTCAACAGGAGAGCGGTGCGAATGGGCTTCCCCATTCGGAGAGATAACGGTAAGGGTCAACATAGCCTGGGCCTTCTAGTGCAAGGTTGCGGGTCAGGCCCTCGTTTGATGTTAGCGCATCGGCGAGGGCCGCTAAGTGACTGCAGAATATGATCTTCTGCCGACCACCCAGACATAGTCCGGGGTTCGGTTCCCGGCAAGTCAATTGGAACACTTCCGGAACAAGAGCACTGATATGGTTAACAGCGCACGCGGCCCGTTCATACAGTCGGGCGAGATAACGCCCTCGACAGTGTCGCCTAACGAAGGACGGGAAGCGGACCTTGATTGCGGCGAAAACGAATGGCCGGGGATAGGCCGGAAGCAGTCCGACGGGTATTGCGCGACGGGTGATCGAGAACGGACTTTGGCATCCGCCCTAGTTTACGTGGCCGGTCGCGCACGCTCCATGGCATGCGCCAGCGCTGAGCCCATATGCCTCAGGGCGGGGAGGCCACAAGTGGCCAAGGTCGGCCACTGTAAATGTCAGGGTGTCTCGGCTCATCCTCCGTGGCCCCATATTCCTGCCAGATCGTGTCAATGCGGGTCAGGTAGTCCACCGCGAACACCGCCTGGTCCTTGTCGGGAGACACCGTCAATGCGAACAACTCCCGCCGAAGCGCGGAAGCGTTGCGCGGCCTCAGCTCATAGGACGTTCCGTCAGGGTTATGCGGCTCTTTGGTGTAGATCATCTCCTGTACACCGCGTTCTCCCTGCCGACGGATGACCTGCTGCCCCACAAGGGATCGTGCCGCGGCCAGCAAGCCGTCGACGGAGGAGGTTTTCAGAAGAACGGAGAAGACGAGCGCTTTCGCTCTGTCGGAGCGAGCTTCGGCCAGTCTGTCGAAGAGGTAGGTCTCATCGCCGTCTGCCATGGCGTAGGCGAGCTGTTCAGTCAGCAGGAAATGGCCCGAGCTCAGGTCGAAGTCTTTCCCGAGGTCTCCCTCGGCTCCCTGGAGAAGGAGGTCCATAGCCGCGCGGAAGCCGAGTTTTCGTACTTGGTCGAACCACTCATGCTCCGACAGCATGTCAGGAAATTTGAGGGCAAACTCACGCAACATATGCGCCCGTGTTTCGACATCCAGGAGCCTGAGCTGGGGCAGAATATCTCGGATACGCCACCTCGAAAGGTTCTTTTCAGGTACGAGCGCCAACGCATCAAAAACAGAATAGGGGCGGTCGGTGTTCGGAAACACTTTCAGCCAACCGAACATCGCGTACGATGTCTGGTCGTCCCACCACCTATCCTCCTTCTCGGCCAAGACTTTTCCGAATTCTTGAAGCACTAAGTCGGCCGGAGGCAGCAGACCACCCACGATCATTCCGTTGAACAAGTCGAGTTTGGTGTGAGAGGAGACCTCGACCCCCGCAATCTTTGTCATCAACTCTGGTCGGGCTATATGCGGCATGACGACGGCAATGGCGGCCATCGCCACGGCACGCCCGTGTGGCGGCTCGGCCGAAGCTAGTTCCGCAGCTACGTCAAGCATGCTCTCGGCAGCATCAATCGACAATTCAGGCTGGCTTGACCTTCTTTCACGTGCAGATTGGGCGCGATCCAGATCGGGCCATACATTTGCACGCTTCTCCAAGAGAGCCGGCATAGCGATGAGGCGAAGTGCGATGGCCGCGTCATAGCCAAACTCGGGATGCCGCAGCAAGGACTTTGCAACCTCGTATGCCTCGTCGGAGCCGATCTCGTAGAGCGCCTGCCGATATGACAAGGCATGAGAGGTGCGCCATTGGTTTAGAGCCTCCTGGTCACGGCCCTTCGTGGCCAACTCCTTGAGTGCACCTCGCTGATTGAGGTCCTCGTGTAGGAATGCCGAGACCCACTTCATTTCTGACGGGTCCGGCACCCGCCGCATGGCATCCACCACCTCCGCCATGTCGTGCCGTGACGGTGGTCCGGACGCCATCAGGCAATCCGCCCAGCTGTTCAGCGCTTCAACGAGCTTGCGGCGCGCTTCTGCCGGAATGTCGTCCATGCGCTCGTTCGTGCCGTGCTTGCCGTGGACGGTGATGAGGTCGGCGAGTGCCTCGATATCGCTCTGGTTCTGGATGGCCGAGAATGACGCGATCGCTTCGACGAACGCCTCGGGCCGCGTAGCTGATATCTTGTCTCGCAGCAGCTCCAAGGGGGCATATTGCTGCGAAGTCGGCATGCCGTTCGCATAGATTTGGGGCTTGAGCGCCAGGAATTCACGTATCATCCGCGAGATGATGCCGGGTCCCGCCAGGAATAGTGCGCCGCCGGTGCGCTCATCAACCTTCGCGCTACCATCGATGATGTTCGTGAGTTCCGCGGCCTCGCTGACTGGCTGGGGCGACAGATAACCCTGTACCCGGAAGGGCAATGAGAGGTCGGACAGAATCCGATCCTGCAACGCCGTTGCAACGACTGCAGGAAACGCACTTGCGGCCTGATGGAACGCGGCCCTTGTATTTTCGGCATGGAGGTCCAACTTTTTGTCGCGCAGGATGCCTTCGAGTTCGGCGGCGTCCCCGGTAATCTGGGCCTTGCGGGTACAGCGCGCAAAGCTGCGGGGAGCGCTTGGGTTTGCCTTGGCATCCTCCTCCTGCAGCGCTCGTAAACGCCTCAGGACGTGCTTTGCCGTTAATCCGTCGAAATAGTCCCGTTCGGCGACGCGTTGCCAAACCGCATCCTCCGCGCCATCCAGCACTTCTGTAGCTTGCCGGGGTGCGCCGCGGAAAAGCAACGCCTCGATTGCTTCGGACTTGACCTCGACGCTGAGGTCCCGCTTGGCGAGGTCGAGCGCTGTCTCCAGCGCTTCCATGCCCCCCCCGAAGATCAAACCTGACACGAGTCTTTCCCGAACACGCTCCTCCAACTGCTCGTAATCCTTCTTCAGGTGATCTCCGAAAACACTCGGACGGATACGGTCACCGAGGTGGAGAGCTTCACGTTGGATTTGGTCATTAGAGTTGGATACGAGCGGCCAAACAAGGTCAGCAAAATCAGCACGGCCCGTCTTCATCATGAAGCCGACGGCCAAATCCACCTTATCGGCTTGGTGCCAAGCCCGGGCAAAAGCCTGCACCTCGGCTGAGACCACGGCCCAAACGGCGTCTCCTGTCCGATATACCATTTCCGCCGCGAGCATGGGTCCGACCGACATCGCAAGTCTTACCGCCTGGGCGACGATGGCGGCACCAGATGCATCCATCGCAAGACGCTCGCATGCAAAGAGAATAGCTTCTTCCCACAGCCGATCATTGAGAAGCTCCTGGGCGAAACTGCTCTCGAGGCCAGCGTCCTTGGGAAGGTCACGCATTCTTGCCTCGACATGACCGGCGGCGTACCACTCCTGAAATTGCTGGTGCTGGAAGGCGTAGGTGTCGCCTTCGCCATGTACCAGCACATGGGTAGCGACGAGGGTCTCCAAGACGCTGGCTGGTTCAGGGGCGTTCTGGACCAGTCCTTCGGACAACAACTTGGCGTTGGTCGCCTTCAGGGACTGTCGTGCTGCCGTGTCATCCAGCGCTGTAGTCCGCGCTTGCATCATGGCAACAGCCAGGTCACCCAGATAACGCCGGTGTTGCCCCAGCATGCTTTGTCGGAGTTGCTCGGCGCGTTCGGGAATGTCTTCATGCTGTTTCACCAGCAGCGCAATCGTGCCCTCCTTGGACGTGGGGAGTGCGCCGGCATCTCCAACCTGCAGGAGGGCCTCAAGATAAAACGGGATTCGAGCGAGGTCACGGACACCAGAGGTCCTGCGAACGCGGTCCAACAAGTCCTGCCCGACACTTCCGTGCCTTGATGTCATCTCCTCCTGCTGCTCGTCGGAGAGCGACTCGACGTGAATCGTCCGCGCAACGAACGGCACCGCAGCGGCCTGCGGGCGGGTGGTAATGCAGATAACGAGGAGCGGAAATTCACGCCTGAGCGCCCGCATGGTCTTGATGAGCGCCAGCCGCGCGGCCGGTGTTACCTCGTTCCATCCATCTAGCAGGAACGCTATTTCGCCGTGCGACGCGAGGAACTTGAGATGATCTGACCGGATTCCCGTAAATGCCTGACGAGCGGCCATCCACGCAAAGAGGTCGTCAACGCTATGGCCGACTTCGGCGAGAGGGACCAACAATGGCAGCGGTCCGCTTTCCAACAGTGTAGCACCGAGCTGTACCAACGTGGTCGACTTGCCCTGACCCGGTTCGGCCACAAGGTCGAGGATGCCACACGACCGGAGTGCTGCGGCCATTTCGACGTGAGTGAATGACCTGCCCCGGGATGAGGCCGCTGTCAGGTAGAGTGAAACAGCATGGGCGGGACCCTGTTCAGAAAATGTCTCTATGTGGCGCTGAGCTGCCGAACGCACCCTTTCAAATAAGGCTGGCAGGCCCTCCCTCTCTGGAAGACCAAACTGCTTGCGGAGATATCCAAGGGCTTCCGCAAGCTCTGCGCCCATGGGCTCCACCCGAGCGCGACCACCCGTGAGCAGTTGTTCAAACGCCCTTTCCTCCGCGTCCTTTTTCCATTTGTGGAGCAATTCCACCGGGAATGCCTTTTCGTCATGGTCGATCTGGTGAGCGTGATCGCTACAGAGCCAGATACCATTTTCCGGCGCTTTCCGTTCTTCCCGGGTCATCCGGGCGTCGTAACGCGCGAAGCCCTCCGAGGCAGCCGTGATATGCGCCGCAACGCCGATGTTCATCGTGCCGGAACCGCCTTTTTGCGGGCCGACAGTCGGTTTGGTACACACCGGGTTGGAGCATAGCCATCCAACACGTTGGGCCATGAGCCGCTTGGTCGGTTCAGTGAAATTGTCGCGCTGACTTTTGCCGGAGGACGCAACTGAGGTGGATGTCGTGGTGGTTACTTCGGAACTGACGCTCATGATCAAATCTTAGCGCCGTCCGGGCCAGCGTCAAAGAACAATGAACACATAAAACACAGGCGCTCCATTCGTCTTGAGCACTGACGCTGCCCGGCAGATCGGATACACGGCTGCCACTGACTACGCTAGTGCTGTATCTTCGACTTGCGACTGGCTTCGAAGCATGGCTCCCGAAGGCTGGCAGATGTCGTTTCCCGTCCTGGCGTCCTACGCCATTCCACTGTTCGACTATGATGCTGAAGACCAGTTTCACACGGGATGATGAATCGGGCTAAAACCGGACCAATCCGGATCGACTAAGTACGACGGCTTTCATGCATAAAATCACACACCAATAGATTGTTGAAATAAATAAAATACCCTCCAAGTCACGACTATGTATGAAAATCTATGAATATTGATGAATTTCGCGTATTAATTCATGTTTTATCCGCATTGAATTGGACAATACATAAGACATATAATAATAACCGATTTGCTACAACCATTACTATTGGGATGCAATAGTTAAGTCTGCAATAATGCAGACGTTGTCAGTGAAAGGGTTTTATCATGGCTTCAATCGACCGACAGGTGCAGCGCGCAGGTGCTGCACAGCAGGCAAAGGAAACGCGCAAAAAGGTGAGCGCGACAACGAAGAAAAAGGTACGCGAGATTGTCGTGCCGGTGGCAAATGACCTATCTCTTGCGCCAGAGGTGCAGGAACGGCTGGACGAGATCGTCGCGGAAATTGTCTCTGTGCACCGCAGGACTACCGGTCAGGTCTTTGATGTCGGGAAGTGGATGGCCGAGGCAAAATCGCTTCAGCCTGAAAAGCGATATGGTCGGTGGCTCAAAGAGAGTTGCGGCTACTCAGTGCGGTCGGCCTGGAGTTTTATTTCGGTTCACGAGCGGCTTAGTGATTACCGCGCGCGTCTCGAGAAGCACGCTCTCGGAACAACAGCCCTGTTTGATCTCGCCACGGGCGAGCCCGATCAGATCAACGCCGTGCTCGACAAATTTGATGAGGGCAAGCGCCTGACGGGTGGTGAGATCAAAGCCATTGTCAGCAAAAAGGAACCGGAAGCCGAGGATGCCGATCCCAGCCAGATCGGCGGCAGATCAGGCCTCCTGAAAATGGTTGAAGCCAAACGTAAACCGACCATGGCTGATTTTCATAGACTAACGGCTGCCGTCCTCGGCGGAGTCGAGAGGGCTGTTGCACGGTTTCACGACGGAAAGCGGATCGTCATGTCGACCCTTGCCAATGAAGTGGAAACAGATGCAAGGCATGCATCTGATATTTTCAAGGACCTCGCCGTCCCTCTCGCTCCAAACGGCTATATGCCGAAAGCCAATCTTCAGCATACCAGTCTTGGAGTGTTAACCGGTTGGGGTGCCGTCCAGCACAGTCTCTACCGATTGGGTGGCGCAGGCTCATGGCCAGCGCGCGATGAGATGGAGAAATGGGTCGTGGAGGTCGCACACCCAGCCCTGCGTTTCGCGGTGCATGGAGACCCTTACGTGATGAGCTCAAAGCCGTCCGATCCTCACAACATCGTCGCTGCTGAAGCAGACGGAAACGTCAAGGAGAACGATGAGCCAATGCTCGACAGGGAAGATGCCGACGAGACGACCCCAAGCGTCTCCGAAGCAGAAATGGATGCAGCACTCAACAGTCTGATGGCGGGCACCAGTGCGCCAGTGACTCCGAGCCTGCCGAGGTAGCCGGTTACCGCAATTTGACGCATGGCGCGTGATCTATTGCCCGATCCCCAAAAGCCCCACTTCATCCGTGGGGCTTTTCTCTGTCTGGTCAGGCCTATGGACACACGGGCCTCTATTTTTCTTTGTTCCGTCGCCTGGCGCTCGCCAACTTATCGAAATCCAGGCCCCGGAAAACGGAGAAATCAATCTTTGGATTTAACGGCAAGTTGGCAAACAGCTCTGCTTCCGATTCAGTGAGCGTTTTCCACCCATACTTATTGTGGTCGTCACCGGTGACTGCATGCCCTGCCTGCATTCGCCTTTCCCGCTCCCCGATCTTCTTCTCTTCACGGGCTTGCGTGATGTAATCCCCGCGCATGGAATGGAACCGTTCGCCAGGCGAATCCTTGATGCCCGCCCTGTCAAACAGTCGACGCATATATTGCGAAGCGGTTTTTGACGGATCAACGAGATTCATGAGTTGCGGGAACAGGAATCGGCCACCTTGTTTTCTGGCCCACTCGACATATCCAATCTCGACCAGGAAATTGTGCAGGACGAAATACCGTCCGCTTTCTGATGTCTTGATCGGACGTCGGGTCCACTTTCCATTTATCTCGACAAGGCCGTGCGCTTCAGCAACCCAAATGCCCTCGAACTTTTCCTTGATGTCACTGCCAACAAGATGCGCGAGCAGACCCAGACGGCGGCTGGTCAGCAATCCAAGCGGAGGAAGCATGACGTCGTCGATATAGGGCGACTGGACGCAAGTCCGGAAAAGCTGGGTCAGCTTCTTTGAAGACAGCGGCTCGGCAGGAATTTTATCCCGGGCACTTTTTGGATATTTCAGCGCCACGTTCTTCACGGGGTTATCAAAATCGTATCGTGGGGCTGCGTCGCTGAACACAGGCTTGATGACACCCATGTATCCGTTCTGCATCGTGGACTTCGCCAGCCTTCCCTTGCTGTAGTCCCGATTGCTGTCGATGATGTCCATTGCCGAAAGATTCGGCGGCCGATGCTTTTCCTTTGGTGGCCAGAATTTGATCAGATTGATAAAAGCCTGAAGGTCGGTGGGTGTGTAGCGATCGATGGGATGATCCCCGATCAGATCGATGAAGAGGGTCAGGCGCGTTTCCGCAGTGCCGATGTCCGGGCTCGCCTCTCCCATTTCCTCAACCCTTTGAGCGAGGTATGCGCTTGCTGCTTCACTGAACAGCGGCTTAGTGGATGGATCACGCTGGACGTTTCTCCGATCCTTGTCGGCTTCTGTTTTCACTTTCGAATTGATGAGCCCGCTTCGAGCGCTGATCTTGCCCCCGGTTCGAGAGATGTTGTCGGATGGCGGTGTTAGGACCGAAACAGGATCGTTCTGGAATCTGTCGACCAGTCGCTCGGCCAACAATTCGGCATTGTCGCCAAGCTTTTTGTCGTAGTCTTTCCCAGCATCCTTGCGCGCCTTCTCCTGACCAATTTTCACAAGCCCACGCATCATTGCGAAGTGGCTCTCCTGATCATTTGTCAGTTCGGGCACCGATCCGCGGATGTCATAGAGCGCCGATTTCAGGAGCATGGTGACGGCCAACAACGCTCGCTGGCTCGAATCCACTTCAGTGGAAGCGTCCCTCTCCGCAAACCCGAGCATGTCCTCCATCAGCGGCCAGAATTCCGTTTCATCGCCTGCAGCCATCGCGATCCCGATCTGTTTGAACTTCTGTCGTGCTATGGCCGCCAATTGATCGGCGACCCTTCGAGCTTCGGCCTTGGGGATGACACCCAGACCGATCCTAATGGGTCGATTGCAATCTGGGGCGATCTTCTTGGGCAGTCGCATCTGAAACATGTAGGCCGAACCGGTTTTGATCAGGTAAAGACCGGGCGAGGAACGGCGGCGGGCCTTTTTGCCCTGCTTCGCGGAAATTATTTCCGCTTTCTCAGATGATACACCCGACGATTTGCGGAACGATACAATTCGAGTTTCTGACATTTGGAACAACCCTTGTTTAGGGCGGCCCGCTTCAAAAAAACCTTATCTATCAAAAACTTGGGAATGTCCGCTTTGGGTGCCCCGAGGGGCTGGCGGAGAGAGAGGGATTCGAACCCTCGAGACGGTTTCCCGCCTACACACTTTCCAGGCGTGCGCCTTCGACCACTCGGCCACCTCTCCGCATATCCGTCTGACGGGCAAGTACCCGGACATGCCGGCCGCTGTCAAGGCGGTCGCCCTGACGGAAAAGCCGGCGTTGTTGTCGCCGCTTGTCTCCGGTCCGGATCGAGCGGCACTATAGCCAAGACGCTCCTCTTGGCAACCGCTATTTGGCGGGCTCAGGCGACAATCTTGGGCTTGAGGGGCTGCGGTTCGGCTCGGATGCGCAACGAGGGGCAGGAGGACGCGGTTTCGCCCCTTGGGCCAGGGCCACTCCAACCCCCAGGGCGTTCTGGCAATTCTGCTCCTTGTGCGCGCGGCGGTGGTGGCTACCAGCCATTGCATGAATGTTTTGAGGGCTTTATGTCAGGGATGCGGGTGATGGGCACGCGGCCGGCCCGGGACCCTAATGCCTGTCGCGTTCAAACGGATTGGTTTGAACGATAACGACATGCATTCATTCAAGATGTTACAGCGACCTTTGCGCATCCAGTTGGATGCGCGGCGCTGTAGGCGCAACGGAGGATTTGCATGCGGTTCGTGGCACGGGTGGTGAGCATGATCTTTCTGGTGTTCGCGGTGATCGCGGGGCTGGTCGACGCCATACAGTCCGTTGCCGCGGAGCAGCCGATCCTGACCCCGCTGATGGAGGCCTGGTCGAGCAACAGTCCCGACACGCTGGCGCTGTTGGAGGGCCTGTTCCAGACTCATCTGCCGGCATGGGCCTGGGATCCGGGCGCGCTTTGGGTCCTGGCGCAGCCCGCCATCGCCGTGTTCCTGGCGGTGTCGCTGATCTTCTACCTGGCGGGACATCGCCGGACGAAGCCCGCCGGCCGCTTCGCGGCGTGAGGCTCGGGTGCCGGTAAGGGCTTTTGCCCGCAGTCGCCGGTTGCATTAAGGTCGATCCGGCAGGCCGCGTCACCGCGACAGGAGGAGTTGCCATGTTTCTGGTCGAGATGTTTCAACGCAAGACCACCATGCCGACCGCGGCGGAAGCGCTTGCGGGCCGCGCCGATCCGGTCGAAACCGCCTCCACCCATTTCGTCAACGGCCGGCCACTGAAGGGGCCGTTCCCGCAAGGGTCGGAGATCGCCTATTTCGCCATGGGGCGGTTCTCGGCTGCCGAGAAGCTGTTCTGGCCGCTCCATGGGGTCCATGTCACCGCAGCCGGCTATGCCGGCGGCCTTACCCCCAACCCGACCTATCAGGAACTGATGACAAGCCTCACCGGGCACACGCAGACAGTCATGGTGGCCTTCGACCCGACAGCCACCAGCTACCGCGCCCTGCTCAAGATCTTCTTTGAAGGCCACGACCCGACCCAGGCGATGCGACAGGGCAACGATATCGGCACCTTTTTCCGCTCGGCGATCTTCACCACCAGCCCCCTGCAACTCGAACAGGCGGAATCGGCCCGCGCCGCCTACCAGCAGGCACTGACGGCTGCCGGCCACGGTGGACGGATTGTCACAGGGATCGGGCCGGTCGGCGAGTTCTACCATGCGGAGACCAACCACCAGCAACACGCCGCCAGGAATCCCGGTGCCGGGACCGGCCTGAAAGGAACCGGGGTCGCACTGCCCGATCTGGCCTAGAAGCTGGCCGGATTGAGGCTCGCAAGACCCGGTGAGCGCCGGCGGTTTCTCCGGCAGGGCTGAAAAATCGACGTTGGCTTCTGCCCAAAGCCATGCAAGGATAAGCTCTTCCGGTCTTGCTCGGCCGGCATGTTCCGCAGGTCTGCCCATCAGGGCATGCGGGAGGACCCATAAAGATCAACAGACAACCTACAGGGCTGCACATCATGAAACGCACGCTTTTGAGCTTCTTCGCTATGGCCGCCATGTCGGCGACCGCCATGGCCGCCGACATCAAGCCGGCAATCATCTACGACCTCGGCGGCAAGTTCGACAAGTCTTTCAACGAAGCCGCCTACAATGGCGCCGAAAAGTTCAAGGCCGAGACGGGGATCGACTACCGCGATTTCGAGATCGCCAATGACGCCCAGCGCGAGCAGGCGCTGCGCCGCTTTGCCAAGGACGGCAACAACCCGATCGTCATGGCCGGCTTCTCCTGGGGCGGTGCGCTCGAAAAGATCGCACCGGAATACCCAGACATCGATTTCGCCATCATCGACATGGTGGTGGAAGCGCCCAATGTCCGTTCTGTGGTCTACAAGGAACAGGAAGGCTCCTACCTGGTCGGTGTGATGGCCGCCAAGGCGTCCGAGACCGGCACGGTCAGCTTCATCGGCGGCATGGACATCCCGCTGATCCGCAAGTTCTCCTGCGGCTACAAGGGCGGCGTGATGGCCACCAATCCCGACGCCAAGGTGCTTGAAGCGATGACCGGCACAACGCCGGATGCCTGGAATGACCCGGTCAAGGGCGGCGAGATCACCAAGTCGCAGATCGACCAGGGCTCCGACGTGATCTATGCGGCTGCCGGCGGCACCGGCATCGGCGTGCTTCAGACCGCGGCCGACGCCGGCAAACTCGGCATCGGAGTCGATTCGAACCAGAACGGCCTGCAGCCCGGCCATGTTCTGACCTCGATGGTCAAGCGCGTCGATGTGGCTGTCTACAATGCCTTCATGGACGCCAAGGATGACAAGTTCTCCTACGGCTTCAGCTCGCTGGGCCTGGCCGAGGACGGCGTCGACTACGCCATGGACGACAACAATGCGCCGCTGGTCACCGACGAAATGAAGGCTGCGGTGGAAGCCGCCAAGGCCGACATCATTGCCGGCAAGATCACCGTGCACGACTACATGTCGGACAATGCCTGCCCCTACTAAGCGGCAGGCAGGCCTGCGGGCCGGATGATGGATCGGAACGGCCGGGCGAGACATTGCCCGGCCGTTTTCTTGCGTCACACCGAGAGCTCGGGGTACAGCCGGGCAACTCGAACACAGGACACATCCAAATGGCCGAAATCCAGGTCCACAAGGGCGATATTTCCGATCAGGCACTGGCGCGCTACACCGGCGACATCGCCATCGACACCGAGACGCTGGGCCTGGTGCCGCGCCGCGACCGGCTGTGCGTGGTGCAACTGTCGCCCGGCGATGGCTCGGCCGACGTGATCCAGATCGCCGCCGGCCAGACAAGCGCGCCCAACCTGGTGTCGCTGCTGGCTGACCCGAGCAAGCGCAAGCTGTTCCATTTCGGCAGGTTCGACATCGCCGTGCTCTACACTGCCTTCGGCGTGACCACCACGCCGGTGTTCTGCACCAAGATCGCCTCGCGGCTCTGCCGCACCTATACCGACCGCCACGGTCTGAAGGACGTGACCAAGGAACTGCTCGACATCGACCTGTCCAAGCAGCAGCAATCCTCGGACTGGGCCGCCGAAACGCTGACGCCGGCGCAGCTGGACTACGCCGCCTCCGATGTGCTGCACCTGCACGCGCTCACCCAAAAGCTTACCGGGCGGCTGGTGCGCGACGGGCGCGAAGCCCATGCGAAAGCCTGTTTCGAGTTCCTGCCGACCCGCGCCAAGCTCGACCTGCTGGGCTGGGAAGAGACGGACATTTTCGCCCACAGCTGAGCGGGCGTGGGTCAACGGGTGGGGCGCGCCTCATCCAGCCCTTCGGATCACCTCCTCCCGGGGGAGGAGGAAGGATCCCCGCGGGTGCCGCGCCTTGTCGAGATCCTGCCGATCAAGGGGGCCGCCTCACGAAAAAACCCGCCGGATCGCTCCGGCGGGTTGATGTGTTGGGGCTCCTGAAGAGAGGGCTGACTATTCGTCGCCGCTCTGCTTCTTGAGCGCCGCGCCGAGAATGTCGCCGAGCGACGCGCCCGAGTCGGACGAGCCGAACTGCGCGACGGCCTGCTTTTCTTCGGCGATTTCCAGGGCCTTGATCGACAGGCCGACCTTGCGGTCCTTCTTGGAGAAGTTGGTCACGCGGGCGTCGAGCACCTGGCCGACCGAGAAACGCTCGGGGCGCTGCTCGTCGCGGTCACGCGACAGGTCGGAGCGGCGGATGAACGAGGTCAGGTCTTCATGATCGACCAGCACCACTTCGACGCCGCCATCGTTGACTGCGGTCACCTTGACCGAGACAACTGCGTTCTTGCGCAGTTCGCCCGAGGCTGCCGCATCGCCGATGGAATCCTTGCCAAGCTGCTTGATGCCGAGCGAGATGCGTTCCTTGTCGACATCGACGTCGAGCACGACGGCCTTGACCATGTCGCCCTTGTTGAACTCCTCGATGACCTGCTCGCCCGGACGGTTCCAGTCGAGGTCGGAGAGGTGAACCATGCCGTCGACATCGCCCTCGAGGCCGATGAACAGGCCGAACTCGGTCTTGTTCTTGACTTCGCCTTCGACTTCGGTGCCGGCAGGATGGGTCTGCGCGAAGACATCCCAAGGATTTTCAAGCGTCTGCTTGAGACCAAGCGAGATGCGGCGCTTGTTGGGGTCGACTTCGAGAACGACAACGTCGACTTCCTGCGTTGTCGACAGGATCTTGCCGGGGTGCACGTTCTTCTTGGTCCAGGACATTTCCGAGACGTGGATCAGGCCTTCGATGCCCGGCTCCAGCTCGACGAATGCGCCGTAGTCGGTGATGTTGGTCACGGTGCCGGTGATGCGCTTGCCGGCCGGGTACTTGACGCCGATGCCATCCCACGGATCGCTTTCCAGCTGCTTCATGCCGAGCGAGATGCGGTGCGTGTCCTGGTTAATCCGGATGATCTGGACCTTGACGGTCTGGCCGATCGACAGGATCTCGGACGGATGGTTGACGCGGCGCCAGGCCATGTCGGTGACGTGCAGCAGGCCGTCGATGCCGCCAAGATCAACGAACGCACCGTAATCGGTGATGTTCTTGACCATGCCTTCGACGGTCTGGCCTTCTTCGAGGTTCTGCACGATTTCCGAACGCTGTTCGGCGCGACTCTCTTCGAGCACGGTGCGGCGCGAGACCACGATGTTGCCGCGGCGCTTGTCCATCTTGAGGATTTCGAACGGCTGCGGGATGTGCATCAGCGGGGAGACGTCGCGGATCGGACGGATGTCCACCTGGCTGCGCGGCAGGAAGGCCACTGCGCCATCCAGGTCGACGGTGAAGCCACCCTTGACCTGGTTGAAGATGACGCCTTCGACGCGCTCCTGCGCGTTGAACTTCTCTTCGAGACGGACCCAGCTTTCCTCGCGGCGAGCCTTCTCGCGCGACAGCATGGCTTCACCCAGCGCATTTTCGATACGCTCGACATAGACTTCGACTTCATCGCCGACCTTGAGCGTGCCGTCCTTGGCCTTGGCGCCGAATTCCTTCAGCGGCACGCGGCCTTCAACCTTGAGGCCGACGTCGATGATGGCGACGTCCTTCTCGATGGCGATGACGATGCCCTTGGCGACATAGCCTTCGGCAAGGTCCTGCGTGGCAAGGGATTCGGCAAACAGAGATGCGAATTCCTCTGTCATGGTTTCAGTTTGTGACATGAATTCTCCTGGCGGCCGCGAAATCATCGTGCGGCCGGATGCGCCTGGCTGGTGTTGATCGGACCGGCGATGCCTGTCTGTCCCTGACCTTCATCGAGGCGGGACACATACGGCGCGGGACAGGCTCGCTGGCTTCAGTTCAGCGTTCGAGCGCGGTATCCACAAGGGTTCGCGCAGCTTCGAACGCGGCTTCTATACCCATTTCGGTTGTATCTAGCAAGTGTGCATCGGCTGCGGGGCGCAGCGGCGAATCGGTGCGGCCGGTGTCGCGCGCATCGCGTCTTTCGATATCGGCGAGAATCTCAGCCAGGTCGGCGTGCCCGCCATTGCCGACGATTTCATCGTAACGCCGTTTTGCGCGTGTCCGGGGGCTCGCGGTGACATAAAATTTGACGAGCGCGTCGGGGCAGACGACGGTTCCGATATCGCGGCCGTCAAGCACCGCCCCGGGCGGCATGGCGGCAAAGCCGCGTTGCGCCGTGACCAGCGCCTTGCGCACCTCGGGCATCACCGCGACCTTGGAGGCGGCCTCGCCGATCTCGTGGGCCGAAAGCACCGACCGGTCGAGACCGGACAGATCCAGCCCGCCCGCGACACCGGCGGCCACAGCCTCGTCATCAAGCGGCAGCCCCCGCTCGGCCAACGCCTTTGCCGTGGCGCGGTAGGTCAGGCCGGTGTCGAGATGGCGCAGGCGATAGTGCTCGGCGAGCCGGCGCGACAGGGTGCCCTTTCCCGCCGCCGCCGGACCATCGACCGCGATGACGATGTGCCGGGGAAAACCTTTCGTGTTGGTCTCAGTCATTCCCGAACCCACCATACAGAGCCACCAGTTCCGCCATCCCGTCTTCTCCGTCGCGGCTCAGGCCGGCATGCACGCCGCGCCGGTCGGCCGCCTGCCGGTTCTGGCTGACCTTCCATTTGCCGGTCAATTGCCGGACAATGATTTCAATGCCGACAATGCCGCGCAACTGGGCCGCGATGAAGGCGTCCGGCGCGTCATCGACCTTCCAGGGCGCCGGCCTGCCGGCCTCGTGCGTGTCGGTCAACTCGCCCACCTGAGGGCGCAGCCAGTCGGATCCCTCATGCACCCGCGCTGGCCCGCGCGCCTGAACCATGGCGTAGTTCCAGGTCGGCACCACCTTGCCGTGCTCGGCCTTGGCCGCATACCAGGACGGCGTCACATAGGTGTCGAGCCCCTGAAATACCACCAGCACCTCCGCCCCGTCGCGGATCTCGCGCCATTGCTCATTGGCTCTCGCGAGATGCGCGCGAAGCAGGGTGACGCCGTCGCTGACCGAGACCAGAAAGGGCACGGGATTGGCAAGCACGCCCGTTGCGGATGAGGAGATCAGCAGACCCATCGGATGGGCTGCAATCAGCGCCCGCATGACGGTCTCGTCTGTCTCGGCAAAGTGTGGCGGTACATACATGGCGCCTAGGTCCCGGCTGAGGATGAGTTGGATCCAGCAGGCAAATGGCGATATGCCGCCCGGTGTCCGGGTGCAACGGCGCGGCCATTCACTTGCGTTCTATTCCGATCGTGACCGCATCGAGATGCCTGTAGGGCTCGCGGTCGAACATCATCTCATCATCAAGCCAGGCCAGAAGCATGTCAAATGCGTCGACGCCCCAGAACACCTCATGCCCCGACTCAGTCGGACAGACGAAACTCGGGACGCCGAAGACGCCGCGCTCGATCGCCCGGTCGGTGTTGGCCCGGAGCGCCGCCTTCGCCGCCTCGTCGCTTGCCAATGAAACCGGAAGGCCGGTCGCCTCGGCAAAGGCCGAAAGTTCCTCGTCGGTGTCGGGCGCCCGGCCCTGTTCAAAAACAAAGTTGAACCCGCGCTGGACGGTGGCCAGATCGGCGTCCGATCCGGCAAGCAGCCGCAGCGCCTTCAACGGATTGAACGGATGGCGCGGCGGAAACCGCATTTCGAGGCCATTTTTGCGGCCAAGGAACACCGACAGCCGGTAGGTATGGAGCCGCTTGGCCGAAATCTCGGCCGGTCCGCGCTGGCCCCAATGGGCAAGGATCGCCCCCAGGAGCACCGGCACCGGACGGACGGTCACATCCGCCGGCAGTTCGGCCATCCGCTCTAGCGCCACATGGGCGAAGGGCGAGAGCAGGTCATAGTGGAAGTCGATCGTCCGGCGGGTCATGTCCGGGTTATCTCGGCGCCCATGCCGGTCATCATGTCCATGAATTCGGGAAAACTGGTGGCGATGATGGCGCAATCGTCGACATGGACCGGGTGTTCGCTGGCAAGCCCCATGACCAGAAAGCTCATGGCGATGCGGTGATCAAGCCAGGTTGCGACGACGGCGTCCTTCGATCGCGCGCCGAAACCCTTGCCGTCGGGGCGGCCGCGCACCGACAGCCAGTCCTCGCCCTCGGTGCAGTCGACGCCGTTGAGCTCGAGCCCGCGCGCCACCGCGGCAAGCCGGTCGCTTTCCTTGACCCTGAGTTCCTCGAGGCCCGGCATCATGGTTTCGCCTGTGGCGAAGCTCGCGGCAATCGCCAGCACCGGATATTCGTCGATCATCGACGGCGCCCGGTCGGCCGGCACCGTCACGCCCCTGAGCTCGGAGGCGCGGACCCTCAGATCGGCCACGTCCTCGCCGCCGGCCTGGCGCGGGTCGAGGATCTCGATCTCGGCGCCCATCTCCTGCAATGTCTGGATCAGTCCGGTGCGGGTCGGGTTCATCAGCACGTTGCGGATGGTGACGTCGGATCCCGGCACGATCAGCGCCGCCACCAGCGGGAAAGCCGTCGACGAGGGATCACCGGGCACATCGATGGTCTGGCCCCTGAGCACGCCGCGGCCCTCGAGCCTTATGGTGCGCACGCCGTCCGCATCGGTGTCCACCTCAAGCACGGCGCCAAAACCCCTGAGCATCTTTTCGGTGTGGTCGCGGGTCATCACCGGCTCGATCACCGTGGTGATGCCTGGAATATTGAGGCCCGCCAGCAGCACCGCCGACTTGACCTGGGCCGAGGCCATCGGAACCCGGTAGCTGATGGGCGCTGGCACGCGGGGCCCGCGCAGCGTGACCGGCAGCCGGTCGCCGGCCTCGGCCGTGACCTGGACGCCCATCAGCCTGAGCGGATCGAGCACGCGGCCCATCGGCCGGCGCGACAGCGAGGCGTCGCCAATGAAGGTGGTCTCGAAATCATAGGGCCCCATCAGCCCCATGGTCAGCCGGCAGCCGGTGCCGGCATTGCCGAAATCCAGCGGCGCTTCCGGCGCCAGTAGGCAGCCATTGCCGACGCCGTTGATGATCCAGGTGGCGTCGTCCTTGCGCACCGAGGCACCCATGGCCTGCATCGCCTTGCCGGTGTTGATCACGTCCTCGCCCTCGAGCAGGCCGGTGATCCGGGTTTCGCCCTCGGCGAGGCCGCCGAACATGAACGACCGATGCGAGATCGACTTGTCGCCGGGGATGCGGATGTCGCCCTTGAGTGCGCGGCTGCTTGCGGCGGTGGCAGGACGAAGCGGTGTGGTGGCGTGGCCCATGAGAGTTTTCCAGCTGGTCTGGTCGGGATTGGCCGGAGGCCCGGCATATGCGATCGGGTGCGTACCACAGGCTCAGGGGGCACGTCATCCGGATTGGTGCATTTTTCATCGAGAATGGCTTTGACAGCCGCGTTCAACATCATTATGGGGACCGGACCGCCGAAGCGGGACGTCGGGCGCGTCTGCCCTCACCTTCCCGCCAGTTCAAGAGGCTTTCGACAGTGGCAAAACCGGAACTTGGAATAAAACGCGTTTGCCCCGAAACCGGGCGCAAATTCTATGATCTGAACAAAGATCCTATCGTGTCGCCCTATACGGGCAAGGAATATCCGATTTCATATTTCGAAGAGACGGCAAAAGTCGCCATCATCGAAAAGGTGAAGGAGGAAGAGGAAGAAGTCGCCGAGGTCGATGGTGAGTCGACCGACGTGGAAATCGTTTCGCTGGAAGAGGCGGACGAGGATACCGCGAGCACCGGCAAATCCGACGACCTTCCCGACATCGACGATGATGTCGAGATCGATGATGACGACGATGACACCTTCCTGGCCGATGACGACGATGATGATGACGACGATGTCAGCGACATCATCGGCGTGAATGACGACGACGACGACCAGTAAGGCGAGTTCGATCCGGGTCCGGCGGCCGTATGGTGTGCGGAACTTAAAAAGGATTGAATTTTCATCTTGATATTGTGCGGCTGCAGAAGTATGAAGCCGCACCTGCCAGCCACTTTCGTCGGCTGGATCTCGCGGGGATTGCGCGCAAGCATCAATCCCCAGCGTCCCGGGGCCATAGCTCAGCTGGGAGAGCGCCTGCATGGCATGCAGGAGGTCAGCGGTTCGATCCCGCTTGGCTCCACCATTTTATCATAGATTTCGGTATGGAATTCTGAACGGCTTTCGTGCGTGAGGAAGCCCTTCAGTGGCCAGTGGCTTTCCGCTGGAACCGGTTCTGCGTGCAGGTGGTGGCAAGGTTTTGATAACCACGCAGGGGAAAACCACGCCTCCTGCGTGCCCGTATCCCTGCAGATCGATCGCTTTTTACCTGAATTGAAATGTTTTTGCCGCAAGTCTCGGGTCTGACAGAGGCAGGAACACACTCATGGACGCTTTGAGCGACAACCGGCACGTGCCGCTTTGTATCGACCTTGATGGAACACTGGTCGCCACCGACACGCTTTGGGAAGGCGTGGCGTCGGTGCTTGTCCGGCGACCATGGCTGATCCTTGCCGTCATTGCATGGGCAATTGCCGGCAAGGCCGTGCTCAAGCGCGAAATTGCCGCCCGCTACCAGAGCGCCGGCGCGGACTGGCCCTATCGCGCCGAGGTGATCGAGCGGATCAGGCTGGCGCGTGAAGCAGGCCAGCCGGTCTGGCTGGTGACGGGCGCCGCCGAATCCACCGCGCAGGCCATCGCCGATCACCTCGGCCTGTTTGACAGGGTCCTGCATTCCACCGGAACCGAGAACCTGACCTCGCGCCGCAAGCGCGACCGGCTCGTTTCCCTCTGCGGCGACGGCGGCTTCGACTATGCCGGCAACAGCCGGGACGACGTCAAGGTTTTCGACGCGGCGCGGCGCGCCATCATCGTGGCGCCGGACAGGGCAGCCCGGCGCTGGGGCGCCAGCCATGGCGCGGAATTCCTGTCCCTGGCGAAGACCTCACGGCTCGCGCTGTTGAAGTCGATCCGGGTGCATCAATGGCTCAAGAACGTGCTCATCGCGGTGCCGCTGATCCTGAATCACGAATATGCCAATGCTCAGCTGGTGCTGGCCGCGATCGCCGCCTTCTTCTCCTTCAGCTTCCTCGCCTCGACGGTCTATGTCGTCAACGACATTTCCGACCTCGCCAATGACCGGCATCACCCGCGCAAGCGACTGAGGCCACTTGCGAGCGGGGCCGTGTCGATTCCCGTGGCCTGTTTCACCGCGGCGGCGCTGTTACTGGCCTCGGTCGCTCTGGCCAGCCTGCTGCCGCCGGATTTCTGGGCTGTCCTGGTGTTTTATGCGGTGATCACGACGGTCTATACCTTCGTGCTCAAGCGCAAGCTGCTGGTCGACGTCTTCACCCTGGCGTCACTGTATACGGTGCGCATCGTTGCGGGTGCAGCGGCGACCGGGGTCGAGCTTTCCTTCTGGCTGCTCGCGTTCTCGATCTTCTTCTTCCTGAGCCTCGCCCTGGTCAAGCGCTATGTCGAACTCAACGAGCTTGCCGAAGACGCGGGAACACGGCTCAAGGGCCGCAGCTATGTCGGCTCCGACAAGGACATGATCGGGCAGGCGGGCGTCGCCTCGGCATTTTCGGCGGCCATGGTTCTGGCGCTCTATGTCGACAGCACTGAAGTCGCCTCGATGTATCACCAGCCGGCGCTGCTGTGGCCGCTGTGCCCGTTGATCCTCTACATGCTGCTCAGGATCTGGATCCTGGCGCGCCGCTCGCAGATGCATGAGGATCCGGTGGTGTTCATCATGCGCGACTGGCGCAGCCAGCTGACCACGGTCGCCGGCGCCTGCCTTGTGCTCATGGCGGCCTGGGACCTGTGATGACGGCCGCCGGCAAACATGACAGCTGGGGCCGGGTGGTGCGCAATTGGCGGCCCGAAGCCAAGGTAAGCGCCCTTGCCGGTGGCGCGCCGGGGGCTTTCCTGCCCTTCGGCAACGGCCGCTCCTATGGCGACAGCTGCCACAATGACCGCGGGCGCCTGATCCCGATGCGACCCGGCGCCGCCATCCGCGCCTTCGACCCGGACACCGGCATCCTGACGGCGGACGCGGGCGTGCTGCTGTCCGAGATCCTGGCGCTGGTGATGCCTCACGGCTTCTTTCTGGAAGTCACGCCCGGAACGGCGCAGGTCACGCTGGGCGGCGCAATCGCCAATGACGTGCATGGCAAGAACCATCACAGCCGCGGCACATTCGGCGGCTCGGTGGTCTCCTTCGTCCTGCTCGACAGTCAGGGCGGAAGCCGGATCTGTTCGCCTGAGACCAACCAGGCGCTGTTTTCGGCGACCATCGGCGGCATGGGGCTGACCGGCATCATAGAATCCGCCAGCATCCGGCTGATGCCGGTTCCTTCCGCCAATGTGCGCCAGACCGCGTTCCGGTTCGGCTGCATCGACGGCTATTTCGACGCCATCGATGCGATTGACGCGTCTCATGAATATTCCGTCGCCTGGATCGATCAACTCGCGCGCGGCGCCGATCTCGGTCGCGGCGTGATGATGGCCGGAGATCATGCGGAGGACGGCGGCGCGGCGCGGGCCCCGTCAGCACCCAGACTTGCGGTTCCCTTCGCGCCGCCGTTCAACCTGCTCAACCGGCTCACGCTGAAGGCCTTCAACGGGCTCTATTACGGCCGCGCACCGAAGCAGCCTTCGACGGAGATTGTGGGCTGGTCCTCCTATTTTCACCCGCTCGACGCGATCACCGGCTGGAACCGTCTTTACGGGCCGCGCGGCCTGTTTCAGCACCAGAGCGTGTTTCCATCGCAGACCGCCCGGGAAACGACGATTGCGCTGATCGAATGCGCGCAGAAGCATGGTGCGGCCTCGTTCCTCACCGTGCTCAAGCGCTTTGGCGACAGGCCCTCGCCGGGCCTGATGTCGTTTCCGCGGCCAGGCTTCACGCTGACGCTCGACTTCGCCAATTCCGGCGAGCGGACGCTCAGGATGCTCGATGCGCTGGATGAGATCGTGCTCGACGCCGGCGGCGCGCTCAATCCCTACAAGGACCAGCGCATGTCGCCCCGGATGTTCGAGGCCTCCTTCCCGCACTGGCGAGAGCTCGAGGCCGTACGCGACCCCGCCCTGATGTCGGATTTCTGGCGTCGCACGGCGATGACACTCGCGGAGCACGGGCTTTCCGCCAGACTGGCCGCCGCAGTCTCGTGAGAGCCGCCATGCTTGCCACCACGGTTGCCGGATCGTATTGGATGGCGCTCGCAGCCCGAGGCCGCACCCGGCCCGAACCCAACCATGAAGGACAGCGATACCATGTCCCGCATCTCAATTCTTGGCGCCGGCGCCTGGGGCACCGCGCTGGCCGCGGCCTTTGTGCGGCAGGGCCATGCGGTGCGGGTCTGGGGCCGCAATTCCCGCACCTGTGACGAAATCACCAATGCGCACACCAATCGCGCCTATCTCGGCGACGCGCGCCTCCCCGACACGCTCGAAGCGACACCCGATATGGGTCGCGCGCTCGATAGGGCCGACATCGTGCTGTTCGTGGCGCCGGCGCAATCAACCGGCGAGGTGGCAGCTCAAGCCGCGGCTCATCTTCCCGCGGATGCAGTTCTGATTGCCTGCGCCAAGGGCATCGACAATCGCAGCGGGCAGATGCAGAGCGAAGTGATTGCCGACAAGCTTCCGGATCATGCGGTTGGTGTGCTCTCGGGTCCGAGCTTTGCCGCCGATGTGGTGCGCGGATTGCCGACCGCCGTCACGCTTGCGATGCCGACCCTCGCGGACGCGCAATCGCTGGCGGAGAGCCTCTCCGGAGACGCAATACGGCTTTACGCCGCCGATGACATCACCGGCGTGCAGGTGGGCGGGTCGCTGAAGAACGTCATGGCGATCGCCGTCGGAATCTGCCGCGGCGGCGGCATGGGCGCGAGCGCCGAGGCCGCCCTGATCACCAGGGGCTATGCGGAATTGTCGCGGCTCAGCGTGGCGATGGGCGCGCGACCCGAGACGCTGATGGGCCTGTCGGGTCTTGGTGACCTCGTGCTCACCTGCTCGTCGGACCTGTCGCGCAATTTTGCCTATGGCATCGCGGTCGGCAGCGGCCGGGATGTATCCGGATTGAAGCTGGCCGAAGGCGTTTACACTGTCACCATCGCCAACGAGATCGCCGACCGGCACGGCATTTCCTGCCCGATCATGAAGACGGCGGACCTGGTGCTTTCGGGCCGGATGTCGGCGGACGAGGCGCGCATGGCGCTGATGTCCCGGCCGGTCAAGGCGGAAAATCCGGAAGCACAGGCATGAGACGCGACAGGCCAGCCAGCGGGTCACGGATCTTGCATGACTTCGGCCTGCGCCCGTGTTGCATGAGAGGTTTTTTCATGATTTCCCGCTCTAATCGCCAAAATCAGAAACACCGCCGGTAGGCGGCGCGGATCGGAACAGTACATGGGCTCACACCTTACCATCACGCCTGTCATCCTGTGCGGCGGCGCCGGATCGCGGCTCTGGCCGATGTCGCGGGATTCCAAGCCCAAGCAGTTCCACAAGCTGGTCAACGACAAGACCTTGCTGACCAACACGCTCGAGCGCGTCGACTTCAGGGGCGAGGGCCTGCGCTATCTGCCGACACGGATCGTCGGCGGCATCGCGTTCGAAGCGCTGCTGACCGAGCAGGGCGAGACCGGCGCAGTCGAGGTCGAGCGCTATGTGCTCGAGCCCGCGATCCGCGACACGGCGGCGGCGATCGCCGCCGCGATCGCCGACCTGGCCGAAACCGACCCGGAGCGGATGGTGCTGGTGCTGCCCTCGGACCACCAGATTTCCGATGTGGCGGCATTCTTCGACGTGATCCGCACCGGCGCTCAAGCGCTGGCCGAGCGCGGCGGAATCATGACCATCGGCATCACGCCGACGCGGCCCGAGACCCAGTACGGCTATATCGAACGCGGGCCGGGCGACGGACCGGTCTATGATGTCTCGCGGTTTCGCGAAAAGCCCGACCTTGCGACCGCCGAGAGCTTTCTGCAATCCGGCCGGTTCTTCTGGAACGGCGGCATCTTCATGTTCCGCGCCGGCGAGATGGGCGCCGAGCTCGAGCGGCAGCAACCCAAGGTCTGGGCGCAGGCGAAGCTCGCCGTCGCGCGCGCAGAGATCGAGGGCAAGTGCCACCGGCTCGATCCCGAGGCCTTTGCCGCGAGCCCGAAGGTCTCGATCGACTATGCGGTGATGGAGAACGCCAACCGCATCGGCGTGGTCGAGGCCAGTTTCGACTGGAACGATCTGGGGTCCTGGAACCAGCTGCACGACGGTTCGGTGCTGGACGAGGCCGGCAATGCGCGCTTCGGGGACGTGCTGGCGATCGATGTCGCCAATTCCTATCTGAGGTCCGAGGACCGGCTGCTGGCGGTTGCGGGGCTGGACAACATCATCGTCGTCTCCCAGCCCGACGCGCTTCTGATCGTGCATCGCGACAAGTCGCATCTGGTCAAGGATATTGCCACAAGCGTCAAGAACACCGGCGAATGGCCCCCGCTGGCCGTCGCCCATTCCGGCCGTCCGGTGCCCTCGCCGCGGGTGATCCGCAAATGGCTGTTCGACACCGCGCTGCCGCTGTGGGCCGGCGCGGGCGTCGACCATGCAAATGGCGGCGTGCACGAGGCGCTCAATCATGACGGCAGCCCGGCCGATCTCGGGTTCAAGCGGCTGCGGGTGCTGGCCCGGCAGATCTATTGCTTCGCCAATGCCGAACTCATGGGCTGGGACGGCGGCGCGCGGGGGGTCCTGACCCACTGTTTCGACACGCTCACCACCACCGGCTGGCACGAGGATGGCGGCTGGATCCACCTGTGGAACACGGATGGAACGGTCAGGGATCCGCAGCGCGACACCTATGACCAGTGCTTTGTCCTGCTGGCGCTCGCCTGGCTGTGGCGCGCGACCAAATGGCCCGAGGCCCGCGAGTGGGCCGACCGGACGATCGCCTATATGGACCAGAACCTGGTCGACCGCGCCAAGGGCGGGTTTTACGAATCGAGCCTGCGTCTCGACTACCGCCGCGCCAATCCGCACATGCATTATCTCGAGGCGATGCAGGCCTGGTATGAGGTGACCGGCGAGCAGGCTTTTCTCGACCGGGCCCAGACCGCAGTCGAGCTGTTCAAGTCGGTGTTCTTCGATCCTGAAAGCTGGAGCGTGACCGAGCATTTCGAGCGCGACTGGTCGGTGCGCAGCGACAAGCCGGCCCGCGTCGAACCTGGGCACCATTACGAGTGGGTGTGGCTCCTGCTGCGGCAATCAAAATTCGCCGATCAGCCGGAGCTCAAGGAATATTGCCGCAAGCTCTATGCCACCAGCCATGCCTTCGGCCACGCCCGCGGCACCGATGCGGTGTGCGATTCGATGGCGCCCGACGGCTCGGCGATGGTCGGCACCGCCCGGCTGTGGTGCCAGACGGAGGCGCTCAAGGCCGGGCTGCTGGCGCGTGCCGAGGGCTTGCCGGGCGACGAGACGCTGTTCATCCGGATGCTCGACGTCATCTTCAACCGCTATTTGACGACGCCGGCGCCGGGCGGCTGGTATGATCAGATCGACCCCAAGGGGCGGGTGATCTCGAAGGACATGCCGGCCAGCACGTTCTACCACGTGTTCTGCGCGCTGGTGGAGTATCTCAGGCATGAGGACATGCTGCCCCGCGAGGCGTAACGGCCGCGGCGGCACGTAACATTCGGAGAGACATCACCATGGCAGCGAAATTCGGCACGAGCGGGCTGCGCGGCCTTGTCGGCGACCTGACCGACGGCACGGCGGGCGCCCATGCCCGCGCCTTTGGCCGCCATCTCGTCGAGAACGACATGGTCCTCGCCGGAGCGCCAGTGTATCTCGGCCGGGACATGCGCGCTTCGAGCCCGGAGATTGCCGCGCAATGTGCGAGCGCGCTGATTGCCGAAGGGCTGGAGCCGGTCGAGTGCGGCGTGCTGCCAACGCCTGCCCTGGCGCTGCACGCCATGGGCCGGGACGCGGCCGCGCTGATGATCACCGGGTCGCACATCCCCGACGACCGCAACGGGGTCAAGTTCTATCGCCCCGACGGCGAGATCGACAAGGACGACGAAGCCGGGATTTCGCGGCTCGCTCCGGAGTTCTTGCCGGGGCAGCTGGCCGGTCCAACCGTCTTGCGCGACGACTCCGCCCTCGCCGCTGCGGCCTTCATCGCGCGGTATCGCGGATTTACGCCGGACGGATTGTTCAGCGGCTTGCGCATCGGGCTTTACGAGCACAGCTCGGCTGCAAGCGACGTTTTAGCCGCGATCCTCGAAGAGGCGGGCGCCGAAATCGTCCGGCTCGGAAAATCAGACATCTTCATTCCTGTCGATACCGAAGCCGTGTCGGAGGAAACCAGAACGCTGGCGACGGGCTGGGTCCGTTCCCATTCGCTCGACGGTCTGGTCTCCACCGATGGCGACGGCGACCGTCCGCTGGTGGTCGACGAGACCGGCGCGGTGATCCGCGGTGATGCGCTTGGGCTGATCGTGGCGCGGTATCTGAGCGCCGACGCGGTGGTCACGCCGGTCACCTCCAATTCGGGCATCGAAAGCCGCTGCGAGGCAGAAGTTCACCGCACCAGGGTGGGGTCCCCCTACGTGATCGCCGGCATGGCCGAGGCGCTCAGCCTGGGCAAAGAGCGTGTCATCGGCTTTGAGGCCAATGGCGGCGTTCTGACCGGCAACCTGATGGAAATGGGCTCGTGCAGGCTTGAGGCCTTGCCGACGCGTGACAGCGTTCTGCCGATCCTTTGCGCCTTTGCTGCCGCACGAAGCGCAGGTGAAAGGCTTTCGGCCCATGTCGCGGGACTCGGCCTGCCGGTGGCCGCCAGCGACCGGATCGAGAATTTCCCCACGGCCAAAAGCAAGGCGCTGGTGGCGGATCTGTCTGCCGACTTGGCGGCGCGGACGCGCTTCTTCGAGACCATCGGGCGTCCGCTGACCGTCGACCTGACCGATGGCCTTCGGGTCAGTCTCGAGAATGGCTGCATCGTCCATCTGCGTCCCTCCGGCAACGCACCGGAAATGCGGATCTACAGCGAGGCGGAGAGTGAGGGACCGGCACGAGATCTGATCGTTCGGACTGTCGAGCGGGTCCGTCAATCTGCCGGGTCTTACCCCGGCTAGAGTCCCCCGACAAAGCCGGGGAACTCCTCGCGTTGGGTTATTCCGCGTCGCTGGCCCAGCCGGAGATGGCCTTGGCTTCGAGGAATTCCTCGATCCCCCAGACGCCGCCTTCGCGCGCCCGGCCCGAGGCCTTGACGCCGCCGAACGGCGCGCCTGCGCCGCGGGACTTCCCGTTCATCTCGACCATGCCGGAGCGCAGGCGCCGGGCCAGACGATTGCGCTTGGCGCCGTCCTGGCTCTGCACGTAGTTGGTCAGGCCGTAGATCGTGTCATTGGCGATCTCGACGGCGTTTTCCTCGTCATCAAATGGGATGATCGACAGGACCGGCCCGAAGATCTCCTCGCGCGCGATGGTCATGTCGTTGGTCACGTCGGCAAAGATGGTGGGGCGGACGAAATAGCCGCGGTTGAGGCCATCCGGCCGTCCGACGCCGCCCGCGACCAGCCGTGCGCCCTCGTCGATGCCCTTCTGGATCAGGCCCTGGATCTTTTCATACTGGGCGGCCGAGACGACCGGGCCGATATGCCTGCCTTCCTCGTGCGCCGGGCCGACCTTGACGGTTGCGGCGACCGCGACGGCCTTTTCCACGGTCTGGTCATAGATCGTGCGCTCGACCAGCATGCGGGTCGGCGCGTTGCAGCTCTGGCCGGTGTTGTTGAAGCAATGGCGCACGCCGCGCTCCACCGCCTTGTCGTCGGCGTCGGCGAAAATCAGATTGGCGCCCTTGCCGCCCAGTTCGAGACAAACGCGCTTGAACGTGTCTGCCGCGGCCTTGGAAATGGCAGCCCCCGCGCGGGCCGAGCCTGTGAAGCTGATCATCTCGACATCCTGGTGGGTCGACAGATCGGTGCCGACGCCGACGCCATCGCCATTGACCAGGTTGAACACGCCTTTCGGCAAGCCCGCGGCATGGACGATTTCGGCAAACACGATGGAGGACAGCGGCGCGATTTCGGACGGCTTGAGCACCATGGTGCAGCCCGCCAGCAGCGCCGGAATCACCTTCAGCGTCACCTGGTTCATCGGCCAGTTCCACGGGGTGATCAGCCCGACCACGCCGATCGGCTCCATGGCGATGCGGTCATTGGGGGCGTGGGGGCCGAGCGGGCGAATGAATTCGATGTCCTTGAACGCGGTGATGAAATTGTCGATGTGCCAGGTTCCCGACGGGACCTGGTCGCCGCGCGACATCTCGATCGGCGCGCCCATTTCGAGGCTGATCGCCTGCGCCATGTCTTCGGCGCGCGCGACATAGGCTTCGCGGATCTTCTTGACATAGTCGAGCCGGACCTCGGGATCGGTCCGCGACCAGGAGTCAAACGCTGCCTTGGCGGCGGCGACGGCGGCGTTGGTGTCCCCGGTGCCTCCGAGCGAGATCACCGCGCAGGCTTCCTCGGTCGACGGATTGATCACCTCACAGTCGCGGGCGGCGATTGGGGCCACCCAGGCCCCGTCAATGTAAAACTCGCGCTTCTCGATCATTTCATTCTCCAATACATAATACCGTACGTTACAGGCCGGTGCGGCGCGCAAAAGGCATTTGAACGCTTCCCTTTGCACATATGCAGTTCCTCTGCTCATGCAAGGTCCAAAAAGCGATCCGGCGCAATGCCAATCGCTGTTGCCCCGCGTCGCCGACGCCACTCCAGCGAATCTCGCCCGATGCCTTCCCAGACCCGGATTTGTCGCGTAAAGGACGCCCAGATTGAGCGCCGTGAAAGCGTCGAACGGATCCAGTAGCCATGAAATACAGCTTGTTGTCGTTCTTTCTGCCCTTCACCCGCTACCCCTATAAAGGCCAGGCGGTTGCCTGCCCGGGTTGCGGCCACGCCACGAGCACCCGAGTGGTTGGCCTTGACCGGAGGCTGAAGCGGCTGACGACAGTCGCTTGCGACCATTGCGGCCTGCTCTACACCAACCCGATGCCGACAGACGCCGAACTCAATGCCTATTATTCGGATTTCTACCGGTTTGACTATCAGGCGGCATCAGCCACGCCCAAGGAAAAGCATCTGGCCAAGCGGCGCCACGAGGCGGCAATCCGTGTGGAGCATCTCAAGACCGTGCTGCCGGCGCAGGCCCGGACCCTTGATTTCGGCTGCGGCTCCGGTGAATTCGTCAGCGCTATGCTGGCGCTTGGCCATGATGCCCACGGCTTCGAGCCCGGCGATGCCTATGGAAGCCATGCGCAGTCACTGCATGGCGACCGAGTCAGCATCAAGGGATGGCAGCAGGTCCAGTATCGGGAACGCTTCGATCTGGTAACCTGCTTTCACGTGCTGGAGCACCTCAAGAATCCGGTGGACGCTCTCAGGCAGATGGCCGACTGGACCGCCCCAGATGGCCGGATCTATGTCGAAGTTCCAGATCTTGGATCGGCCCACGGCAACAAGGGCTTCGGGGCGCTGCACTTCGCGCATCTTCTCGGCTTCAACCACCACAATCTGATTGTCGCGGCGGCTCGGGCCGGACTGGTGCCGGCTAGAACCGTCTCGCCGACCGGCATCCTCTTCCGCCACGGCGCCCTCGATGACGCCGCCGTCGAAGCCGAGGCGTCGAAGGGCAGCGCCCTCACCCACGCGCTGCATGGAAACGGCAGGATGGTGCCGAATTATTTCCGGCATCAATACAGGAAGATCACCGGCGCCTACAGGCCGCGCGCCTGACCGGATCCAGCAGGCTCCACCCCGGAGCGAGGCTCAGCGCAGCGATTTGAGCAGGGCAGGCGTTGGAAAGCAGGTCGGTGTCTCGCCGTTTCTGCCTTGCCATTCGCCGATGGAGCGCCTGGTCTTGTAGCCGGGCAGGCCGTCGGCGCCGCCGACATCGTAGCCCTGTTTTTCCAGCGACGCCTGCAGCTTGGCGATGTCGGAGCGCAGCATCGAGCCGGTGCCGCGCCAAGGCGTCACGAAGGCGCCGACGCCATGGGCGATGCGATCGGCGAGGTTGCCGATGAACAGCGCATAGAGATCGGAATTGTTGTATTCCTTGATGACGTAGAAATTCGGCGTCACCACGAATTCCGGACCAAAGGTGCCCGCGGGCACCAGCACCATGCCGGGCGCGCTTCGCTCATGATCCGGAAACGGCCTGCCTGAGATGCGGATGATGCCCATGTCGGTAAGCGCCTCTATCGGCCGGGCGCGGTCGGGGCCTTCCAGCGCGCAGGTCACACCCTGGGGGATGACGGCCTCGAAGCCCCAGTCGCGGCCGCGCACCCAGCCCGACTGGGCCAGGTAATTGGCGATGGAGGCCAGCGAGTCCGCCGTCGAATTCCAGATGTCGCGCTTGCCGTCGCCATCGAAATCGACCGCATGATCGAGATAGCTCGACGGCAGGAACTGCGGTTGCCCCATGGCGCCGGCCCAGGAGCTTTTCATCGCCGAGGCCGGGATGTCGCCGCGCTCGAGGATCTTGAGCGCCGCCAGGATTTCCCTGCGGAACAGATCCGTCCGGGTCGACATGAAGGCCTTGGTGACGAGAACCCTGACCGCCGAATGGGGGATCTTGGCCCGGCCAAAGCCCGATTCCCTGCCCCAGATGGCGACGATGATCGACGCCGGGACGCCATAACGTTGCTCGATCCGGGCCAGGGTGCCGGCGTGCTGCTGCATCAGGGACCGTCCGGTGGCCGCCAGGCCCTGCAGACTTTTTTCACTGAAATAGGCGCCGGGACTGCGGAACTCGGCCTGGCTCTGAGCGCGCTCCTTGGGCCTGGGAAAACCGGGCGGGGCCAGATCCGGCAGATCCCAGTCGAGGCTGACCCCCGAAAAGGCGCGGTCGAACACCGCCCTGGAGACGCCTGAGCGGCGGGCTTCGGGCCACAGATTTGCGTCCAACCATTGGCGGAACTCAGCTTCAACGCCCGCCTTTGTGGCGGCATGGGAAGGCTGGGCTGCAAAGGCGGCAGCAATGCAAAATACGCTCAGGATCAGGGTGCGAATCATGGCGCAAGACTAACCCGAGCGTCGTGTCAGGAAAACGGCGCAATTCGCCGCCTCGACTCAAGCCTCGCAAAACGCCTCGATTTCGATTTCTGTGAGCAGATCCGGATGGGCAAGACCGGCGACAATCACATAGGTCGAGGCAGGCGCATGGCCTTCCAGCATCGCGTCACGGGTCTCGCGATAGGCGCTCACATCGCCTGGCGCCACATCATAGACGCGAATCGCGACGATGTCGGCGATCGTCATGCCGGAGGCGGTCACCGCAGACAACGCGTTCAGCCAGGCCTGCTCGGCCTGGGCGCGATAACCCTGCAGCATCTCGCCCTCCGGCGTGACGCCGATCTGTCCAGAGACGATGAGACGGCGGCCAGGAGCGGTGATTTCTACCGCCTGGACATAGTTGGATGCCGGCTTCGGCATGGTGTCGGGATTGAAGAAACGCGGCATGACTTGTTCCTTGTTTGTGTAGTGGGGCGATTGGTCCTGACAGATGAAGTGTCTGTCAGGATCGCGCCAAATCTGGTGGGGCGATTTATCCTGACAGATGAAGTATCTGTCAGGATCGCGCCACTACAGCGCCGCGCATCCAGTTGGATGCGCATAGGTCGCTGTAACTCTTTGATTTAATGCATGTACGTTATCGCTCAAATGAATACATTTAAGCGCGACATGCATTAGAATGCGGTGCGGGCGCGAATGGCTGCGGCCAGCGTGCCTTCATCGAGATAGTCGAGTTCGCCGCCGACTGGGACGCCATGGGCGAGACGGGTGATCTTGATGTCGAAGCCGGACAGCTGCTCGGTGATGTAGTGCGCCGTGGTCTGGCCTTCGACGGTGGCGTTGACGGCGATCAGGATCTCACGCACGCCGCCCTTGGCCACACGGTCGACCAGCTTGGAAATCGCCAGATCGTCGGGGCCGATGCCGTCGAGCGGCGACAGCGTCCCGCCCAGCACGTGGTAGCCGGCGTTCATCGCCGCGGCGCGCTCGAGCGCCCAGAGGTCGGCGACGTCCTCGACCACGATGATGACGCTCTGGTCGCGGGTCACATCGGTGCAGACCGCGCAGGGGTCGGAGGTGTCGGCATTGCCGCAGGTCGAGCAGATGCGGACCTTGTCGAAGGCCTCGTTCATCGCCAGCGCGAGCGGCCCCATCAGCTGGTCCTTCTTCTTGATCAGATGCAGCGCCGCGCGGCGCGCCGAACGCGGCCCCAGGCCCGGAACACGGGCCAGAAGCTGGATCAGGCGCTCGATCTCCGGCCCGGTTACACGTTTTTGCATCTTGATCTCCGGCTACGCGCGACCGCTATCAAAACGGCAGTTTCATGCCGGGAGGGATAGGCAGGCCGGCGGTCAGTTCCTTGGTGCGTTCGGCGACCAGTGTCTCGACCTTGCCCTTGGCGTCGTTGTGGGCGGCGACGACGAGATCCTCGAGAATCTCGACATCGTCCTCCTTGAACATTGACGGGTCGACATGCATGCCCAGCATGACGCCCTTGCCGGAGAGCCGCACGGTGACCATGCCGCCGCCGGCGGTTCCCTCGCATTCAAGTTCGGCGATCTCTTCCTGCATGCGCTCCATCTTGGCCTGCATGTCCTTGATCTTGCCCATCATGCCCATGATGTCTTTCATCGGGGTCTCTCCTTCTCGGGTGGCGGTTGACGGCTTCTCGCCGCAGCCTGCGGCTTCATATCAGCAGGCTAGTCCGGATCGTCGCCGGGTTCGGTATCGTCCGGCAGGATGTCGCCGTCCTCGGAGGGCGACAAGGCCGCCTCCGCCAGGCTTTCCTCGGTCACGGCGATGCGCACATCGGTGATGCGGGCGCCCGGGAAGCGCGCCAGAATGGCTGCGACATCGGGATCCTGGCGGGCATCGCTGACCAGCGCGTCGCGCCTGGCGGTCTCGCGCTCGGAGAGCGTCGGGGCGCCCTCCTCGCGGCTCAGCGCCACGCTCCACTTGGCGCCGGTCCAGTCGGTCAGCTTCTTGATCAGTTCGCCCGGCAGGCTCGGGCTTGCATCCGGCGTCAGACTGATTTCAAGCCGCCCGGGCTCGATCCGGACGAGGCGCACATTGGTGCGGATCTGCACCTTCATGGCGATGTCGCGATATTTTTCGGCGAGCGCCACCATGTCCTCCAGCGAACCGACGGCCACCTCCTCGACCGGCTCGGCAATGGCTGGCGCGGCGACGGTGGGCTCGGCGGAATGGGCAAGCCTCATCGAGGGCTGGCCACCGCTTGTGCCCTGCGGCATGCGGCGGTCTCCGACCGCGCGCGCGGATGCGCCGCCGCCCGACGGACCATTGCCCGACGATTGCGGGGCCGCGCCCGGTGCGGCGCCGCCGGAAGCCTGGAATGCCTTCAGCGCATCCTCGGGCGAGGGCAGGCTCGCGGCATGGGCAATCCGGATCAGCGCCATCTCGGCGGCGGCGGCGGGCCGGCTCGCGGTGTCGGTCTCGGTGATGCCCTTGAGCAGCATCTGCCAGACACGGGAGAGAATGGCCGTCGACAGTCTGCCCGCATAATCCGCCCCGCTTTCGCGTTCGGTCTGTGTGAGCGAAGGATCTTCGCCCGCCTGCGGCACGAATTTGAGCCTGGTAACCAGGTGGGTGAACTCCGCGAGATCAGTGAGGATCACCGGCGGGCGTGCGCCCGAATCATACTGGTCGCGAAAATTGGCAAGCGCTGCGGCGACATCGCCGCTCATCAGCGAGCCGAACAGCCCGACAATGCGCGACCGGTCAGCCAGGCCCAGCATCGAGCGCACGGCTTCCGCGTCAACCGCGCCGCCGCCATGGGCGATCGCCTGATCGAGCAGCGACAGGCCATCGCGCACCGAGCCTTCGGCGGCACGGGCGATCATGGCCAGCGATTCGTCGTCGATCGGGATGCCTTCCTGGCCGGCAACGCTGCGGAAATGATTGACCAGCAGGCCCGAATCGATGCGGCGCAGGTCAAAGCGCTGGCAGCGCGACAGAACCGTAATCGGCACCTTGCGGATTTCGGTGGTGGCGAAGATGAACTTCACATGCGCCGGCGGCTCTTCCAACGTCTTGAGCAGGCCGTTGAAAGCCTGGTTGGAGAGCATGTGCACTTCGTCGATGATGTAGACCTTGTAGCGCGCCGACACCGGACGGTAGCGCACCTGCTCGATAATCTCGCGGATGTCGTCGATGCCGGTATGCGAGGCGGCGTCCATTTCGATGACATCGACATGGCGGCCTTCCATGATCGCCTGGCAGTGTTCGCCCGGGACGGTCAGGTCGATGGTCGGCTGGTCGATCTCCGCGGTCTTGTAGTTCAAGGCGCGCGCCAGGATCCGGGCCGTGGTGGTCTTGCCGACTCCGCGCACGCCGGTCAGCATCCAGGCTTGCGCAATCCGTCCGGTGAAAAAGGCGTTGGTGAGCGTGCGCACCATCGGCTCCTGGCCGATGAGATCGGTGAAATCCCTGGGGCGGTATTTCCGCGCCAGAACCCGGTACGGCGCCTGGGCTTC
>Ga0076930_100056_pt1 | contig 188470 bp, 164 predicted proteins | sample HotLakConsoUCCRE_FD_71149 | JGI IMG/M metagenome (GOLD analysis project Ga0076930, IMG submission 71149) | Hypersaline microbial mat communities from Hot Lake, Washington, USA - Hot Lake Consortium UCC-RE (version 3) (version 3) ...
ATACCCTTACAATATACAGATTATTTCTTTAAGTTTGCTTAACTAAACGACATTGTATTATATATTAAAAACTCTGCCCATCATCTCCACCTGATTTTTGATCATCATTGGAGATTCTACTTCTTTTTTGTCTTGCTTTATAATCTAATTGACCGAATTTATAGCTGAAATTGATTCCAAAAGAACGGAATGGAATGGCGAATACATTTCTTTGGTAGAAGTTGCTGTTTTCATCACCTAATTCAGTTTCAAAAGGTTTTCTAGCCTTAAATGGTTCTATTATCGATAAACCTATGCTTCCTCTTTTTTCCCAAATTTGTTTTTTAATACCCATTCCAAAAATGGAGAATGCTGGATTATAACCTTGTAAAGTTTGTCTTCTTGGTCTTGCGAATCCGAATGCATCTATTACCCAATCATTAGGTAGTTTAATGTTGGAATTGATATTTCCACTAAATAGCCAAGCATTATTTTCAACAGCTTCGCCTTGGATAATACCTTCAGACATAAAATAATTAGCATTGATTCCACCTCTTATCGTCCAGATTTTGAATAACTCTGTGGAGATAAATAAGTTTGATCCTAAATTTTGCTGCGTACCTACGTTTTCAAAGGTGGTGACAGTTGCATTTCTTTCCGCATCCTCAAAAATAACGGATTGAATTACTTCGCTTATATCATTGTAGAAAAATGACAGGTTAATTGATGTTCCTTTTAAAAATGTGCTAAAACCTAATTCATAATTATCAGATAATTCAGGATTTAGAGTAGGGTTACCAAAACTTATGTTTCTGATGTTCCCAATTTCTTCATAAGGATTTACATTTCCCAAGCTAGGTCTTTGTATTCTTCTGTTGTATGATAATTTAACAGAATTAAATTTCCCGAATTTTTGATTTACAATAAAGCTAGGTAGCCAGTTTTCATAGGATAACGGCTCGAAATTTCGCTCAGTAGCTTCCTCAAAACTACCTTCAAGACCAGTATATTCATATCTTACCCCTGCGATAACTCCAAGCTTTTTGGTGATATTTGTTTGAGTTGATACATATCCTGCGAAGACATCTTGATTGTAATAGAAAATATCTGTTCTGTTATCTACAACTTGATAATTGCTTGCGCCTTCAGGCTGTTCTTCATATCTAAAATCACTATCAATGTCTCTTATGATGGATTTAAAACCAGTCTCAACTTTAAATTTTTCTCCAAATGGATGGGTATAATCTAATTGAACAGTATTCTCCCTATTATTTCCGTCATTTATATTTCGAGCTACTTCATAATTCAATGGGGTATTTTGATCAATTTCAAATTCCTGATCTCTTACATTCCCATCAATTTTATAAGATGCAGAAAGTTCTCTTCCTTCCTGTTCTGGAAATTTCATGACATAATCTAAAGACCATTCATAACCCCAGTTTTGTGAAAAATTATCTTGAAATCTCAGATAGGTATTTTCATTTCCCCCTAGATTTTCTGATACGGTATTGGTACCAGAAGATGTTGAGTTGAAGCCTCTTAATCTTAAGCTGGTGGATAAACTATGAAATGCATTGAAGTCATAAAAAGCACCCATATTTCCAAAATATCCTAATCTATTACTAAGATTTCTTCCATTTTGCTCTCTTACATTGGTTTGGCCATTGACTTCTGTTTTTTGGTAGAAATCTGTGGTAGCATATTGTGGCCAGGAATAAAATGAACTACCATTTGCATTAAATCCTAATCTTCCTTTTCCAGCATTAATTCCTACAACCCCACGGTTGATTCGAGTACCGGCTGTTAGATCCACATTTCCAGCAAAGCCTTGAGGGGTTTGCTTTTTAGTTATGATATTGATAATCCCTGCAGTGCCTTCTCCATCATATTTTGCTGAAGGAGAAGTGATGACTTCTACGCTTTTAATTTGATCGGAAGGAATCATCTTTAATGCATCACCTGTATTAGCACCAAACATACTACTTGGTTTTCCATTTATAAGGATTTGAACATTTGAATTACCTCTCAAAGAAACATTTCCATCCTGGTCAACTGATAATAATGGGGCTCTTCTCAGTACATCTGAAGCGTCTCCTCCCATATTGGCAACATCTTGTTCAGCATTGTAAACAATCCTATCAATTTTATTTTCAATGGTTTCTCTTTGACCTGAAACTACCACCTCATCCAATTGGTCTGTATCGGTAGTAAGTTTAATGCTTTCAAAGCTATAATCAGGCTCTTTTGGTGTCAATTCAATTTCTTTTGAGAATTTTTGATAACCAACAAAAGATACTTCAACTATGTATTTCCCGAGTTTGAGTCCAACTAATTTAAAACTTCCATCATCTCCAGTAACAACCCCATTTACCGTCTCTCCATCTTTTGGTGACTTAATAACAACTGTTGCATAAGATACTGGCTCAGAATTAGAACCATCCATAATAGTTCCAGTGATCTTCCCTGTTATTTGAGCACTTGCCCCTCCGCTATATCCGCCCCTTTGCTGACCAAAGGATATGCTGCTAATTAATAATAATGCTAAAAGTATTCTATATTTCATAATTCAAATGTATTCCTACAAAGTTAGACACTTCAAAACCGATAATGTTATTTATAATACACCGAAGGTCATTCTGTAGTCTTTAGATTAGATTAAGTAGGATAAAAGGAAATGGAGCTAATGTTATATTGAGGATGGGTTTAGTACAATTTTTTTACTATCATAAACCAAATAGCTCATGCATACAATAGCAGTTGCTAAGTCTGCAATTGGGAAAGCAATCCAAATGCCATCTAATTGATAAAAATTAGGTAAAATTAATAGGAGAGGGATAAGGAAAAATCCTTGCTTGGTTAAAGTAAGGAGCAAAGCAGGCAGTGCTTTTCCCAATGCTTGAAAATAGGCCGCACTTATTAATTGAAATGCAATTAATGGCGTCATAATAAAGGTAATTCTTAAGGCAGGTATTGTTTGCTGTATTAATTCCTGGTCTTTAGTGAAAATTCCAACAATTTGTGGAGTGAAAATTAAAATTCCTGCATAAATTATTGAAGAAAGCACTGTAGCTGAAATTATTGCATTTCTTAGGGTTAAGCTTACTCTTTTGAATAATTCTGCTCCATAATTGTATCCAATTATAGGCATAGAACCTTGTGTAATGCCAATTGCTGGTACATTTACAAGCATCATCATCCTATTTATTATTCCATAGACTGCAATAGAACTTTCTCCTCCATATTTAAATAATGAATTATTTAGTACCAAAAACAATAAGCTTACCACTCCTTGGCGAGCTATGGTGACTGAACCAATGGAGAAAATTTCTCCTGTTAATTTCAAATCAAGTATTAAATCGGATTTACTAATTTTAAATCCTGTTTTCCCACGGAGAAAAAAATAAAGAGCATATGAGGCACTGAATAGATAAGAAAGAGTTGTTGCCCATGCAGCACCTTCTATTCCCCAATCAAAAACGGCTATAAAAATAGGATCTAAAATAACGTTTACTATTGCAGGAACTATCATGACGAACATCGCTACTTTTGGATAGCCGACTGCGCGGAAAATGCTATTAGACATCATAGCGAAGGCCAAAACAGGGATTCCTAATAGAATAATGCTAAAATAATCTATAGTAGGTTGAAGAATTTCACCTTTTGCACCAAATACCTTAAGAATAGGCTCGATGAAAATCCAGCAACTCAAACTGAAGAAAATCCCTAAAATGAAGGTTAATGTTAACTGATTACCAAAAGTTTTATTGGCTTTTTCAGGTTTCCCAGAACCCAAGGCTCTAGAAATAATGGATGCTCCACCAATTCCTATTCCCATCCCAATAGAAGAGATTAGGAAGGTGATCGGTATTACCACCGTGATGGCCGCAATACCCACGGAGCCCACAAAATTGCCTACAAATATAGTATCAACTATTCCATAAATTGACAGGGTAAGAATCCCAATAGCAGAAGGAATAGCTTGTTTTCGGAGTAAATAGTTGATTGGCTTGTTGCCAAATTCATTTGATGTGGTCATTGTTAGTATTTAACCCAAATTAATGTAACTACATTAATTGTTTAATGTTGTAAATCTATGGATGAAATTTAATATTACAATTACTGACCACATAATTGTACGTTTCCAGTTTACCTGAACTAAATTTTCAGCAGCCTCTTTGATTTCAATTCCTGATTCAATTTGATTATGTAGCGGTACTGCTTCCAAAAAAGTAGCAAGCCAAAGTGCAATAATGATGATGCTTTGGATTAAAAGAGTCCAGTTAAAATGATTGTAAGTCAAATAGAAAGTGCTTGCAATTTGCAGTAGCATAAGAGGCATCACCACAATTGAAATCATTGCAGTGTATTTTGGATGCCACGTAATAAGATTGGCTTTTTCCATATAGGTAAAGGATGGGTAAATTATGAGTTGAACCAGCCAAATCAATATTAATAAACCAAAATCTGACAATTCTTTGATGTATTGAATCATTTTTTCTGTAAACCAATTTTAAAATTCAAACAATTTGAAAATAAGCTTTTTATGTTATCTGATATTATGTAACCGTGTTAAAGTGTAATTTGATAGTTCTAATAATATTTGAATAATTCTTACAACAAAAGCTGAGAGTCGATGTTTTAGCAATATGAAAAAAACATCTCTCAATGCTGTAGCGTATCGGAATATTTCTTCAAAAGAGTGGGTTGTTTTTATTCATGGTGCAGGCGGGAGTACCGCTACCTGGAAATTTCAAGTAGAGGCTTTCAAACCTTTTTATAATCTTCTTTTGATTGATCTTAGAGATCATGGGAAATCAAAAGAAATTATACCAGAATTTGAAAACTACAATTTTGATATTATTACTCATGATATTAAAGCAGTCTTAGATAAGTATCAAATTAATAAAGCTCATTTTATCACCTTAAGCTTTGGTAGCGTAATCATGCAAGATTTGAGCATCAAGTATCCCGATTTGGTGGCAAGTGCTATTTTTGCAGGTGGGATTTTCAAGGCAAATATTTTAATAAAGTCATTTGTACAATTAGCCAGATTTTTCAATTTGTTTCTTCCGTATAAGTGGATGTACAGCATCTTCTCGTATTTGCTTATGCCTTTTAAGAAACATCAAAAATCTAGGGAAATATATAAGCGACAAGCTCAAAAACTCACTTCACGAGAGTATATGAAATGGGTAGGGCTTTACAATCAGTTTTTTAAACTTTTAGATCGCTTTTATGAGCAAAGAATTAATTTTCCTGCATTAGTAATAATGGGAGGTGAAGATTACATCTTTTTGCAATCGGCAAAAAACTTTTCTGAAAAGCACGATCATGTTTTATTTATGGAAATAAAAGGAGCAGGGCATATCTGTAATATTGACCAATCGAAAATATTTAATGAATTAGCTCTTTTCTTTACACATGAACATAGATATTTTCAACTAGAAGTTGATCCGACTTTCCAAGCCCAAAAAAGCAAAGCTGGATGAATTACTAAGAGCCTAAACCAAGCAATCCATTCAGGTACACATAAACCGCCTTCAATACATGAATTAATTTGAATGAAATAAATATGGGAGGGAATAAATGCTATTAACATCATGATTATTCCATAAGAAGCTATTTTTCTGCTCGGATAAAATAAGATTCCGATTCCCAATATTATTTCAGCAATTCCACTTAAAACATTGATTTTTTCGGGAGAGTGAAAAAATGGTGGAATGAGTGGTAAGTAGAAATCGGGATTGATAAAGTGATTGAAACCTGCGATTAGGTAAAAAAATGTCATTAATCTTACTGACCATTTACTTTTAAGATAATTTCCAATTCGTTTTGACATGAACATCTTTTAAAATTAAGAAAAATGGAATCCACCATATAAAGTCATTTGTAAATAAAGTATAAATAAATTCAAAAGGTACTATTCCTTGTAAATAGTTGAAAATAAACCCTAAAGGACCAAATATTTTACCTAAAAAACCTACCATTATGATTGGCCAGTGGCGAAGTGGATTGTAAGACGCCCACCAATAGCCTAATCCATATACGCCAATTACCATACCCATTCCTTGCCAAACCATTGAGTGATTTATTTTATCCATCCCCACTAATTCGAAAAACTGTTGAGGGAAAAACACAACCCAAGCACCCCAAACGACATTATATACAGCCGCAATTTTTAATGTTAATTTCTGATATTCCAATTTCATGCCTCATCAACTTTTTCTAATTTAAAAAGTTAAAAGAAATACCGTTTTTATAATTGAATTAGGTATAAGTTTTTTTAATTCCATTCGTTCAAACTATATTTACAGCAAATTAATGCGGTGATTTTTACGATAAACATACAATTATGAGATTCAAGGTTTTGGTTATTTTTTCGGTTATTGCTTTTGCAATCCAATTTGATGCACAGGCACAGGATGAAGCCAATTTATCAGAACAATATCAGAATATGATTGAAAGTAGCGAGACTTTTGAAAAATATAAAGTTATTTCGATTGCTAAAGTGAATGCATTTGCAGAGATCATGAATGATTCTGTCAATACATTGAAAAATAGCGTTTCAACGGCCACAAATGCTAGATTGCAGGCTGAGACTGAAAGGGATTCGGCAAAAGCTCAAATGAATGGATTAAAAAATGAATTGGAAGAAACGCAAACAGAGGTTGATGAAATGCCTTTTTTAGGTATTTCAATGACTAAAAGTACTTACAATATTGTAATGTGGAGCATTGTATTAGTTCTAGTAGCAGGTTTAGTATTAGTTTATGTGATGTTCTTAAATAGCTATAGAATGACTCGCCAGGCGAAAAAGGATAAAGAATTGTTAGATCAAGAGATAGAAGATCTAAGAAAGCGTTCTCACGACAAGCAGGTGAAAATTAAGAGGGAATTACAAACTGCTTTAAATAAACTCGAGGAGCAGAGGCGATAAAATATTATAATTCAACTAATTTTGAAAACCACCTTCTAATGTGCATCATTGTAAGGTGGTTTTTTATTTTTATCTATACATTTGAAATGAGCATCAATTTTAGAATCCTTAATATGCTTACCAGGGATGAATAAAATTTATCGAATTCCATGTGGTAACTTTAAAACAGTTATTTACACATGAAAAAGGCTTTACTGATCGTACTTAAACTATTTGTGACAATACTAGTACTGTTGTTTCTATATGAGAAAATTAATGAAGATAAAACTGGTTTTACTTCAGCATTTCAACTTTTCAGCGATAATCTTTTTGTTTTGTTATTGGTGTTTTTATTGATGCCATTCAATTGGTTAATGGAGGTTTTAAAATGGAAATACTCCATTCAACCTATAACTCATATCACATTTTCGAAAGCTACTACAGGAGTATTGGCGGGAGTTGCCTTAGGTTTTGTAACACCACATGCTGTGGGAGATTATTTTGCAAAAGTATTTTCATTGACTCACCACAACAGAAAAAAAGCTTTAGGTCTAATTTTAATATCTAGAATCATACAAATGGTGCCCACTGTTATTTTCGGGGTGATTGCATTTTATATCTATTCTAGCAAAACTATTGCACAATTTGATATACCCCTCACTATTCCTTATCCAGTATTAAGCATTATGGGTTTGTTATTAGTTATTATTCTTTCTTTTTTATTCCTAAACAGAAATCACCCAAAAATTCAAGATTACGTTGATCCTGTGAGGCGAATGAGCTTTAAGTTATTATCCATTTTAACAGGATTATCTATTTTACGCTATCTGATTTTTAGTTTTCAATTTTTACTTTTGCTTTCAGTTTTAGAGTTGAAAATCAGTGAATGCATGCAATTCATGGGAATAGCCTTTATGTTTTTAGCAAAATCGATTTTACCGACTTTCAATTTTTTAAGCGATTTAGGGATAAGGGAATTTAGTGCAGCCATATTCTTCGACACTATGAATGTGGAAGTAGCACCAATTATAGCTTCAGGTCTAATATTATGGCTTATTAACATTGCATTTCCTGCCTTATTTGGCTTGTTTTTCATTCCAAAACTTAAATTGAAAAGCGCATGATTTTGGCTTTTTTCTCCATTATCATACTTTTTTATGCGATAGTACTACTATTAGCAATCAAAATTTGGCGAAAACTACCTCAATTGAATGAAAGTGGAGAGTTAAAGTCAGTATCCATTTTGATTCCTTTTCGAAATGAAGCGGAGAACTTGAATCATTTATTGAGAAGTCTTTCAGATTTGGAGTATCCCGTTGATTTATTGGAAGTAATATTAGTCAATGATCATTCTAATGACGGATTTAAAGAAATCATTCAATCTTATGAAAATAGTTTCCCATTTAAAATTACTGTAATAAGCTTGTCAGCTCAATTAAAGGGAAAAAAATCAGCTATTTCTGCAGGGATTAAACATAGTCGTTCTGAAATCATTTTAACATCGGATGCAGATTGCAGTTATTCAAAAAATTGGTTAAAAAAAATGCAGGCGCCATTTGAAATTAATCATATTGAATTGGTAAGCGGAAGTGTGGTTTTCAAGGCAAATAATTTTATTTCGAGTATCTTTCAAATGGAATTTGCACCTTTGATAGGAGTAGGGGCAGTCAGTATCGAGTTGGGAAATCCCACCATGGCAAATGGTGCGAATTTGGCATTCAGGAAATCGACTTTTGAGGAACTTAAACCTTATGCGGACAATTTATCCATTCCATCTGGTGATGATATCTTTTTGTTGCAGAAAATTAAAGCAGAGTTTCCTGATGGTGTGTTTTTCCAAAAGGAAGCAGTGGTAGAAACTCATGCACCTAAAGATTTTAAGTCATTTTTTAGGCAAAAAAAAAGATGGGCTGCAAAGTGGAGTGCTACTTCTAGTTTGGTAGATAGTCTGCCTGCTTTAGCAGTATGGTCATTTCATTTGATTTATATTACCGCTATTATTTACGGATTAATAACAGGTGAATTCCTATTATTGCTTCCTATTCTATTATTAAAAATTATTTCGGAAGGAATTTTTATTTCATTAATTTTAAAATCTCAGGACAAAAGGTTTAATCTAGGTATTTTTACAATTTTGCAGTTTGTATATAGCCCTTATGTCCTGATATTTGGATTATTAGCTAATTTTGGTAGCTATACTTGGAAAGAAAGAAAATATAATAGCAATGAACGATCAGGAAATTGACCTTTTGGATGAGTTGTATTTTGTGCAGTCCTACAGGGATTTGAAAAGTGCAATGGATTGGAAAGACGAGGATGTGCAAAAGCATTTATTTTCATTGAGTCAGAAGGATTATATCAAAATTCTAATCAACCATGATGAGGAATATGATGGTATAAAAGACTTTAATCAAATCCCTTGGCAAGATTTATATTTTTTAGCCACTAAAAAGGGGTTGCTAGAGCATAATGGATTTTAAATAGATACGTGATGAAGCTTAACTATAAATTCCCTGAAGCATTAAAACCTTATTATGAAAAGGAATTAGAAGATTTTAAATTAAAACTTAAATCTGAAGATTATCAAGTAGCGTGGAGGCATCTAGAACGTGCCCACATAATTGGTCAGGCTTATCCTGCTCAGCATTCATATGTGCATTGGATTATGCTTAAATTCGGTTTTAGGATTAAAAATTACAAAGAAGTAATTGGTCAGATCCCACGTCTTTTGGTGGGCGGTGTAAAATCTTTTGTTGGTAAAATCCCTGTAGGAAATACAGGTGGGGCTAATGTATCGCCATTAAAACCAATGGAAATTCCAGAAGACTTAAAACAAATTTTAGCTAAAGTATAGCGTCTAGATTGAGGATCTTCTAAATTCTCTCAAACCTTAAGGGTTTCTATTAAACCTATATCGAATTCCCCAACTCCCTGTAAAATATGCACCATTTCCTTCTCCAAATGGAAAACCTGGAGCAAATTCCATTAAAAATCCAAAATTTTTGTTTTCGAATGGATAAATGTTTAAGCCTATAGGTAAACCAAAGGTAGCGTGACCAATTGTTGAGCCTACGAAAGAAATTCCACTGTAAAACTCATAGTCATTTTTTTCTATCCAATCATAATTGACCATCAACTTTACAAAGAGATCATCTATAAAAGTGTTTGGTAAGAGTCTTATTTCAGGTCTTATTTTATTTTTAAACTCATATGCATAAGCTACTTCACCACCATTTGGCGACTGATGATAACTTACAATAGATTGAGAAAATGATAAAAAAGGTAAAAGGATTAAGGAAGTAGTAATAATAAATTTCATTTGGTTTTAAGATTGAAGTTTGACAAAATATTTCAACTTAAACGATAGTCTAAGTTGAAATATTTTGCAAGTAATAAAATTAGAAATCACAGCTCCCTATCGGACTGCCAGGAGGCAATGATTGACTAGGTGCCACCTCATATTCCATAGGAGATTCCATAAATAGTTTAATTTGAGTAACTATCATCTGATTCTGTGATTTTTTCAATTCACTATCTCTATAATTGGTTTTAGAAAGCTTAGAAGAAATGTTTTTTATAACCGATAGTAATTCGGCTCTTGCTAAAACCGATAGATTTCCATTTTGAACACTCTTCATCATGTGATTGACAAATACTGATTGAGTGGTCAGCTGAATTGCTTCATGGTAACTATTTTCAACTTTTTGATTAAATAGAGCCTCTTCAAATACATTCATAGTTTCCTGAATCCCAGGATTTTTATTGTCACGTGCATGATATTCCACTAATCTGCTTAAACGTTGTGGATGCATAACTAATTCAAAAACCATAGCCGCAGCCTGTTCTGCTGCTCCAATTGCATCAAAACTAACTCCAGTCTTCCCATTTAATAATTCTCGGTTATCATAATAGCCTAATGGTCGAGGATATAAAGTATTCAATAATTCATCTGGTAAAGCTAAATTCTCCGCTTTCACTGCATTAGCTAAGCTATTAGCTGCTTCCATTTGCCATTCAGCTGGAACAATACTCATTTTCTTCAAATTATCACCCCTCTTTTTGTATGAGTAATCCAAACCACCAATTAATTTGACAGCAGCTTCAGCTTGATAACGATGCAAGAAATAAATTGGAACTAAGGCTTCCTGAATTTGAGCTAAGGGACGATCATATTGAATTACATTTTCGCCAAACTTTGAAAGTGCTTTTTGCCTTACATTCAACAAATGGTTGAGTTGAACGGCTGCATCTTTTCCATTATCCCATAAATGTGCATAGGGGTGTGCACCTCCAGTTGCTCTGGCATCTCTATCAGAAATAAAACTTATTCCTTTTTCATTTGCTTCCGCCAAAATGCTATTCAAATATTCTTCTTCATTTGCGTCAGTTGGAATTTCTTCATAGCCATATCGAATGGCGTATTTATCCCATAATCCAATATTTTCAGCATAGGCATTTTGTAAACTTATATTTCCTTTTTCATCTAGCTGAATGTTTGGATGAGGATAATCCATTACCGAAGCATCATTTTCAGTACTTGAGGCATAGGAGTGAGCCAAGCCAATGGTATGTCCTATTTCGTGGGCCGACAATTGTCTTAATCGAGCTAATGCCATTTCTTCCATAGCATTGTTTTCTCCGCTGTCATCATAAGGTGCTAATAATCCTTCTGCAATCAAAAAATCTTGTCTAACTCGCAGTGAACCTAAGCTAACATGACCTTTGATGATTTCACCAGTTCTGGGATCTGTCACGCTGGCGCCATAACTCCAACCTCTGGAAGAACGATGTATCCACTGAATAACATTGTATCGAATATCTAAAAGATCAGCTCCTTCTGGTAAAATTTCTACTTGGAAAGCGTTGTCATATCCAGCTGCTTCAAAAGCTTGATTCCACCATTTTGCTCCATCCATTAGAGCAGAACGAATCGGTTCTGGGGTTCCGGGGTCTAAATAATAGATGATGGGTTCTACAGCCTCACTTTTCTCTGCCTCTGGGTCTTTCTTTTGTAATCTATGTCGGTTGATTAGTCTTTGGTTAATGTCTTCATTAATCGGAACTGCATAATCTTTATAAGTAGTGCCAAAATAACCCGCTCTCGGATCAAATTTTCTAGGCTGGAAGTTATCATCAGGTAATTGAACAAACGAATGATGCTGGCGAACTGTAATATTATCAGCATCAGGACTTACAGAATAAATCTCTTTTCCTTTTGCTTCTCCTTTAAATGAAATCCAAAAATCCAATTCGGTATTTTCAGGAAAATTACCTGAGCCTTCAGAATTGAAAACAGAACGGCTTTTATCCAGACTAAAAGCCCCTTCATTTGACTGTTTCAACCTTTTACTAACTCCATGAGCATCTCTAATAAAAAAATCAGTGGCGTCAACTAAATGTGCCCAATCATTGGAGGCTTCAATTTCAAATCCATGAATGATGGAATGCGCAAATGCATCTTTCACAGCTTTTTTCTCTGCTTCATTATCGGAATTAGCCCTAAATTTGTAATTAGGCTCAAAAACCATGATTTTATTCCCAATTTTCTCAAACTTAATGATTTTGCTATTCCCAATTTGCCCTCTATCTAAACCGATATCATTTGAGCCCAGCCCAGCGGAAAGGTAGCTTACATAGATAAGCTCCTCGTTTAGCTTATCAATTTCGAGATAGATTTTACCTTTTTCGGCATCCCAATAATAGTTCATAAACCCACTAAATTTCTCCTTATCGGAAATCAATTTGTCGAATTTTGACAATTCAGGTTCTGGACTTTTATTGTTTTTTAAGGCATTACAAGAAACTGCAAGTAGTAGGATGGAAATATAGAGGTATTGCTTCATGATATTAATATAAAGTTTCCTGAAAGGTAAAAAAATATCCTATAAGATTTAAAAGTAATTGATAAGAAGTAATATTTAATCCAAAGCGGTCAATGCTTTTTAAGGATGGCGGTTTTCCTTTCTAATAGCTTGCAGTACTTGGTCTTTTTTCAGTTTTCTTTTTCTGCATTCAATTTCTTAACTTCACATTTATATTATGAATATAACCCCAAAAATATCGAACCAGTCTGAGCTTAAAGAATTAGAGCTAAATGCCTTGCTTGAAATTACTCAAGCAATTAATGAGAATTTACCAGAGGAATCTTTATATAAAATTTACAATTTCACCTTAAGAGCGAATCTTAAATTGGGAAAATTGATGTTATTAGTCCAAGAAAAAAACATATGGGAATTAAAATTATCTTTCGGAACTCAAAAGAACTATGTTGATATAGACGATGACACTAATCAGTTGGTCAAAAATCGTAAAATCTTATTTAATGCCGATTTATTTGATTCGCCTTTTGATGAATTTGAAGTTGCAATACCAGTCTTCCATAAAAATGAACTCTTAGCCATAGCTTTTTTAGGAGGTGTTTCTAATGAGCAGGAAAAGGAATTGATTGAGAACCATTTAAATTTTATTCAAGCACTTACCAACATTATTATGGTAGCCATTGAGAATAAGAAAATGGCTAGAGCTACATTAGAACAAGAGGTTTACGACAAAGAGATGGAGATTGCCAAAAAGGTGCAACAATTGCTTTTCCCTAAGTCTTTGCCAGAAAATGATAATTTTAGTATTGATGCACATTATTCTCCTCATCATACAGTTGGGGGCGATTATTATGATTGGTTATCAATAGATGAAAATCGAAAAATTGTTTGTATTGCAGATGTCTCGGGAAAAGGAGTTCCTGCGGCCTTATTGATGTCCAATTTTCAGGCTTCTTTGCGAACCTTATTAAGGAAAACATTAGATTTAGAAGAAGTTATTAATGATTTAAATCATCAAGTATTTGAAAGTGCTAATGGTGAAAACTTCATCACTTTTTTTATTGCACTAATCGATTTGAAAGAAAAGAAGCTTACTTATGTCAATGCAGGGCATAATCCACCTTTTTTAATGTCCATAGACGGAAAAATTGAAAAACTTGAAAAGGGGACATTAGTGTTAGGTGCTTTAAGAGAAATTCCATTTTTAGAAATTGGAAGTACATCAATAGAAAAAACGCAGACTTTATTGCTTTATACCGATGGACTTACTGAAGCTTTTAATGAACAAGAGGAAGAATTTGGCCCTGAGCGTGTAATGGATATTTTGAATAGTAATATTGCTACCAAACCATCCGTGATTCTTTCTACTATTTTGGATGAAATAAACCATTTTATTGGGAAAAGAGCGTTGTCTGATGATATTACCTTATTAGCCTGCCAATACCATGTCTGATTGGGCATTTTACAAAACTCCGAAAATTATTCAAACCATATTTCCTAGTCTAAGATGGAAGGTCAATACCAATGATAAAGTGATTTACCCAACATTTGATGATGGACCTATACCAGAATTGACCTATGAAATACTCAATATTCTAAATGATTATGAAGCTAAAGCCACATTTTTCTGTGTTGGGGATAATATAAAAAAACATCCTAAAGTTTTTGAATCAGTAGTAAGTAAAGGACATGGCGTGGCTAACCATACCTTCAATCATTTGAAAGCCTGGGAAACCAAAACGGATGAATATTTGGCTAATGTTAGGTTATGTCAACTTGAAATTGAAAAACATTTCACTCATGCAAAGAAGCTTTTTAGGTTTCCATACGGACAATTTAATCTAAAACTTATTCAGAAGCTTAAAAGTGAAGGCTACGAATTGATTATGTGGGATGTCTTATCTAAAGACTATAATAGATCGATATCCGCAGAACAGATTCTAAAAAAAAGTATAGAAAAATCTGAGAACGGTAGCATTATTGTTTTTCATGATAATTTAAAAGCAAAAGATAAAATATTGCAATTCCTACCTTTGTATCTCAAACATTTTTCCGATATTGGATACAAATTTAAAAAACTATGACCTATCTATCTTTAGGCCTATTGACGATTATCCTTGTTGTAATCTTCGTGGACTTAATATTATGGATGGCCTGGAAGCCAAAAGCTGAGAACCCAAAGCCTTTTAAAGGTGAATTGCCTTTTATTTCCATTCTAATGGCTGTCCGTGATGAAGTACACACCGTAAACTATGCCTTAAATTCCCTTGAGAAGCTAGATTATCCCAAAGACAAATATGAGGTGTTAATGGGAGATGATGGTTCTACTGATGGTAGTGCCAAAATCTTGCAAGAGTGGGACAAAGAAGCCAATAATTTTTTTTACGTCTCAATCAAAGATAAAATTGAGCATCTGGACGCTAAAGCGAATGTCTTAGAACAATTAGCCGAAAGAGCTAAAGGTGAATTTATGATGATTACTGATGCGGATGTGGAAGTGCCATCAAGCTGGCTAATGAAGCAACTGGCTTGCTGGAAAGAAGGCTCGGGTATCCAAAGTGGTTTTACCATTATTAAAGCGGATGATTTCTTTTCTAGCATGCAAATGTTAGACTGGAGTCTGGCTTTAGGTATGGTGAAAATAGTTAGTGGTTGGAAAATACCTGTTACCGGTGTTGGAAATAATATGATGATAAGTAAAGCGGCTTATAATGAAGTTGGAGGATACAAAAACATTCCATTTTCTGTTACAGAAGATTTCGCTTTATTTCAAGCCGTTGCAAAAAAAGGATATCACTATCAACAATTGGCAAATGAAGGTAGCCTTGTTAGGACATTTGCCATCAAAGGTTTTTGGAATCTAATGAACCAACGCAAGAGATGGATGAGTGGAGCGCTCAAATTACCTCCTTTTATGGTTGCACTTTTAGTTTTTCAAGCATTATATTATCCAGCGATGCTTGCCATGATTTTTGTTAACCCTTTTGTGGCTATTCCCCTTTTCGGGTTGAAAATTACCTTGCAAAGCTTATTTATAAATAAAATATTAGAAAGGCTGAATCAGTATGTCCCATTAGGCAATCTTTTTATGTTTGAATTCTATAGTGGTTTCATTTCTATTGTACTTCTTTTCTTTTATCTCTTACCTTTGCCAGTGAAATGGAAAGGAAGAAAATTTGCTAAAGGATGATTGAAACACATGCGCATTTATATGCGGACAAATTTGATGAAGACAGAGCCGAAATGATGGAAAGGGCCGCAGAAGCAGGAGTTGAGAAATTCTATATGCCCAATATCGACCACGAATCCATTGAACCCATGATGGAAGTTGAAGATGTTTTTCCAAATACTATTGCTACAATGGGCGTTCACCCGTGTTCGATTGAAAAGCATTTTGAAAAGCAACTATATGAAGTAGAAGACTGGCTAAATAAAAGAAAATTTGCAGCAGTTGGAGAAATCGGCCTTGATTTCTATTGGGATAAAAGCTTGATGAAGGAACAAAAAGAAGCGTTAAGAATTCAAATAGATTTAGCCAAAAAACATCAAATTCCGATTATTTTACATTGCAGAGATTCGTTTAATGAAACTTATGAAATAGTAAAGGAAATGAAAGATGACGACCTAAAAGGAGTTTTTCATTGTTTCACTGGCAACGCAGAAGATGCCCAAAAAGTAATTGATTTAGGTTTTTTTCTCGGAATAGGAGGGGTGGTTACTTTTAAAAATGGAGGTTTAGCTGAGCATATTCCTAATATTGATTTAAATAAAATAGTATTAGAAACCGATGCACCATACTTAGCGCCTACTCCAAACAGAGGCAAAAGGAATGAATCAGCTTATTTGGAATTAATAGCTCAGAAAATTGCTGACTTAAAGCAAATTCCAAAAGAAGATCTTATTAAATTCACCTCAACCAATGCTAAAGCTTTATTTGCCTGATTCATGAAGCCATACGAATTAATTCATATTGAAACCGCTACCCCAAAAGCACCTGAAAGTGCTGTAATGATTATTTATACTGGGGGTACATTAGGAATGGTCTATAATAATGAGCAATCGCTAGTCCCATTTGATTTTCAAAATATACTGAATGAAGTCCCTTCACTGAGGAATTTCAATTTAAAAATCACAGTTGCTTCATTTAATGATCTTATAGATTCATCAAACGTTAACCCTAAACATTGGGATGATATTGCGGGCTTGGTTGAAGATTATTATGCAGAATATGATGGCTTTATTGTCATTCATGGGACGGATACTATGGCTTACACTGCATCGGCCATTAGTTTTATGTTAGAGGGCTTAAACAAACCTGTCATATTTACTGGGGCGCAATTGCCTATAGGAGCTGCTCGATCAGATGCTCGTGAAAATTTAATTACTGCCATTGAAATTGCCAGTCAGAAATTAAATCAAAGACCTATAGTGTCAGAAGTTTGTATATATTTTGATAATCTCTTGTTGAGGGGAAATAGAGCAAAAAAAGTGGAAAGTGTTCAATTTGATGCTTTTCAAAGTGAAAATTATCCTGTTTTGGCTGAGGCAGGAGTCATTATAGAATATAATTTCTCGGCTCTTAGAGAATTTCAATCAGAAGTTGAACTCAAAGTACGTAAGAACATTCAACAAGAGGTAGCCATATTGAAAGTATTTCCAGGAATTTCCAAAGCTTTTGTAGAAGGCATTCTATCTATTAACGGATTAAGAGGTTTAGTGATTGAAACTTATGGTTCAGGGAATGCGCCTACTGAGAAGTGGTTTATAGAAGCATTGCAAAAAGCTATTGAAAAAGGTATTTTAATATTGAATGTTTCACAGTGCATGGGAGGTAAGGTAATTCAAGGTAGATACCAAACCAGTAAAGATTTGCAATCCATTGGTGTAATAAGTGGAAGTGATATAACGACTGAGGCGGCCATTACCAAAATGATGTATGTCTTAAGTCATGCTCATACAAAGGAATTGCAACAAAATTATTTAATAAAGCCACTTCGCGGAGAAATGGAATAAGTTATTTCTGAACCCCTACATGGAATAATATAATTATTAAGTACAATCATTCTATTTGCAACTCATTTGCGTGTTAATATTGTATTAATATTTACCATTTGACAAAATGGGCTTGCATGAAGAGTAAATTATTAATTTATTTGTACACATTGAAAAGAGTTCAATTGAAAAATAAATATTTTCAGACAAAAGGAGAGGTGCCAGAGTGGCCGATCGGGCTCGCTTGGAAAGCGAGTGTACCTTCGCAGGTACCGAGGGTTCGAATCCCTCCTTCTCCGCATTTTGCTCGATTTTTTGAACTTAAAAACCTATTTTGAATAAATATTAGGGTTTAAGCTTAAAGAATTGCTAAAAAAATTTTCTGTTTGTTGATATTTGTGTAAAATTGAACTTAGTTTTCATTTAACTAATATTCAATAACTAAAAAAGAAAATTACAAACAACTTAACTATGAAAAAGCTATTTGTTTTAATGATGATGGCCGGAGCTTTAGTTTTCGGTTTCAATGGCAATGTGATTGCTCAGGATGAGGAAGCCACCTCAGAAATGGAAAATGATACAACTGCAATGGAAAGTGACTCCACGGAGAACGCTGATACTGCTGCTGTAGAGGAAGCAGATACAACGCCTACTTCAGTTGTAGAAGAAGAGGAAGTGGAAGAAGAGCAAGGCTTTCACCAAATTGTAAAAGAGAAGTTTATTGAAGGTGGATGGGAATTCATGTCAGTGGTACTAATATGTTTAATCTTAGGATTAGCTATTTCTATTGAAAGAATCATCACTTTAAACTTAGCAACTACAAACACTAACAAATTATTGGCTAATGTAGAAGATGCATTAAACCAAGGTGGTGTTGAAGCTGCAAAAGAAGTAACAAAAAATACCAGAGGTCCAGTAGCTTCTATCTTTACTCAAGGACTAATGAGAATGTCTGAAGGTGTAGAAATGGTTGAGAAATCTGTAATTTCTTACGGTTCTGTTGAAATGGGACGTTTAGAAAGAGGATTAGTTTGGATTTCATTATTTATCTCTCTAGCTCCAATGCTAGGTTTCATGGGTACTGTAATAGGTATGATTGGTGCATTTGATGCAATTGAAGAAGCGGGTGATATCTCTCCTTCATTGGTTGCAGGTGGTATTAAAGTAGCCTTGTTAACAACTGTTGGTGGTTTGATTGTTGCCGTTATCTTACAATTATTTTATAACTATTGCGTTTCTAAAGTAGATTCTTTAGTAAACCAAATGGAAGATGCTTCCATTGCTTTAGTTGATATTTTAGTAAAGCACAATCTTACTAAGTAAGTTTAACCTTTAAAGTATAACTAGATGGAAATTGTTGATATAATGTTATACGGCTCATATCTGTTGGTAATAGCTGCTGCTTTAGGAGCAATTATTTTACCACTTATAAATGCGCTGGACAACCCAAAAAGTCTTTTAAAGTCTGCATTGGGAATAGTGATAATTGGTGTAATTTACTTGATTAGCTGGGGAGTTTCTGGTGATGAAGTAACATCAAGATATTTGAAATTCGATATTACAAGTACTTCTTCTAAAGTAATTGGTGGTGTTTTAATTACCACCTATTTATTAATGGGAATTGCCGTATTGTCTATTGTTTATTCTGAAATTGCAAAAATTATAAAATAATGGCTAGAAGTAAAGCAAGAGCATCAACAGAAGTGAATGCCGGTTCAATGGCCGATATAGCATTCTTATTGTTAATATTCTTTCTTGTAACTACTACCATTGCATCTGATAAAGGGTTGACTCTAACCCTACCACCTGAAAAAGATGATTCTGAGGAAATTGATGTTAAAATTAAAGAGAGAAATCTATTTAAAGTTGCCATTAATTCAGCAGATCGACTTTTAGTGGAGGGGGAAAGAATGGATGATTATACTAAGATTAAAGATTTGCTCATTGAGCATGTGATGAATCCAAATGATAATCCTGAATTAGCAGAAAGTCCGCAAGATGCAATTGTTTCCTTTAAAACAGATAGAGGAACAAGTTATGAGATATATATAAATGTATTGGATCAGCTTCAAGGTGCCTATTATCAGATTTATGCTGATAGAGCTGGTATTACTGCCGAGGAGTACAGAGCGTTGAATTTGAAAGACCCTAAGGAAAGAGCACTTTACGATAAAGGTAAAGGAGATATTCCGATGGCGATTTCTATTGCGGAACCATCAAATATAGGAGGAGATTAATATGTCAAAGTTCAAGAAAAAAACGAGTGCAAGTCAGGATATTCCTACCGCTGCATTACCAGATATTATTTTCATGCTCCTGTTCTTTTTCATGGTAACCACCGTATTAAGGGAAACTGAAATTAAAGTTGAACAAAAAATACCTAAAGCGGAACAGTTGAAAAAGATTGAGAGAAAATCTTTAGTGACTTATCTATATATAGGTAAACCTAAACAGACTGAAAAGTTTGGAGGTGAAGCTAAGATACAAGCTAACGATGTATTTATTGAGCCAAGAGATCTTCTTCTTTGGGTAGCCAAGGAAAAGGATAAGTTGTCTGAACAAGAAAGAGATAAAATTACAATTGCTTTGAAAGTTGATAGTGAAGCAAAAATGGGTATTATTTCTGATGTACAACAGCAATTGAGAAAAGCGAATGCACGTAAATTAATGTATAATACACTGAAATTAACAAGTGGGGATAAAGATAATTCCTTATTGTAATTTTAATTAAACAGGAAAAGCCTCATTTCAATATATTGAAATGAGGCTTTTTTTTGTCTCTTTTTCTTTAGCAGTCTTAACTATGTTGAATTGAAAATTAATCAATCTAAAACCATTAATGCATGGTGCATGTACGATTGGGCTAATTCTGTATATGCTATTGTAATTAAATCTTCAATATTTCCTGTATTTTATAATACTGCAACTCAGAATGCTTTTAATGGTGATGTAGTTGATTTTTTCGGCTTTAAAGTTATAAATACAGCCTTATATTCCTTTGCTATTTCCTTTAGTTTCTTGCTAGTTGCTTTAATGTCTCCTCTATTATCAGGAATAGCAGATTACTCATCTAATAAAAAGGCTTTTATGAAGTTTTTTACTTATTTAGGTGCTTTTTCCTGTATTGGGCTGTTTTTTTTCTCAGGTGAAAATGTTGAATGGGCAATAATTTGCTCTGTTTTAGCTAGTATTGGATATACTGGAAGTTTGGTGTTTTATAATTCTTTCTTACCAATTATTGCTAGTCCTGATAAACATGATATGATTAGCGCCAAGGGTTTTTCTTTAGGTTACATCGGCAGTATTCTTTTGTTGGTAGTTAACCTTATTTGTATTTCTAACCCTCATTGGTTTGGATTAAATGATACTGCTTTAATTGCGCGTTTCTCTTTTCTAACAGTAGGCTTGTGGTGGTTGGGTTTTGCTCAAATAACGTTTCGAGCTTTGAAGGAACCAAAGATCCCTAGATCATATTCCAGATCCTTGATTAAAAGTGGATATAAGGAAGTAGTTAAAGTTTTTAATGAAGTTAAAGTCCAGCCTATTTTAAAATATTTTCTATCTTCTTTCTTCTTTTATAGTATGGGAGTGCAAACTGTAATGTATATGGCCGCTTCATTTGGAAGTAAAGAATTGAATCTTCCAGGCAATAAGTTGATTTTAACTATTATAATAATTAATGCCGTGGCAATAATTGGGTCTTATGGTTTTGCTTACATATCTAAAAGAAATACCAATAAGTTTTCGCTTTTAATTATGTTGGCAATATGGGTGGGAATTTGTATCTATGCTTACTTTGTTTATACTGAATATGACTTTTATATTTTAGCCTTTGTAGTGGGCTTAGTAATGGGAGGTATTCAATCTCTTTCAAGAAGTACTTTTTCTAAATTAATACCTCAAAAAACAAATGATCAAGCTTCCTACTTTAGTTTTTATGATGTAACGGAGAAAATTGCTGTTGTAATAGGAACATTTTCATACGGTTTTATAGAACAATGGACTGGGAGCATGCGAAATAGTACAATGGCATTGGGGTTGTTTTTCGCCATTGGTATTGGATTTTTATTGTTGGTAAAAATCCCGGCAAATTTGAATTATAGAGACTCTTAATTATTCAGATGTACTTTGCATTCTTTCTTCCATCATTTTTTCCTTCCTTCTCATTTCTTCTTGAGTTGCTTCTAATTCCTCCATATTTTGTCTTAACTCTTCTTCCTGAGCCCTCATTTCTTCTGCCTGTTGTTGCATTTGCTCAAGCAAAATTTTGGTCTTTTCATTATTTTGGGTTGTAGCAATAGCCGATGCAACATATTCACCCGCTTTTTCTAAGAATTCTACCTCATGCGTTTCGAATTTTCTAAAGGAAGCTAATTCAATTAATGCTTGCACATTGTCATTATATAACATTGGTACAACCGCCAAGCAAGTAGGAGTGGAGTCTCCTAAACCAGATTTAATAAAAGTATAGTTTTGCGGAATTTCCGTTAATAGTAAAGTTTCTCTTTCCCTATAAGTTTGTCCTACTAATCCTTGACCAATTTCTACTTTTTTATTTTGAAATTTCCGTCTGTCAAATGCATATGCCGCGGTTAATTCTAAATGTTTTTGATTCTCATCATCTTCATCTTGAATTAAGATAAATAAGCTGCCTTGTTGGGCTCCCAGATATTCTGTTAAATATTTAGTGGACTGAAAAGTGAGTTCTTTAGTATCTTGCTCACTATTTCGAATGATTTCTGTAAGTTTTGAAAGCCCTTCAGTTGACCATATTCGTTTCTTATTTTCAATATCTGCCAATTGCATTTGCTTTTTCATTTCTATTAGCTGTCCAGCAAGATTTTCTTGATTTAGATCCTTATTTTCGTCAGTCATACCTTCCCATTGAACATCATATTCTCCCGATGCAACTTTTCTAACATAATGTGCAGCTTTTTTAAGGTTTTCAATTGAGCCATTTAATATTTTAGCAGCTCCGCGGAAACGTATATCTCCATCATTAAACAAATACTTTTTGTTATTTTCTCTTAAATTGATTAACAATGCAGTTCTATCTTTATGCTCTTTTCTTAATTTTAATAAAACAAATATTAAAGTGGGTAGACCAATAAGTAATAATAGAAGTTGAACTATAGTATTTTGAAAAATGGCTCTTTCATACCTGGATTGGGCCTTCTCTACTAAGCCTTCTTCAAACTCATATAATCTAGTTGTAAAAGCGTCATTTATTGGCCAGAATGTTCTTCCGAAGTCATTTTTTAAGATGGATTTGTAGGCATCTAAGTCATCATTTTTAAGATGGCCAACCATTTCTTCATACATATCAGCATATTTTTTGAAGCCAGCTTTTAGTTTCGGATAGTTAACAGGATCTGAATAACCTTGAATTGCGAAGAGGCTATCGATTGTTTTGAAATTTTCTCGATTTTCTTTTCTCGCATTTGCTACACTCCAGAATAGAAAACCGTCCTCCCGAATTAAAGCATACCCACGTCCACTTATGTCCATTTGTCGGATGTTGAGCAAGGTATTTTCAGAAACTCTCATGACCATATCTGCTTGCTCTTGAGTTTGTAAGGCATCGCTCATCACCTTTTTGTTGTAAAAGGATAGCGCTACACTTAATAGAATGAGCGCTGAAACTGTGTATATAGCGATGGAAATCAAGTGTTTATTAAGAAAATTCCTCATAATTCATTAAAAATTTATAGGATTAGTCTCATTAAATTAGAATTTAATTCCTTTAAAACAAAAAGCTGCTTCATTTATAAATGAATTCAAGATGTGCCTTTTCTTATATTTACCTAATAGAGTTCTTGCTTTAATTTTAGGAATCCATTAGTAATCGAAAAACACCAATAAAATAATAGATCCAATATTTATTATTTAATGATGTAAAAAGTAGTATTTTCATTTCTTAAACTAAAATTTCATACAATGATCAGAAAATTACTTTTAGTGTGTTTTAGCTTTTGGTTATTTTCCTCCTATGCACAGGAAACTTATACAGTAAATGGTGTAAAGGATGAGAGACTAGGCTTACATGGCTTTATTAATGCAACTTTGCATGTTGATTATCAAACTACTTTGGAAAATGCTGTTTTAGTCATTCAAAAAGGCAAAGTGATAGCAACAGGTAAGGATGTTAAAATTCCAAAGGGGGCAATAGTACATGATTTGAAGGGAAAGCATATTTATCCTTCTTTTATAGAATTATCTAGTAAAATAGGGATGCCTAAGGCGGAGAATGGTAGAAGTTCTGGACCACAATTAGGACCTAAAAAGGAGGGTGCTTATAATTCAAATGATGCTATAAAAGCTTATTTTGAAGCTCATGAAGTATTTGAAACAAATGATTCTGAAGCAGATAAAATGCGTAAAGCTGGTTTTGGGGTTGTGCTGTCTCATAACCAAGATGGTTTGGTTAGAGGTACTGGAACAGTGGTCTCATTACACAATGGATCAGAAAATGAAGTTATGTTGAAAGAGTCAGCTTCTCAGCATTTTTCTTTCGATAAGGGAAGCTCCACTCAAGATAATCCTTCCTCTTTAATGGGCGCGATTGCTCTCATAAAGCAAACTTATCTTGATGCCCAATGGTATGCCAATCAAGATGAAATGGTTGATATTTCTTTAGATGCTTTTAACAGGAATAGAAATTACCCACAGTTTTTTGATGCTGTTGGTGATAAATTATATGTATTAAGATCAGATAAGATTGGGGATGAATTTGGTGTTCAGTATATCATAAAAGGAAATGGTGATGAGTACCAAAGATTAGATGAGATCAAAGCAACTAATGCCCAATTGATTTTACCCGTTAATTATCCAGAAGCTTTTGATGTAGAAGACCCTTTTGATGCACTGAATGTAAGCCTAGAGGAAATGAAGCACTGGGAAATGGCTCCATATAATTTAAAGATGCTCTCGGATAAAGGAATAAACTATTCGATTACTTCCGATGGATTAAAAGATGCTTCAAAACTTTCCGCTATGATTTCTCAGTCGTTAGAGGTAGGTCTTTCTGAAGAGCAAGCTTTAAAAGCTTTGACTTATAATCCTGCACAATTTATTAAAATGGGCGATAAATTAGGTAGTTTATCAAAGGGTAAATATGCTAACTTCATTGTTACGGATGGAAGTCCGGTAAAAAAAGATACCAAGATTTACGAAAACTGGGTTCAAGGTAATCCATACAAATACCTTGATTACTCTTTACCTGAATTAGCAGGAAATTATACTTTATCAGTTGGCACTGAGGATTACCAGATGGAAGTCAAGGGAGAGCCTGGTAAAGAAAAGTTTAAGATTGTAGTTAATGATTCTACGTCTTATGATGTTAAATCTGAAATCTCAAAGCAATTAATTAGTTTGTCTTTCAAAGATGAAGCTAAAGATAAAATGGGAAAAATTAGATTGTCTGGTTGGTTAAAAGAAGATGGAATAAGTGGAAATGCTCAAATGCCTGATGGAAGTTGGGCTAAGTGGACAGCCACTTTAAATGAAGAAGATTCAACTGAGGATGAAGAGGACGACAAAGAAGAAGATGAAAAAGATGAAAAGGATGAGATCGGCTCCTTAGTTTATCCTTTTGTTGCACATGGTAACCAAGAGAAGCCTAAAGCTGAAAGTATTTTAATTAAAAATGCTACCATTTGGACTAATGAAGCAGAGGGTGTTTTAGAAAATACTGATGTATTATTAGAGAATGGCAAAATTTCTAAAATTGGTAAAGATCTTTCAGTATCGGGAGCCAAAGAAATTGATGGAACAGGAAAGCATTTAACAGCAGGAATTATAGATGAGCATTCCCATATTGCCATTAGCAGGGGTGTAAATGAAGGTTCTGAATCCGTTACAGCCGAAGTGAATATTGAAGATGTAGTAAATTCTGAAGATATTAATATCTATCGACAATTATCTGGCGGAGTGGTTGCTTCACAATTATTGCACGGCTCCGCTAATCCAATTGGAGGTCGTTCGGCTATTATCAAATTGAAGTGGGGATACAGTCCTGAGGAAATGAAAATTTCATGGGCTGATAAGTTTATCAAATTTGCTTTGGGCGAAAATGTAAAACAATCCAATTGGGGAGATAGGAATACAATTCGTTTTCCACAGACTAGAATGGGAGTAGAGCAGGTGTTTGAAGATGCCTTCACTAGAGCTAAAGAATATGAAGCGGATTGGAAAACATATAATAACTTATCCAAAAAAGATAAAGCAAATACTCCTGCTCCAAGAAAAGATTTAGAGTTAGAAACTTTGGTAGAAATTTTGAATAGTGAGCGCTTTATTTCTTGCCATTCTTATGTTCAGTCGGAGATCAATATGTTAATGAAAGTAGCTGAAAGACACGGTTTTAGAATTAATACTTTCACACACATTTTGGAAGGTTATAAATTAGCTGATAAAATGAAGGAACATGGAGTAGGGGGTTCTACTTTCTCGGATTGGTGGGCTTTTAAATTTGAAGTGAACGATGCAATTCCTTACAATGCCGCCTTGATGCATGGTGAGGGAGTTGTGACCGCCATTAATTCAGATGATGCAGAGATGGGAAGAAGATTAAATCAGGAAGCTGGAAAGACTATGAAATATGGTGGAGTTCCAGTAGAAGAAGCTTTGAAAATGGTGACCCTAAATCCTGCGAAACTTCTTCACTTAGATGACAGAATGGGAAGTATTAAGGTCGGTAAAGATGCTGATGTTGTGCTTTGGAGTGATGAACCTCTTTCCATTTATGCAAAGGCAGAAAAAACGATTATTGAAGGAGCTATTTTCTTCGATAGAGATCAGCAGGAAGATAAATTAGATGCTATTCAAGCAGAAAGAGCTCGTTTAGTAGCTAAAATGCAGGGAGAAAAGTCCAATGGTAAATCTACTCAAAAGGCAATGCCAAAATCGCAGATTATCTATCATTGTGAAACTGAAATTGAAAATTATTCATCTTTAAAATAAGCTGAAATGAAGATACATAAATATATAGTATTAGTAATGTTGAGTCTATTTAGCTTTTCGTCTATGGCTCAAGTACCTGCACCAGGAGAGAAACAAAAAGAACCGATTGCCATAATGAATGCCTATGCACATCTTGGTAATGGAGAAGTTATCGAAAACTCGGTTATAACTTTTGAGGACGGAATCATCACAAATGTGGCAGACGCCACCACTATAAGAATGGATTTGTCCAAATTCAAAGTGATAAAAGCGGAAGGAATGCATGTTTATCCAGGTTTGATTGCTAGCAATACCATTATTGGATTGGAGGAAATTGCAGCAGTAAGAGCATCAAGAGATCAGAGCGAAACTGGTGATCTTAATCCTAATGTAAGAGCCTTAATTGCCTACAATACAGATTCAGAAATAATTCCAACTACAAGATTTAATGGTGTTTTATATGCTCAAACTACGCCAAGAGGGGGAAGGATTTCAGGAAGTAGTTCAGTTATGGATTTAGATGCTTGGAATTGGGAAGATGCTGTTTTGAAAAATGATGAAGGAATCCATTTAAATTGGCCTTCTAAGTTAAGCTATCCCAGATGGTGGTTAGGCGAAACGGAGTGGAGAAAAAATGAAGATTATGATAAACAATACGAAGAGGTAGAAATCTTTTTTAAGGATGCTGTTTCTTATAGTGCTGTTTCAGAACCAGAGACAACTAATTTGAAATTAGAGGCAATGAAAGGCTTATTTGATGGTTCTAAAAGTTTGTATATTCATACTGATAGAGCCAAAGAAATTCTGCAATCCATTCAGTTTGCCTTAGAGATGGGAGTTAAGAAAGTAGTTTTAGTTGGAGGAGATGAAGCCTATTATGTTAAAGATTTCCTTAAAGAAAATGATATAGCTGTAATTTTAGAGGAAACTTTAAGGTTACCTAGTAGAACTGCTGATCCAGTTGATATGCCATATCAACTACCAAGTTTGCTTCATAAAGCAGGAATAAAGGTAGCCATTGGCCAGTGGGGTGAGGTTATGCAAGTTAGAAATTTACCATTTAGTGTTGGAACTGCAGCTGCTTATGGTTTAGGAAAAGAAGAAGCTTTAAAAATGGCTACTTTGAATGCAGCCGAAATTATGGGTGTAGCTGATAAAATTGGAAGTTTAGAGAAAGGAAAAGTGGCTTCTATTGTAATTTCTAGGGGTGATATCTTAGATATGAATAGCAATCAAATGGAGTATGTCTTTATTGAAGGTAGAGAAGTGAACTTAGATGCTCATCAACAAAGATTGTATAAGAAGTTTAAGGAAAAATTTAAAGATCAATAAGAATATATCCGCTTGATTTTATCGATTATTTTTCAAAAGCCCGTGTTTTATTAAATTCGGGCTTTTTAGTTTAATTGGGAACTAAAAGGGTTTCGTATTGAAAAAATTTGACCTTGATGAAATCCGATTTTATCATTGTTTTCGTACTTTATGCATAACTGAAAAAACTATAAACATGGATCATCAATCTAATTCTTCAATTCAATGGAAGCAGACTGCTAGTTTATTGGCATTGTATGCATCTGTCATAATTGGTTGGATAGCCTATCATCGCTATCAACCTGCACTTTTGGATACTTTTGATATGACAGAATTTGAGCCACTTTTGATATGGGCTCAAGCGATTATTTTAATATTAACACCGCCTTTAGCAGGTTATTTGGGTGATAAGTATAGAGATAGATTTGGTAACCGTTTACGAATTATTACACTGGGAGTAAGCTTTGCAGCTATGATATTTATGACCGTTGCCTTTACATTGATTGTAAATCCCCCACAATCTTTTGTGTTATACGCATTACCAATATTAGTTATACTTTGGTTGTTCGCCATGAGTTTATTTACGAGCCCAGCAATTTCTACAATCGAAATATTTTCTCCAAGTTCACAGTTACCAATCACAGTAGCGGCATTAACTATTGTTTCAGATTTATTATATTCACTTGAACCTGTTATTGTATCTATAATTGATTTCCTTGGCGGTGCAGCAACATTTGCAGTTGGAGGTATCATTGTTTCCATTTCAGGTTATTTATTGAGGAAAAATTCCTTGCAGCTCACCGCAAATGGTAAAGAAGAAAGACCTGATGATTTTAAACCTAAATCAAATATGTTTAAAGTGATTTTATTAGGTGTGGGAATGGGATTATTCTCTGGAATCATAATTGAAGTTTTTCCTGAGTATCTAAATAAGCTTGAATCAGTCGTTGGGATAAGTGGTCAATGGATATCATCAATTGTACTAGTTTTAACTGCCATTTTCTCCATAATTATTAGTCGAAGAGTTTCAAAAGATAATATTATAAAATTATTAGTATTGGGATTAATTTTTGCTGCAATAAGTACGATAGGAGTATTTACTATTTCTAGCAATGCTGTAGTCTTGATTCTATTGGCCGTATTTGCAATATTTTATGCAATGGTAAACGTAACAGCTTTGCCATTGGCACTTCAGAATACCTCAGTTAAAGAAAAGGTTTTTGGAGTCGGTGTATTTTTCTGTGGTTTTGAAATCCCTAATAGTGTGATTGATGTGATGTTAATCTAGTTTTTTTATAGATCCGAATAGTTAGGGGAGAAGTTATAAAACAGAAATGTTTGACATTTAAAAGTGTCAGACATTTCTGTTTTATCTCAATATCAATCAATCCAAATGGTTTTTTGATTGACAAATTCTTTAATGCCCATTTCAGATAATTCTCTTCCATAACCACTCATTTTTACACCTCCAAATGGCACTGCAGGGTGAGAAGCCATCAATTTATTGATGTAAACTGCTCCGCTTTCGACTTCTCTCACAAGTTTTTTGGCTTTTTCTAAATCCTTACTCCATAAAGATCCACCCAAACCAAACCTTGAATCATTGGCCAACTTTATAGCCTGTTTTTCATCTTTAGCAATTAGAACTACAGCCACTGGTCCAAATAATTCTTCTTCATATGCTGGCATTCCAGCTTTTACATCAGTTAAGATGGTCGGTTCAAAAAATGCTTTATTTCTTTTACCCCCAATCAATATTTTGGCTCCTTTTTTCACAGATTTGTTTACTTGCTCCTCCAGTTCTTCCGCTAGATCTTCTCTAGCCATAGAGCCATAATCAAATTCATCTTTTGAAGGATCGCCAATTTTGATTTTTTCAAATTCACTTTTAAAAATGCTAAGAAATTCATTTGCAATAGATTCCTCCAAAATAAAACGCTTTGCGGCTATGCAACTTTGTCCATTGTTAATCATTCTGGCTTTAGCGCCAGTTTTGGCAGCTTTCTCTATGTCTGCATCTTTTAAAACAATAAAGGGATCGCTTCCACCTAACTCTAAAACAGTTTTCTTAAGATTCATACCTGCTCTTTCAGCTACTTTGCTTCCAGCTCCTTCACTTCCGGTTAGTGTAGCCGCTTTAACTCGCTCATCATCTAATATCATATTCACTTTTGAAGATGAAATCAATAGGGTTTGAAAACAACCTTCCGGGAATCCTGCATCTATGAGTACTTCTTCAATTGCTAAAGCACATTGCGGTACATTTGAGGCATGTTTTAGTAAACCCACATTTCCTGCCATCAAATTCGGAGCTAAAAACCTAAAAACTTGCCAGAAAGGGAAATTCCAAGGCATTACAGCCAATACAATTCCAATAGGGTCGTGGGCTACATATGCTTCACCTTCTGGGACATTTAATCTTATATCCGAAAGAAAATTCTCTGCATTTTCTGCATAATAATCACATGCTAAGGCACATTTTTCAATTTCAGCGATCGCTTCTCTTTTCGCTTTGCCCATTTCAACTGTCATCAGTTTCGCATATTCTTCTTTTCTATTGCGAAGTAAGACGGCTGTCTTTAACATCAGCTCTTTTCTTTGAGTAAAATTAGAGGTTTTCCAATCTTGATAAGTACTTTCTGCTAAGTCAATTTTGTTTATGATTTGTTTGTCAGTTTCCTCTTTAAAGGTTTTTACAACTTCATTATTGAATGGATTTCTGCTTTCAATTGCCATAATAGTTTCACGGTTTAGTTTAAAAAATTATCGAATTACTTTATTTGCATGAATTCCAGCTGCTATTAATGCAAAGGAAGGGGCAAATAAGACTCCGACAAAGGGTATTAGTATAAACAGGTTTAAAGCTAAACCGTTACCTAAAACCAAACCTTTATGCTTAAATATTTCATTAAAACTGGATTTCACACTTAATTGGAAGTATTCATTTCTGTAATCGAGCATGGAGGCACCAAAGAAAAAGCTTTCTAAAATGAAAACTAAAAGAACAAAAGCGGGTGAGAAGAGAGGAATTGTTAAACTCAACAATAGCAGCGCTAAATAGATAAGAATATTCAGACTGATTAAGATAATACCCATCATCATTCCTCTTCCTATTTCAGAAATTAAACGAATTAAATTGACTGATTTCTTTTGCTGATTTAGAATGTTTTGTGTTCGTTCTGATAAGATAGCTAGAACAGGAGCGAATATGATAAGAATAATGTATTTATATAGATTTATATAAGCAGAAATCAGCAAGATTCTGATGAAAATAGCTGTTAAGATTTGCAGCATATTGCCCCATTCTTCCCAATCAAGGGGGAAACTAAAGGTTGTGTAGATTAAATCAATTAGTTTGCCCGTGTATATCCAGGCAAACACTCCAACAAATATAAAGGCAAAGAAATTGAAAAAAGCAGCACTCAAAATAAAGCCTTTCAGCTTGTGTTTTTTCACAAATTGAAAGGCTTCGTAATAGGCTAATGTAGATTGACTAAATTCTCGAAAAAACTGCCTCATTTTTCAACAGGAAAGTTTGCTGCCTCCCAAGCTTGCATTCCTCCAGTGATGTTAATAGCATTTTTAAAGCCAGCTTTTTTCATTTGATTTACGGCATTTTGACTTCTACTTCCTGATCTGCAAATCACATAATATGTTTTGTCTTTATCCAACTTCTGAATAGAAGTCGTAAATAAATCAGTTTTTAGAACATCAAGATTTGTGCTTCCTGAAATTTTACCTTCCGCATATTCTTGTGCAGTTCTGACATCTAGCACTATTTTACTATTATCTGATTTTAAATCAATAGCATTTAACTCACCAACTGTCATGTTTTCCTGAGCATTTCCCTGTGAACAGGCTGAAATTAAAAATGCAGATATTATAAATGTTAATATGGTTTTCATAGATTTAAATTTGATTTTAATTTACAAAGGTGCGGAATTAAATAAAAATCTTTGTATCAAAGGTTACTAATTATTGAATTTAGAATAACAATCATCCAGTATCCATCACCCCACTTCTGACTCAATAAAACCTCCCAGTTCTAAAAGCACCTGAAAGTGCAACGGGAATCTCTGCTTCCGCTTTAATAACTGCAGCTCTAGCTTTTTGAACTCTAGCTGACATTTCCTGCTCAAGAGCCACAGCCATGGCTCTTCTTTCTTCTGCTTTTGCTTTAGCAATATTCAAATCAGCTGAGGCTTGGTCAATTTGAAGGAATGCTCCGATATTTTTCCCGATATCAATATCTGCTATATCAATTGAGAGGATCTCAAAAGCAGTTCCAGCATCTAATCCATCTGCTAGTACTTTTTTAGAAATGCTTTCAGGATTCTCCAAAACCTCATAATAGCTTTTTGCTGTTCCAATACATGAGATAATCCCTTGTCCAACTCTAGCTTTAATAGTTTCCTCACCAGCTCCACCAACTAATCTGCCTAAATTGGTTCTTACGGTCACTCTTGCTTCAGCTACTAACTGAATTCCATCTAGAGAAACACCAGTGATAGCCGGCACCACAATCATATAAGGCGTTACGGAAACCTGAACTGCTTGCAAAACATCTCTACCAGCTAAATCAATAGCAGTGGCTTGCTTAAAAGTTAATTGCAGATTGGCTTTATCTGCTACAATTAAGGCTTTGATAACATTTGGTAAATTTCCATTTGCCAAATAATGCGTTTCCATTTCTTCAGTTGTGACATCCAAAATGCCGGCTTTAGTAGCATTAATCATAGCATTGGCGATCAATACAGGAGGGACTTTCCGAAATCTCATAAAAACCAATTCCAACAAATTGATTCGAACGCCCGAAAAAATGGCGGTTATCCAAATATTAATGGGGAATATAAATAAGAAGAGCCATATGCCAACCAAAATGGCAATTAGTAAGATAATAGAATTTAATGCCATTGGTTATGAGCGTTTTTAAGTGTGTAGAAAGGTAGTGAATTGCTTGCGAATTTCTTCTTGAATCAGTTAAATAAATTTTAGCGTTTGATCTAAATATGATTTCACTTTCTATAAGTGCAAGTGAAATAATCCGAAGGTTGAAATGAAGGCTAAGTGAAATCGATATAAATCTTCAGCATTAAGCTTGATTTATCTGCTTTATTAGCCATTGGGAGATGTTTGAGTTGGAAAAATTATTGCATTACTCTGTTACCTTAAGTATTACGTTCATTAAGAAGAGGATTCGATGATAGTTAAAAAAAGTCCGATAAAAAATACTTCTATCGGACTTTTGTTGATTTTAAATTGGTTTAGATAGATTGAAGCTTAATTCGATACTTCCTTTTCTTTAAAACCATCAATTAATTGTTGTACTGCTTTTCGGTCTGATGTAGAAATTTTCTCTTTCAATTGGCCATTCTCGTAACTTGCAAAAAATGGCAAACTATATACTCCAGCTGATAATCTTGCTTTTGGATTGTCAGGCGCATTAATTTCTAAAAATGTTACACTTTCATCCGCTTCTTCTGCCATTTTCTTAAACTGAGGCTCAAAAGCTTTGCAAACACCACACCAATCGGCAAAAAATTTCACAACTACTTTATCATTAGTATTCAAATGCTCTTCAAAATTATTATCTGTTACTTTTTCTATCATGTCTCAAAAAAAATTTGTTTATGAAGAGACAAGCATAGGCAGCACTTTGTTTAATTATTTTCCCTAAGCAATAAAATTCAGTATGTACTATAATCTTTAAGTTTACAATTCGATTTCAAAAAGTACTGTGAAAAATGATATTAAGTTTTCTTTCAATCTATTTTTTTGCAGTACTCATCGGTTTTTATGTTTTATTTATAAAAAAAATAGCCATATTAAAGATTCAAATTGTTTATCCATGCTAAAATCTAAAATGTATGTTTTTGCAATTCTTTACCTCGCAGTCAATTCTTGGTCTGTTTATTTATATGCCCAATCACAAAATCTAATTGATAGTTTAACTTCTGAATTGGCTAAAACCGAGCTAAAAAGTAATAAAGTACGGATTCTAAACGAGCTTGCTTATGAATTGAAGTCGAAGAATATGGAAGAAGCATTTAACTATGCTAAAAGTGCATTGGACCTAGCAATTGAAATAGGAGATCAGGAAGGAATTTTAGCAGCATATTCTAACTTAGGTCAAGTAAAAAACTATTCTGGCGATTATGATGAAGCATTGGTAGATTTTTTTAAAGGATTGCAATTATCTGATTCATTTCAAAATGACTATTATAAAGCTCGTATTTTAAATAATATTGGGAATACCTATTGGAAAGCAAATGAAAGGGAAAATGCTTACCACTATTACAAAGAGTCGCTCTCCATTCGAATAGAAATTGGTGATTCATTGGGTATGGCAAAGGCCTATGGCAATTTGGGAAATATTGCCAATTCAGTTCTGAAAGATCTAGATTCAGCTGAATATTACTATAAAAATGCTTTGGAAATATTTACTCAATTAAAGGATTCGACCAGTATATCAATCACTTATATCAATTTAGGAAACATTGAAAAAACTAATGGGAATAAACAGGAGGCTTTAAAATATTACCACAAGTCATTGGCAATTGATTTGAAGAAGGGAGACTTATATGGCGCAAGTTACGCTTTATCTAATCTTGGCAATAGTCATAAAGAACTCAATCAATATGATTCGGCTTTATTTTATTTTCATGCCTTACTAAATACCGCTGAAGAAATTAAGTCACTTTTCCGAAAAAGACAAGCTTACCAAAGGTTGGCATATCTCCATAAAGATTTGGGGAGATTTGATAGTGCATTTTACTATTTAGAAGAATTTCAAGTTGCCAATGATAGCCTGATTGATGAAAGGACACAAACACGAATGTCTAAACTTCAAACTGAATACGATAATGATGTTCGAACCAAGCAATTGGAAATTCTTAAAACTCAAAATGAATTAGATAAAGAACAGCTCAAGAAGCAATATTGGCAAAACCTTTTTTTAATTTGCTTGGTGGCTTTTCTTATTGCAGGGGTGATAATTTTAATCATCCGAAATAAAGAAAAAAGCAAATTGAATTCGAAGTTGTCCGCTAGGCAAAGGGCTTTAGAGGAAAAAACAGCGGAACTTCAAGAAGCTAAAAAGTTGATTGAAGAAAGCCATCAAGAATTATTGACTTTGAACGATAGTTTAGAGTCTAAGGTAGCACTTCGCACACAAGAGTTAAATGAATCTTATCAAAATTTATTAATAACCAAAGAACGGTTAAATCATTTTACCTATAGAAGTGCTCATGATCTGAAAGGCCCTATAGCCAGTATTTTAGGATTATGTAATTTAATGAAAAAGGATATTGAATTAATTACTGAAAATCAGGATCAGGCGAATAATTATGTGGAATTAATTCTGGATACAGCAAAAAGCATGGATGAGCTGTTGAAAAGAATATTGAAAAGTAACCAACTCAATGAAAGTATATTAAAATTTGAAGATACTCCAATTGCATTTCTTCTTGAAGAATTGAAAGAGTTGTTTCAGGAAACTGCTGAAAATAATAATGTCCAGTTAATTATTAATGTAAAGGACAATATCAATACAAATACAGACCCCACTATTTTAAAGGTGATATTAAAATACATATTGAAAAATTCATTTCAACATATTGATAAGGATCAATCTAATTCAATTATAGAGATTGTGGTAGAAGAAAATATGGATGATGGAATGAATATTCATGTAAAAGATAATGGAACAGGAGTTGAGCCAGAGCTGGTGCCTGATTTGTTTAAAATGTTCAGTAAGGGAAGCCGAAATCCTAAGAATACCGGTTTAGGATTATATGATGTTAATTTACTGGCAGAAAAAATAGGGGCAAAAGTCTATTATGACCAGAATGATCATGAATTCACTCATTTTGTAATAGCATTGCAATAGTTCCTAATGCTAAAATTCTTATTTTTATATTTCAAAATTATTCTTACTACTTAAAATCTAAAACTTACAACTAAAAAATGCTTTTATTCGGAGCGAGTGGACATGCGAAAGTAATAGTAGATATTTTATTGTCTAAAGGAATTCAGGTAAAGGGATTTTATGATGAAGATGAGTCAAAAAAAGAGCTTTGGGGCATTCCAGTTATAGGGAAAACTAAAGATTTTAATAATGCTGCAGAGGAATGTATAGTTTCCATTGGTAAAAATGATACTCGCAAGAAGGTAGTTCAGCAATTAGCTGATGCTGAATTTGGCATTGCCATTCATGATAAATCAACTATTGGTTCACATGTAATGATCGGTGAGGGAACGGTAGTAATGGCAGGAACCATTGTAAATGCAGATACTAAAATTGGAGAGCATGTAATCATTAATACTTCCGCAAGTGTAGATCACGATTGTATTATAGGTGATTTTGCGCATATAGCTCCTAATGCTTCTATTTGCGGAGGAGTAGAAGTTGGGGAAGGCAGTTTGATAGGTGCAGGGGCGACTGTAATTCCTCTAGTGAAGATAGGGAAATGGTGTACTATTGGAGCTGGGGCTGTAGTAGTAGAAGATATTCCTGATAACTCAGTGGCAGTAGGAAACCCAGCTAAAATTATTAAAAAGACAGTTTAAATGACGGAAATTGCAATATATGGAGCAGGAGGCTTTGGAAGAGAGGTCAATTTAATTGTTCAGCAACTTATCAAAAAAGGATATCCATATCATTTTTTAGGTTATTTTGATGATGAAGATAAATCTTCTGAATTGGGAAAATTATATTTGGGAAATACTGAAAAACTCAACAAATGGAATACACCAATTTCTATAGCATTGGCAATAGGAGATGGGAAAACAAGAAAAAGAGTGGTAGAGAAAATCAATAATCCGAGAGTTGAGTTTTCAAAAGTAGTTTCTCCATATGCTATTTTCAATGATATCATCAGTATTGGGAAAGGAAGTATTATCTGTGCAGGAGCAAATTTGACTACAAACATAAAAATAGGTGATTTTGTAGTGGTGAATTTAAATGCTACAATCGGTCATGATTGCCAACTTTGGGATTTTACTTCAATAATGCCAGGTGTAAATTTAGCTGGGGATGTGAAACTAAAAAATTGCGCATTTGTGGGCAGTGGTGCAAATATTTTAAATGGTGTTGAAATGGCTGAAAACTCTGTTCTAGGTGCAGGAGGTGTGCTAACCAAAAATCTGGAAGCTAATAAAACGGCTGTTGGTGTTCCTGCTAAAAAGGTTGAGAAATGAGCTTATATCAAGATTTCAAACCCTCCATACTTTTTCTAGCCAAATTTATTGGTTTATATATATTGCTCAATATAGCCTATGGTTTTTACTTGGATGCTTCAAAAGGAGAGGCGGATTTCATGACAAAATGGGTAACGGAGCAAACTGCTAGTATTATTGATGTTTATGAAGATAAAATTGCTACTGGCCCAAAGGATGATTTAAAAAGTATTTTCATTTTTAAAGATAGTCAGGCTATTTTATCTGTTTACGAAGGCTGTAATGGCTTAAATGTGATGGTGATTTTTATTTCCTTTTTGATAGCCTATGGCAAAATGGGGAAAAGAATGTTATGGTTTATTCCTTTGGGAATTGTAGTGATTCATTTATTCAATATTCTTCGGATTCTACTTTTGTTTCATGTGACCATATCCATGCCTGATTTTCTTTATTTTAGTCACAAATACTTATTTACAGCTTTTATCTATATAGCTGTTTTTGGCATGTGGGCACTTTGGATTTTTAAGGTCAATGAAAAATAACAATTGGCTACAACCAAATAAGGGACTGAGGGTGTTTCTGATTTTCATCAGTCTAACAGGACTAGGAATTGTTTTTATAGCTCAACGCTTTGATTATAGTTTATTGATTTCAGATAATTTAAGTGCCCAAAATCAATTTATAATTAATAGGGTTATTCGGTTTCTTTTGAATGATAATTTAGTGTTACTATTAATTTATGCCATTTTTTATGATAGAAAATATGTGAAATTTGGATTGGCAGTAGAGGCATTTGGTTTCTTTTTTCTTCTGATTCCATATTTCATTCTCAGATTTAATACACCTATTGATCATATGTATATCAGCTTTATCCATAGACTGATTATAAATCCAACTTTAATGGTGCTGCTGATTCCGGCAATCTACATACAAAGGATTAAACACACAGTGCACTGAGAAATATCTCGAAGCTTCGCAAAGAAAAACCTTAGTGACCTTTGCGAAAGTCTTAGAGTAACTTTTTGGTTAAATAAAAACTCTGTGGTTACCGAAGCGGTTTTAGTAAATCTTCTAGGCCGTTGGTTTTGATGACCCAGAGGGTTTCCATTTGCATGCCTAATTTGCCGGGAGGAAAGCCATCTTTTCTTTTAAACCACTCAAGGTAGGAGACAGGTAAATTACAAAGTAAAGTGCCCTTATATTTTCCAAAGGGCATCTTTACTCTGACTAAATCATTTAATATTTGAGGATTTAATCCTTCCATTATTTCTTAAAAGTGCTAGCAATAACTAAATCTTTTGTCCCATGGCTATAATCATAAAAACCTTCACCTGATTTAGCTCCTAATTTACCAGCTTGCACCATATTGATTAATAATGGACATGGTCTGTATTTAGGATCGCCTAAACCATCATGCAATACATTCAATATACTTAAACAAACATCCAATCCGATGAAGTCAGCTAACTGTAATGGTCCCATAGGATGAGCCATTCCTAATTTCATAATCGAATCAATTTCTTTCACTCCAGCAACCCCTTCAAATAAACTAAAGATAGCTTCATTGATCATTGGCATCAAGATTCTATTGGCAATAAATCCAGGATAATCATTAACTTCCTCAGGAATCTTTCCTAATTTTTTAGACATTTCCATGATTCTATTAGTCACATCATCAGAAGTAGAATATCCACGGATTATCTCCACCAATTTCATGACAGGAACCGGGTTCATGAAGTGCATTCCAATCACTTTTTCAGGCCTGTTTGTTACTGAAGCAATTTTAGTAATTGAAATAGAGCTAGTATTGGATGCTAGAATGGTTTTTTCATCACAAACTTCATCTAACTCCTTAAAGATTTTTAATTTAAGATCTGTATTTTCAGTTGCAGCTTCCACTACCAAATCAGCACCTTTTGCGCCATCTTTTACAGATGTGTAGGTCGTAATGTTGTTAAGGGTTTCAGCCTTTTTGACTTCGTCTATTAGTTCTTTTTTTACTTGTCGGTCCAAGTTTTTGCCAATTGTGGCGATACCTTTTTCTAAGGCACCTTCACTTATGTCAATTAATGATACCTTAAAGCCATTTTGAGCAAAAACGTGTGCAATGCCATTACCCATCGTTCCCGAACCAATTACTGCTATATTTTCCATAGTTTATTTTAATTTTTTTTAGCTTGGGCAAAGATATAAAATCTACCTAGTACCCATAACCCGCTTTTGGAAAAGATGTTGAAAAAGATTTAACTTTAGGAATCTTCGAATTCCCAACTCCAATTATTTATTTCAACTATATTTCCATATTTGATACTGCCAATCCCCCCTTTGGGGGTTAGGGGGCTTTCCGGTCTGACCTTCGGTACTGACCTAATCACCCTCCATCCAACACCCATCATCCAACTATCATTTCCTTCAACACTTCAACACCTTCGACCCATTCATCAAACAAAACTGTGTATCACAATAAAATTATATTAATTTCGTGCTTTATTGAAATTAAACCATAAATGAAATATATGAGAGTATTAAAACTATCGGTTCTGATGTTTTTAGGTGTAGTGACCAGCCTATTTGCACAAGAACCTCAAGAAAACAATCAGGATTTATTTAAATTTTTTGGCGACAGAAGCGGAAATGAATTTAGATCAGCTTCAGGTAAACCAGGGCATAACTATTGGCAAAACAGCGCTGATTATAAAATTAATGTGACCTTAGATGAAGAGAACGAGATGATTAACGGAAACATCACAATTAATTATACCAATAACAGCCCTGAGAAGTTAGAATTTGTATGGTTGCACCTAGAGCAAAATCGTTTTACTGAAACTTCAAGAGGTACTTTGACCACTCCAATCCAAGGAAATCGCTATGTGGGTGACATGGATGGAGGTTATAAGATTACTGATCTAAAAGCAGTCAGCGGTAGAAGAGGTAACCCATCAAGCGAGCATATTATTACCGATACGAGAATGCAGGTTTTCTTAGATGAACCAATTGAAGCAAAAGGTGGAACTGCAACTATCAGCATGAATTTCGAATATAAAATTCCTGTAAAAGGAATGGATAGAATGGGGCAGTTGAAGGTAGATGACGGAACAATTTTCGCAATGGCGCAATGGTATCCTAAAATGATAGTTTTTGATGATGTTAGAGGTTGGAATACCGAACCATACTTAGGCGCAGGTGAGTTTTATTTAGATTACGGAGACTTTGAATATAATGTAACAGTTCCTTATGATCACATTGTAGTAGGTTCGGGAGAGTTATTAAATCCTAAAGATGTATTAACGGCTGAGCAACAAAATAGAATGTCTAAAGCTGCCAATAGCGATGAAACGGTTCATATTATTACTGCTGATGAAGTAGGTGATCCTTCTAAAACAAGACCAAAGCAATCAGGAAATTTAACTTGGAAATTTAAAATTGAGAATGCTAGAGATGTGGCTTGGGGTTCATCACCAGCTTTTATCTGGGATGCAGCTAAAATCGATTTACCAAGTGGCAAAAAAGCTATGGCACAATCTGCTTATCCGAAGGAAAGTGATGGAGAAGATGGATATGGAAGATCAACGGAATACTCAAAAGCTTCAGTTGAGCACTATTCAAATATGTGGTTTGAATATCCTTATCCGAATGCAGTGAATGTTGCAGCTGATATTGGAGGCATGGAATATCCTGGATTAAATTTCTGCGGATATCAGTCAAAGAATAAATCATTATGGGGCGTTACCGATCATGAATTTGGTCATAACTGGTTTCCTATGATTGTAGGAAGTAATGAAAGATTATATGCTTGGATGGATGAAGGATTCAACACCTTCATCAATTTCTATTCTTCAGAAGAATTTAATGAGGGAGAATTTGCAGATGATTTGGATGAAACCAGAAGCTATGTTGGATGGTTAACAAGCGAAAGTAGAGAAAAAATAGCCACATACCCTGATGTTGCCGATACTAGAAATTTAGGAATGATTGCCTATATGAAACCAGCAATGGGTCTTTTAATGCTAAGAGAATATATTCTAGGGCATGAAAGATTTGATAATGCTTTTAAAGCCTATATTGAAAGATGGGCATATAAACACCCAACTCCTGGAGACTTCTTTAATACTATTGAAAACGTATCAGGAGAAAGTCTTTCTTGGTTTTGGAAAACATGGTTTTATGGAAATGGTAATATTGATATTGCTTTAGATGGTGTTTATCCTTACCAAGGCAGTTATCTATTGGTGTTGTCTAACAAAGGAGAAGTTCCTATGCCAGTGAAAATGAAAGTGACTTATGAAGATGGTACTGATGAAATGATAGAGTTACCGGTTGAAATTTGGCAAAGAGGAAATTCATGGAATCATTTATTGACTACTGGAAGTAAAGAAGTAAAGAAAATTGAAATTGATCCTGATAAAATTCTTCCAGATGTAAATGGAAGCAATGATGTTTGGCCAAGCCAATATTATGAAGAAAAATAATCTCCATTATTAAAATACAGTTTGCTTGAAAAGCTCTCCTTTTGGAGGGCTTTTTTTTGCTTATCTTTTTTATACCTCAATTATTCAAAACCTAAGAAAATTGGCTCTAAAAGAGCAGGAAGGAGAACAAACCTGCTTGTGCAGACAAGCCTGCGTTGGTATGTAGCGAGGGAGCATCTTTTTGTCTTGATTTTTTCTTTCTTTTTGATCAAGTAAAGACAGTCTTACAGAATGAACATCAAGAGAGATAACAAAATATTCTAATTGCAAAGAAATGATAATGTGAGCTAAACCAAACAGCCTTTGGCTGTTCTTTTGTTTTCTTTTGCTTCTTTTGTGGTTAATTTTACAGCTTTAGCTGGTGGTATTCTTATAGAAGCAATTCTTGTTATATAGTAACAAAAAGGAGAAGTAGAATCTACAAAATACAATTTTATCTATAAATCTATCAACAATATCTAAACACAAGATTACCTCTAAAAGAATTTTTTTTAATTTTTAAGTAAACTATTTTTACTTCTCAATAATAGGCACAAAAGGCGGTTCGTTTATGTTGCAAAGTACAACTTGGTCAATGGACAAATAATATTTATTTAGTCTATCCTTATATTTCTGGCTAACTAGATTGTGATTTAAAACCCATTCTTTTGTTGCTATAATTTCATCTCTAAATCCTCTTTTAATTGCAATATAATCAGCCTCATGTTCTGCTTTGATTTTAAAGGAATTTGAGAAAATATATTTCAAGCCATATTTAATCATACCTATATTGGAATAGGATAGATAATCTACCAAATGACCCAATTCGTGAGCAAACCAACCTGTCATCACTTTTTGTGGAACTTCTTCCATTTTCAGGTTTTCGCTACTGCTTACATAAACTCCTAGTTTTATTCTATATCTTTTAACACCGCTGAATATATTTGTTAGGGAAATAATGGGTTGAGCTTGCATGGTGGATGATTTCACTCTTTTTTGATAAAGAGTAATAGGGAAATCATGCAAATCCTCATATTCTTTTAAAGCAGTAAGAAAACTATCTTTTATTTTATCGCTTTTTACTTTTTTGAACTTTACTCTCATACACGCTGCTAACGATTTGAATTTCCTATTGTTTATCTAGAGATCTTGAAATAAATACTAACTAGATAGTTGTATAAAACTATTTTTTGTGATAATTTCCACTTTTGTAATTAAATAAAAACTTAAAATTATGCTTAAAATGAAATCTTTAGTTGCTGCTTTCTTGCTGTTTATCGCAGTGAATCCAGCTTGGGCGCAAAATTCAGAAATTAACAAAGCCTTAGACAAACCAATTCCATTAGATATTAATGTGAAAGTAGGTCAGTTAGAAAATGGTTTAACTTACTATATCCGTCAAAATGAAAAACCGGAGGATAAGGTAGAATTCCGATTAGTGATCAATGCAGGCTCTATGCAAGAAAATGACAAACAATTAGGTTTAGCTCATTTTACCGAGCATATGGCTTTTAACGGAACCGAAAATTTTAAAAAGAATGAATTAGTTGATTATCTTCAGTCTGCTGGTGTTAAATTCGGTGCTGATTTGAATGCTTATACCAGTTTTGATGAAACAGTTTATATTTTACCAATTCCCTCAGATGATGAGGAAACCTTGGACAAAGGCTTGACTGTTTTAGAAGATTGGGCAAGTGGTTTACTAATGACAGAAGAAGAAATTGATAAAGAAAGAGGTGTTGTTTTAGAAGAGTGGAGATTAGGTCAAGGGGCTAACCAAAGAATGAGAGATGAATATTTTCCTATTCTTTTCAAAGATTCAAGATATGCTGAAAGATTGCCAATAGGAAAAAAAGAAATTCTGGAGAACTTTGAATATGAGACTATTAGGTCATTTTATAAGGATTGGTATCGCCCTAATCTGATGGCAGTGATTGCAGTAGGAGATATAGATCCTGCTGAAATGGAAAAGGAAATCAAAGCGCGATTTGGCGATTTAAAAAATCCAAAAAAACCTAAAGAAAAGAAATTATACGAAGTACCTGCTCATGATGAAACTTATGTTAGTATAGTTTCAGATAAGGAAGCTAATTTCAATCAAATCCAACTTTATTACAAACATAATAATGAGGATCAGAAAACATTGTCTGATATGAGAAGGGAATTAGTTTACAGCATGTACAATGGTATGTTGGGTCAAAGGTTAAATGAATTGAGCAAGTCGGCCGAACCCCCATTTTTATTTGCTGGGACTAGTTTTTCGTCTATGGTGAGAAGCAAAAGTGCTTACTCCTCTTTTGCGATAGTGGGTGAAAATGGATTTGAAAATGGCGTGAAAGCATTGGTGGAAGAGAACGAAAGAGTGAAAAAGCACGGTTTTACTATCTCTGAATTGGAGCGATATAAAAAGACTTTTTTAAATAATGCTGAGAAAAGTGTTAAAGAACTTGATAAAACTGAATCTAATAGATTTGCGAGTGCTTATATCCAGCACTTCTTAGAAGAAAGTCCAATTCCTGGGGCTGAATTTGAATATGAATTTTATCAAAACTTAATCAATACTATATCACTTCCTGAAATTAATATGTTGGCCAATAAATGGATAAGAGATGAAAATAGAGTGGTTGTTTTGACAGGAGCTGAAAAAGAAGGTGTAGAAATGCCAACTGAAGAAGCTATTTTGTCTATTCTTAAAGAAGTAGAGAATGCTGATATTGAGCCTTATAAAGATGCCGATGTAGCAGAAAGCTTTATGACAACTGCTCCAAAAGCTGGGAAGGTGGTAAACGAAAAAGCCTATGAAGAAATAGGAGTAACAGAACTTGAATTAAGTAATGGAGTTCGAGTGGTATTAAAACCAACAGACTTCAAAAATGATGAGGTCAAAATGCGTGCCTATAGTTTTGGTGGTCATAATCGATACGAAATGGAAGATTATTATTCTGCTTCTAATGCGACTTCTTTGATTTCTGAAGCAGGACTTGCAGATTTCTCAAACACCGATATTCAAAAAATGCTCTCTGGCAAAACTGTAAGGGTAAATCCATATATTTCAAGCTTGTCTGAAGGATTCAGAGCTGAAACTAGCCCTAAAGATTTGGAAGATATGTTGCAATTAACACATCTTTATTTTACAGCTCCTAGAATGGATGAAAAAGCTTTTGGTTCTTATGTGAGTAAAAACAAGATGTTGTATGGCAATTTAATGTCAAATCCACAATTCTATTATAGTGATAAATTAAGTATGATTTTATCGCAAGATAATCCGAGAGGTGGAGGATTTCCTAAAGCAGAGTATTTAGATAAAATTGATTTCCAAAGAGCTTATGATATTTATAAAGAAAGATTTGCCGATGCGAGTGATTTCACTTTCGTTTTTGTAGGGAATTTTGAAGTTGAAGGTATTAGCTCATTATTAGAAACATATTTAGGAAGTTTGCCAACACTTGATAGAAAAGATGATTGGGTGGATTTAGGAATTAAACCTCCAAAGGGAGTAGTGAAGGAAGAAATCCTTAAAGGTACTGATCAGAAAAGTTATGCCACGATTTTATATCATGGTGAAACGGAATTTGATAAGCAAAAAAGCTATCACTTAAAATCACTCGGAGAATTGGTGACTAATGAATTGATTGATATCCTAAGAGAAGAGAAAAGTGGGGTTTATGGAGTAGGAGCTTCTGGAAGTATGCAAAGATTGCCAGAAAGCAGATATTCCTTTAGAATTGCTTTCCCTTGTGGCCCTGAAAATGTGGATGATTTAGTGAAGACAACACATGAAATTTTAGCTGATATAAAGGCGAATGGAGTGAAAGAGGAAGATTTAGCTAAAGTGAAAGAAGCTCAACTGAAGGGACTTAAAGAAGACCTTAAGAAAAATGATTATTGGTTGAATAGACTTTATGACTTCTACTATTACAATGATGATTTGAGTAATTTTGTAGTAACTGAGGACAAAATTAATTCATTAAAAGCTGAGGACTTAAAAGCAGCAGCAAATGAATTCTTAAATGAAGAGCAATTTGTAGAAGCGATTTTACTTCCTGAAGAGGAATCTGCTGAGTAAAATATAATGAACTCAATCTTAAAAAGCTGTCTCAAATTTTCTGGGGCAGCTTTTTTTTTGAAATCTCTCCTTCCGCTAGCCTCCGGCTAGTGGAAATTACTACCGCCTCAGGCTGATATCAGCTATGAAATGCCTAGTTTTGCTCTTAATGCAATCTGCTATCACGTGCCAGACAAGTAAACATCACCAGCGAGAAGCTGGCGACTGTAAGCTTGATTTAATCATTAAATTCGCTCATGGTTCTATTCACCCCAATGGTAGAAAAGCCTAAAACCATATCACAAGCTTTATCCATTATGAAGGGCAATTCATCAAATTCTTGTTGAGTGAAGGGGCTTAACACATAATCTACCTGCTGACCTTTGTGGAAGTTATCACCTATGCCGAATTTCAAACGGGCATAATTTTGTCCTCCAGTAATATCTTCAATATTTTTCAAACCATTATGACCTGCTGCAGAACCTTTAGCACGCAATCTTAATTTACCGAAAGGAAGCGCTATGTCATCGGTGATCACCAAGATGTTTTCCTTTGGAATTTTGAGCTCCTGCATCCAATAGTTTGCAGCCTTTCCCGAAAGATTCATATAGGTGGTTGGCTTAATTAGATGAATTTGTCTGCCTTTATATTTAAATTCAGCTTTCATAGCTAATTTTAAAGTCTCAAACTCCACTTTATGTTGGTCAGCTAATCTATCTAAAGTTAAAAAACCGATATTATGGCGAGTGACTTCATATTCGGCTCCAATATTTCCTAAACCTACAATCAGGTATTTCATAACATATTTTTAATTTCCAAAACGCAAAAATAAATGATTTTTACGGGAGTGCCGAGTATTTTACTTACTCAAATAATCAGATAAAATTTTATTAATAGGAGAGGGCTCAGTTAAAGTCATCATATGAGAACCCCCTTCAATAATGTGTGTGGGATTTACATTTCTTATTGGTATTGTACGATCTTTTGTCCCATGGATATGGGTAATATTATTTTGTTCTATCTCTCTTTCCCATTTAATGATCATTTCCACGGTACGTTTCATATACAATGGGTCTTTACTTGCGAGCATACTTTTAAAAGTGGCTTTATTGGTGTTTCTGTCTGGCTCAACTATTGGCTGCAGAAATTTGGCTCCAGCTAGCATTAATTTTGGAGGGACTATTTTATAAAGTGGAATAGCTTTCTGAAATCTATATCTAAACGGTAATTCTGATCTGGATTTGGCACTTGAAATGATAATAGATTTCTCTGGATTTAAGGAGTCCATAAGTTCTGAAATAATCATACCGCCTAATGATACACCAATTAAGATGAATTGTTGAGTAGTGTCAATTTGCTTTGAAATCCTTTTTGAATATTCAGGCAAGGAGCTGCCTTTTTCAGGAATTGGATATTTAATATGAACTATTTTAGGATGGTTTTCGAATTTTAAACTGTCAAATAAGCGCTCATCGGAACCTTGACCTGGGAATAAATAGATAGTGGGTTTTTCTTGCGAGAATAAAATGTTAAAACTGCAAAGGCTTAGAAATAGTATTAATACGAAACCTTTAATTATCATGGGTTTTATCTGAATGACTTACTAATTCTTGAATTTCCTTGAGTTCACCAGTGCTTAGATGCCTCCATTTACCCTTTTCTACATCCAAATTTATGTTCATAATCCTAATTCGCTTTAAACCCGCAACCTTATAATCGAAATATTCACACATCCTTCTGATTTGGCGGTTTAAGCCTTGTGTTAGAATAATTTTAAAGGAGCTTTTGCCTATCTGCTCTACAAAACATTTTTTGGTAACCGTATCCAAAATAGGAACTCCATCACCCATTTTTTGAATAAAATCCGCTTTAATGGGTTTGTTTAAATGAACTATATATTCCTTTTCGTGATTGTTTCTGGCTCTTAAAATCTTATTGACTATGTCTCCATCATTGGTGAGCAGAATTAATCCTTCACTGTATTTATCTAATCTCCCAATAGGAAAAATTCTTTCGGGATAATTGATATAGTCAATGATATTATCTTTTTCCCTTCGTGTATCTGTGGTGCAAACAATGCCTCTAGGCTTATTGAAAGCTAAATAGACAAAATCAGAATTTGGTTCTGTAATCAGCTTACCCTTTACTCTCACCTCATCATTGGGGCCTACCTTAGTGCCCATTTCAGGCACTTTCCCATTAATTGTTACCGCACCTTCTTCTATCAATTTATCTGCATTTCTACGGGAGCAGTATCCAGCCTCACTTAGGAACTTATTTATTCTTTTTAATTGCGTGTCCAAAATTCTGATAATTAGGTGCTTGGAAAAATATATAAAATGTACAATGCAAAGTTATTAAAACTAGACCTAATTTTTGTGGATTTAAAGGAAACCTGAGTTTCGAATAATAAATTAACAAAGAAATCTATTGGTTCAAGTTTTACCAAACTAAATGCAAAAGCTTTTCCAAAGTTCAACCATTTAGAGATACCGAATACTCAAAACAGTGTTAGACTTAGCGAACACTACCATTGAAAAAGTTGACTCCGAAATGGAACTCAGGCTAGAAACAAAAAAAATCCTGCCCATATAATATGAACAGGATTTGAATGCTTTATAAGAGTTTTGTGAATTAACTTTCAGCTCCTTCTGCAGGTGCTTCAGTTCCTTCGCCCTCAGCTCCATCTTCTCCTTCAGCGTCAGCATCTTCAGTTTGTTTTCCTCTAAGTGCTCTTGGAATTTCAACAACAGCAATAGATGCCTGTGGAGTATCTAAAATCTCACAATCCTCAACAGATACTGATTCCACTTTAATAGATTTACCAAAATCTAAAGCACTAATATCTAAAGTGATATGCTCAGGCATATTTTTAGGTAAAGCTTTTACCATTAGACTTCTTCTTTTGTGAATTAAAGTACCCCCTTTGGTAACACCAGGTGCAGTACCTTCCAAATGAACAGGGATGCTCATTTTAATATTCTTTCCTTTGTGTAATTGTAAGAAATCAGCATGAAGGATGATTTCACTTACTGGGTGGAAAGCTACATCTTGTAGTATTGCTTGGTACTCATCGCCTTCAATATTGATGTTAACGAAATGTGCTTCAGCTGTAAATACTAGTGGGCGAAAAAGAATCATTGGCGCATAAAAGTGGATTTGCTCATCACCACCGTACAATACGGCAGGAACCATAGCTTCCGCTCTTAATCTTTTCGCCTCCTTTTTGCCAAGATTTGCTCTTTTATACCCTATAATCTCAACAGTTTTCATAATATATATTTGTTAAAAGTGAATAATTACTATTTTTATTGAATTTGGTCTACTTATATGAATAATGAACTGATAGATTCATTATCGTGAATTTTTCTAATGGCTTTGGCAAACATATCAGCTACCGAAAGCACTTTAATCTTATCTGATTTTTGCTTTAAAGGCAAAGTATCAGTAGTGATCAATGCATCTAAGGTTGAACTTTCAATATTTTCATAAGCATTTCCTGATAATACAGGATGAGTAATAATTGCTCTTACTGACTGAGCACCTTTTTCTTTCAGCATGTCAGCTGCTTTACATAAAGTCCCAGCTGTATCTACTAAATCATCGAAAATAATAACATCTCTGCCATCAACATCACCAATCACTTGCATTGCATCAACCTCGTTTGCTTTTTTTCTTTGTTTATCACAAACCACCATATCCATTTTAAAATGCTTAGCATATTTTCTTGCTCTGGCTGAACCTCCTATATCCGGTGAAGCAAAAATGGTGTTTTCAGTAATACTTTCCTGTAGATAAGGAACAAATATAGCCGATGCGTCCATGTGGTCAACTGGAATGTTAAAAAAACCTTGAATTTGACCTGCATGAAGATCACAAGTTACAATTCTGTCAGCACCAGCAGCTTCAAATATATTAGCTAGCATTTTTGCTCCAATGGCTACCCTAGGTTTGTCTTTTCTATCCTGACGGGCATATCCGAAATAAGGAACTACTAAAGTGACCTTGTAAGCACTTGCTCTTCTAGCAGCATCTATCATTAGGAGTAATTCCATGATATTGTCAGCAGGAGGGAAGGTTGATTGAATTAAAAATACGTGATGTCCTCTTATCGATTCGGTAAAATAAGGAGAAAGCTCTCCATCACTGAATTTTTGCAGTTCTACGTCCCCTAATGGTTTGCCATAACTAGCGGCAATTTTTTCAGAAAGATATTTAGAAGCAGAACCTGAGAAAATTTTGACAGAGGACATGGTTTTTATTTTTTGCGCTTAAAATAAAATATCCCGTCCTATATTAATATGGACGGGATTTTGTTGCCCGACTAGGGCTCGAACCTAGACTCTTCTGTACCAAAAACAGACGTGTTGCCAGTTACACCATCGGGCATTCTTGTTTGCCTTATCGCTAAGGGAATACAAAGGTAAAAACGGATTCATTATTTGCAAACAAAGCCATGAAAAAAAATCAATTATTTTTTCAATTTTTAATCTGAAATTCAACCTTAATTCAACATTTAATCACTAAAGTGTTCAATTTCAAATTATTATAGTTTTACTAAATTTTTTAAAGAAATTTCACTACCTCATTCAATCAAACTATCGAATGAAATTCTATTTAAGATCCTCTACCCACTTTCTTGCATTAACTAAAGCTTCTACCCAAGGAGAAATTTCGTCTGACTTTCTTTCATTTGGGTAATTTGCCCAGTTCCAAGGGAAAATACTTCTTTCTAAGTGTGGCATAATGGCTAAATGCCTTCCATCCTGAGAACAAACCGCTGCAGCATTGTAATCAGAGCCATTCGGTTGAGCAGGGTAGTGTTCATAGCTGTATTTTGCAGCAATTTTATAGTCCTTTTCAGCTAGAGGCATTTCAAATTTTCCTTCACCATGAGCTACCCATATACCAAGCCTACTGTTTTTAAGACTAGAAAGCATTACAGAGTTATTTTCAGGAACATTTACATTGACAAAACCACATTCAAATTTATGGGAGTTATTATGAACCATTTTAATTTTCTCCTTGTGCTCAGGATAAATCAAATCCAATGCGATCATTAATTGGCACCCATTACAAACACCCATGCTCAGTGTGTCTTTTCTTTCATAGAAATTTTTGAGTGCTTTTTGAGCATTTTCATTGTACTTAAATGCTCCTGCCCAACCTTTTGCAGAACCTAGCACATCTGAATTTGAAAATCCACCTGTGAAAACAATAAAGTTTACATCTGATAAATCTTCTTCACCACTCATTAAATCGGTCATGTGGATGTCTTTTACATCAAAGCCTGCTATATACATCATGTAAGCCATTTCACGCTCACTATTCACACCCTTTTCTCGAATAATGGCTGCTTTAATTCCACTTTCTTTAGTTCTATTGGAATCTAAGCCTAAGGACTCAAAAGTACCTTTGAAATGCTCTGGGAAATCAAATGATAAGCTTTGGTTCTTATAATTATCAAAACGTGATTTAGCTAACTCTTTTCCGCTTTGTTTTTCATCTAATAAATAAGATGTTTCATACCATTCATCTCTTAAATTTGCTATATCAAGATCAATAGTTTGACTGTCTTTAGTAATCTGAATTTTATTTGAATTATTAACAGTTCCTAAAAGAATAACGTCAATTTCGGCCTTTTTCAATTCTTCAATTATGGAATTATCCTCAATTTGAAGTAATAAGCCAGGCTGTTCGCTGAATAATAATTTTACTAAGTCAGCTTCTTCAAATGCATCAAAATTTATATCTAATCCTATGTTTTGATGAGGGAATGTAGTTTCTAAGATGGAAGTAATTAATCCTCCTGAGCCTACATCATGACCAGATAAGATTTTTTCCTCATTTATTAATTTCTGAACAGTCTCAAAGGTATTTTTGAAATGGCTTACTGAATTGATCTTAATAGTTTTTTCTCCTAAAGAAGCACGGGTTTGAGAAAATGCTGAACCGCCTAATTCAAAATTCCCCTTTCCGATATTGATATAAATCAATTGGCTATTATCTTGAGGAATGAGTGCTGTTTCTAATGTTTTACGGATATCTGAAACTTCTCCTGCAGCTGAAATAATCACCGTTCCGGGAGCATAAACTTTATCTCCAGAAGGGTATTTCTGCACCATTGAAAGTGAATCCTTTCCAGTAGGAATATTGATTCCTAATTCAACTGCAAAATCACTGATGGCTTCCACAGCTTCATATAAACGAGCATTTTCCCCTTCATTTTTAGCAGGCCACATCCAATTGGCACTTAAGGAAATTCCTTTTAAACCATCCTGAATAGGAGCGAAGATAATATTGGTCAAAGCTTCTGCTATGGATAATTCAGAGCCAGCTTTTGGGTCAATTAAAGCACTCACTGGCGCATGACCGATGGAAGTAGCGATCCCTTTTTCTCCTTTATAATCTAAAGCCATTACGGCAACATTATTTAATGGCAACTGGATTGGCCCTGTGGTTTGTTGTTTGGCTACTTTTCCTGTTACGCATCTGTCTACTTTGTTGGTCAACCAATCTTTACAAGCTACTGATTCTAATTTTAGAACGTCTTTTATATAGCCTTCAATTTCTTTTGCCTCATATTGTAACGTGGTGAAAGTTGTATTTTGCTTTTGATCAGCCAAGATCGTTTTTGGAGCACTTCCAAACATAGAAGCTAATGGCCAATCTACCGGGTTTTTATCGCTTTCTTTATCTACAATGCTAAAGTGATGATCGCCTGTGATTTCGCCTACTACATAAAATGGAGCTCTCTCACGCTGAGATACCTTTTCTAATTTAGCAATGTCTTTTTCTTTAATCACCAAGCCCATTCTTTCTTGGGATTCATTGCCTACAATTTCCTTGGCTGATAGGGTAGTATCCCCAATTGGAAGTTTCCGTAAATCTATTTTTCCACCAGTGTCTTCCACTAATTCGGAAAGACAATTCAGATGTCCACCAGCACCGTGATCGTGAATGGAAATGATTGGGTTTTCCGATGATTCCGCCATGGCACGGATAGCATTGGCTACTCTTTTTTGCATTTCAGGATTGGCTCGCTGAACAGCATTTAGTTCAATTTGATTGGCAAATGAGCCAGTATCAACTGAAGAAACGGCACTTCCGCCCATTCCAATTCGGTAGTTATCACCACCCATTACCACAATTTTATCTCCCTTTTGTGGAACGTCTTTTTTGCTTTGCTCTGCTACTCCATATCCAATTCCACCTGCTTGCATAATGACTTTATCATAACCGTACTTTTTACCGGCATGCTCATGTTCAAAAGTCAAGACAGAACCCGAAATTAAAGGCTGTCCGAATTTATTTCCAAAATCAGAAGCACCATTTGAAGCTTTAATCAGAATATCTACAGGACTTTGGTAAAGCCAAGGCCTTTCTTCCATGTGGTTTTCCCATGGTCGATTAGCTTTTAGTCTTGAGTAGGAGGTCATATAAACCGCTGTTCCTGCCAAAGGGATTCCAGCTTTCCCACCAGCCATTCTATCTCTAATTTCACCACCAGAACCTGTTGCAGCACCATAAAAAGGTTCTACTGTAGTTGGGAAATTGTGTGTTTCAGCTTTTAAGGAAATTACGGATTTGAACTTTTTCTTTTGGAAATAATCTGCCTTTTCAGGATTTGGAGAGGCAAATTGCTCTACTTCTGGGCCTTCTACATAGGCCACATTATCTTTATAAGCCGATACAATTCTGTTAGGATTTTCTTTGGAAGTCCTTTTAATCATTTGGAAAAGCGTATGTGGCATTTCCTTTCCATCGATCACGAATGTGCCATTGAATATTTTGTGTCTGCAGTGTTCTGAATTTACTTGAGAGAATCCAAAAACTTCACTGTCGGTTAAGGGACGGCCTAAATCTTTGCTTACTTGTTCAAGATATTGTACTTCTTCAGGGCTCAATGCTAAGCCTTCTTTTTCATTATAGGCCGCAATATCTTCTATTAATTCTATCGGGTCTGCCTGCTTATCAATGGTAAAGATTTCTTCGTTCAAACCTTGATATTTAGCTTGAAGCATAGGGTCGATTAAATCGGATAGCTTTTCAATGGCTTCAAACATCTCAATTCTGAAGATGCCATTTAACCCCATGGTTTGCGTGATTTCCACCGCATTAGTACTCCACGGACTCACCATTTCTTTTCTTGGCCCCACATAAACACCCTTTAATTCAGAAGCAGGAATGATTTTTTCAGCATCCAGTAACCACAAAAGTTTTTCTAAATCAGAATCTGAAAATGAATTTTGATGTCCTAAAGCGTAGATTTGTTGATTTTTACCCTGAAAAAAGTTAAGCATAATGTGTTTTATGTAGGTGGAATTAATAAAGCTGCAAAGTTAGAAATTATCCATTATTTAACCTAGAACCAAGAGTCAAGAATAAAGAGTCAAGACGAATGAATCTGGATTTCAAGACATTGAAAAATTAGCAAATAACTTACTTGTCAACATGCCAACTCGCCAACCTGTCAACTTTAGTGCTTTGCGCTTAAATGCTTAGCAGTATCCGCTATCAAAGTATTATGCCCAGCCTCTAAAATCACATGTTCATATTCTTTCACATGCTTTAATAAATCCATCATGTTTTCAGCGGTGATGATTTTATCGTATTTTCCTGTGAACATCATCATGGGAATTTTATTTTGATTGATGAGGAAAGCAATCAATTTCAAATCAAATTTCAGATGACGGAAAACTACCCAGGTTAAATATACTCTTCTTCTTTTTTCTCGCGTATTCATTTGCGTGTTGGCAAATTTCAATATGCTTTTATCCACCAAGCCCATTTTTTTTGTGAAAGTTAATAGTTGATAGAAGTATTTAGGCTTTACAATCATGGCTCTAAAAAATCTTCTGAAAGAATTGGGATAGGTTGCCAAACTATACCAAAATGAAGTTTTAATGCCATCAGGTGCTATTAAAAGAAACTCTTTAATTTTTCTAGGGAATAGTTCTAGGCTAGCCAATGCGAACTTTCCACCCATGCTATAGCCGACCACAGCAAATTCATTGATTTCATGTTTTTGAAGAAGTATTTTTAAAATTTCTTCCCAGTCATGCTTTTCCAAAGCTTGATTTCGGTCCTTCCATTCGCTTTTGCCATGATAATAAATGTCAAAAGCATAAAGCGTGTATTTATCTCCCAATAATTCAGAAAACGGATTGTAGACTTCTTTCGATTGCCCAAAGCCGTGGAAAGCTAATAAGGGTGTTTTCCCATTTCCGGAAATGGAATAGTGTAAAATATTTTCTCCAAATATTATATGGTCTTTTTTCATTTAGGAAAAAGTATTAAGTCTTTTTAATGTAATCAACGGAATTTATAATTCCTAAAACAGAAAATTCAAAATATGTTTAACTGGCTAATTATCAATAGATTAAAAATTATTTATGATTTTTCTAAAAAATTATAAACAAATGCTAAATTTGCCCGTTGGAAACCGAGGAAACTTTCAATCTAATTTAAGTTTCCGTAGTATTAATCGCAATATAATAATTTGAGTACTGAGAAAAACATATTAGAGGGAGCAAAAAACTTATTTATGCAATTTGGCTTGAAATCCATTACGATGGATGATATAGCCAGAAAAGTTGGGGTAAGTAAAAAAACAATCTATCAGTTCTTTAGTGATAAAAATAGCATTGTATTTAAATCAGTTCATGAACATTTCTCAGAACACCGTAAGGAAATAGAAGATGTTTTGGATAATAGTAAAGATGCTATAGAATCTATTTATAGGATTTCAAAATGTATGAAAGTGCAGATTGAAGCGATCAATCCTACAGTTCTTTATGATTTACAGCGTTATTTCCCAAAAGCATACAAAAGGTTTTTAGAGTTCAAAAATACTTTTATGAAGGATAGAATGAACCAAGTCATCGAAACAGGGATTGCCTCTGGTTATTTCAGGAAAGAAATTAATACTGAAATTCTAATTACTCAAAGAATAGAACAAGTTCAATTGGCTTTTAACAATGAGGTCTTTCCAAGGGACAAATTCGACTTTAAGGAAGTTCATGAGCAGTTATTTGATCATTTTATACATGGAATATTAACAGAGAAAGGAAAAGAAAAATATAATCAATATTTAAATGAAGAGCATGATGCTTAACAAAATCAGAATTTTTTGTGCAGTTGCCTTTTTTATGCCCATTGGCATAATGGCACAAGAGGAAATTAGCAAACCTATGAGTTTGGAGGAGTGCGTAAATTACGCATTGGAAAATAACCGCAATTTGAAATCTACTAGATTGGAAGAAGCTATTGCAGAGACCCAAGTAGGGGAAACCCGTTCTATGGGCTTGCCGCAAGTTAAGTTTCAGACTGGGATGAACTATAACTATCAAATTCAAAGAGCCTTTTTACCTAACTCTATTATTACTGGTGACCCTAACTCGGAAGGTTTTACACCAGTGCAATTTAGCCCTCAATATGATGGTAATGCTGTTGCATCTGTTTCGCAGCTTTTATTTGATGGTTCTTATTTTGTAGGGCTTCAAGCTGCAAAAACGCTGAGAGAATTAAGACAAAGAGAGTCTAATCAATCAGAGATTGAAACGGTTGAAGCTATCACCAAGGCATACTATTTAGTTTTGATTACAGAAGAAAGATTGAAATTACTAAATGCCAATCAAGAACAGCTGGATCGAGTTTTAAAAGAGACCAAGGCTCTTTATGAAAATGGATTTGCTGAGAAAATAGATCTGGATAGGATAAGAGTTAATTACAATAATATCCAAACAGAAAATAGCAAAGCAAAAAGAAGCTATGACATGACAATGGACATGTTAAAGTTTCAAATGGGAATGTCTCTTAACTCTCCATTATCGCTATCAGGAAGTATAGCTAACTTAAGCTTGGAAGCAGAAGATTATTTTGGCAAAACAGAGAATTTCGATTTCAGAGAAAGAGCAGAATATTCCATTTTGCAGACTAACCAAGATTTAGCAAATCTTGATTTAAGAAATAACAAAGCTACTCACTTGCCTAAATTATATGCCAATTTTAATTACGGATTCAATACAGGTGTTAACTCATCTGGCGATCTTTTTAATTTCAGTGATAATTGGTTAGAGTTTGGTGCCGTAGGAGTGTCCCTCAGTTGGGATCTATTTACAGGTTTAAACCGCTCAAGCAAAATGGAGAAAAATCGTATTCAAATAGAGCAAATTGAGATTCAAAAAGAGCAGCTAAAGAGTTCTATTAATATGGAAATAAAGCAAGCACAAGATGATTTGAAATCTGCAAAGGAAAGCTTGGATGTGCAACAACAAAATATGGATTTGGCACTATCAGTTTATGAGCAAATAGAGACAAAATTTAAAAATGGACTAGCTAGCAGCCGTGAGTTGTTGGACGCAGAAACTTCAAAAAAAGAAGCTGAAACCAATTATTACAGTTCACTTTACGATGCTGTAATAGCCAAAATAGAATTAGAAAAAGCTTTAGGAATATTGTATTGATTTGATAAAAATGAGAACAACTATAAAAATGAAAAATTCAGGTTTAATAATTGCACTTACTGTTTTGATGGCAGCATGCGGAGGAGAATCCGATACAGAAAAATTGAAATCAAAACTTGAGAGAGTAGAAAAGGATATCCAAGAAAAGACTATAGAAGCGGCAGAACTTCAAAAGGAAATAGCAAAACTAGATCCTGAATTTGCTAAAAAATCTGATCAGTCTGTGTTAATTAAATCAGAGACCGTAAAACGTCAGGATTTTCAACATAAGATTCAAGTCCAAGGAGAAGTAGCTTCTCGGAAGAATATTACAATGGGTGCAGAAACCATGGGTAGAATATCGCAAATTAATGTTTCGCCAGGGGATATGGTAAAACGTAATCAGCTATTGGTAAAGCTCGATGCACCTACCACAGAAAATAACATCAAGGAATTGAATACTGCATTGGATTTGGCTAATACAATTTTTGAAAAGCAAAAGAATTTGTGGGAGCAAGAAATTGGCACGGAAGTACAATATTTGGAAGCCAAAAACAGAAAGGAAACCCTAGAAAGACAATTGGCAACTGCACAATCACAATTGGATATGGCTTATATAAAAGCTCCTTTCAGTGGTAGAATCAATGATGTCAATGTGAATACCGGTGAGTTAGTGCAACCAGGTACACCTATTTTGAATATGGTAAGTCAGGAAGAAATGTATCTGAAATCAGCAGTTTCTGAAGATTATATTAATGATTTTAATCAAGGAGATTCTGTTGAGATCTATTTGCCTTCTATCAAAAAATCATTTTCAACGGTAGTAAGTTCAGTAAGCTATGTAATCAATCCTAATAATAGAACTTTCCAATTAGAAGTGAAAGTTAATGATTTTGCAGATAAACTGAAACCTAACCAATTTGCACGGTTAACGCTTGTAGATTATGAAAATGAAGATGCCATAGTAGTTCCTGCTGATGTGGTGCAGCAAGATAATTTAGGTGATTTTGTTTATATAGTGAAGTCCGAAGAAAACCAAAAGAAAGCTGAAAAAGTCAGAATTGAAAGAGGCAAAACTTATAATGGTAAAACTGAGATTTTAAAAGGAATTAAAGCAGGGGACGCTATTATTTCTGAGGGGTATAGAGAAGCTGTTAATGGTATAGCAGTTCGTTTAGCACAATAATTCGAAATTGAATATTTATGAGCGATCAAAATAAAAAGAAAGTAGAAAAGGAGTTTGGCCTTACCACTTTATCGGTAAATAATCGGACTACAGTTTACGTATTAGCTTTTCTTATTGTGGTTTTAGGTATATTTTCTTATATCAATTTGCCTAAAGAAAACTTTCCGGAAATAGCGCAACCTACCATTTATGTGGGTACTCCTCATCCTGGTAACTCACCGGCAGATATGGAGAAATTGATTACACGTCCCTTGGAGAAGGAAATCAATACTATTTCCTCTGTAGATAACATAAAATCTACTTCAGTGCAGGATTTTTCAACCATCATTATCGAGTTTACTACCGATACTGATGTGGAAGATGCCTTACAAGAGGTGAAAGATGCAGTGGATAAAGCCAAATCAGAGCTTCCTTCTGATTTACAGGATGATCCAAATGTCTTCGAACTGAATGTTTCCGAATTCCCGATTATGAATATTAACCTTTCGGGAAATTACAGCGTGGAGACCTTGAATTCCTATGCAGAATATTTGGAAGAGGAAATGGAGAAATTCCCAGAAATGTCCAAAGCCGAAATCAGAGGGGTTGATGAAAGAGAGGTTCGAATAATGGTGGATCCGCTTGAAATGGAGGCTCGTAAAATCAGCTTTAATGATATAGAAACTGCCGTTCAGCAAGAAAATATGACCATGTCAGGTGGTAACATCAAAATGGGTAAAATCAGAAGAACGGTCGCTATTTCCGGAGAATATGATGCCCCAAGCGATTTGGAAAACCTTATTATCAAAAATGAAAATGCTAATATCGTTTACCTGAAAGATATAGCAGAAATAGAATTTGACTATAAAGAAAAGCAAAGTTATGCTCGATTGAATAATAAGGCGGTTGTAATGGTGGATGCGGTAAAGAGAAGTGGGGAAAACTTGCTGATTTTAACCGAAAAAATTAATGAGGTAATCGATAAAGCCAAGGAAGAAGTGTTTCCTGATGGTTTGGAAGTTACTATTACGAATGACCAATCACAACAAACCCGAGATCAAGTAAGCAGCTTGGAAAATAATATTATCTCTGGTGTAATATTGGTGGTTTTAGTACTTTTATTCTTCTTAGGAACTAGAAATGCACTTTTTGTGGGGATCGCTATTCCAATGTCCATGTTTATGGCTTTTATGATTCTAGGAGCGCTAGGCATTACCATCAATATGATTGTATTGTTCTCCTTAATTATGGCATTGGGTATGTTGGTGGATAATGGAATTGTGGTGGTGGAGAACGTTTATCGCCTAATGGAAGAAGGATATTCTCCTATTAAAGCGACTAAAATAGGAGTAGGGGAAGTTGCACTTCCAATTATTTCATCTACTGCTACCACTTTGGCAGCCTTCTTACCACTAGCTTTTTGGCCAGGCTTGATCGGTGAGTTCATGAAATATTTACCCATTACCTTGATTATTACTTTAGGCTCATCATTGTTTGTGGCTTTGGTGATTAATCCTGTATTTATTGCCTCTTTTATGCGAATAGATGAAGGCGGTAAGTTGAATTATAAAAGAGTTTGGAGAATTGCAGGGATTTCATTTGCGATAGGTGCCTTACTGATTCTCTTGAAAGTTTATGCGCTTGGTAATCTTGCCATTTTATTTGGAGCATTGGGCTTGTTAAATACTTATGTTTTAACTCCGCTTTCAAGAAAGTTCCAGAAAGGATTTTTACCGTTCTTAGAAAGGATATATTCGCGTACTCTTGGCTTTGCTGTAAGAGGCTGGAATCCTTATTATTTCTTAGGAGGAACAGTTTTAGCATTGATTGGTTCGGTAATGTTGTTGGGAGCTTTCACCCCAAATGTTTTATTCTTTCCAGAAAATGAACCTAAATATGTAAATGTGTTTGTGGAATTTCCGGTAGGAACGGATGTGGAGCATACCAATGAATTCTCTTTTAAAATCGAACAAGAAGTAAAAAAGGTAATTGAGCCTTATTCAGATATAGTGGAATCGGTTGTGGCTAATGTTGGAAAAGGTGCGAGTGATCCAAGTGATCCAACAGCTATGGGACAATCCGATACTCCAAATAAAGCCAGAATTACAGTCAATTTTGTAGAATTCAAGTATCGAGAAGGCATTTCTACTACTAAGGTCATGAATGAAATCCGAGAGGTCGTGGCAGATAAATATGCTGGAGTTTCCATAACGGTAGATAAAGATCAAGCTGGACCCCCAACTGGAAAACCGCTTAATATTGAAATTAGCGGTGAGGATTATGATAAATTAATTCAGATTACGGAAGATTTAACTGTTTTTATCAATAATCAAAATATTGGAGGTATTGAAGATTTAAAAACAGATTTAGAAACTGGTAAGCCTGAATTAACCATCAATATCGACAGAGATGGTGCTAGAAGATTTGGTTTGAGCACAGCCACTATTGCCAACGAAATTAGAACTGGACTTTTTGGTAAGGAAATCTCAAAGTATAAAGAGGGTGAAGATGATTATGAAATCCAATTGCGCTATAATGATGAGTATCGTTATGATGTGAATGCGCTTATTAATAAAAAGATTACGTACAGAGATCAATCTTCTGGAAAAGTTAATCAGGTGCCGATTAGTGCAGTTGCAGATGTAGCCTATACCAGCACCTATGGTTCTATTAATCGAAAAGAATTGGATAGAGTAGTGACCGTTTACTCCAATATATTGGATGGATATAACGCCACAAATGTCAATAATCAGTTGAAAACAGCGATGAATGACTTTGAAGTGCCTGCTGGTTATGAAGTGAAGTTCACGGGTGAACAAGAAGAACAATCAGAAGAATTGGAGTTCTTAAGTGTGGCGCTGTTGTTGGCTGTCTTTTTAATTTTCCTAATTATTGTTGCGCAGTTTAATAAATTAACGGCTCCATTTATTATCATGAGTTCTGTTATTTTTAGTACAATTGGGGTGTTTTTAGGATTAGTTGCTTTCCAAATGGATTTCGTGATTGTTATGACCATGATTGGAATTATTTCATTAGCTGGAATTGTAGTAAACAATGCCATAGTATTGGTTGATTTTATTGAAATTAGTAAAGCCAATACAAAATTAAATTTAAAGGAAGGAGAAAATTTAACTTACGAAATGGTGAAAGAGGCAGTGATGTTGGCAGGGAAAACTCGCTTGAGACCTGTATTGCTAACGGCTATTACTACCATTCTTGGATTAATTCCTCTGGCTATTGGTTTCAATTTCGATTTCATCCAATTGTTCACTAGTTATGACCCTGATTTCTACTTAGGTGGAGATTCCGTTATGTTCTGGGAACCGATTTGTTGGACGATTATATTTGGTCTAACATTCGCAACTTTCTTAACATTAGTGATCGTGCCAGTGATGTATCTTATTGCAAATCAGTTAAATGCTAAATTTGGGATAGGACGATGATGGGTGATGGATGAAGGATGAAGCCCCTTAATCCCCAAAGGGGAAATTGGCATCCTTCATCCAAATACCCCACATCCATCACCCTACACCCCACACAAAAAACATGTCCAAACTCATCCTCATACCGCTAGCTGCTGTTATTTTCATTCTGATCGACCTTTACGTCTTTCAGGCAGTTAAAATTGCTGTGCAAAATTTCTCTCCTTTAGCGAAGAATATATTTTTCGGAATCTATTGGGGGTTTACTGCCATTACGATTTTGGGCTTTTTCCTTTACCATTTTAGCAATCCAGATTTCTTTTCGCGGGTGGCTCGGCAGTTTATGCTAGTGCTGGTTTTTATGAATTATCTATCTAAAACAATTGCTTTATTGGTCTTGCTGATTGGGGATGTCATTCGTTTCGGTCAATGGAGTTTTTATAAGATCACAGATCTTTTAAACAATTCAAAGAGTGGCATAGAGGGAGAAAAAATAAGCCGATCTGAGTTTTTTGCTAAATCTGCATTGGTGGCTGGCGCCTTACCATTGGCAGCTATGAGCTTTGGTATAATCTCTGGAGCGCATGATTATCGCATCCGAAGAAAATCTATTGTAATTCCCAATTTACCTAAAGCGTGGCACGGAGTGAAAGTTGCCCAGCTTTCAGATATTCATAGCGGTAGTTTTTGGAATAAAATAGCCGTTGAAGGAGGAGTAGATATGTTGATGGCCGAAAAGCCAGATATGGTTTTCTTCACGGGTGATTTAGTAAATAATGAAGCCAAAGAAGTTGAAAAATACATTCCTATATTTTCCAAATTAAAAGCAGATTTGGGTGTTTATTCTACTTTAGGCAATCATGATTATGGTGATTATAAAAGCTGGAGCAGCGAAAAAGCGAAATCTCAAAACCTTGAGGATTTAAAAGAGGCCCATAAACTGATGGGATGGGATTTATTGACCAATGAAAACCGAATTTTAAAGGTTGATAATGAGCCTTTGGGAGTTTTAGGTGTAGAAAACTGGGGAGCCGGAAGATTTGCTAAATATGGAGATATCAGTAAAGCTTATGCAGGTACAAAAGATTTACCAGCGAAAATATTACTTTCCCATGATCCAAGCCACTGGGATGCCCAAATTAGAAAAGATTATCCTGATATTGATTTGATGCTGGCCGGCCACACCCACGGCTTTCAATTTGGCATTGAAATACCCGGCTTCAAATGGAGTCCATCGCAATATGTGTACAAACAATGGGCAGGGCTTTACCAAGAAGGAAATCAAAGCTTATATGTGAATAGGGGATATGGCTATATTGGCTATCCTGGAAGGATAGGGATTCCACCTGAGATTACAGTGCTGGAGTTGAGGCAGGGGTGATTTTCTAGACCTCCACCAGTGTAAATGGCTTAAGCGTCCACTTAGGCCTAGTATTTCAATGCACTTCCAGTATTTTTTGAATCATATTCTTAAATTGAAGCTTTATTTCCGAGTTGCAAACTTGATAATTCAAGAATTCTCGATGAAATTGAAGACTTGGAAGTCGAATTATGTAAAGTGATTAATTTTAAGAATTAACTAACACATGGATTTGTATAACTTTATAATTGGTTTAATCCTCATATTAATCGGTTGTATCCCCATATTTGATAATAAAGATAGAAACCAAAAAGGCTTGACAAATGCAATGTATCGGTATGGTGGGATTGCCTTAATTGTAAATGGAGTTTTATATATTATTTATTTGGCTTTTTGAAATTTGTGAAATGTGATAATATTTAGATTTTACTGATTCTTTGAACGTCAACCAATTTGCTTGCTCAAAAACAATTATTTATCTTTATTATATGACTACTTCAGATTTAAAAAAAGAATTGAAAACTCTTATTTCTCAAGAAAACAATCCAAATATCTTAGAGGCTATAAAAACCCTGCTTATTAATTCAAGTTTAGATCCTGTTCTTAAACAAAAACTAAGTTCAAGAGCTTTAAAATCTGAAGAGGACATTAAAGCTAACAGAGTTTATACAAGAGAAGAGTTTGAGAAGAAACTTGATGACATTCTAGATAAATGAAATTAATTTATACTCAGCAATCCTATGAAAGCCTTGAGGAGTCGATCCAATTTTTACTAAAAGTCCAAAAAATACCATTAGAAAAAGTTCAAGAAATTAAATCTAAATTATTGAATAAAGCAGATAGTTTAGAATTCAATCCTCACAAAGGACAAATTGAAGAATATTTAATGCATTTGAATAAAGGTCATAGAAGATTAATTGAAGAAAATTTTAAAATTATTTACCGCATTGGAGGTGATAATATTTACATAACGGACTTTTTCTATACTAAGCAGCACCCTGATTTAATGAAAGGATAGATTATAATTTTTCAGTTAACCCATTACTACCTGTTGACGCATACGTTTCGCATTTATCTCTTTCATACCTTAGAGCATTTAAGTTTTAATTTCGAAATAGATTTACAATTCCAAACAAATTTCAATTAGGTTTATATACATAAGCCACCTTTTATGTAAAAATATTTGTATATTATGTACAGTATGTTTTACTTTATGTAAAGCAAAATGACAATTATGAACTTTGAACTGAAATATCCTTTATTGAGCAGAAAATGGAAGTGGCTGGCTTATGCTTTATTTCCTTTCCCATTTTCCTTCTTATTATTCTTTATTTTTATTCCATTTGATTTCCCTCAGGAGTCAGTTATGGATTTTGTCTATTTATGTTGGGGAATGGGTTTTGGTATTATAAATTTTTTAAAAGAACCTCAAGAAGATGAAATGATAGAACAAATGAGATTAAAATCATTTGCAAATGGCGTTTATTATTTGATTTGGGGTCTTGTTGCAGCCGCTGTTATTCAAGTAGTTTTACACGGAACTATCTTTACTGACTTCATGAGTGCATACACAGCTGTTTTTCTTCTTAATGTTTACATCTTTTTGAATTTTCGAAATTTAAAAAAGAAAAACAAATGAGCATATGACCAATAACATAAGAGTAGAACGGGCTATTAAAAATATTACCCAAGAAGAACTTGCTAAAATTGTGGGTGTATCCCGGCAAACGATCAATTCCATTGAAAGTAATAAATATGTGCTATCTACAGTGTTAGCTTTGAAAATATCTGAATATTTTGAAAAACCTGTAAATGAAATTTTCTTTTTGACGGATGAAGATCGGAGTTAATTCTCTTATTTAAATAAATCCCTTTTTTCCTCCGCTGGCGCAAGCGTTTTCGTATATGCCTATATGAAACATCTTTATGAAACCTTCCGCTCAATCTCCTTCAAATTCTCCATTTTCTTATTCCTTAAGAAGCCATTAATATCTTCAAAGTGCTCTTTTACTCGCTTATTACCAAATTCAAATACTTTGTTAGCTAAGCCATCAAGGAAATCCCTGTCGTGAGAGACTAATATCAAAGTCCCCTCAAAAGCATTTAAAGCATCTTTTAGTATCTCCTTTGTTTTGATATCCAAATGGTTGGTCGGTTCATCTAGTATTAACAAATTAACGGGCTGGAGTAATAACTTTATCATCGCTAATCGGGTGCGTTCCCCACCAGAAAGTACTTTAACCTTCTTGTCTAAAGCATCACCACTAAACATAAAAGCGCCCAACATATCTTTTATTTTAGTCCTTACATCTCCTTTAGCAATATTATCAACGGTTTGGAAAACGGTTAGCTCTCCATCTAATAAAGCTGCCTGGTTCTGTGCAAAGTAGCCAATCATACTATTATGTCCCACTTGTAAATCACCCTCATATTCTATTTCACCCATAATGGCTTTCACTAAAGTAGATTTTCCTTCACCATTTTTACCTACAAAAGCTATTTTTTCACCTCGGGCAATGGTCAATGAAACATCTTTGAAAACCACATGATCACCATAAGCTTTACTCAATCCGTCCGCAATTACCGGATAATTTCCTGAGCGTGGAGCAGGAGGGAATTTCAAATTCAAAGCAGCCGTATCCACTTCATCTACTTCTACAATATCCATTTTTTCCAGCATTTTCACGCGTGATTGTACTTGGAGTGTTTTGGAATAAGTGCCCTTAAATCGATCTATAAACTGTTGAATATCAGCGATCTGCTTGGCCTGATCATCAAAATGCTTTTGTTGTTGTTCTCTTCTTTCTTTGCGGAGTTCTAAGTAGTGCGAATAATTGGTTTTATAGTCATAAATTTTACCTTGGGTAATTTCTATGGTGCGGTTAGTTAAATTGTCCACAAAGGTTTTATCGTGGCTGATCACCATCACAGCTTTGGCATTATTGGTTAGAAAATCTTCCAGCCATTGCACGGATTCAATATCAAGGTGATTGGTAGGCTCATCTAAAAGGATTAAGTCAGGTTTTTTCAGTAGAATTTTAGCCAATTCAATTCGCATACGCCATCCACCACTAAATTCAGCAGTAGAGCGATTAAAATCTGTTCGTAGAAATCCTAAACCTAAGAGTGTTTTCTCCACTTCAGCATCCACATTGATGTCATCAATGCTGTAGTATTTTTCGCTCAGTTCTGAAACTTGTTCAATGATCTTGCTGTATTCATCTGATTCATAGTCTGTACGTGTTTCCAATTGCTGATTACACCATTCCATCTGATTTTTCATCTCCAAAATGGCAGCAAAAGCTTTGGAGGCTTCTTCAAAAACAGTAGAGTCGTCCTCTGTTAATAAATGTTGTGGTAAGTAAGCAATAATGGCATCTCCTGGAGCTGAAATTTTACCATAAGTTGGCTTATTAGCTCCTGCAATTATTTTGAGTAAAGTTGATTTACCCGCACCATTTTTACCCATGAGGGCAATGCGGTCATTCTCATTAATGTTAAAAGTAATATTACTAAATAGGGTAGTACCACTAAATTCAACGCCTACTGCATCTACTGAAATCATATCGTATCAAATTAAGCCGCAAAGGTATTAATTAATTGGATGATAATTTCAATAGGATGAGAATGAATGTTAAATTAAGGCGAGTAGTTTTCATAGTTTTTTAATCCCCGTTGGCGCACGCGTTTCCGCGTGTGTCCATTTAGAAAAGAACTACCAACTTTCAATAACCATCAAAACCTTTCTATAAAAACAAAATTGTCTATATTTATGACGCTTCTGGCAGCAAACTGCGCCAAGAAGTCTACGAAAACAATACATTGCTAAAAGCTACAGACTATATCGGCTCATTAATCCTAGAAAACGACACTTTGCAGTTTATTCAGACGGCAGAGGGCAGGGTAGTGCCTAAAACCGTGGATGGGGTGGATAAAAATGAATACCAGTACCACCTAAAGGACCACTTGGGCAATGTACGCACTACCTTTGCCGTAAGGGATGACGATTACAGTACTGATTTTGAGACAGTTGACAACCCTTACTTTGACAATTACGGTCAGGTTACAAGACTGAGCAACTTCATGAAAAGGAGCGGTAGCTACAGCCACCGTTTAACGGGAGGCGGAACGGATATAGTAGGACTGATGAAAACCCTTTACGTAAGCAAGGGAGACAAAGTAAGCGTAGAGGTATTCGGTAAATATTTGGACATAGAGATTAGTGATGATGAAATAAACGGTGGCGCGTTAATCAATGCTTTGGTGGGCATGTTGGGTGGTGGAACTTTGACGGGAGAGGGGACAGTTGTACAAAATAACCTCAATACTGACTTTATTTCAGCAGCCATGGCGGACGGGAGCGAGGAAGAAAGCCCGAAGGCCTACCTGAACTACATCGTGCTGGACAAAAACTTCAATTATGTAAATTCAGGTTTTGAAAGATTATCGGAAAGTGCTGCAGACCCGGGTGACGGAACAGCTACACACCAAAAACTCTCTTTCGAGGAAATAGCCATAGAAGAGGACGGATATCTAATGGTCTTCCTGAGCAACGAGAGCGAACAATCGGTAGAGGTCTTCTGGGACGATTTCAGGGTCGACCATCATTACAATGCCGTCTTGCAGGCGGATGACTACTATCCCTTCGGTCTAACCTTTAACTCCTATAAACGGGAATTTAGCAAGGTCAATAAAATGAACACCTACCAAGATCAGGAATACGATGAGGAGACTGGTTGGGTACAGTTCAAATGGAGAAACCACATGCCGGAACTGGGAAGGTTCTTCAATGTTGACCCGCTGGCTGAGAAATTTTATCACAATTCACCTTATGCTTTTGCAGAGAATAAAGTGACTACACACATAGAGCTTGAAGGTCTTGAAGGAATCCAAATCCATGAGTTCACAAAAAGAGATGATGGTACCGAAGAACTTTCGGGAATTACATATCAGTTAGATGTTGTAGTAGTAACAAATTCATCGGGTGATAATCCTAGTGAATTGACTGAAAGTGATGTAGGAAATATTCAATCTTATTTAAACAGTGTATTTGGTGGGGATCATTCAGATCCTGAAAGTGGGGTAGCTGTTAATTTTGAATTTAATATTAGTCAGTTGGATAAAACCACGACCAAGACTAAGAGGAATGGTAAAGTTAAAGAAATATCAGGTGATTTTAGTAATAGTGAAGTTAATAGAGAGTTAGCAGGTAGGGCAAAACCTGTTGATGATGGAACTACTTCTTTCCCGGCATTAGTGTTTGGAGGTAGAGTGCCTGGAACTGATGGAGGACAAACAGGCTCCACAGTTAAGTTTGATCCTAATTCAAAAGAAGGGGCAACAAATGCAGTAGGTCATGAAATCACACATTTTATGTTAGATAGATATGGAGGGAATCGTTCTAATAGTAGGCATCACGCTTTGGGCGGTATTTTGGGAAGGCCAATTGGATCGTCTACAATCAACAAAGCTATTTTAAATAAGTTAAGAGAAAATGTTCCTAGATCATCAAAAGATGATAAACGTTAAAATTATCCATAAAGATGAAAAGTTTTCAAATATTATTCATATTAGGCTTAAGTGTTTTATCTGTTTCTTTAAGTGCTCAACAATGCCAGTATATTTTTTTTCTTAATTACTCAGACAGACCATTTAATGAAAGCTCAGTTTTTTTATTAGAACCTCTCAGTAATGACAATGTTGTGGATGAACAGTCCTTGGAGATTGGCGAATCTATTTTCAGAGTAAAGTACCTGAAATTTCCTTCGAGCGATACGGAATTAATGGTATGTTGTGAAATGGACAGTTTAAGCTTTTATGGTGTTGAACAATATGCAGTTCTTGATAGTGTTTTAGGTTCCCAAAAAACTGACTCCATACTAAATACTTATGAATCAAAAGATATAGGAATTAACTTTTTTCAAAGTAATAAGCGAAAAAGTTTTTACTATAAATCAGGTGATTTAGATTTTTATTTTTATAAGGCAGATATAAGGTATTGTGATTGTAAATATTTGCATGCTAATAAAGATTATCAGCTGCCATTAGGTTATGAAGCTTATATAGAGGAAGTGAAAAAACTATTCAGAGTGAAGTCAAAAGAACGTGAAATATTACTAAATAATATAAATAATATTAAAAGGCAAAAGCTTATACAGCAGGTAATAAAAGAGCTTAGTGAGGATTGGGCTAAAGATTAAGCATGATCTTGCCCTTACCCCCCGTTCCTGCCATGTTTTACATGGTGGTAATCAACAAATACATTAAGAAATAATAAATTCCAAGCTTTTAGAGGGGCTTGGGATTTTCTACAAACCGGTAAAAACGATTCAGTAAAAATGGAATCCCTTTTTGCAAATAGTTGATAGAATTTATTTTAATAGTTGTCAAATTATAAACCTAAAATCTTTAAATGGATTGAGAAATTAGCAACAATTTTTTTCAATCTATTTTAAGAGAGAAGGCTGTAAATCTTATACCCATTTATGTCTAATATTACCCAAAATTGAGAAGTGAAAATTTTGCTACTTATAAGTGTTAAATACTACTTATAAGTCGTATAAAAATTATTCAAATTATTTTCTATCCACAATCAGCTCACAGACTCTGATATCAAGAAATTCCGCTATTTTAAATAATGTTTCCAAACCAGGTTGTGCATCATTTGTACACCACCTAGATACGGTAGCTTGATTTTTACCTAATGCTTTTGCCAGTTCCGCATTGGTCTTTTCATTTTCGACCAAGACAAGCTTTATCCTGTTTAACTTTTTCTTGCTTTTCATTGGTGTGAAGATAGCTAAAAACTTGTTTTATATCGAATCAGGTCAATATTTTATTGTTTTGAGCAATAATTATTATCTAATAGTTGATTTATAGATTAATTATATATAATATTGAGTCATAATATTGATTTTAAAAGCAATTATTTTCTATAAAGTTATTCATGTGTTTCATTTGTCCCACATGTTTATCAAAAAAAAATATTTTAATAAGACTAATTTTGACCGAATACGGTTTAAATAATATTTTTATAATGAAAGCCCCAACTCAGAATCAACTCAACACATCAAACCCCGACCATTTAACCCTCGAAAGCGGAATGCTGCAGATCACGATCTTGGGCGGGATAAGATTGGAAGGGCTGGACAGGATGCGGGCAACGCTGAAAATACAAGTGGAACATTTAAGCTTGCGCCACAACCTTGATTTATACAATGATACCCAAACAGAAAAGCTGATCAGGAAAATAGCAGAACGTTTAGAAATAGGAACAAGTGTGGCAGCTGCAGCATTAACAGAACTCACGGACGAGCTGGAAAAGTACCGATTGGAGGAACTGGAAAAGCAGACCCAAACACAGGACAAGCGAAAACAACTCACCACGGCAGAAATCAAGGCAGCGCAGGAATACCTGAAAGCCCCGAACCTGATGGGCAGGACAATGGAAGATATAGGACGAGCGGGAGTAATAGGAGAAGAAAACAACAGGCTTTTAATGTACCTGATCTTTACCAGCAGAAAGCGGGACAATCCGCTTCATGTGATCAGTTTTGGAAGCTCAGGGATAGGAAAGACCCATTTGCAGGAAAAAGTAAGTGCACTGATCCCCGAAGAAGACAAACTGGAAATCACCAGCCTGAGCGGAAATGCCTTTTACTATTTTGGTCAGCAGGAACTTAGAAACAAACTGATATTGATAGAAGACCTTGACGGAGCGGAAGAAGTGCTTTATCCATTACGGGAGATCAAAAGTAAAAAGCGGATCACCAAAACGGTAGTGGTGAAAAACACCAAGGGAGAGACAAGGACAGTGACCTTAACGGTGGAAGGCCCTGTCTGCGTGTCGGGCTGCACGACTAAAGAAAGCCTTTATGAGGACAATGCGAATAGGTCATTCCTGATCCATATTGATGAAAGCAAGGAGCAAGACCAAAAAATTATGAGCTACCAGCGGAAACTCTCTGCAGGTAAAATAGACGGCAGCGAGGAACATCAAATAGCAGAACTACTAAAGAATACCCAACGGGTGTTGAAACCAGTGAGCATCAGAAACCCTTTTGCGGAACAGTTGAAAATCCCCGATGAAGTCTTCAAGCCGAGAAGGAGCAATGCGCATTACTTGGCTTTTATAGAAGCAGTGACCTTTTACCACCAGTACCAAAGAGAAGAAGAAACGGACAGGGAAACAGGGGAAGTTTATATCAATACTACTATCGAAGATATAGAAGAAGCCAACAAGCTGATGAAGGACGTGCTGATCAGAAAATCAGATCCCCTGAACGATGAAGGGAGAACCTACTTGGAACAACTGAAAGCATGGCTGAAAAAGGAGAAGAAAACCACATTTACCAACAAAGAGGTAAGGCAAGAGCTGCGGGTAAATCCGAGCAACCAGAAACGCTATATGGTGCAATTACAGGAATATGACTATGTGGAAAAAGTGGCAGGAGAGAAGGGAAAACCACACGAATACAGGATCACGCAACTGGAAGAATACGAACAGCTGAAAAACGGCATCACGGGCATACTGGATAAAATCATGAGCGGTTTAGAGCAGGTGAAAAAGTAGAGGGAATAGTCTCAGTGCGCGACTACTCGGTGCATGTTATAAGCAGCGCACCCTAATCAGGAGAAAGATAAAAAAGAGAAAGTTCAAGGGAGTTCACAGCGGTTCACCACCAGTTCATAACCCTAATGAACCACTAAAGACAAAGAGCACCAGCAAGTTACAGGCAAAGTTCAAAAGTTCTGGAAACACCGACCGAAGCAAAAAACAGAGCCTGTTAGGCATTTACCTGAGGGACTGTAGTAGTTGTCTGATACTCAGTGCCAAACAGCAATTATTGGAGCGATTAATTAAATTTTAGAATGCATAAAGATGAAAAAGTTAAATTTATCAAATGCCTCTTACCGCTACTTAGAGCAGAGTTTTAAGGAATGGCTGGACGTGCAAGGCTATGCGCCCAGCAGCGTTTATAACCTTCCCTTGCATATCAGAGAGTTGTTACATTACTTAGAACAAGAGGAAATCAAGAACATCAAAGAGCTGAAAAGACAGCATATTGAAAGCTATTACCAGCAGCTAAAAGAAAGACCTGCCTGCCGGACAGGCAGGAGCAACCAAAAACGGGGCGGTGGGCTGAGCAACGGACACCTGAACAAGCATATACAGGCATTACGAAAGTTCACCGAATACCTCAGAAAAGTGGGCAGGCTGGAAATCAACGAAGTAAGCTTGGGAAACGAAGAGACCGAAAACAGAATTACCTACCTGACAGAAGAAGAAATCCACCTGCTGTTTAAAGTGACCTATCAAAAGCCAGAGAGAAAGCCCAACACATCGGAAAGAATTTATGAAGCCATCCAAAGCAGGGACAGGGCAATGCTTGCCATTTATTACGGCTGTGGGCTGAGAAGAAATGAAGGCGTACAGCTGGATATTAGCGATATTAATTTTGACAGATCGATCTTGCACGTTCGGAAAGGAAAGAACTATCAGGAAAGGCTAGTGCCTATCAGCAAAGCCAACCTGAAATACCTGCAGGACTATGTGTATGACCACAGAGGGGAATTAAGCAGGGGAAGAAAGACAGAAGCCCTTTTTATCGCCTATGCAACAGGAAGAAGATTACAAGGTCAGAGCCTATTTATCAGGTTGAAAAACCTGCAATATCAGACAGGAAACAATGACCTGATAGAAAAGGAAATCGGGCTGCACACGCTCCGCCATAGTATTGCCACGCATTTTTTACAGGCAGGGATGAAACTGGAAAGCATCAGCAGGTTTTTGGGTCACGGCAGCCTTGAAAGCACGCAGATTTACACGCATGTGGCAGGAGTAAAAACGGAAACCAAACAAGCCCACCCTAATATCCCAAGATATGAAACCAATCAATTGGAAAAGGATGAATAAGGAAAGTATAAAAGATAGTTTTACCCTTTACCTGAAATCAAGGGCATTTACCAAAAGCAGTATCAAAAGCAGATTGGTTGTCCTGAACATCTATTGGAAGTGGCTGGAAGCAGAACGGTTGGAAGCCGAGCAGGTAACCTACAATGAGCTATTAAGCTTTATGAAATGGTGCAAGAACAAGGGCGCAAGCCAACGGACAGTCCAGACCTATATGGGAACGATTAAACACCTCTACGAGCATTTTATCAGGGAAGAAAGGACGGACAAGAACCCTGCAACGGATATCACCATCAGGGGCGTAAAACGAAAAACACTCTACCAAATATTAGAACCCCAAGAGCTGAACGCACTTTACAATAATTATCCTGCAAACTCACCGCAACAGAGAAGGAACAGGGTTATTTTAGGCTTGCTAGTCTATCAAGGGCTAAAAACGGCAGAGCTTGGAAAACTTGAAACCACTGACATCAACTTAAGGGAAGGGAAAATCAATGTGCCGGGCAGCAGCAAAAGCAACGGCAGGGAAATGACCTTGGAAGCCCACCAAATCATGGACATGTACGATTACACCTTGCAGGTGAGGCAATTATTAATGCAGATGAAACCAAAGAGAAAAAGCCAGACCAAAGAAGAAACCGCCAAGCTGTTTATCGGGGAAGGTGGAAGCTGTTACAGCATTAGCAACTTCATGACCCAATTGATGGTAAATGTTAGAAAAATCAATCCCACTGTAAAGAATGCCAAGCAGATCCGCACAAGCGTGATCACCAAATGGCTGAAAATGTACAATCTGCGGGAAGTCCAACACCTTGCAGGTCACCGCTACATCAGCAGCACAGAAAGCTATCTGCATAACAATATGGAAGGTTTACAGGAAGAAGTACAGCAGTTCCATCCGTTGGGGTAAAAAAAGAAATCAATTAACGTTATGAAAAAGAAACTAATTAGTTACCTTTGATGTTTAGGATATGAGAAAATTAGAACCATTTAGAGATTATTTTTGGGAGTTTTATAATAAACAGTCCAAGTCGGTAAAGACGAAAATAGATTATGTTTTACATATCATCATGACTGTAGAGATTATCCCCAAAAAGTTTTTTAAACATATTGAAGATGGGATTTATGAAATAAGGATAAAATCAGGAAGTGATATTTACAGGCTCTTCAACTTTTTTGATGAAGGGAAATTGGTGATATTATTGCATGGATTTACCAAGAAATCACAGAAACTGCCAAGAAAAGAAATAGATAGGGCAATAAGATTAAGAAGAGAATATTATGAAAACAAATAACCCAAAAACCATCAATGAGCATTTTGATTTAAAGTACGGTAAGGTAGGCACAGCTAGCCGAACTGATTTTGAACAAAATGCAGAAGTTTATCTTATTGCGGAATTAGTAAGAGAAAAGCGAAAGGAAGCCAAAATGACCCAACAACAATTGGCCGAGAAATTAAATGTTAAAAGAACATATATCTCAAAAATTGAAAGGGCAGTTGGGGATATTAGAATCTCAACATTAAGAAGAATTGTAGAAGTAGGATTGGGAGGAACATTACATATAAATGTAAAACTCTAATCAACCCACACAAATCAAACCCCCTTCCAAATGTTTACCGCTCGAAAGCAAGCTAGGAGATTTTGGTAGTTGGCCGCTTATGGCGGCCATGCCGAGAGTGGTGCGATACGAGAGTGCGCAATTTATTTTTCCTTCCCATCGAGGGGTCGGAAAAATACTTGGTGAAGCGGTGTGCCTGTGGTGCGTTGGCAAGGCTGCAGTCCGGAAAAATGCAAATCCTCACGCCTTAAAACATGCGCTGTACACTGATTAGTGTTAATAGATCACCAGAGCCGAGAAAAATCGGCACAGGTAAATAGGCATCAGAGTACAGCGCATATTTAGCAACCGCACGACCCTATTTGCATTTTCCTCCCTTTGCTTGCCATCCGCTCCTCGCCACGGCTGTTCCTTTTTGTTTTTTTGATGTGTTTGATCCCTGCGGGGCTAAGGCAAAAAAACAAAACCACAGCCCGAGTTAGTGCGGGCCTGCGACCACCGCCAGACACTGCCAAGCCTCTCCGCTTTGCTTCGTTCCCCCTTGGCAGGCTGGACGGTGGTACCCGCAGTGGCCCGCAGAGCAAACAGTGTAGGTTAGGAAAGTGAGCAGTTCTAGCCATTATTATCAGATTTTTAGTGAGTAGAAGACTTACCGCGCTCTGTTGGCTGATTTACATTTAATCGGGTGCAGCAGTTCGCTTGGAGCATTTTTTTGAAGAATAAATGCCCCACAAATCCCACGCACGTCCAAAGCTTTTATCCTTCAAAAAAACGTTAGTATATCAGTAAGGCACTTAAAATCAGTTATTTATACGATAAAATACGAAATATTACGATTTTTAGGGTTTTATAGGGGAGAATAGGGCTTTTTTAGGAAATGGAAATTTAAGAATTGGTAATTTTAAGTGTCAAATAAGAGGAAAGAAAACTGTAACCTATAGACCAATGGAAATAGAATTAAAAGTTAGGACAAAGAGATTAAAGCCACCTAAATGGAAATGGTGGCAATACTTATTACTGATTGCAGGAATAGTCTTGATAATCAAAGGTGACTATCATACATTAACTGCCCTTTTTAACTTAATGAAGCCATAGCCAGTCCAACATGTCAAGTAAAAAGTCTTAGACTTTTTTACTGGTTCAGGAGGATTATATTAAACAAAAAACTATCTTGAAAGCTTAAATGGGCTGTTTAAAATTATCATACCGACAGGCAGGGGAAGCCAAAGGGCAAACCGCATTTTTTTCAGGTGGGGGACTGGAAAAAAAAGGGGGTGCGCTAAAAAATCGCATAGATTACTATCCTTTCGGTCTAACCTTTAACTCCTATAAACGGGAATTCAGCAAGGTCAATAAAATGAACACCTTCCAAGATCAGGAATATGACGAGGAAACAGGATGGGTACAGTTCAAGTGGAGAAATCACATACCTGAGTTAGGAAGGTTCTTTAATGTCGATCCGTTGGCAGAGGATTATTATTACAACTCGCCTTATGCTTTTAGTGAAAATAAGGTGGTTGCTCATATAGAGTTGGAAGGATTGGAATCATATAGTATAAATGAAGATAATACAGTTAATTATGCTAGTGATAACATTCGATATGATGTCCCTGAAGATGTTATTTTTTCTGGTGGTAGTGGTGGTAATCCTGATGATTATGCAGCAGCGTCAGATGCACTTATGGATGCCTTGTTTTTCTTTACTCCTATTGATGAAGCAGCTACTGTTGTTAATGGCGAACAGGTAGATGGTGGGGAAATTACATCTTTGGATTATGTGGATGCAGCAGTGTCACTAATTATACCTAAGAAAGGTAAAGGAAGTTCTTCCAAGACATATCAAACCTACACTAAAACGAATTCAAAAACAGGTGAAGTTTATACTGGACGTACTAGTGGAACAAAAACACCAAGAGAAAACGTTGCTAATAGGGATAAATCTCATCATATGAAAAATGAAGGGTTTGGAAGAGCTAAACTTGATAAATCGTCAACAAATAAGTCTGCTATTAGAGGCAGAGAGCAACAACTTATAGAAAAAAATGGAGGGGCAAAATCTCAAGGGGGCACTTCAGGTAATAAAATAAATGGTATAAGCCCTAAAAACTCTAAAGGGAAACAGTATCGAGAAGCTGCAAAAGATGAATTCGGGAATTAATATGAAAAAACAAAAGATAACGATAGGAGATATAGTAGAAATAAAAATTGAGAGTAATTTTTATTGTTATGCCCAGATATTACCAAAAGCAGGCTACGCATTTTTTGACATCAAATCCTCATCGCCTATTGATAATATTGAAAAATTAAATAACGTTCCTATTCTATTTATATTAAGCGTTTATAATGATGTCATTACAGAAGGGCTTTGGCTTAAAGTTGGTAAATTACCTATAAGAGATACATTGAAACAACAGCCACTCCAGTTTATTCAGGATCAGTTAAATCCAGATAAATTTGAGTTGTATAATCCGAATACAGGTGAATCAAAACAAGCAGAAAAAGGAGATTGTAAAGGTCTTGAACGTGCTTCTGTATGGGAAGCAGAAGAGGTTGAGGAAAGGTTGTTAGATCACTTTAAGGGAAGGAAGAATAGATTAGTTGAAGAGGATAGGGCAGTATTCGAATAAATTGGGAAAAACAGGGCTGTTTCAAGCGTTCCGCTTGTGTCCATATCCAAAACATTAAAACCCCAAGCTTTTAGTAAGGCTTGGGGTTTTAAGAAACCAGAATTTTATTAACGCTCAGGTAGATATTACCAGTCTCAGAAGCATGTCTACGTTTACGGTAAAGCAAATCATCCAGCTTGATACGATCAGTTAATACAGCATCTAAATCCCCTCCGTCCATTAAAATAAGAGAGCGCAAGTCACTGGAAGTAGTTTGAGTACTTTCTTTAGAGAATCCATCAATGGAAATAAAAAGACCTAGGGTGTTTTTCCTTTTACCATTAATTTTACCAGCAAATTTATAAAGTTCTCCTGCATTAACATTTTCAGCCTTCTGCCATTTAGCTTCTAATAAGTAATCATCTTCTCTGAACGTAAAAGCACCGTCAATTTGCTCACCAGTTATTTTAAAAGAAGCTTTTGGATCTAAATCAAATAATACAAAAAGGTCATTAAGAAGCTTTTCCAAATCTAATCCTCTTTGTTGTGCATTTGTTGACATGGCGATTTTAAGGAAATCCTTGTGCAATTCTTCCATTTTACCTTTTAAAGCAGTATGATTGGAAATCCTTTCTTGGGCAGCAGACCTTCTTTGTTTGGCTGCCTTCTCTTCTTCCTGTAGTTCAAAGTAACCTTTAGAATGGCCCCTCAATGCATTAACAGCATCTTTAGCCTTTTGGATTTTCTGCTCAGGGTCTTCCCATTTTTTAAGGTGAGAGAAATCATTAAAATTAATTACTTCCTTAAACAATGCTAAAAGGTTATCCCTAAACATAGGCTTAGCAGAAAGTCGATCAATTAATTCATCGGCACTTTCATACTTTAAGTTACTTTGCCAATCTATAGTACTTACAATTGCCTTGTCAGGAAGTGTATTATATACGAAGCTTCGCAAATCTTTTCTAGTCCAATAGATATGAGTAAGAGCCTCTTTTAATGCATTGATGGCAGCAGGTGAAATGATTGTACTTGAAGAACTCATGAAAATTAAGAATAAGCAGTTTTGGTTTTATAATCCCTTATAATGAGATCCATATAATCGAATATGCGTTTTTTTTCTTGATCGGGCAGGCTTTCCACCTGATCGAGACGTTTGACCATCTCTTTATCGAAGGTGGCATTTTGTCCTTCTCCTAAGAGAAAATCTACAGATACTTCAAAGGCTTTAGCAAGCTTAACAAATACCTCAATAGAGGGGGAGTTGTCCCCACGTTCATACTTGCCAATCATTATTCGGGATGAATCGATCTGCTTGGCTAGTTCATCTTGTGACCAGCCTTTATGCTTCCTAAGTTGCGTTATACGCTCTCCAATGCTAACCATATTTATCTAAAGAACCCCCGTTGGCGCACGCGTTTCCGCGTGTGTCCATTTAGCAAAGAACTACCAACTTTCAATAACCATCAAAACCTTCCTATAAAAACAAAATTGTCTACATTTATGACGCTAACTTATTTTTCCTTCCCCATCAACGGGTCGGAAAAATACTTAGGGAAGCAGTGCGCCTGTGGTGCGTTGGCAAGGCTGCAGTCCGGAAAAATGGAAACCTGCCTGTCGGCAAAGGCAGATCCTCACGCTAGAAAACATGCGCTACACACTGATTGTTGTTAATGGATCACCAGTGCCGAGAAAAATCGGCACAGGTAAATCGGTATCAGAGTGCAATCACACTGTAAAGAATGCCGAGCAGATCCGCACAAGCGTGATCACCAAATGGCTGAAAATCTACAACCTAAGGGAAGTCCAACACCTTGCAGGTCACCGCTACATCAGCAGTACGGAAAGTTATCTACAAAATGACATGGAAGGCTTAAAAGAAGAAGTGCAGCAGTTCCATCCGTTGGGGTGAGGGGTGAAAATTATAGTGATGAAAAATGATAAAATAAAAAGTATCATAAATGTCATGTATTGTATCATACAAATCAAATAATTCGTTAATTTGTATTGAACAATGAATAAAATCATGGGACTACAAGAAACCAAATTAAGTGTAATGCAAAAGATAATGGGCGTGTCAAAGGCTTCTTTATTGGATAAAATTGATAAGCTTTTAGAGGAAGAAATGATAGTGGGCTATACTGCGGATGGGAAACCCTTGACAAAAAAGGCATATGATATGCGTTTGCAGAAAGCAGAGGAGCAATTAAGTGCAGGTGAATATTTAAGCCAAGAGGAACTAGAACAAGAATCAGAGAATTGGTAATGGGGAAATTTAAAATAGTCTGGTCAAAACAAGCCAGGGCATCCTTAAAAGATATTTATGATCATTATAAAGAGAAATCGCTTCAGGGTGCCAGACATGTAAAAGCAGATTTATTGAACAGTCCTAAAACCATTTATTTTTCAAAGCAATATCAGATAGATGACATCAATCCAAAATATCGAAGAATAGTGGTAAGGCACTATAAAGTTTTGTACAAAGAAGTGAATAGTACCAACTTTCAATAACCATCAAAACCTTTCTATAAAAACAAAATTGTCTATATTTATGACGCTACCTTATTTTTCCTTCCTATCCAGGGGTCGGAAAAATACTTAGTGAAGCAGTGCGCCTGTGGTGCCTTGGCAAGGCTGCAGTCCGGAACTCCCACCCTGTCTGCTTGAACTTATGAGGCTTCTTGTGGCGTGCACGTTTGCGTCTGTCCATGTCTGTTTCAGTTTCAATTAATTAGTTAGTATTGTAAACTCTATATATTTCCCAATTCTGTGATTTATGTAAATGTTATTGATTTAGTTGTAAGTGTTTTAATCTTTATATGTAGATATTTGATTACAAAACATATAAATCTATTCTATGAAAAATATCAAAGTTTATATCGCTACTGTAGCCATTGTTTTATCCCTTTTTCCTATTAGCTTGAAAGCTGATACAGGGAATAATACAAAATCCACAGAACCTACCACAAGCACCCAAATCAGATCTGAAATCTTAATAAACCGAATGGAAGAGATTAAGGATATGGATAAGTCTGATATGACTCGTTCCGAAAAGAAGGAATTAAGGGAAGAAGTAAGAGCAGCAAATAAAGAGTTAAAAGCAACAGGTGGAGGAGTTTATCTTTCAGTGGGTGCAATTTTACTTATCGCATTACTTTTGATCTTATTTTTATAAGATTAAGAAATTAGAAAAAATAATGAGAATTAAGGGTTCGGGCATTTGTTCGAACCATTTTTATTAAATACATCAAAACAACCCCAACTGCTCCCCAATTTCATGCTTTGCAATGATACCAGCAGTTTGAGATTTATTTTTCTTTCCTCTTATAGATTTTACTGGCCAAGCCTGCATCAATTCTTCATCAAAGGGCTTAATAAGTGCTTTTACTTGTTCCTCGCTAACCTTATCTTCAATAGACATTAACCATTCTGACTCCAGTTCCTCTGGAAGAATTAAAGGCATTCTAGCTTCTTTTAATTTAGGATTGTTATGAATTTCAGCCATCATAGGATTGGCTTTTGTGGTTACGACACTCGCGGTAGAAATTTTCTTGCCATTTTCAGGGTTTTCCCATTCTTCCCAAATACCTGCTAAGCTGATAGGGGAATTATCTTTCAAGCTGATGTAGTAAGGAACTAATTGCTTTTGCTTATGATGATGCTCGAAAAATCCATCTACCATAATGATGCATCTTCTATCTGCAGCTGCTTTTCTAAAGGCTGGTTTTTCAAACATACTTTCTCCTCTAGCATTAATGGTTTTATTTTGCAGCTCGATTGCTTGCTTTTCATCTTTCGTCCAGAAGGGAATTAAACCCCAGTGAAATAAATTAAATTCATCTGGCTTATCATTTGTTATTACCGGTATAAGAGGATGTTCAAAGCCCGTAACATGAAATATGGGTTTTAGAGGATTTCCATTTTCATCAAAGAATGTTTCTAAGGCACTTAAATCTTTATCAGGATGCCTTTTGGCATATTTCTTTTTCTTTTGAGTAATATAGCTGACATCATAACACATGTTCTAATGATACTAAAATATTTTGGTTTTAGGTGAATAATTAAGAACTTAAGGCTTATTATTTACATAAGAACCTACCTATAATGCAAAATAATAAAATCGATTCTGTTAGTTATGAATTTGACAAGCCATTTGAAGCAGTGACAAATAAATTGGAGTCATGGCTTGATATTTTAGTTGAAATGATTCCTAATATGTTGCTTTCTGTCATTTTACTGATTCTTTTCATTGTTTTATCCGGTTTGGTCAGGAAATTATTCATAAAAGTTTTTAGAAAATCCTCCGATAATAAAGCTTTAGAAGGTTTATTCTCTACTATCATCTACTATTCAACGATTGGTATTGGGCTGTTCATTATTCTGGATATCTTGAATTTGGATAAAGCAGTAACCTCACTTTTGGCAGGGGTTGGAGTTGTAGGTTTGGCTTTAGGTTTTGCCTTTCAGGACATCGCTGCAAATTTTGTTTCGGGTATTATTTTGGCTTTTAGGAAGCCCTTTATGATAGGAGATGTTGTTGTAGTTGGTGACTTGATGGGGATTGTAGACAGGACGAATTTACGGGTTACAGTTATCAGAACCTACCAAGGCCAGGAAGTTTATGTTCCCAATAAAGACGTTTTATCTAACCCTATAACCAATTATTCCATTTTAGGTGAAAGGAGAATCGATTTGGCAGTTGGGGTTTCTTATGGTGATGATTTGAAAAAGGTGCAGGATTTAGTTTTAGAAACATTACAAAATTTAGAAGGGGTTATTCGAAAAAAAGACATGATTTTTACTTACAAAGAATTTGGGGATAGCTCTATTAATTTTGAAATCAAATTTTGGATTAAATTCCCTGATAATCCATCATATTTAGAAATGCGATCCAAGGCTATTATGGCTATTAAGCATGCATTTGATAATGCAGGTATAAGCATACCATTCCCAATCAGAACGCTAGATTTCGGAATAAAGGGAGGGGAGAAGTTATCTGAAATGAATATAGGTTTCAGCAGTCCGTCTTCTGCTAAAGAATAACCATAGCATTATGTGTAAATTCATCCAAAAAACTTCTAGAGTGACTTTTCTTTTTATTCATAAATTCTGTCAAGAGATTAAATTCCAATGGTTTCTCCATGTATAAATCAGCCTTGTTTTTCATGGCAAACTCTTTGTCATAATCGCAACTGGAAGAAGTTAAGATTATAACAGGAATATCCATTAGTTCAGGTGTGCTTTTTGCTTCTACTAATACGGCAAAACCATTGCTTTTCGGTAAGTTAATATCCAGAAGGATCACATCCGGTTTTTCTACAAAATGAAAAGCACCTCTTTTATTCAAATACATAATTGCTTCCTCTGCAGAGCTTACAGAATTTAGAATGTTCAAACCACTTTCGTAATTTAAAATCTCTTGGGTGATAAGAATATCTGCTTCATTATCTTCTACCAATAAAATGTTTAAAGTATCCATAACTTTACAATTATCTATTGTAGACTTACTGATGGTGCTACTAATTGATTAAAGGATGGATGATGATGCTGGTCTCAATTTAACACTATATACGATATATAACTATATTTAGATATTTATTTTCGATGAACCATAAGTATTGATAGATTGATTAAAGAAATAAAGCTGTACTATTTTTGATTTATTCAATTTATGTCTTTTTTTTGCCTTAAAATAGATATTTATGTACCTAGGTAATATTACTAATTGCTTATTGGTAATACACTTAGCTCTATTTTAAGTAAAATCCTTAATTCCATAAAAATTGTATTTAATTTATATACAAGATACTCAATTAACTCGAATTATTTTGTCTTCTTTTCCTTCTGTTATGGATCAAATCATTTCAGCTTTAGCTGAATAATCTTTAGTGGTCTTTGTGTAAAACTTAGAGCAACTCAGTGGTTAATTCATCAGCTTTAGCTGAATTCTTTTGTTTTCTTTCATCTCTTTGTGGTTCAAACCTTTTCAGCTGTAGCTGAACAATCCTTTGTGTTCTTAGTGAAATCCATTGTGCAACTTAGTGGTTAAACCTTCAGCTTTAGCTGAATTCTTTTGTTTTCTTTTATCTCTTTGTGGATCAAATCATTTCAGCTTTAGCTGAATGTCAGCCCAAATTAATTTTTAAATGTTTTAACATAAAAAAACCCAAGCCTCTCAGCTCGGGTTTTAATTCCTGTCTAATTATATTTTATCCCTCAGCAGGTTCTCTAAATCCTACCCAAGTGAATCTTTTAATCAAATATTCCGGGTTTGTCAATGAAGCATTTCCAGACGGATTACCACCGGTAACATGGAAATCAGAGAAACCAGCATTTTGATTCACATAAATCCCTCCTGTTAAGTTAAAACTCACTGAAGTTGCCGCCATACCCATTTTATCCATGATCAGATTTTTAGTGGTTTCATCTGTAGTATATGCCGCACATGAAATAGCACCATGATTTTCAGCTAAGCTTGAAGCTAAATCTACCGATTGATTGGTATCCTTAGTTTTGATCAATAAAACTACTGGACCGAATAATTCTTTGGTAAATTTATCTTCATCTGAAGCATTCATTTCTACCATAATTGGAGTCGCAGTTCTTGCTTTTTCAAACATTGGATTTTCAATGGTTCTACTTTCTAACCAAACTTTACCACCCAATTTTTTGGCTTCTTCAGTGTGGCTCAAAGTGTTTGGGTTTTGAATTGCTCCCAAGACAAATGGCCCTGCTTTTGGATTATCCACTAATCCATTGATATTATCAACTAATTTCTGAGCAAAATCCTCAAAGCTCACATTTCCTTCTGGAGTTTTAATTCCACCTTCAGGAATGAAGAAGTTTTGCGGACAAGTACACATCTGACCAGAATATAGACATATAGAAAAAGCTAAATTTTGAGCTACTTTATCAACATTCTCAGCGGAATCCAGAATAACCGAATTAACACCAGTTTTTTCTGTGAAAACAATTTTACCTGCCAATCCTTCCAAATAACTTCCAAATGCAGAGCTACCAGTGTAATCTATTATTTTAATGGCTTTATTTTCTGCCAAATCCTTAGTGATCATTTTATCATAAGTATCAGGAGCCAACTGACAAACATTTGGGTCAATTCCATTTTCCTTCAATACTTTCTGAATTTCAGCTACCACAATTGCCATTGGCAAGATTGCGCCCGGATGTGGCTTTACTATACAAGGATTTCCTGTAATTAAAGAAGCATATAAGCCAGGAACTGAATTCCAAGTAGGGAAGGTGCTGCAACCTACCACCATACTTATTCCTTTTGGCATGGGCTTCCAGCTTTTATTCAACTGTATATTGAATTTCCCCATTGGTTTATCCCAGAATTTCTTTTCAGGGAATCTTTTCAATTCATCATAACCAAAAGCAATTGCCTCCATAGCACGGTCAGCTGCGTGAGGCCCTGATGCTTGAAATGCCATCATATAACCTTGTCCGGTTGTGTGCATGGTTGCATAAGCATTTTCAAAGAAACGTTCCTTGAATCTATCCAAACTTTCCACCAAAATAGCGGCTCTGTCATCAATAGAGGTGTTTCTCCATTGCGTCCAAGCTTTTTGGCTTCTATCAATCAAAGTTTCTGCACTGAAGGAAGGATATAAAATTCCCAATGGTTTTTGTAAATAAGGAGATTCTTCTTGACCCACCCATGCTTCTGGATCAGCTTGCAATAAATCTTCGAATTTCTTACCTAAACTAGCCTTGAATTTGTCCTGACCATCTTTATCGGCTGTTTCTCCGTAAATTTTTGGTGATGGATGCTCAGGGTATTGCGCATAAAAAGAGCGATCATGAACAGCATCTATTGCCTTTTTTAAAGTGTCTTTGTGCTTTTCGTATAAACTCATGGATAATATTTTTAAATTTGTGTTTAATTCTCGAGGCTTAAATATACATTTAAGATTCGAAGCGAGAAAATGCTTTTCTACAGAAGGGAAAGTTTTTAGAAAAAACAACAAATAAAAATCAACCTATGAAGTACATTTTACCGCTCTTGCTGAGTGTTTTTATTTTTCAGCAAAGCTTAGCTCAGGATTATGTCCCAGGGCTTATTGTAGTGAAACTCAAGGATGAGAACCAATCCAATCGAAAAAAATCATCCGAATCACTTAGCCTAGAGCTTTTAGAAAAGGATAGTAAAGTTGAAAAAATCCAACAGCTTGGAAAGAAAAATGGTTTTTTTCAAAGAAATACTACTAAAAGCCGATTGGATAATATTTACAAACTGGAAGTCAAGGACGATATTTCGGAGAAGGAATATATCAATTATCTGAATTCTTTCGACAATATTGAATATGCAGAGCAATATCCAAATGTGAAACCGCTTTACGTTCCTAATGATCCTGAAGCACAGTTTGGCAAAAAGCAATTTCATTTAGCCCAAATCAATGTTTATGATGCATGGAATGTCACTAAAGGTGATGAAGATATTGTGATTGGAATTATTGATACTGGTGCTGATTTAGACCATGAAGATTTAGTAGGAAATCTTTATTTGAATGCAGATGATCCAATAGATGGAGAAGACAATGATGGTGATGGCTATATCGATAATTATTATGGATGGGATTTTGCAGATAATGATAATTCCCCAGAAGCTGATGGAAGTACACATGGAACAGGAGTTTCTGGTATAGCCGCAGCTGCCACAGATAACAATATTGGAATTGCCGGCATAGGATTTAAAACTAAATTTATGCCGATTAAAATATTCCAGACGGAAAACAACTTTTCCAGAAATAGTTATGAAGCTATTATTTATGCAGCAGATCAGGGCTGTGATGTAATCAATCTTTCGTGGGGTAGTTCAGGAAGATATTCGCAATTTGCTCAAGATATTATCAATTATGCTGCACTGGAAAAAGATGTAGTAATAGTAGCTGCTGCAGGTAATACAAATGCTGAACTCGATTTCTTTCCAGCTTCTTATGATAATGTACTTTCAGTTGGCTTTGTAAATGCAGATGATAGTAGAAATTCGAATGCAACTTTCAGTGATTTTATCGATATTGTTGCGCCAGGTGTTAATGTATATACTAGCAAAAATGATGGGACTTATGCCACAGATGGTGGCTCATCTTATGCTGCCCCTATGGTGGCTGGTGCGGCCGCTTTGGTTCGCTCTGTTTTTCCTGATTGGAATGCATTACAAGTTATGGAGCAATTGAGAGTTAGTGCAGATGATATTAATGATATAGCGAATAATAGTGATTATCAATACAAATTTGGAAAAGGCAGATTGAATATTTTTAAAGCCCTAGCCGATTATGAAACACCTTCAATTCGGATTTCAAAGGTGGACTTTACTAATGGCTTGGAACAAGCTGCTTATATTGGAGATACATTAAAGATTACAGTTGAATTCACGAATTTCTTGGAGTCTGCAGAAAATGTTAAGGTTAGCTTAACTTCCTCTAGTCCTTATGTTTCTATTCTGCAAGGTGATTTTGATATTCCGTCTTTAGGAACTTCAGAGAAAATCACAAATGAAAATAAGCAATTTGCAGTAGTTCTTTCAAAAGATCTACCTGAAGATGAAGCCTTGAATTTTAGAATTTTATTTGAAGGAGAGTTTTACAATGATTATCAATCCTTCCAAATTCAAAGTAGCCCTAAGATAAGATTATTTGACTACAATGGCTGGCAGTTTGGGTTTACTGCCACTGGTAATTTGGGTAGAAGTTATACCACACCTTTTTCAAATTATGCTGTTAGTTTCGAAGGAGAAAGAATTATTGACCATATGGGCTTGATTTTATCCATAGGAGAGGATAGCATGAGAAGAAATACACTGGTCAACCCAAATTCATTTCAATACCTGGAAGATTTTGAAAGTGCTAAATCTTTAAAGAGATATAATGATATTACTGCTGATTTTGATGTAAGAAGCGTTTTTAAAGAGCAAGATACCATCTCAAATCCGTTAAATATTTACATTGATCAACGCTTTTTAGGTTGGGATGATGAACCCAATATTTTAATTCACCAATATCAACTACAAAATAGAAGTGAGACAGATTATGATTCTGTCTATTTTGCGCTTTTTACGGATTATGCTTTATCAGAAAAGATCGATAACAAATTAAGTTACGATAGTGCTTACCAACTTTCCTATGCATTTAATGAAGCTGAAGATGAATATGTGGGCTTGAGTTTTATGGGAATGCAAGACTCTATATTTTATGCTTTTGATTTGGCTGAGGAAAATGGACATACAAGTGATTTAGAAAATGATAGCTTAAAGCAAAATGTTATTCAGAATGCTTTGCGTAATCCCTTCGCTCAAAGGCAAGCGGGAGAGTTAAATGGCGGGAATAATGTAGGAAGTTTACATGGATTAATGATTCCTGAATTTCCAGCAGCAAGCTCTCAATCCTTTTCTTTCGCACTTTTGCGAGCAAATACTTTAGCTGAATTACAAGCGCTTGTGAAAAAAGCGAGGGAAAAAGATTCCTTATCGTCCTTAAATCCACCATTTGAAAAACAAATTTTAATTTGTAAAGATGATACACCCGTACTAGAAGCAAATGAAGGATACGCTCTTAAAGTTTATGCTTCTCCCTCAGCAGACACGACCTTATATGAGGGAACAGCTTTTGAAGTTGGGCCGATCAGTAATGATTCGGTGTTTTATATTTCAGAAATAGATACGGCTGGCATTAGTTCTATTCGAAAGAGATGGGTTTTATCGATTACAAGGCCTAAAGCAAGTTTTAGTGTTCCAGATTCGCCTGTTTTATTAGCAGCAGAAGTTGATAATTCTTTCCGTTTTACGGATCAAAGTGAAGATGCTGTGGGCTGGAATTGGACGTTTAGCAATGGATATACTTCTTCCAAACAAAATCCTACCATCATATTAGAGCAAGCAGGGGAATATAATGCTCAATTGATTGTTACTAATATTCAGGCCTGTAAAGATACGCTAACACAAACTTTCGAAGCGGTAATGAGATCACCTAGACCTCAAATAGCCAATCAAGAAATTTGTAAAAACTCAACTCTTAGATTAGTGGACCCTGCAATTGAGGAAATCACAGTTTATGCAGATAGCTTGATGAATAATACCCTTTTTACAGGTGCTGAATTTGTTGTTGAAAACTTAGATCAAGATACAATTTTTTATATTCGGAATGAATCAGGCGAATATCCGTCACTTTTAACCAAAGTAGAAGTTTCAATTATTCCAATTTCCGCTAAAATGGAAATAAAGCTAGATTTAAATTCAGCTAACGAAGAATTTCAAGGAATTGCCTTAAGCACTAGTGAATTTGCTGAAAATTTAATTTGGATGATGGGGGATGATACAGTAGGTACTCAAAATGAAATTTATTTCAACTTACAAGAATTGAATGAAAAGCAGTTAAAATTACTTGCCATTTCAGAAGCAGGTTGTATTGATTCATTAGTTTTTGAAACAACAAAAAGTGCGGTGCCAGAATTTGATGAGTATTATTTATGCCAAAGCCAATCGGTAAATTTATCCGCTTTAAATACTGATGCGGTTTACTATTTTGCAGATGAGAATTTAAGTGAATTTATTGGAAAAGGTTCAAATGTGACCATATCCGAGGTGAGTGAAGACATGACTATTTATGCCGTAAATGCGGAAAATATTGAACCATCTGATGTAGTGGAAGTTCCAATATTTGTGAGTAATCTATCTGCAGATTTTACCATATCTCATGATACCTTAAACTTAGCTTTTGAGCAAAATATTCAACTAGAAGCTATAGCTGAATCGGGTACTGAATGGATTTGGTCTTTAGATGGAGATGAAATTGGAAGTAGCCAAAATCTCCAACATGAAATGAAGGAAAGTGGTGTTTATACTGTATCATTATCAGTTTCAGATTCATTGGGCTGTAATGCACAAGCTGAGCGAAAGATTGTAGTATTCAATGATCCATTACTGGGGAGTAAAAATGAATTAAAATCCTATTTTTCAATTTTCCCTAATCCTGCAGATAAAATGATTCATTTGACAGGAAATGGTCAGTTCAAGTATGATAGCTATACCATAATGGACACAAAGGGAAAAGAATTAATGAAAGGGCAAAATGACAAACCTGTTATTCAGACTGAAATAATTGATGTTTCTGATTTAAAAGAAGGGCCTTATTATTTAATTATTAGAAAAGGAAAACAAGAAGCATCCTTTTTATTTGTAATAAGACGTTAAGTAAATTATGCGAGATATATATGCAGAGCTCATTTCTATAGGAGATGAAATATTATACGGACAAACATTAGATACAAATTCTCATTTCATTAGTACTGAATTGGATAAATTGGGTATTAGGGTAAAGAGAAAAGTTACTGTTGCAGATAACAGAGGTGCTATGATGCGTGCATTTGAAGAAGCGGAGGCCAATGCTGATCTCATCATTATTACTGGTGGGCTGGGGCCTACAAAAGATGATTTAACTAAACCGCTATTGGCAGAGTATTTTGATTCAGGCATGAAGCTTCATGAAGATATTTTGGAAGACTTGAGGAAGCGTTTTGCCAAAAGAGGGAGAGAGCTCAATGAATTAAACAAAGGACAGGCCGAATTACCTGAGAAATGTAAGCCAATTGAAAATAAATATGGCACTGCTCCAGGTATGTGGTTTGAAAAAGGTGATAAAATATTTATTTCCATGCCTGGTGTACCCAAGGAAATGAGATATATGATGGAAGATACCGTCATTCCTAAATTCAAAGAGATATACAAAACGCCTGTTCTCATTCATAAAATGGTGAAAACCGTTGGGATTCCTGAAAGTATTTTGGCTGAAAGATTGGAAGATTGGGAAAATAATCTACCGAAAGAGATTAAGTTGGCTTATTTGCCAGGTTTAAATCAGGTAAAGCTACGATTAACTGCCTCAGGGAAAGATCAGAACCATCTTTTAAAGTTAATTGATCAAGAAGTAGATAAGTTGTATGAACAGGTTGGAAAATATATTTATGGTACTGATGATAGTAATCTAGCAGCTAAAATAGGAGAGTTGCTTAAAGAAAAAGGCTTAACTATTGCTTGTGCGGAAAGTTGTACTGGCGGATATATTGCACATTTAATTACATCTAATGCAGGGAGCTCGGAATATTATCGCGGGGGTATTAATCCTTACCATAATGACCTAAAAATTAATATATTAGGTGTAAAGAAAGAGACTATTGAGCAACATGGAGCCGTAAGTGAGGAAACTGTTATTGAAATGGCAGAAAGAGTACGTGAACTTTTTGGAGCTGATATTGGTATTTCAACCAGTGGAATTGCAGGGCCAGGAGGTGCAACAGAGGACAAACCAGTAGGTACAACTTGGGTTGCTTTGGCAGATGGAGAAAATACCCAAACTAAATTGTACCATTTTCAATTTGATAGAGAAAGTAATATCGAGATTACTTCTAATTCATTATTAAATTTGGTTCGGCAAACTTTAAGCTCAAAATAATTGAGAAAAAGTTTATAAATGCTAATTTTGTACAAATTTGATTTGGTTTTACTATGGAAACTAAAACGATCAAGTTTGGTAAATTTTAAAATAGAGGAAAATGTCCTTTTGAAAATTGATCATTCTTATTTTGTTAACTAAGAAACTCAGCTTTGAACGAACATTGGGTAGAATGACAAAATAAGATTATCTTTCAAGCAGTTTTTCATTTCAATAAACGACTAATTATTACATGGCAACGGTAGAAATGGTAATGCCCAAGATGGGCGAAAGTATTATGGAAGCAACAGTGCTTACCTGGTTAAAAAAAGAAGGTGACACTATTGAAGAAGATGAATCAGTTTTGGAAGTAGCCACCGATAAAGTGGATACTGAGGTTCCAGCCTTAGAAGCTGGAGTTTTAAAACAAATATTGGTTCAAGAAGGTGATATAGTTGGAGTTGGAAAGCCAATTGCTATTATCGAAACCGGAGCAGGAGCTGCATCTGCCGATAATGGAGCAGCTACAAAACCTCAAAAGGAAGAAAGTGCTGCACCAGCAACCGCTTCTGCTGACAATAGCTCATCTTCTGGAAATAATGGACATGACATTGCAGCTCGTTCTGAATCTGGCAGATTTTATTCTCCTTTAGTAAGAAATATTGCGAAAGAAGAGAATATTGCCATAGCCGAATTGGAATCCATATCAGGTAGTGGAAAAGAAGGACGAGTTACCAAAAAAGATATTTTATCTTATTTAGATAGTAGAGGAGAGGCACCTGCACAAACTGCAAGTCAGCCAAGCACCGCTCAGACAGCTCCAAGTCCTCAGCCAGTTGCTCAAGCTGCTCCACAAGGAGTTCCGGTTAGCATTTCTGGGGATGATGAAATTATTGAAATGGATAGAATGCGTAAAATGATTGCCGGTAGAATGGTAGATTCAAAACGCATTTCTCCACATGTTACTTCATTTGTAGAAGCGGATATGACCAGCGTTGTACAATGGAGAAACAAACATAAAAATGCCTTCAAAGAACAAGAGAATGGTAATTTAACCTTTACCCCAATCTTTATAGAAGCGGTAGTAAAAGCTATCAAGGATTACCCGATGATTAATGTTCAAGTTGATGGAGATAGAATCATCAAAAAGAAGCATATAAATATTGGAATGGCAGTAGCCTTGCCTAGCGGTAATTTGATAGTGCCAGTCATTAAAGATGCTGATCAATTAAACATCAGAGGTTTGGCTAATAAAGTGAATGATTTAGCAAAAAGAGCCCGTGATGGAAAGTTGAAAGCAGAAGAATTGGAAGGAGGAACCTTCACTATTTCTAATGTTGGTTCATTCGGAAACGTTATGGGTACACCAATCATCATGCAACCACAAGTTGGAATCTTAGCTTTAGGAGCTATTGTAAAGAAACCTGCTGTACTAGAAACTCCTCAGGGGGATGTTATTGCCATCAGACATAAAATGTTTTTATCCCACTCTTATGACCACCGAGTAGTAGATGGTTCTTTGGGAGGAATGGTGGTAAGAAGAGTAGCTGACTATTTAGAAAAATGGGATGTTAAAAAGGATATATAATTGATAAGTTGATTTTATTAATTGATAGAAAAAGGGCTGTAAAACAGCCCTTTTTTCGTTTAAACGAAAAATTAGAGATAAAACTGAATACCTACAGCAATGGTATTAGAATTAAAGCTAAATCTAAAGCCTTCTGTTTTATCATATAGCTCATCATCCGAATCAACTAATGTATGGACGGAAGAGTTGTATCCTAAAAAGCCAAATTTACCTTCTACTCCAATTTTTTCTGATATCATGTAAAGTATTCCGGGTTGAATACCTGCTCTAAAATCAATATGATTTTGGTTGATATTTGGATTTTCATCGCTTCTTTGTTTGCCAAAATCAACCCTCATGTCCCCTTGAAGAAATAAATATAAATTCTCACTTATTGACTTATGAATACGTGTGAAAGTTCCTATTAATAGAACATTGTCTTTTATATTGTATTCGCTAGCATCAGTTTGATTTGATTGATAATATTGATTAGATGAATGTCTTAAATAACCTAATTGTGCACTGATTGAAATGAAATCATTAATAAAATATCCAAAATGTGGTAAGATTTCAATAGTATTTCGGTCAGCTTTTCTTTGAATTGAATCCGCAGTTGAATTTCTTTCATATTCAGAATTATTCATATAAAATGAAGCACTTCCACCTATTTGAAATTTACCATTTAAAGATTGACTTAATAGTGGAAATTGAATTAATACTAGAATAATAGTAATTAAATTTTTCACGATCTTTTTTTTGATTATTAGGTTACAACTTATAACTTTTTGCCTACATAAATTATGCCAATTGTGACTTGTAAGATTGCTTTGAATACATTCTGTAAATGATATTCATGCCGTTACTATTTGATTTACAGCGATTTCAACTAATTCCTAATCAATTAACTGTTTGGGAATAGTATATCGTTTGTGATTTAGAAATAAGCAGCTTAGTGTATTTTATGAGTAAATTTTGTTTTAAACTTTGCTAATTATTCTATTCTCAATATTTCCGAATTTGATTTTCATTTTGTACTTTACTAAGAAAATAGGGCAAATTTGATTTTTAAAATGTGAAAGTTTTAGACGAATAAGTTCATTCTTTAGATGTATAGACAATTAAGCATTATCAACTTACTAAAATTTGAAAATCCAGCAATATTAAAATTTTGCTGCTTACTTATTTTTAGCTGCTTCCAACTTGATGGATTTAGCCAAAGCTTAAATCCTACCAAAGAATTAACACAATACACTTCGGATAGTTGGGGATCAGATAATGGTTTAATTTCGGGCGGCACTTTAGATGTAATGCAATCTGAGGACGGTTATATTTGGTTAGGAACTTTTAACGGAGTTTATAGATTTGATGGAATTACTTTCAAGCATTTCTCCAAGGATTTATATCCCGAAATAACCAATAATAGCATTCCTACCATTACCATGGACGATAATGGAAATCTTTGGGCAGGAAGTATAGGCGGTGGTGTTTACATATTTAAGAAAGAATCTTTCCAGAAATTTGGTGTAGAAGATGGTTTATCTAGTAATGTTATCAGAAAACTCTATACCGATAGCCGAGGGCGCATTTTAATCGGCACGGGTGATGGTTTAACTATTTATTCAGATTCGACTTTTTCTGCTTTCAAAGACTTTAAGCAAGGTTCTAGTACTATAAATAATGTTACTATTTCTGCCCTTTATGAAGATTCTCGTGGCCAAATTTGGGTAGGTACCAACATCGGATTATTTAAATTCATAAATAATGAATTGATTGAAATACCATTAGCGGATAAAAAATATGGAGCAATTGAAGTGTCCTCAATGATTGAAAGTGAAGATAATAAGTTGCTTATAGGTACATATGGTCACGGTATTTTTGCGATGGAAGCTGAATCCATTACGAAATTTGAGCTTCCTGATGAAATTGATAAGATTTCTAACTTGATGTTTGACAGCAATGGTGCATTATGGATGACTCATCAAACTGGGTTACTAAGATATTATAATGGCAAATTTTCAGTTCTTCCTACTATTGATGGTGTTTCAGAAGATGCTATTGAAGGTATAATTGAAGATAAAGAAGGGAGTGTATGGTTTACCCGCTATAATGGAGGTTTGGAACGCTTAAGAGACGGAATCTTTATAAACTATACTACATTTGAAGGCTTGGACGATAATACAATCCATTGCATTTATGAAGATAAAGACAGCAGCAAATGGATAGGAACTGCAAATGGATTGAATCATATAAAGAACGGAGAGATTTCCTATTATAATGGTGAGAATGGTTATTTAAATGGAAATCTTGTTAGAGCTGTTTTCAGGGACAGCCAAGATGTTCTTTGGGTTGCAACTTATAATGGTTTAACAAAAATTGAAAATGGTGAAGTACAACACTTTTCCACACTGGATGGACTGAGTAGCAATCAAGTGAGATTAATCTACGAGGATAGCAATGGCTTATTATGGATTGGAACCCGAAATGGATTAAATACATATGAAAATGGCACTTTTAAAACTTTTACCATTGAAGAAGGCCTGCCCAATAATTTTATTTTATCTATTCATGAAAGGGTTCCTGGGGAACTTTGGATTGGGACTTCTGGAGGTGGAATTAGTATCTTCAAAGATGAAGAATTTAGCAATTTAACCACCAAGGATGGTTTGGCTAGCGATATTGTATTCAGAATTCATCAAGATGAGGAAAATGTACTTTGGATAGCCACTAATAATGGATTGTCTAGATATAAAAATGGTGAGATGTTTTCAGGTTTTAAGACAGATAATGGATTTCTTAATAGCGCTATTTTTCAAGTTGTGGAAGATGCAAAACATCAATTATGGATAACTAGTAATTCAGGAATCATAAAAGTCAAAAAGGAAGACTTAAATAATTATATCAGCAATCAAAATAAGATTCAGGAAATAAGCTATAAGCAAGTTGATGGCCTAAAGAGATCAGAGTGTACACCAGTAGCTAAAAGTATGAAAGCAAAAGATGGAACGCTATGGTTTGCAACTTTGGGTGGTGTAGCAGTAGTGGATATCAATGATCAGCTGATTAATAAAACTCTGCCAAATATGCTTGTGGAGGAATTGATTGTTGATCAGAAAAATATATATATTGATACTGAGGAAATTATTGAAATGCCAGTCGGTAGCAAGAGTATAGAGATTAAATACACAGGCTTAAGCTTAAAAATACCTGAAAAAGTAAAATTTAAATACATCCTAGAAGGATATAACGATGAGTGGGTGAATGCCAGTAAAAGAAGAACGGCTTATTATACTAACCTGGCCCATGGCGATTATACGTTTAAAGTAATAGCGGCTAATAATGATGGCACATGGAGTAAAACCCCTGCTGAAATTTCCTTTAGAATTTTGCCTAAATTTTATGAGACCAAGACCTTTTCCTTTATTTTAATACTTGTTTTCTTATTTCTTGTTTTTGGTATTTACCATTTCCGATTGCGTGCCATTAAAAAAGAGCAAGTAAGATTGCAACAACTTGTTGAGGATCGAACCAGTGAAATCCAATCTCAAAATGAGGAAATTTCTGCACAAAGGGACGAGATAGAATCAAGAAGCATCAGACTTGAAGAAGCCCAAGAAACGATTAAGAAGCAAAATATTCAGTTGACGAAATCAAATTTAAAACTAGAAGAAACTGTAAATGTAAGGACTAAGCAATTGGAAATTAGTAATACCAAATTGCAAGAGAAAAATAGGGAATTAGATTTATTTATCTACAAATCAGCTCATGATTTAAGAGGGCCGATTGCCAGAATCAGAGGATTATGCCAGCTTGGATTGGCAGATCGAGAACCTGAATCTCAGCAATTGTATTTTCAGAAATTGAATTTCACTGCCAATAAAATGAATGATATGCTTAGCCGTATCATTAGAGTTCATGAAATTAATGGCCATGAAATAAGACTTACTTCAATTGATGTTCATGCTTTGATTGAATATGTTTTAAATAAACTTTCAATTCCTAAAGGATTAGCAGTTAATGAGATCAGACCAGATATAAGAATCGACTATGATGAATACCTTCTGGAGATAGTTTTAGAAAATCTGATTAACAATGCTTATAAATTCAGAAGAGATAATTCAAATGAACAATATATAAAAATTAGCCTCGAGAGATTAAGTGATGGATTTGAAATAATTATATCCAATAATGGTCAAATCATTCCTGATGATTTGCAAACTAAAATATTTGATATTTTCACCGTTGCCAATGATCAGTTTGATGGTGCAGGTTTAGGATTGTATGAAGCCAAAGTTATCATGAGCAAAATGGACGGAAATGTGAAACTGCTAAAATCAGATATTGACTCCACTGATTTCTCCATTTTTTTAGGTGATATAAGTAAAGTTTGATTTTTTCTTAAACACCTAACCTTTATCAACTATTATTTTTTTATAATCCTTTCTGATCAAATAGTAAGCAAATCTGATCTATCCTAAAATATTCTGGTCAAAGAGAAATTAAGAAATACCTCTTAATTTCTCTCTCAATTCCTTCATGCCTTCCACAGCACTTTTAGGAATTGCGGTTACTTGGTTGTTTCCGCGATATTCAGGAGTGTAAGGATCTACAACATAAATGGTTACATCTTTACCAACTTCATGAATTAAGCCAGCTGCAGGATATACTTGCAAAGAAGTACCCACCACCAATAAGATATCTGCGGAAGCGGTAATTTTTGCTGCGGGCTCAATCATGGGTACCATTTCACCAAACCAAACAATATGGGGGCGAAGTTGAGAGCCTTTTTCACATAAATCTCCTTCTTTAATTTCCCATCCGTCTAATTCATAAACTAGATTCTCATCCATACAGCTTCTGGCTTTTTTAATTTCGCCATGTAAATGCAATACATTGGAAGAACCACCTCTTTCATGCAAATCATCAATGTTTTGAGTAATGATTTGCACATCATAATATTTCTCTAATTCGGCCAGAATTTTATGGGCTTCATTTGGTTCAGCCTCTATTACGGCTTTTCTTCTTTGATTATAAAAATCTAATACCAATGCCTGATTTTTAGCCCAACCTTGAGGAGAAGCTACTTCCATTACATCATGTCCTTCCCATAATCCATCTGATCCTCTGAAAGTAGGGATGCCGCTTTCTGCACTTATTCCAGCTCCGGTTAAGACTACTAATTTCTTTTTCATAACTTTAAATTTTCAATAGATACAATCAATATTTGATTAGTTTCGTTACAGACTTCAATATAATAAAACCTGAAAAAATGATAGCAAGAACAATTTTTATTGCCTTAGTAATTTTTAGTAGTACTGCTTGTGTTACTCAAAAAAAGTATGATGAACTTCTAGCTGAAAAGGTGAAGCTTGATGCTGAGAAAATGGAGCTCGAAGATAAAGTGGAACTGAAGGATAAAAATATTGAATCTTTGCAAGCCCAACTATTTGAGGAAAAGGAAGCATTGGAGCAGAGCAGAAATGCTTATGCAGCATCGCAAAGCACGCTAGATTCCTTGCAACAGCAATATAAAACCTTAAATGATTATTATGATAAATTAATGAGTAGCAGTGGCAAGCTCAATAAAGATTTAGCTAATAAAGAAAAGCAACTCTTGCAGATGGAAGCTGATTTGGAAATCTCTAAACAAAGAAATGATGAATTAGCTGCTAACCTTGCTGAGCGTGAAGAGCGAGTGGCGGAGCTTGAAAAAGTGCTGGCAGACAAAGAAGCAGCTGTAAATGCATTAAAACAAAAAGTAAGTGAAGCACTTCTAAATTTTAAAGAAAATGACTTAACAGTTGAAGTAAAGAACGGGAAAGTCTATGTTTCTCTTGCAGAGCAGTTATTATTTAATTCTGGAAGTACTGAAGTTGACCCAAAAGGAGCGGAGGCTTTAAAGAAGTTAGCACAAGTGCTGAAAGATAATCAGGACGTGAATATAGTAGTTGAAGGTCATACCGATGATGTTCCAATTTCCGGGAATAATCGCTATTTAAAAGATAACTGGGATTTAAGCGTATTGAGAGCCACTTCTATTGTTAGAATTTTAACAAATAATGGTGCTTCTCCTGATAGAGTTACGGCAGGTGGAAAAGGAGAGTTCTCTCCAACATCATCGAATGATAATGCTGAGGGTAGAAAAGAAAACAGAAGAACTGAGATTATTCTGACTCCTAAATTGGATGAGTTATTTCAGATATTGGAGGGGAATTAGTGGAATGATGGATGTGGGGTGATGGATGATTGATATGACATCACCCCACACCCATCATCCTTCATCCAACATTTCTTGGCTTCTAACCTAACTCAATTTCCCCTTTTGGGGATTATGGGGGCTTTACTCAAAAATAGTGACTTTCTCCATCACGTCTCCTTGACGGATATCATCAATAATATCTAAGCCCTCATACACTTTTCCGAAAGCAGTATGCTTGCCGTCTAAGTGCTGAGTGTTTTGTCTGCTGTGGCAAATAAAGAATTGAGATCCACCAGTGTTTTTACCAGCATGCGCCATTGATAAAACACCTCTATCGTGATATTGCTTTTCTCCATTCGTTTCACAGTTAATTGAATATCCAGGTCCACCAGCACCGGTTCCATCAGGGCAACCGCCTTGCACTACAAAATCAGGAATAACTCTATGGAAAGTTAAGCCATCATAAAATCCTTTTTTGGCCAAATCGTGAAAGTTTTTCACAGTGTTTGGGGTAGCATCATCATAAAATTCTATTTTTAATGTGCCTTTGTTGGTTACTATTTCTGCTTTGCTCATTTATTTAAATTATTATTGTTATACATTGCATATTCTAAGTATTAAGTATCTGCTTGTCAATATGATAATTTAAATACAATACATTTCAAAACTTATTACTTATTACTTATTACTTAAAACCTATTACTTATTACTTAAAACTTATTACTTACTACTTAAAACCATTTTAGATACTATTTCTTTTCCAAACCAACTGCTCTGTATCCGCCATTTTATCAATGATATTTGCGGCCTTTAAAGTATAAACTACGTTTTTCAGCATCTTATTACTTACCCAACCATCGGTTGCCCATTCAGTGGCATGATACCATTTTGCAGCATCTTCTTTCTTTATTTCAAATCGTTTACTTACAATGTCAACTGCATCATCATTCTCCATGAACATAGCGGAAGTGCGCTGAATTTGCCTTAGCACTCTAGAAATGTCTTTTGGCCTTTCATTGATAATATCATTATGTGCAGCCAAGACAAAACAAGGCCAGGGCGTAACATATTCACCTATTCTTTTTAATTCACCTCTTTCAACATAAGGCTTAGTGGTATATTTTTCCCAATAGAAAACGTCCGTTTCACGCTTTTCTAGAGAAATTAGTGCGCTTTTTAGGTTGTTAATGATGTGGAATTGAGAATCCTCTATTTTTTTATCATTATTCAAAGCATCTACTATTGGCATTAAATGAGAACCTGAACCAATTCTGCTTATAGCAAATTTCTTGTCGTATATTTCCTTATGATCATTGATAGGATTCTTCGTCCCACTGTGAATTCCCCAAATTAACGGGCTTTTAACATATCCACTAATTATTTTGGCAGGCACTCCTTGCAAAATTCCACTAACAATTCCTTCTGTTAAAATGGCACAAATATCAACTTCATTATTGATAAGAGCTTCTCGCATTTCCCCTGTTCCACCTTCATAGGTTTTCCATTCTACCGTTAGTCCTTCATTTTCAATTGCACCTGATTCAATTGCTAAATGTATAGGGGTATTATAGTGTTCCGGCACGCCACCGATTCTTATCGTTTTACTCACAATTTCATTCCGTTTTTGAGTGTACAAACATACAATCTTTCTGTTTTGAATTAATGAAATATTTTGTGTTTTGTTTAAAATTTCAAGCTTTATACCTTTTTCATTACACTTTTTAAGCGGTTTTCCCGTTCTTCGCAGGATAAATCATTAGCATGCCGAAAAAGAAAAATAGAAAGACTTTAAAACAGCGAATTATTAAAGTATCGTCCCTTATTATTGGAGGAGGGATTTTTCTCCTTATTTTATTTTTCTTAAGCATTCGTGTTGGCTTGTTCGGTAAATTACCTGATGATGAATTTTTATCTAATATTAAAAATGCACAAGCCACCGAAATATTAGATGAGAATGATGAAAATATTGGTTTTTTATACCGCAGTTATCGTTCCAATGTGAAATTCGAGGAATTGCCTAATCATTTGGTTGATGCCTTAATTTCCACAGAAGATGCCCGATTTTATGAACATTCTGGTGTTGATTATCGAAGTATTTTTAGGGTAATCCTTAAAACAGTAATTTTACAAGATCGATCAGCAGGGGGCGGAAGCACAATTTCTCAACAATTAGTAAAAAACCTATTTCCAAGAGAGTATTCTTATAATTTTGAAATAATACCAATAAAAATTAAGGAGGCCATAATTGCAAAACGTCTTGAAAGAATTTATTCTAAAAATGATTTACTGACATTATATCTCAATACAGTTAGTTTTCCTGACAATACATTTGGGATTGAGGCAGCATCTCAAACTTTTTTTAATAAATCTGTAAATAAGCTTACCATTGATGAATCAGCAATATTGGTTGGCAGTTTGAAAGCCACCTATACTTATAACCCAAGAATATTTCCAGATAATAGCCTTGAAAGAAGGAATGTGGTGCTTTCTCAAATGATGAAATATGAGAAGATCAGTGAGGAAGCCTATCAAAAAGCCATTGAAAAAGAGTTGAAATTGGATTACAGTCCTGTGAAGGCGGATAGAGGAATTGCCCCTTTTTTTAGGGAACAGGTCAGAAAGGAATTGGTGAAATGGGCTGAACAATATGAAAAAGAAACGGGTGAGAGTATCGATATTTATGGTGATGGTTTAAAAATCCATACTAGCCTGAATAGAAAAATGCAGGTATATGCTGAATCAGCTATGCAAGAACATATGCGGGTTTTACAAAATGCTTTTGAACAAAATTGGGGCAATTTGGCACCATGGAAAAAGAAGTCAGTTTATGAACGATATATCCAACGGTCGCATCATTATAAAGCACTTAAAACTCAAGGTAAAACAGAAGACGAAATCCTTAAAATTTTGAATGAAAAAAAGGAAATACAGCTTTTTGATTGGGATGGGAAAGATGTGCAAATCATGAGCGTGATTGATAGTATTCAACATTCTTTAAAAACCTTGCAATCAGGCTTTTTGGCGATGGATCCGAATTCCGGTGCAATTAAAACATGGGTTGGTGGTATTGATTATGAATATTTTAAATATGATCATGTCGTCCAAAGTAGGAGGCAAGTGGGGTCTACCTTTAAACCATTAGTTTATCTGGCAGCCCTTGAGAAGGGAGTAAAGCCTTGTGATTACTTTCCAGCAAGAGCCGTTTCCTATAATAATTTGGAAGGGTGGAAGCCTACGAATAGCGATAAAGAAGACTATGCTCATATTAATGTAAATATGCAAGAAGCATTGAAGAAGTCCATGAATACTGTTTCAGTTAAAATAATGGAACAAGCGGGTATTTCTTCTGTCATTAACTTAGCAGAAAATGTTGGGATTAATTCAAAATTACCAAGAGTTGCTTCATTAGCTTTAGGTACAGCTGAACTAAGTATGCTTGAATTAGCAACGGCTTATTCATCCTTTCTGAATGGTGGTAAAGCCTCAACTCCTTATTTTATTCAGAAGATTACGGATGCTTCGGGAAAAGTTTTAGCAGAGTTTAAGCCTGAAAAGGAAAAGGATAAAGCTTTTTCATCTTTGAATCAAGAAATAATGTTGGAGATGATGCAAGAGGTAGTCAATTCAGGAACTGCTTCTCGTCTGCGATGGAGATATAAATTAGGAAATGATATTGCAGGAAAAACAGGAACCACGCAGAATAACAGAGATGGCTGGTTTGTGGGCCTATTACCCAATTTGGTCACCGTAAGTTGGACTGGATCAGATAATGGCAGCATTGGCTTTAGAAGTACCTCAGTTGGACAAGGGGCTAATTCAGCCCTTCCAATTTTTGGATTATGGCTGCAGAAAGTAAATTCAGATGCAAGCCTTAAGCAATATAGTAGCAGTCGGTTTCGACCCCTATCTGATAAAGCAGTGAGATTAATGGATTGCCCTCCAATTAAGGAAGATGGTTTTTTCAAGAAGCTATTTACTAATCCTGATAAGGAAAAAAGCAAAGATTTTGATGAAGACGGAAAGAAAAAGAAAGGAGTCTTTAAACGGTTTAAAAATCTGTTTAATAAGGATGGGTAATCCGGTCGGAAAGTCGTCAACCGGAGACTAATTATTTCTTTGGAACCTTAGTGAAAAACTTAGCGCAACTCTGTGGTTAAAAAGAATAGCCTTTGGCTACCTTCAGTTTAAAACCTTATTCCTGCAAAGGAAATATCATCGGTTTGCTCTTGGTTGCCTTTCCAATCCAATATAGCTGTTTCTAATTTTATCTTTTGTTGTGATAAAGGTAGCAGCTTGATTTCATCCAGAAGAATTCTTAATCTTTTGCGCATAAATTTTTTATCGTTACTACCTCCAAATTGATCCACATATCCATCTGAATACATATAAACTTGAGTATCTTCCTTTAATTCTATAGTTTTATTTTTTGGCTGTTTAAGTTCAGCTTCTGTAAAACCACCAATTGAAAATCTTTCGCCTCTGATACTTTTCCATTCATTTTGCTGATATACAACAATTCCCATGCTAGCACCTGAAAATGTAAGTTGCTGCTTTTTGGTATCAAAGCATAAAAGTGCAATATCCAAGCCATCACTAGAGGAGTTTTCTTTATATTGAAGACTATTAAGGACAGCCTCATCCAACAGTTTAATGATTTTAGCACAATCATTTTCATTCTGCTGAATTATAATGCTATTCAGTAGATCGTTCGCCATAACGGTCATAAAAGCACCTGGAATTCCATGACCTGTGCAATCAGCAAATGCAAAGAAGACCTTATCTTTTTTACGAGCGAACCAGTAAAAATCGCCACTGACAATGGATTTGGGCATATAAAGCATGAAAAACTCATGAAAATTCGATTTGATTTTATTCAAATCAGGAAGTATAGCTCTTTGAATGTGCTGAGCATACCAAATACTTTTCATGATTTCAGAGCTAGCTTCTTCTAATGCCTGTTTTTGCTCTAATATGCTGTCTCTTTGAGCTTCAATCTCATCGCGATTATCTTTTATTTCTGATTTCTGAAGGTTTATTTCTTCGTTTTTCTGCTGTAGAAGTTTGTTTGATTTGTTTTTAATTTGATATCGGTTGTAGCTTATAAAAGCAACAATTGCTAATAATAGACCTAATGCCGTAAGGAAGTAATTAGAGTTCTTTCGCCTGATCAATTGCAAATTTGTGATTTCTGCCTCATTCGTGAGCAACTGAATTTCCTTTTCCTTAGATTGAATTTCAAAATTCTTTTCTAATTGAGACACCTCCTTATTGAAATCCTGATTGAAGATTGAATCATTCAATGCCTTGTATTGCTTGTAAGCATTTAAGGAGTTTTCAAATTGCTTGTTATTCTCGTATATTTCAGACAAACCTTTGTAGGATTCTTTTAAAACATCTAAAGCTTCTACTTCTTTCGCAGATTGAATAGCTTTATTAAAATAATTTTCTGCATTTTTATAATTTTTAGCTATCAGATAACTTTCTGCCAAACTTTTAATAATATAGGTTTTATCATAGTGATTTTCTCCTTTGGGGACGGCTAGTAAAGCTTTTTCAATGTAGTAAATGGCTGAATCTTTATCACCATAATCTTTATGATATATACCAAGATTATGTAAAGAATTATAAATCCCTACTACCTCATTTAGTTGCTTATCAATTTTGTAACATCCACGGAAATATTCAATGGCTTTTTCTGGCATCTCCCTTTTTAGGTACAGCAAGCCTAGGTTGCTCATGGTATTAGAAATTCCTAATGAATCATTATAGGACTTTTTGATTTTTATGGATTCTTCATAATAATGAGCCGACTTGTCCAATCTGCCAATTTCTTCGTAAATAATCCCAACATTATTCATAGCTCTTGAGAGCGATTGACGATTATCTAAATCTTTTTCCAAGTCAAGAACTAAGAGGAAATATTCTAAGGTTTTCTCGTAGACGCCTAATCCATAATAAGCTATTCCAAGATTATTTAATAATTGTATTTCTGAATATCCATCCTTTACTTTTCTTGCAAGTTCCAATCCTTGTTGCCCGTAAAAAATTGCTTGTGTAGGTTCGGATGTGCTTAAATTATAAAGTAATTCCTTATAAATTCTAATGCGAGTGCTATCCTCAATTTTATGAGTCAATAGATTTTGAAGACTATCTATTTTTTCTTTCCCTAAAAGAAGGCTTGAAGAAATGAAAATCAAGAAAATGATAATTTTTACTCGCATATTAGGTATTCATACTTTGAATTCTAATTACTGGTAATATATGTATCTTAGAATATATATAATTATTTTTATAGGGTTTTTATAATAAAAATAGATGTAGTATCTAAAATTATAGATGAAGCTTAGTTCTCAGGATACCAATTTCTTAATCTTACTTCAATTTCGTCATTTTTTTCATTTACCATAGATTTAAATTTCTCCACATCAGCTAAGCCACCTTGTCCTCTAAAATGAAAGGGATAAACAATGGCAGGCTTGAATTCCAAAACTGCATCTGAGGCTTGTTCGACTGACATAGTATAGGGTAAATTCATGCATACAAAAGCTATATCTATATTTTGTAATGCTTTCATTTCAGGTATATCTTCCGTGTCACCAGAAATATAAATTACCTTATCTCCAATATTTAATAGATAGCCATTTCCTCTCCCTTTCGGATGCCTTGAATCCTCTGTTTCTGGTAAATTATACATGGGTATAGCTGTAATATCCATTCCTTTAAAAGATGTACTATTTTCATTATTGAGGATTTCGATAGCAGCATTATCTATTCCTTCCATTTGCTTTGCGACAGCTTCAGGTACAATAAAATGAGAATTTGCAGTATTTAGCGCCTTTAAGGTTTCCTTATTAAGGTGATCGCCATGAATGTCAGTTATTAAAATTAAATCAGCATCATTCAGTCCTTGAAATCCTTCTGCACCTCCATAGGGATCAATATAAATAGTGAGGCCTTCAAATTCCAGTGCTAAGGTACCGTGCACGATAGGGTGGATTTTAATATCACCCTGATTAGTTTTGATAACATCCTGGGCAAATAGGTTTGTATTTATAAGAGCAAAGACACCTAGTAATAGATTTTTCATAAATTTTTCTTTTAGAAACTTTCTTAGTCTTGTATTGTTAAACCATTCATCACATTTACATCATTACTCTTTCGTTATTGCTGCAGTTGTAGCAATAGCAATTCACTTTGTCTTTTAATAAACCTGACTTTAGAATAGATTTGTTCAAAAGTGCACGCACACTTTCCTGTATTCCTTCTGTTATACTAGGGTGGGGGTGGACGCACTCTGCTAATTCTTCAATTCCTTTATTCATACTGATTAGCAAAGCCACCGCTTGAATAGCAGCAGAAGCTTGTTCACCTACTACTCTCATGCCTAAGATTCGCATTTGCTCATCATCTGTCACCAATAATTTAATGAATCCTTGCGTATTTCTTTTGGCAACTGCTCTGGCAATGGTGGAATAATCTGTAGTGACTACTTTATAATTTAAGCCCTTTGCTTGAGCGGTTTTTTCGTTATAGCCTACTCCTGCAACTTCAGGATTCAAAAACATGATGGTACTGATGTTTTCATATACCAGTTTTTTCTTAGGAGTGCTAAATATTCTTTCCACTGCATACCTGCCTTCCAATTCGCCTACATTAACCAAATTAATATCAGCAGTAATATCGCCAACGGCATAAATATTTTTTACAGAGGTTTTAGTATCATCATCTTCAACGCCTCTTTGCCCCATTTTAACAGGAACAGCTGCTTTCCATAAATTTTCATAATTCGGTACTCTTCCAACAGAAACTAAAGCTTTATCAACTTCAAAGGTTTCTTGATGCCCGTCCGAGAAATCTAACTTATAAACTACTTTTCCATTTTTTCTTTCCATTTGCCATAAGGAAGAATTTCTATGGATATGAACTCCTTGTTCCTCCAGGTTTTTTTCAATTACTGCCACTACATCAGCATCTTCAAATGGAAGAATGCTATCCCCTTTATCAATCAAATAAACCTTTGTTTGCCCAAATCCTGCGAAAATAGTAGCATATTCACAACCTATAACACCTGCACCTACTATGACCATACTTTTAGGAAAATCATCCATTTGTTCAATGCCATCACTGGTGAGAATATGTTCTTCATCAATTGGAATGTTGGGCAAATAACGGGGACGGCTTCCAGTGGCAATAATAATGTTAGCGGCTTCAAATGCTAATCTCTCAGTTGAAGTTTCCACTTCTACTATGTGTTCGCTTACGATAGATGCTTCGCCTTCAAGGAAATCAATATAGGAGGAATACTTTGGACTCTTTTGAAGCTCCTGAAGGTGGTTTTTTAGCAGATCGATTCTTTCTTTTACTGCGTTTCTAACTTCAAACTGGATCTCTTTCCATACGGCCTTAGGAGATTCCATATTATAGCGATCTAGATTTTTTCGGAAAGCTAACATATCCCTGGAAAGCTCCCACAAGGTTTTAGAAGATAAAGCGCCATTGGAAATTCCGGCACCGCCCAAAACGCTTTTTTCAATTAATAAAGTTTTCTTCTTTAAATCTACTGCCCGCATAGCTGCAGCGTATCCAGATGGCCCAGCTCCAATAATTACCAAGTCATATTGCTCCATAAAACTCACTTCATTTAGATAGCAATATAAAAAGTTTAAAGGAAAAAATAGTGTTTTATAAAGTATTATGGAAGATTGATTGGATTGGCGTTTGATCGTTGTGACACTAGGCTGTTGCTGTTATACGTCCAGATAAGTTAGAATTTATACTTGTTCGAGACTGCAATGGATAATCACTAACTAGAATTCATCAAGTTATTTTATTTCTAAAATTATTTTCCATTTACTAATGGACTGATATTCAACCTTATCTTTATATATACCCCAATTTTCTCCAAGTTTTTTTTAATTATTTTATCATAAGGTTTTGCAATTAAAAATTATGCGCCTACATTTGCATCACCTTATCGGAAAGACGATAGGCAAAACACAAAATAAAGCGTTTTTAATGCCTATATTGTGAAATATTAGTTGAGTTGGTTAGAATGTTCCGAGTTGTCGGGAAGTTCTTAAGTTCGATTCAATTAAATTGTTAAAAGATATTGAGATAGTAAAAAAAATTGGTTCGGTATTTCAGTTGGTTAGAATGTCCCGACTTCATCGGGAAGGTCACGAGTTCGAGTTAATTAGATTATCAAAAAATATTGAAGTAATAAAAATTTTGGTCCGGTAGTTCAGTTGGTTAGAATGTCCCGACTTCATCGGGAAGGTCGCGAGTTCGAGTTAATTAAATTATCAAAAAATATTGAAGTAGTAAAAATTTTGGTCCGGTAGTTCAGTTGGTTAGAATGTCCCGACTTCATCGGGAAGGTCACGAGTTCGAGTTAATTAAATTATCAAAAAATATTGAAGTAATAAAAATTTTGGTCCGGTAGTTCAGTTGGTTAGAATGCCTGCCTGTCACGCAGGAGGTCGCGAGTTCGAGTCTCGTCCGGACCGCTTTCAAGCCCTTAGATTAGGTTCTAAGGGCTTTTTTTATGTCTGATTTTAAGATTTTTGAAAATGAATGCAGTTCAGTGATCTCGTTGGGAGAATGTCTGTCCTAGTAGAGTCTCGGGAAGGCCGCGAGTTCGAGTCTTCATAATAATAGGGATAGGCTGTCAAGACCGCTAAAAGCTGACCTTATAAGCGAGCTTTTTTTGTTTACACCCTTTTCAGTTAATATTCCTTCTTTGTTATTATCTTTGTTCTTTTGGAAAGATGACGGGAAATTGATTAAATTTAATGAAGCTTCCAGAATAAATATTAATTTTACATTTATTAAAAATATTTAAATAATGCTTTTGGAATTCGAACAACCTATAGTTGAATTAGAAAATAAATTGGCAGGGATGAAAACATTGGCTGAAGAAAGCGATGTAGATATATCTGATGCCATCAAAAAACTTGAAGATAAAATTGTGTCCTTAAAAAAAGAGACTTTTCAAAATTTAACCCGATGGCAAAGGGTACAGCTTTCTCGTCATCCTGACAGGCCGTACACATTAGATTACATTTATGAAATCACCAATGATTTCGTAGAATTACACGGTGATAGATCAGTGAAGGATGATAAAGCTATGGTAGGAGGTTTTGGCACTGTAGATGATCAAACTTTTATGTTTATCGGCCAGCAAAAAGGTAGAAATACCAAACAGCGTCAAATGCGTAATTTTGGTATGGCTAATCCCGAAGGCTATAGAAAAGCTCTACGATTGATGAAAATGGCAGAGAAGTTTAACAAACCTATTGTCACTTTCATTGATACTCCAGGTGCTTTCCCGGGTTTAGAAGCTGAAGAAAGAGGGCAAGGTGAAGCCATTGCAAGAAACCTGAAAGAAATGTTTATGTTGAAAGTGCCTGTAATCTGTATCATTATAGGCGAAGGTGCTTCTGGTGGTGCATTAGGTATTGCCATTGGAGACAAAGTACTAATGCTAGAAAATACTTGGTATAGCGTAATCTCACCAGAATCATGTTCTTCTATATTGTGGAGAAGTTGGGATTATAAAGAGCAAGCTGCCGAGGCATTAAAATTAACTGCTCCGGATATGCTTAAAAATAAATTGATTGACGGTATTATCCCTGAACCATTGGGCGGGGCACATACTAATCTGAAGATGGTAGCAGAAGAAGTGAAGAAAACTATTTTGAAGAACTTTAAAGCATTGGATAAAAAATCGGCCGATAAAAGAATTGAAGAAAGAATAAATAAATTTAGTGCAATGGGTGTTGTAAAATAGGCCTGTAGTACCATTCATGATAAATGGCTTTTAAGAATGTGATCTTTTACATTTTTAAGAGCCATTTTTTTTATAACTTCAAATTTCAAAAAAAGAAGACTTTTATGAATTTACATATTATAGAAACAGGATTTTTCAAGTTAGATGGAGGCGCAATGTTTGGGGTAGTACCCAAATCATTGTGGTCAAGAACTAATCCGCCAGATGAAAATAATATGTGCACCTGGGCAATGCGTTGCATGGCTATAGAGGATGGAGATCAACTGATATTAATTGACAACGGAATAGGGGACAAGCAAAATGAAAAGTTCTTTAGCCATTTCTATTTACATGGAGATGCCTCACTGGATGGCTCTTTGAAAAAAGCAGGATTCTCTAAGGATGATGTAACGGATATGTTCCTAACCCATCTTCATTTTGATCATTGTGGCGGTGGTGTAAAATGGCAGGATGATGTTCATACCAAATTGGATATTGAATTTGGAAATGCCAAATATTGGTCCAATCAAGATCATTGGAAATGGGCAACAGAACCCAATGCAAGAGAAAAAGCCAGTTTTTTAACCGAAAATATTCTTCCAATGCAAGAAAGTGGGCATTTGCATTTTGCGGATAAAGGCGACCCATCTCCCTTTTCACAGTTTGATATTTTATATGCTGATGGGCATACAGACAAGCAAATGGTGCCTAAAATCAGATATAAAGACAAAACTATTGTATTTGCGGCCGATTTACTGCCGTCTGTAGGGCATATTCCTTTGCCTTACGTAATGGGATACGATACACGGCCGCTTTTGACATTGGATGAGAAAGAAAAGTTTCTAAATGAGGCAGCTGATCATAATTATATCATCTTTTTAGAACATGATGCTGATAATGAATGTTGTACAGTGAAGCATACAGAAAAAGGGGTGCGTTTAGATCAGACATTCAAATTATCGGAGGTTTTATAATGCCTTTGACTAAGCATAGCTCCAAGAAAAATAACAGAAACAGATGAAAATAGGATTAGCACTTTCAGGAGGCGGAGCTAGAGGATTTGCTCATTTAGGTATCGCTCAGTATATGTACGAGCAAAATATTCGTCCGCATATGATTTCTGGAACTAGCGCAGGGGCAATTGCTGGTGCATTTTTGGCAGCAGGATATGAGCCTAAAAGAACTATGGAAATCATTTCTGATATTAGCTTTGTGAAATTTTTCAGACCGGCAATGTCATGGTCAGGTTTGGTAAACCTCGAGAAAATATCAGATTTGCTTTTGGAATATTTCCCTGAAAATTCTTTTAGTGAATTTAAGATTCCTTTGATTATTTCCACCACTAACTATTCAAAAGGGGAGAACGTGAATTTTGAATCAGGAGAATTGATTAAGCCACTTTTAGCTTCTGCGAGTATTCCTGTTATTTTCAAGCCTATCATGATGGGAGAAGATGTATTTGTGGATGGAGGAATTACAAATAACCTTCCTGTAAATGTTTTAAAACCGCATGTGGATTTTACAATTGGCGTAAATTGTAATCCAGTAGGAATATCAGATCAAAATAATAGCATGAAAGAAATGCTAGAACGTACTATGCTAATGATTATTAACTATCAGACAAAAGAACAAGCCAAATTATGTGATATATTCATTGAGCCTCATGAATTAGCTAATTATAAAGTTTTTTCTATTTCAAAAGCAAAGGAAATTTATGATATAGGGTATGAAAGTGCAAAAAATACCTTCTCAAAACTAGCAGAAACCCACCCATTGAATGCGTATTCTAAATCCATTTAGATATAGTACAAAACCAGCTCCAAACGTCATTCCTGCGAAGGCAGGGATCTACTGATTTTAATCCTAGATTAAAATATTTTTTACGAATGCGAAGGTTAGTATCACCTCAAACCTCCTACCACTTAACCGTTTTCTTTTCCGCTGATATACTATCAATTCGCTTATTAATTAAAAATTATCTTATTTAACTACTAAATAAAAAATAAACTTTAAGTATGAGAAAATTATCAACTTGGTCATTAGCCCTTATTATTGGTATAATGGCCGCTTGTCAACCAAGCGAAAAAGCGGACGAAAAAGCAGAACTGTCCATCGATTATGAAAAATACGTGCTTCCTAATGGCTTGGAAGTGGTTCTACATGAGGATAATTCGGATCCAATCGCTGCAGTAGCTATACAAATGCATGTTGGTTCTAGTCGTGAAAAAGCTGGTAGAACTGGTTTTGCTCACTTTTTTGAGCATATGTTGTTTCAAAAATCAGAAAATGTAGAAGATGGAGCTTTCTTTAAGAATATTAATGATTTAGGAGGGACTTTTAATGGTGGAACTTGGACTGATGGTACCGTATATTATGAGGTAGTTCCTAAAGATGCCCTAGAAAGAATTCTTTGGATGGAAGCTGATCGAATGGGATTTTTTATTAATGCGGTTACCAAAAAAGATTTAGAGGATGAAAAACCCGTTGTTCAAAATGAGAAAAGACAAAGGGTTGATAATCAACCATATGGACACAGAAATTATGTTATCAAAAAAGCTTTGTATCCTGAAGGACACCCTTACAATTGGGAAGTAATTGGTGAATTGGAAGATTTGCAGGCTGCTACTTTAGATGATGTTAAAGACTTTTATAATAGTTGGTATGGCCCAAATAACGCTACTTTAGTAGTTGCTGGTGATTACGATAAAGAACAAGTTAAAGCTTGGATTGAAAAGTATTTTGGAGAGATTGAATCAAGAGGAAATGATGAAGTATTGTCTCCACAACCGGTAGTTTTAGAGGAAACAAAAAAGCTATATCATGAAGATGATTATGCTAAAGTACCTGATTTAAGAATAGTTTTTCCAACAGTTGAGCAATATCATCCTGATTCATGGGCACTTTCTGCTTTAGGCGAAATATTAAGCCAGGGGAAAAGAGCGGTTTTATACAAGAAGTTAGTAGAAGAGACAGAATATGCTCCAAGCGTATTCGCTTATAATAATTCTAGCGAGTTAGCAGGTGAATTCAACATTGGAATTCGTGCTAAAGACGGTATAGATTTGGACTCTGTTTATGCAGCTGTTCAGGAAGCATTCGCTGAATTTGAGAAAGATGGTTTCTCTGAAAAAGACCTGCAAAGAATTAAAGCAAAGCAAGAAACCAATTTTTATAATGGCATTTCTAGTATTTTAGGAAAAGCCTTTCAATTAAGTAATTATAATGAGTTTAAAGGTAATCCTGGATATATAACCGAAGATATTAACAATATCTTGGCCGTAGAGAAGGAAGATATTATGCGTGTTTATAATCAGTATATCAAAGATAAACCTTCTATCATCACCAGTTTTGTTCCAAAAGAACAAGTGGATTTAATAGTGGATGGTTCTGAAAAGGCTACTGTTAAAATTGAAGAAGTAAAGCCAATGGACGAAGGCAATTTGTCAGATTTGGATAAAGATACTGAGTACGAGAAAACGCCAAGTAAAATTGACAGAAGCAAAGAGCCGGAATTAGGGGAAATGCCTTTAATAACTCCTCCAAGTATTTATGAGACTAAATTGGCTAATGGAATGGAGGTTCTAGGGATTCAGAATGATGAATTACCTTTAGTGAATTTCAGTATTAGGTTAAAAGGTGGTGGATTATTAGATGATCCGAATAAACCTGGCGTTGCTAATTTGATTACAGATGTCATGCAGGAAGGAACCAAAACCAAAACTCCTGAAGAATTAGAAGATGCCATTGGTCAGATAGGCGCCAACATTGGGATGTACACAGGCAATGAAGAAATAGTGGTTTACGGAAATTGCCTTGCTCGTTATTTTGATGAAACAATAGCCTTAGTGGAAGAAATGATTTTAGAGCCTCGTTGGGATGTTGACGAATTTGACAGACTACAAAAAGCTCAAATCAACAATATAAAGCAAAGAAATGCCAATCCAGATGCAATTGCTGGAACGGTAGCTAATAAAATCACTTATGGTGAAGATCATATTTTTGCAAAGCCATTGAGTGGTACGGTGAAATCAGTGGAATCTATCACCATTGATGATTTAAAAGGATATTATGAGAAGAACTTTTCGCCTAGTGTGGCTAGCATGCAGATTGCAGGTAGCGCAACTCAAGAGCAAGTTAAAAAAGCATTGAATGGCTTAAATGAAAAGTGGGCAACTAAGGAAGTAAGTTTTCCTGAATACGAAATGAAAGATGTAGACGGAGAGGGGAAAATTTATTTTGCCAATTTCCAAAATGCTAAGCAGTCTGTAATTAGAATGCAAAGATTAGCAGTAGAAAGAAGCCACCCTGATTATTATCCTTTGACTGTAGCTAATTATGGCTTAGGTGGAAATTCAGGTGGTAAACTATTCCAAGTTTTAAGAGAAGAGAAAGGATATACTTATGGAGCGTATTCGTATCTAAGTTCCAGTACTCAAAAATCTCCTTTTACTGCTTATTCAAGTGTAAAAACGAATACTACTCCGCAATCTGTAGCGACTTTTAAAGAAGTTATAGAAGATTATAAGCAGAATTATGATTCAGCCGAATTAGAAAAGGCTAGAACTGCTTTGATCCGAAAAGAGGCTAGAGAGTATGAGACTTTAGGACAAAAGCTGAATGTTTTACAACAAATTTCTTCTTATGGTTTGCCGAAAGATTTTATTAAGCAAAATCAGGAAGAATTGAAAGGCTACACTGTTGAGGACATGAAGAAAATCATGGATCAATACATTAATGTGGATGAAATGAACTACATTATCGTGGGTGATGCGGAAACCCAATTAGAAGGAGTTAAAGCATTAAATATTAAAGAAGTGGTGAAAGTTGACGAGGATGGAAATCCTGTTGACAACAAAATAGAATCAATGTAGATTGGAAGTTTAAATTGAGAGTAAAAAAAGGCTGGGATGTGAATTCCAGCCTTTTTTTGTGGTTAAATCATTTATAATTTAGATGATCGGAGCGTCCTGCTAAAGTAAAAATCCTTATTAGCAGGTATTTTAATCTGAGATTAAAATCAAAAGATCCCCACCTTCGTGAGGATGACGGCTCGAGCTAAGAAAGTAGCAAATTTGAGACTTCATTACTTATTAATTGTTCTATTTTAACTGATTCTGTATGAGAAGATCGTTCCCGATTAAAATGCGGTACAGGCTAGTCCTTTGAAGAAAGGAATCTGGCCAAATTGAAACTTCGTTTCAATTATCATAAACACAAAAAGAATGAATAAGTGTTCAACTACTTATCCAAAATCTGAACCAATCTTTCCCAAGATTCATTTCTTGCTTTAATATTAGCTTCCGAACCCTCAGGGTCATCTCCTGATCGCATAAAAGCATGACCTGCTTCATCATATATTCGTACGTCATAAATGTGATCGTATTCTTCCATCGCTTCTTTTGAGGCTTCAATTGTAGCATTTACCCTTTGGTCATTTCCTCCATAAAACCCATATACTGGTGTTACTATTTCGGCATATTCAATAGCTTCTTTCGGACCAGTTCCATAAAAAACTAAAGCTTCACTTAAATTAGGATTATTAGTGGCATAGCGAAATGATTGTGATCCACCCCAACAAAATCCAACAACTGCAACTTCTCCATTTCCAGCGGGTAATTTCTTTAAATAATTGAAAGAATTATTAAGATAGGTGGTTACTAAACTGCTTTCTAATTTGTAAATAGCATTTCTCGCATCATCTGAAGTAGGGAATTCTGATGTTTGCGAAGATTCTTCACTAAAATCTGATAGCATATCAGGTGCAAAGGCAATGAATCCTTTTTCTGCTAATTGATCAGCAAAACTTCTTACCCAATCCGTAAGCCCTCTGTTTTCATGTATAACAATCACTGTTTTAGCTTTTTCCGAAACTTCAGGATAGACTACGAAAGCCCTTAAAGTTTTTTCTCCTGCAGAAATCTCCACCCATTCATGATGGCGAGGTGATTGCTCTAATCTGTTATTAATTATGTCCTGAGCCTTTAATAGTGCGGAAAAGGAAAATATAATAACAGTTAAAAATGTAAACTTCATCGAATTTTTCATCTCATTTTCTTTTGTTTACAATTAATTTAGGCAAAAAAGATTATATTAAAATTAATTATGATATTTATTAATAATACAGTAAAATAAATTTACTTATTTTTATAAAAATATGGAGAATTTAAAGCAAAAACTGCATCGATGTATTAGTCAAAATTATCAATTTTTTGAATTGATTAATGATTATGCATTAGATGGTTATTGCTTTTGGGAGCTAGGAAAGAGTGAAAAACTACTGCTGGATAAGAAATTATCAGATAAATTAGAGTTTAACGATAATGAAGAAATTAATATTAGTCGCGTAGATGGCAGAAGAAAAGACTATTTAAATACAATTATTAATCAGTTAGAATCAAAAATATCTTCTAAAAAAAGACAAAATGAGATTTGTAGCACTGTAATAGAGTTGGCTCGGGAAAAACTCAATATTCATTGTTCCACTTTTAGTCTGAATGAGGGTAAAGATGTTTTTGTATTAGCTGCTATCGAAATTCATGATGATTTTTACAGACCAATAAATAAGGTATCAGAAGCTTTGGATTTGGCTATTTGGCAGTGGAATATCAAGACAAATGAATTACTGATAAATGAAAAATGGGCTAATATTATAGGGTATACACTTGAGGAATTAGAACCTGTCACAGTTCAGACTTTTATTGATGTTACGCACCCCGAAGATGGAGAATCAACATTAAACCTTGCTAGAGAATATTTGTCGGGTAAAATTGATGAGTATAAAACTGAGATTAGGTTTCGGCATAAAAACGGTTCATGGCGATGGGTAATAGCAAAAGGGAAAATTGCTTCCAGAACTGCAGGTGGTGAGGTAGAATGGTTCATAGGGTCGCATTTGGACATAACTGAACGAAAACTACATGAGCATGAATTAGATACTTTAGCCTTGGTGCCGAAAAATACTTTATATCCAGTTTTGATTACAGATGAGCTCGGAAAGATTATTTATTCTAATAATTCCTTTTATAAGATGTCTGGTTATCCGCTTCAGGAAATCATAGGAAAAAAGCCTGGTGAATTTTTGCAAGGGACAGGCACTAAACAAACTGATGTATCTTCCTTTAGAAGGAAATTAAAATCTGGTAAATCTTTTACTCAAGAGATTTTAAATTATTCCAAATCGGGAAAGCCCTATAGAGTATCCTGCTTTGTAGATCCTGTTTACGCCAAAGATGGATCGATAAAAAGATTTATTTCAATACAAACTGATATTACTGAAGAAAAAAAGAATAAAGAATATCTTTCCAGATTTAAAAATACACTTGATCAAACCGAAGACTGCGTATTTATCTTCGAGAAAGAAAGCTTGCAATTTAGTTATGTAAATTTTGGTGCAGTTAAAATGATGGGGTATTCTGAAAAAGAATTACTGCAACTTCATGCCTATGACATTAAGCCAGAGTTTTCGGAAGAAAAATTCCGAAGTTTAGTAGCAATTCTTACTACTTCTGATAAGGCGAGCCTACGATTTAAAACACTCCATCGAACAAAAAGTGGTAAAGATATTCCTGTTGAGGTATTTCTGCAGTTTATCCATAATTTGGATGTTAATCCGCATTTTGTCGCTATCGTTAAAGACATAACCGAGAGAATTGAAACAGAAAAGAATTTAAAGAGATTGTCTCTGGTTGCACAAAATACAAATAATTTGGTGGTAATAACAGATAATAAAGGTCGAATTGAATATGTAAATCCAGCCTTCGAAAAGAAGACCGGTTATAGTTTAGAAGAATTGTTGGGAATGAAGCCTGGGAAATACTTGCATGGAAAAGAGACTAATCCAGAACATATAGAATTAAGTAGAGCAGGATTAAAGACATTAAAACCCTTTACACAGGAGATTTTAAACTACACCAAAACTGGAGAGAAATATTGGGTATCAGTAACCTTTAATCCCGTATTTAACGAGGCTGGTAAATTGACGAACTTCATTGCCATTGAGAAGGAAATAACAGAGAGAAAAAGAAGAGAAAATTTATTAAAAGAAAGTGAAGAAAGACTGCAGTTTGTACTCAAAGGGAGTGAGTTAGGATATTGGGACTGGGAAGCTGCTTCTGGAAATATGATCGTGAATGATCGTTGGTATGAAATGCTAGGGTACAGCAGAAATGATTTTGAACCAACTGTTGATAATTGGCATGCTTTAGTTCATCCTGAAGATATGAAGAGGCTAAATGAAATCATGGAAACTGTTTTTCCGGATCCGAATAAAAATGATTTTTATGTCGAAATAAGAGCTAAACATAAAAAGGGGCATTATATCTGGATTTTGGATAGAGGTTCTGTGGTTAGGAGAAATGATCAAGGGGAGCCTAGTCGCATTTCTGGTATGCACATGGAAATTACCGAGAGGAAGGAATTGGAGAGTGAACTTGAGCAAGAGAGGAGATTCCTGACTAAGATTCTTAATACGAATGCAGTGAGTCTAGTGGTTTTTAACAAAGAAGGGAAGGTGATTTTTGCCAATCAAGGAGCAGAACAAGTTCTAGGTTTGCCAAAAAGTCAGATAGAAGAAAAGTCATTTGATAATTCTGTTTGGCAAGTTTACACTATGGATGGTGCACCTTTTCCAGAGGAAGAATCGCCATTTTTAAAGGTTATTGAAACTGGAGAGGTAATCAAAGATGTACAGCTTTGTTTAATATGGATGGACGGAACGGTTAAGTATTTGTCTCTTACAGCTGCACCATTAAGCTTTGAAAATAATCAGGTTAAGGAGGTAGTGGTAACAATAATTGATATTACAAAAAGAATAGTGGCTCAAAAGCAACTCGACCAAACCAAGAACCAAATGCAAAGTATCTTGAAGGAAATGGATGATGTGGTTTGGTCTGTTACGCTTCCAGAATATAAGATGATATATATCACGCCTTCTATTGAAAAAATAACAGGTTTTCCGCAATCGTATTATTTGGACAATTATGTTGGTAAAAGCTGGGAAGAAAAAATATACGAACAAGATAAGAAGTTGCTCCAGAAAGCTTACGATGATTTGGAAAGAAAGGGGAGCTTCGAGATAGAATATAGAATTAGGACTAAGGAAAATCAATTGAAATGGGTTTCAAATAAAGGAACGGTAATTTTCAAAAATGACAAGCCCACGCGACTAGATGGATACATTGCAGATATTTCCGATAGAAAGAAACAAGAAATAGCAGTTGAGAAGTATATAAAAATTGTTGAGGATCAGAATGACAGGTTAAAGAATTTTACCTATATAGTTTCTCATAATTTAAGATCGCACTCCGCCAATATTCAAGGTTTGATGTATTTGATCAACAAGAAACATCCTGAAATTTGTGAGATTGAATATATTAAATTGCTTAACAAGGCTTCAGATAAACTGGATGATACGCTACACCATCTGAACAAGGTAGTATCAGTTGTTTCTTCTGCTGAAGAATTACAAAAAATTAATCTTAGTGAGGCCGTTACAGCTTTTTCTGATACTTTTCAAAACCTTTTAGAAGAATCGAAAGTCTGGTTCTTAAATGAGATTTCAAAAAATGTATTTGTTGAAGCGGTACCAGCTTTTTTTGAAAGCATTATCACCAATTTATTAACGAATGCTATAAAGTATCGTGATCCTGAAAAGGATGATTCTTATGTAAGAGTGAGTAGTCGTAATTTTAATGGGATTGTAATTATTGAAATTGCAGATAATGGCTTAGGAATTGATTTAGAAAAATATGGTGAAAAGCTTTTTGGTATGTATAAAACCTTCCATACTAATAAAGATTCGCGAGGATTAGGATTGTTTCTGACTAAAAATCAGATAGAATCTATGGGTGGCAAAATTGAAGTCGAAAGCAAATTAGGTATAGGTTCAACATTCAAAGTATTCTTAAAAGATGGCAACATATAAAAATATCTGCATCATTGATGATGATGACCTTTTTCTTCTTGTGAGTAAATCAATTATGCAAGATGAAGATTTCGCGGAAAACATTCATAATTTTGAAGATGGGAGGGAAGCATTGAACTATCTGAAATCAGTTCATAATATTGTACTTCCAGAAATTGTGTTTTTGGATATCAATATGCCTATGTTAGATGGATGGGAATTCATGGAAGCCCTTGAAGAATTAAATATTGGAGATAAAATGAAAATCTATATTACTTCTTCCTCAATCAATCCATTAGATCTTGAAAAAGCTGAAAAAAACCCTTTCATTAAAGGATTTATTAGTAAACCTATCAGTCCCGATAAATTAAAAAAAGTGGCTGAAGATAGAGTCTAGCTCAAATTATCTGAATCTAGATGTTCATTTTGATGATTCTAGTACTATCAGCTTAGAAGAATTTTTTCTGTGCCCAGAATTTTCTTTTATTTATTCACTACAAACCAAAACCAAAACATCTTCGTTATCCGTTTCTAAAAAATCAATTAATTAATCATCTTTGAAGTTCATCTTTCAACAAATAAAATTAGCATCAGAGTAAAGTTCATGCAAAACGAGAAAGTAATCATAATTGGAGCAGGTATAGCCGGACTTACGGCAGCAATTGAATTGGAAAAAGCAGGTTTTAAAACCACTATTTTAGAAGGTTCTGATAGCATAGGTGGAAGGATAAAAACAGATACTGTTGGAGGTCATTTGCTAGATCATGGATTTCAAGTTTTATTAACCGCTTATCCTGAAGCTCAGCATTATTTAGATTATGAAAAGTTGAATCTCAAAAAATTCAGTCCAGGAGCTTTAATTATTGATGCTCAGAAAGGGAATTACATAATTTCTGATCCTTTAAGACAACCATCTTCCCTTTTTAGCATGTTGTTTTCCCCAGTTGGAAGTTTTTCTGATAAATTGAAGATTTTTCAATGGAACAGAGAATTGAAGAAATTGACAATCGATAATATTTTCTCAAAACCTGAAACCACTTCTTTAGATTTTTTAAGAGAAAAGGGCTTCAGCGAAACCATCATTAAACAATTTTTCAAACCTTTTTTTGGAGGCATATTTTTGGAAAACCAATTGAATACTTCTTCCAGAATGCTGGAATTTGTATTTAAGATGTTTGGAGAAGGTCATGCAGCAGTTCCTAGAAAAGGTATGAAAGCAATTCCTGAAATGTTAGCTGCTAATTTGGCGCAAACAGCAATAAAATTTAACAGTAGAGTAGAAAAGGTAGGATTGAAAAAAGTCACCTTAGATAATGGTGAAGAACTTGATGCTGATGTGATTATTATTGCCACCAAACCAGATGAATTATTACCGCAATTGGCTGGTCAATTTATGGCAGATCAATTCGTAACTAATTTGAATTTTAGCTCAGACATAGATCCAATTGGAAAGGCTCTAATTGCACTTGTTCCAGATGAAAAATATCTAATCAATAACATCAGCGTAACGAATAATACTTCATCTTCTTATTCCCCTGAAGGAAGCTATTTATTATCGGTTTCGGTTACGCAAAATTATCAAGAAAATGATAAGCAATTAAGGCAGAGAATTTTGAAAGAGTTGCTAGAAATTTTCCCAGAATTAGAGGATGCTACAATTGAGCACTTAAAGACTTTCTATATAGATAATGCGCTTCCTCAGATAGATGATTTCCAAAATAAAATGAAACCGTCTCAATCTAAAATTCAAGATGGTATTTATTTAGCTGGAGATTATTTGTTAAATGGATCTATCAATGCTGCTATGGCCTCGGGAAGATATGCCGCCCATGCAGTTTTTGAGGATTTAAAAGGGAAAGGATTCCGCAATTAGTCCTTTAAAAATCCTAAAGCATCTTTTGCGGTTTTAACAGGGATTTCTTCCATAGGAACATGGCCTGCATCACTATATACTTTGAGCTTGTTATTTGGCAAAATGCTATCAAATCGCAAAGCATGAGAAACTGGAATCCAGCTATCATGTTCTCCCCAAAGTATTAAAGTTGGGCAACTTAGAGTTTCTAATTTTTCAAATTCAGAGGGCGATCTTTGATTAAATCTTTTTAAAGTCGCTTTTCGGTTGCCCTTATGTAGCATTAAGTCATAATACATTTGAATTCTTTCTTTTGTGATTTTAGAATGATCAAAATAGACCTGTTTTAAACTCATTTCAAAGAGGAATTTAGGAGTTATGCTGGTCATTAGTTTTGAGAAAACTGGGTGATTTATTAAATCAAAAACCGAAAAATTATTTTGATCCTTAAAGTCAACACTATCAGCTTGAAGCCTAGCACCCGAGGAATTAATCAAAATTAATTTTTTTACTTGTTCAGGTTTTTGCAGTGCCATTTTATAAGCAACTTGTCCACCCATAGAATTCCCCGCAATAGCAATTGAATCATAATTGAGTTTGTCGATTAACTTCCACAGCAAGTTGGCATAATAATCGGTATCATACTTTTCTTTTTGATTAGGCCCTGTTAGTCCATGGCCTGGCAAATCAATAGCGATGGTGGTAAAATCATTTTGCAATTGCTTTTGCCAAATTTCCCAAGTATGTAAGGAAGAAAAGCTGCCGTGAATTAATAAAACTGGTAAACCAGCTCCCATTTTACGGAAATGGATGTTGTTGCCATCAATTTCAATATATTCAGACTCTTTAGTGAAATATTTGGCATGATTCTCACTTTTTGGAATATCTGATTTGTAAAAATATAAAAGCACTACTAGCAGAATGAGCGTTAAACTAAGAAAACCAATTCCTATAATTTTAAATGCTTTTTTCATTTCCATATTTTAGTATGAGCTAGATTTTTTCAATGGTTTTCACCCTGTTGATTTTCCCCGTTTCAGTCTCAATGAATTTGTCTATTGCAAATACCTTTTTTGGGGTGTGAAAAGCTTTTAAATTTTGCTTTAATAATTTCAGTATATTTTCAAGATCATATTTTCCTTCTAAGGCAAGATTTACAGACTCACCAAATTTTTCATCTGCTAACCCAAAGAGAAAAAAGCGATTTGAAATATTGGCCTTTTCAAACAAAACTGCTATTTCTTTCTCCAATATTTCGGGATGTATTTTAATTCCTCCTGAGTTGATTACAAAATCATATCTTCCGAGCCACTGAAATTCTGTTGGTGAAATTAAATCCACCACATCATTAGTGATCAAAGTATCTTGACCACTTATTTCGGGAGCATGAATAATCAAACAATTTCTTTCGTCAACTGAGAATTTTATATTTTCTAATGCTTTGAATGCTTCATCCTTTTTTGAATTGATCCATTTCAATGCCACATGCGATACTGTTTCTGTCATTCCATAGGTACTAAAGACTTTTGTTTTTAAGAGCTTTGCTTTAATTTTAAGTGCCAACGAATCAGAAACAGGAGCTCCTCCAAGTATTATCGCTTTCGAATTATCTAAGAATTCAATCTCCTTATGACTTTCATCTAAAATTCTTTCAAATTGATAGGGGACAAAAGAAAAGAAATCTATAGCGTCCTCCATTTTATAATGCTGCAGAGGATTACCACTGATGGGTGCAATACTTAAGTTTAACCCACCCATTATTGCCCTTACTATCATCATTTTTCCGCCAATATATTCAGGACTGATACAAAGTAAAGCATGATCATTTGCTTTTAAACCTAAAGTAGTTATAGTAGCTCTAGCACTGGCTTTTAATCGTTCTTTGGAAATTTGGATGCTTTTGGGATTTCCAGTGGAGCCAGAGGTTTTTTGGGAAATGTAAGAGTCATCAGATTCCCAGTTCAAAATAAAATCAGCAACTGTTTTTAAAAGTTTGTCGCCCTCATTTCTATAGTTGAAAATGAAATCCTTATAGCTGACTTTATCACCCTCAAATTGAATCCAGTTTTTATTTAAGCTAGAGGCTGGCATGAAATATTATTTATCAAAATTAAAAATTGAAATTAATACTTATTTAACTGAATATTAAAGAAAAAGAAGTTCGATATTACGATTTCAATATTTATCGTATATTATTATCCAATTAACAAAAATTAATTTGGTATAAAAGGAGTTTTATGCGGTTTAAGTCAATATTATATACTAATTTTGTGAGGTAATACAAAACACGAAATAATTTAAAATGTTACCTTTCAAACTGGATAAAATTGACAAAAAGATCTTGGATATTTTGCAAGTAGACGGCAGAATAACTAATGCACAATTATCAAAAGATATTGGCTTATCGCCTGCACCAACATTAGAGCGAGTTAAAAAGCTTGAAAACGCTGGTATTATTAAAAGTTACCATGCCAAACTTGATACCGAGAAGATCAATTTAGGGGTAAGTACTTATGTAATGGTGTCTTTAAAAGGACATAACAGAACAAATATCGAGAAATTTATTAAAGCTATTGAGGGAGTAGATGAGATCATTGAATGTAATCATGTTACAGGATCTAGTGATTTTATTTTGAAAGTGATTGCTAAAGACATTTCTTCTTATCAAAAACTAATGTTGGAAAGAGTAAGTGAAATTGAAGTGGTGGATAGTATGCAATCCATGGTAATTTTATCTACTTTTAAGGATAGTAAGAGAATGCCAATACCAGAAAATAAATAAGTTTATGCTTAGTAAAAGCAGCCAGATTTTAGATCGAGAAGCTATCCGTAGTAAAATAAAACGGATAGCTTTTCAGGTTTTAGAGAATAATTACAAAGAGGAAAGTCTTTATATCATTGGTATTGAAGGCGGAGGAGCTATTCTAGGGCAAGAGATTAAGAAAGAATTGAATGAAATATCTGATTTAACCCCACACTTCATTGAACTGAGTATTGATAAATCTAATCCTGAGAAATCGGAGATAAAGCTATCTGCCCAGATTGAAAACTCCGAGAAAGCAGTTATTTTATTGGTTGATGATGTCTTAAATTCAGGAAAAACTATGTTTTACGCATTAAGACCTTTCTTAAATTTGAAGTTAAAGAAAATTGAAACTGCTTTTTTGGTAAATAGGGCTCACCGATCTTATCCGATTTCAGCAAATTATACTGGTATTGAGCTTGCCACAACGATTCAGGAACATATTAATTTCACCCGTTCAGACGAAGGTTTTGGTGTTTACTTAGAATAGTTTACTTTTGTAATTAACCAATATTTACTACGATAAATTAAATTTAAGTTAATGAGATTAATTCTACTGCTCACAATTCTTTGCGTTTCAATTGTTTCTAACTCCTACGCTCAAAGAGTTAAATACAAGAACGTTTTTCCATTACTACAAAGTAAAGACTATAAATCAGCTGAGCCTCTTTTGCTTCAATTTTTAGATGATAATGACGATGAAGCTAATGCCTATTTCTATTTAGGTGAAATTACTACCTCTAAATTAGATACTGTTGAAATTTTCCCTTCCACTGAAAAGTATGATTCCGTATCTGATTTGGCAATTGAATCATACAAAAAAGCTATTGCATTAGTCGATGATCGTGAGGTAAGGAAAAATGATGATTATTATATGGCTTATAATCGAAGGGATTTGAGAACCGGGAAATTTGGCATTAAAACTTCAGACGTTCATTTAGATTATGAAAATAAAATTGCAGACGTAGTTTCGAAAAAGAAGTTGATTAACGAATTACATCGCTTAAACGAAGATGTTATTAATCAGTATGACAATTTAAAAAATAAAATGGTAGCTTTTTACTCTTCTTATCCTGATGAATCATCTTTTAAGTTGCGAGCTAATGATGAGGATAGAAAGTCTCTTGCTGAGGTTAGGCAATTATTTAATGATTTTAAAACTCAATACACTACATTCACAGAAAAATTAAATTCATTAAATCACCCTGCTTATACTGCCAGTATAGCATTTATACCTATTAGCCGATGGGATGAATTGACCCCAAGAGAAATAGATTTTAGCAATTTTAAAATCGGTATCCAAGATTACGATTCCTATCTAACTGCAGTTGATCAAAAGATAGAATCTGAAGTTCAACCTGTTAAAGAACTTTTATATAAAACGGATAGCGATTTTAATAGCGCCTTAAAGGTTAATGGGAATGTAAAAGATTCTGCTCAAATAAAGGAAATGAATATTCCAGCAGAGTTGAAAGAAGGCTTAGCAAAACTGGATAGCAAAAATGTGATTTATAGTTTTCTACAATATAAGAAGCTTAAAAATAGCAGCATTTTAACCACCAATAATAATTTGTTTCCTGTCTTGGCTGACTCATCCAATATATATCAACGAACAAATTTGGTTAAGAAATATAAAAACAGACTTTCAGATCAATTAGATTTAATCATTCAAATTGAAAAGGAAATTAATGATCGCATTAAGACTGATTTCGCCATTTATTTTGATGGTTTTGAGCCTTCAATCGATGCTTATATTAGAACTGAAAGAACGATTCTAGAGCAGAAATTTCAGACTGTTTCTGAAAAAAGTAAAGAGATGGAAATTGATATTCAATATTTTAACACAGAACTAGATACTATTTATACTACTCCTTTAAATGCTGCTGCAAACAATGGAGATAAATATATATTGAGCCTAATTGAATCCGATTCGTCTCTACTTTTAGCAGGTAATTGGCTAGATCAACCATTTGTGGCTAATGCTGGGTTTGATATGAAGATTAAAAGTCACTTAGTAGTTGAGGACACAACTTTTGCTTTTAAAAAGATTCTTGATCTAGATGATAGGATATTATTCAATCTTAAATCTGTAGAAGAAGAAAATCCTAGGCAACTTTTAATGTATTTAACATTTGAAATGGAAGAGTTATGGCGCTTGGAATTTGAATCAGATGAAACATTAGGTAACGCCAAAGTAGAAGCAGGTATATTTTTTCTATACGATGAAAATGGAAACGTTTTAAAAACCCTAAATGCTATGGGAGAAGTTATCGGTAATTAACCTGACACCTTTTATACTTATTAAATCAAAAATTGCATATTTGCACTCAGGATTTACATCCATTCATTAATACATTAATTTAAGTAAGATTTATAACATATTATGAGTAATAAAATAAAAATTACTTTGCCTGATGGCAGCATAAAAGAATTTGAAAAAGGCATAACGGCTCATGATATTGCGATGAGTATTAGCGAAGGTTTAGCACGAAATGTTTTATCCACTAAAGTTAATGGGCAAGTTTGGGATTCAACCAGACCAATTAAGGAAGATGCTCATATTCAATTACTGACATGGAATGATCCTGAAGGACAAAATACCTTCTGGCATTCTTCTGCCCATTTATTGGCAGAAGCTTTAGAAGAGCTCTATCCAGGGATCAAGTTCGGTATTGGACCTCCTATTTCTAATGGTTTTTACTATGATGTAGATTTTGGTGATAGAGAATTGCAAGGGGAGGAGTTAGAGAAAATTGAACAGAAAATGCTTGATTTAGCTCGTCAGAAAAATGAATTTCAGCGATCTGAAGTATCCAAGCAAGAGGCGCTTGAATATTATCAGAAAAAGGGAGACGAATATAAACTAGAGTTAATTGATGGCTTGAATGATGGGGAAATCACCTTTTATAAACAAGGAAACTTTACTGATTTGTGCAGAGGGCCGCATATTCCACATACTGGTTATATCAAGGCAGTAAAACTTTTGAATATAGCTGGAGCTTACTGGAGAGGAGATGAGAAGCGAAAGCAATTAACTAGAATTTATGGCATTACTTTCCCGAAGCAAAAAGAGTTAAAAGAGTATTTAGAACTTCTTGAAGAAGCTAAAAAACGTGATCACAGGAAGTTAGGTAAAGAAATGGAATTATTTGCCTTTTCTGAAAAAGTAGGGTTGGGATTGCCATTATGGCTACCGAAAGGCACCATGCTCAGAGATCGTTTGGAGAACTTCTTAAAGAAAGCGCAAGTAAAAGCAGGTTATCAACCAGTTATTACTCCGCATATTGGCAATAAAGAATTATACATTACTTCTGGTCATTACGAAAAATACGGTAAGGACTCCTTTCAGCCGATTGCAGCTCCTTCCGATGATGATTCAAAAAGCGATGAGGAATATTTATTGAAGCCAATGAACTGCCCTCATCATTGCGAAATCTATAAAACTAAGCCAAGAAGTTACAAGGATCTTCCTTTACGATTGGCTGAATTTGGTACTGTCTATAGATATGAGCAAAGTGGCGAATTGCATGGTTTGACAAGAGTAAGAAGCTTTACACAAGATGATGCGCATATCTTCTGTCGTCCAGATCAGGTAAAAGAAGAATTCTTAAAAGTTATTGATCTAGTACTGTTTGTATTCAATTCCTTAGGGTTTGAAGATTTCGTAACACAAGTGTCTTTAAGAGATCCAGATAATAAAGAGAAATACATAGGATCAGATGAATTGTGGGATAAAGCAGAACAATCAATTATTGAAGCTGCTGAGGAAAAGGGCTTGAAAACAGTAGTTGAAACGGGAGAAGCTGCTTTTTATGGACCTAAGCTGGACTTTATGGTGAAAGATGCTTTGGGAAGAAGCTGGCAACTCGGAACTATTCAGGTAGATTATACGCTTCCAGAACGATTCCAATTGGAATACGTTGGTGCTGACAATGCTAAGCACAGACCTGTCATGATTCATAGAGCGCCTTTTGGAAGTATGGAAAGGTTTGTTGCTGTTTTAATTGAACATTGTGCTGGTAATTTTCCATTATGGTTATCTCCTGAACAAGTAGCAGTTTTACCGATTTCAGAAAAATATGCTGAGTATGCTAATAAGGTGTATAGCGAACTTGAATCGAATGATATCACAGGATTTATTGATCATAGAGACGAGAAAATTGGTAGAAAAATCAGAGATGCAGAGGTTAAGAAAATTCCGTATATGTTGATTGTTGGAGAACAGGAAGAAGCTGATGCTAAAGTTTCAATAAGAAAACATGGAGAAGGCGATGTTGGAAGTATGAGTTTGGAAGATTTCAAATCATTTTTCAATCAAAAAGTATTAGATAGTATAGAAAATAAGTGATATTGAACATGAGAAGTTGGATTGTAATTTTGTAATCCAAAATTTATAACGATATTTGCACACTGTAAATTAAAAAAAGGAGGTTAACATTAGTAAAATGCGAAAAAAAGGCAGCTACAGACCTAGAGGTAGGGAAGAAGAACCCTACAAGGTTAACAGTAAAATAAGAGCTAGAGAAGTTCGTGTAGTTGGTGAAAATGTAAAAGTAGACGTCTATACCATCGGTGAAGCCCTCCGAATGGCTGAAGAACAAAACCTTGATTTGGTTGAAATTTCACCTAAAGCTGAGCCTCCTGTTTGTAAAATTATCGATTATTCCAAATTCAAATACGAGCAGAAGAAAAAGCAAAAGGAAATAAAGGCTAAAGCCCAAAAAACAGTTATTAAGGAGATTAGGTTCGGACCTAATACTGATGATCATGATTTTGATTTTAAATTGAATCATGCTAAAAAATTCTTAAAAGATGGAGCCAAAATTAAGGCTTATGTACATTTTGTAGGAAGGACAATTGTTTTTAAGGATAGAGGAGAACTTTTATTATTGCGTTTTGCTTCTGAGTTGGAAGATTTAGGGAAAGTTGAACAGATGCCTAAATTGGAAGGTAAAAGAATGACACTTTTCATTACTCCTAAACAAGGTAAATAAGTAACCAATTTAAATAAATAGATAAATGCCTAAAGTAAAAACAAAATCAGGCGCGAAAAAAAGGTTTAAATTGACTGGAAGCGGAAAAATCAAAAGAAAGCACGCTTTTAAAAGTCATATTTTAACTAAAAAAGAGACGAAGCAGAAAAGACGCTTAACTGATATGGGACTTGTTCATAAGTCTGATATGGGTAGAGTAAAAGATATGCTTAATCTCTAATATTTCGCAAAATTAAAACGAACGAAGGTTCAATGTTTAACCGGGATATATGGTAATGTCAAGAATCAACAGTAAGGTTGGTCACCAATTTCCAAAAAATTAAAATTTATGCCAAGATCAGTAAATCATGTAGCTTCAAGAGCTAGAAGAAAAAAAATCCTTAAGTATGCGAAAGGCTACTGGGGTAGAAAGAAAAACGTTTGGACAGTAGCGAAAAATGCTGTTGAAAAAGGTTGGTTGTATGCCTACAGAGATAGGAAACAAAAGAAAAGAGAATTCAGAAAATTATGGATTCAAAGAATTAATGCAGGGACCAGAGAACACGGAATGTCTTATTCTCAGTTTATGGGTGCTGTAAACAAAAAAGGAATAGAATTAAATAGAAAAGTATTAGCTGATTTAGCTATGAATCACCCAGAGGCTTTCAAGAGCGTGGTTGATTCAGTTAAATAAAATACTTTGAATCAATATTATACAAGCCTCATTGCACCACGCAGTGAGGCTTTTTTTTGGCTTATATTATGTTAATTGTAAGGAATCTGATAATTAATATCACAAACATTTTATTTGGGACTGAATATCAAGTTGATAAAAAGTGTACTCCTTTAATTGCCAAGTAGGCTCTATTTAATAGAGTATTTAGCAGATTAATAATTACTCATAATGATTAATATAACATCTTTTTCATTTGAGACGTAACATTAGATGTATATTTTGTTTAATCTAAAAATTTTTGATTATGAAACTTTTAATTAAATCTCTATCGCTATTTTTTATTATTGCAGTTTTTGCTTGTGATTCAAAAAACAAAGAAAAGAAGGATGCTTCAAATGAACCAAATAAAGAACAAGTGAGTGAAGATTTTCAAAAAATGAAAAGTCAATGGGAAGCTAAATTGGAATCTGAAATTGCAAAAATTGACCAGCGAATAGAAGATGCCGAAGAAGATTCAGAAATTAAAGAGGATCTGGAAAAAGTTAAAGGAAAATTAGAGAATAGTCTTAATCGAGTAAAGGGGGCAACTAATGAAAATTGGGACAATATAAAGGAAGAAGTAAATAGTGCGAATCAGGAAATTAACAAGGATCTTAAATCCATTAATGAAAAAATACAGAAGCAAATAGATTAATTTAAGCAAGAGAATTATTTGAACCGGAGATTTAATCAACTCCGGTTCTTTTTATGAAAGGCCTATTGTATATTTATAAACTGAATGAAGAAAAACGTTATAGCAATTCTAAAATTAATCCCTAAATCTTTAAAGGACTTAAAAGATAAAAATCCTTTACAATTGGCTTCTTCAACAGCATTTTTCAGTTTGTTCGCAATTCCTCCAATCTTGGTTATCCTAATAAATACTTTAGGTCTTTTCATTAAACCAGAGTTTTTAAATGATGAAATATTTAGTCAAATAAGTAATATTTTAGGTAATTCTGGAACGGAAGAAATAAAGCAAATATTTAAGAATTTTCAAGAACTTCCAGACGATCTGCTTACTTCGGTATTGGTTTTCTTGTTTTTACTTTTTATTGGGACAAATTTATTTTTTCTTGTTCAATTAAACATAAATCAAGTTTGGGATGTGCCCTCCAAAAGCAATCAAAAATTTACCTCCCACCTGCGTGGAAGACTTACAGCCATTGCTTTGGTGTCAATAGGTGGGGTAATAATTTTAGTAGCGATAGTTTCAGATTTAGCTCTTGCATTTATAGGAGATCAAATAAATCAGATTTTACCCAATATAAAATCGTATTTGATCAGATTTGTAAGTTTAGCTTTTTCCTTACTTACTTTTTCCGCTTGGTTTACATTGCTTTTCAAGATACTTCCCAATGCTAAATTGCCCTGGAAACCAGCAATAGTAGGCGGGGTGATTTCATCGGTTCTGTTTAAAATTGGACAGATAGTAATAGAACAAATACTAGTTAATAGTAATATAAAAGGGATTTTCGGTGCTTCTAGTAGTATTGTCCTAGTTATGCTTTTTATCTTTTATGTATCATTTATTTTCTATTTTGTTGCAATGTTTATTAAGAATTACGCTGATTTAATTGGTCAACCCATCACAACGATAAAAAATAAAAAGAACAGCAGTAATCAAAAAAGTGAATTGTTTTAGTTTTTGAATATGCAAAATTATTTAATAAACGACTTCCTCATACCAATGAAAATTATAGTTAAAGTCGTATAAGCAATAAAGAATGGAATTATATATTCAATCCAACCAATAGAGAGCATAATTGCCATTAACATCAATTGAAAGCCCAGACCATAAAGAGATATCATGGACATAAACCAATTAGGGATTTTTCTAATTTTGTAGGCCTCTTTGTCAAATTGATAGATTAACCAATCAAAAGGGAAATAAAGGAATTTAAAAAATCTAAATAATAAATTAACAGTTTGCTGGCTTTCAATTGGAAAAGCAATGGGCGGTTTCATCTCAAATATTTTACTAGTTGTATCACCGCCAATTGAGCGATGTCTTAAAATTACATAGTAATAATTATACAATGTTCCTTGCAGCTGGATGCATAAGTAGGCGACAAAACCGATCAATATTGAATTTGAAGTTTTATAACTGATTACGATTATAAATAAAAGATTTAATAAGCTGTCAAAAATGGAATCTAAATATCTACCTGAATAGGAGGGACTTTCCTTAATTCTTGCTAATTCACCATCCATAGCGTCAACAATTGATTTTAGAATCAAACCTAATCCAGCAATGAAATAGTATTCCATTAGTATTGCGTATGTTGATATTAGACCAATAACTCCAAATATCAGCGTAATATGGATGGGTGTTATTGGTGTATCTTTAATTAAAGTTGAGGCGTAAATTGCTGGACTTCTACCGTAATCCGAAAAATCAATGAATTTTTGTTCTTTATCTATTTTAGGCATTTATGATTTTATAGTGCAATCCTAAGTAACAAGAATGGCAGGTTATCAAAATGTTTGTCGAATATTATTAAATTATTATTTCGACTAACCATCATATTTCAATATTTGTTCAAATAAATTTACAGTTAATATTTAAAACAAATATTGATAAAATATAATTGTGATTGATTTTACTTAATTAAACCGCAAGTTATCGAAAATATCACAAATTTTAATTGGTGAATTAGGTTTAGGTATTTACTTTGGGCTGTGCATTTATTAAATAGTAGATATTATTGGCAGAGAAGTGATTTTTTCGGTAAGGCATCTTTGATATTCAGATATGCTGCCTATTCCTTCAATGCATTCTATCTTTTAATATTTCTTAATCAGAATAATATCCCTATTGACATCTGGCACTATTGCACCTTTTCTTTAGCTATATTTTACCATATGTTGTTTTTATTTACTATGTAAAGCAGAATAACGATAAAGGAATTGGCATCAGGCAAAACATGGTGGATTTCCTTGTTGTCGGTTGGTTTGTTGGGTTGATACAATTAGTCTATATTCCAAGCTTTTTATTTATACTAGGCTTAGTAAGCAATTATGTTGCATCAAGGGGGTTTCATAAATTCTATAGAATATTAATTATTCCACTTGGATATCTTTTAACCTTACCCATTTACGGTTTTCAAATAAATGCCGATCTTCCTGAAGTGATGCTTCATTTAGCATTAGTATATGCACTTATCCATTTTATTTCAATTGCATATATTAGTTATGAATTTTCCAAAAATGTGCAATTAATCAATCGAAAAGTCACGGTACAACAAAAGGAAATCATTACACAATCAGAGGAGTTGCAGACTCTTAATGAATCTTTAAGAACATTAAATAATCACTTGGAAGATAAAGTGATGGAACGAACGAAAGAACTTCAACTAAAAAATGAGAAATTAGCTGAATACACTTTTATAAATGGGCATCAGCTGAGAGCCCCCGTTGCCACAATGTTGGGTTTATGTAATCTATTAGACTATTCTGAAGAAATAAAAGAGAAGGAAATAATTATCAGTAAGCTAAAAGACGAGGTGAAAATATTGGATATTACAATCAAAGAAATTCGACTCAAATTAGAAACTGATCAAACCATTAATGAAAAAGTAAAAGAAGCAGAAACTGAACATTCTCAATTTGAAAAATCACAAGTTAAAATTCAAAATGTTTAAATTGTCCAGCTTCTTTGTATTCTCTATCAATTCTAATGAATCTGGATCCTGTCTTTTACTGTTAAGGAAGGGAAAAAGATACTATTAAATACTCATTTCGACTATTTCTTTAGCCATTTGTGGTCCAACTTTTTGTCTTTCACCTAAGCCGACCCATTTACGTTCAGTAAATCTTTCAAAGACTATATCAGCAGTTTTTTCATAATCCGATGTATAATCAGATAGCTTCGTATCAATACCTAAAGATTGGAAAAATGACACTGTCATTTCAATGGCTTTTTCTGCAATTTCAATATCTGATTCACCACTTAATCCCCAAACTCTTTTGCCATATTGAACCAGTTTATCTTTTTTATCATCAATAAGCATTTTGTATAGATTTGGAGCAATGATGGCCAGTGTTCTGGCATGGTCAATTCCGTGCAAAGCGGTTAGTTCGTGTGCAATCATATGAGTTGCCCAATCCGTAGGAACTCCCAACCTAAGAAGGCCATTTAAAGCCATAGTGGCAGACCACATAAAGTTAGAGGCCGCTTTATAATCAGATGGATCTTCCATTACTCTAGGGCCGATTTCTACTAATGTTTGTAATATGCCTTCAGCAATTCTATCCTGCAATAATGCATCATGCTCATAAGTTAGATATTGTTCCAAAGTGTGTGTATAAGCATCTACAATTCCATTGGCAATTTGCCTTTTAGGAAGTGATTGAATAACAGTTGGATCACAAATTGAAAACACAGGGAAATATTGTGGACCGCCAAAAGTCCTTTTTTCTTGCGTTGAAGCCTTTGTTACGACAGCACCCGAATTCATTTCAGAACCAGTTGCAGGTAAAGTTAGCACGGTACCGAATGGTAAAACTTTTTCTTGCTTTCTAGATAAGCCTTTGGCTACCAAATCCCATTCATCCCCATCATAAAAAGCTGCCGCAGATAGAAATTTACAACCATCAATTACAGAACCACCGCCAACGGCTAAGATGAAATCAATTTTCTCATCTCTAATGATTTTTACCGCTTTCATCAATGTTTCAAAATGTGGATTGGGCTCGATTCCTGAAAATTCAGTTACTTTAAAATTCTTGCTAGCAGCAATTACCTGATCGTAAATACCATTTTTCTTAATGCTTCCGCCACCATAAGCCAAAAGTATATGACTTCCAGCGGGAATGTTGTCTGCTAGTTTGTTAATTTCACCTTCTCCAAATATTATTTTTGTAGGATTCTTAAATTCAAATGATTTCATAATTAAATTTTGTTTCAAAAATATAACGCTTTAGTATTTGAAGAGTTTTTTATTTTTTGATAAATTGAGCTTCTTAATTTTTAAGTGTGCATACCTATCCTACTAATAGTTGAAAACTTAAATTATCGCTTTACAACTAGCTTTTAAAGAAACCATGAACAATTCCATTTATTTCATTTTAATTCTTATTGCAGGTATTTCATGCTCCGAGCCTTACGAAAGCCCCAACTTGTCTGATGTTTATGATTCATTATCCGAGCAGAGACAATTTTATTATAATGTAGAATTTAGTATTCACAAGAATGATGAAACTTCTTTCTCAAGTTTATATGGAATGGTTTCGCTAAATAGAAATTCAGATAGCGGAATATCTTCAGGATATTTTGGTTTGACTCAAAAAGCGCTACCTAATTATTTACATTCAATGTATTTGGGCAATGAATGGATTCATGACTTGTCTAGTAATGAATTCGATTTAAGGGATGCTGATATTTTAACTGACAGTTTGCATAGTCCCATTTTAATCAATCCCGAATTACTGTTTAAAATTGAAGCAGATTCTGTAAAAATTACTCAGCAAAAAATTAATGATACAACAATAAAATGGACTTTTGATTTGGAGCAAAAACGCGATCAATTAGTATTGATATGGGACCAAAGTTCACATAAAATATCCGAACTAGAATATAAATATGATGTAAATACTGAGAATAGCTACAGCAGAAAATGGTCTTTTCAATATTTGGCTAAATTGGAATACAATTCTTTAGAAAATGGATATAAAAATCAAAATATAATAGCTCAGCAAGCATTTTTATAGTCTAACCTAACCATAGAGTTACCAAGTGATAAATCTCATTTTAGCAATTCAAGTGATTTCCTTTCAGTATATTTCACAATAAATTTTACCTATAATTGGGTATTTACTTTGGTTAAATACTGCTTTATCTTTATTGCATTCAATTTTCATTTAACCAAAACCTAAAAAGATGAGAACTCAAGTAAATTCCTCAGTAATTCCAAAGCTTCACTTTAATCAATTTATAAAATCAAAGTATTTAAAATACTTATTGTTCACAATTTTCATTTCGCAGCTGACCTTTGTTTATCAACTCTATTCTCAAAGTGATTCAATTAAAATAGATGGTAAAAATGTAGCCATTAAAGACGCAATAAATTCAATAGTAAATGAAAAGCTTGTAAATGAGAACCTTATTAAAATAGGTGAATATTGTATCAATCAAGAGGGTGTGCTAATACAATATTCAAAAAAAAATAAGGAGAAAGTTAATGATGAGAAATTTATGAAAACTGAAAAAGTTTTTTTTCAGGATCGACATCTATACGAAACAAATGAAAAGCATAAAATTAGAAAGGTGATTATGTCCGTTGAAAATGCTTCCATACAAAACATCTATGTTTATATGGAGGATGATTCATTAGGTATATTTACGAATCAAACCAATCCTATTCACAATAGTGTTTTCACTAATAGTAGACGCAATGATAGGCTTTACTCCTCTAAAGGCAATAATTCTTTCATAAATGTAAAGGATGTTATTTCTTATTCATTTAATGATCCCAAATATGATTATCTAGGAAACCAAGTTTTTATTCTGGACAATAACGAAAATCAGTGTTCAGAGATTGAATATGATGGGAGTATGAATTCAATTTTCAATTTAATTGTCTACAGTGATCTTTTAGCACTGCTCGGTGAGCAAGAAAACAGTTTAATTCAATTTGATGCCAATCTTAGCATCCCTCTAAACCAGAGGACAATACCAACTGACATTAAATTTTTTGGAGGCATAAAGTTATTAAGTCATTTAGATCTCGACTTAGTGGTATCAAAGTTTGATAGTCAATTTGAAGAAGTTGGAAGTACATTGTCAAATGATAGTTTGATTCAGGTTAATCCTCTTTCAGTTTTTCAACAATCTTATATAAATGGGAAAGTTCATTTTACGCTCGCATCATGGCAATTAGGTAAGGTATCGGATATATCTCTATCTGTGGGAAGTGTATATTCTCTTGCTGGAATAGAAAGCCCAAATGAAGATTCAGAAAAAATTGATATTGATGTAATTAGTTATGTTCCAAAGTTTACTTTTAAAACAAACCCGTCTCCTGTATTGACTATTGAAACCTCTTTTTCCTATTTTTGGCAACATTATAATTTTAATAGACAATTTGAAGAAATTGCACCCAAAAGTATTTTGAATCCAGAAGTATTGATAAATTTCAATAGTAGTCAAAGTGGAAATACAAGTTTGTTTATCCGATTTCAATACTTTGGAATTCTAAATGAAAATGACAGTTTCAGTCAATTTCAATTTGGTATAAAAACCGCAGTTTCAGATCTATTCAACAAAAAATAACGAATTTGTTGTGACTAAGATTACCGCTTGAAGAAGATTTTGTATGGTCAATCTAATAAATTTATCAGATTATCTATTAAAATTGTATTCTGCAATTATTTAATGTATTTTTCCTTTTATAAAACGAATCAAAGATATGTTCACTGAAGCAGAAATAGCGGTAATAATTGAAAATCAGGAAATTGAAAAAATCACGGAGGAACTAAGAAAGGATTTTCTAGAAAAAACAGCGCCTTATTTTGAAATAAGTAATCATGATTTTTTGTCATTGATTCTTTTGAGTCCTGTGGTTGGAAAAGCAATGGCTAACAATAATATTAGTTTTAAAGAAGAAATGTCTTTACAGAAAAAAGCTAGAAAGTTATCCAAAGGTGGGTTTTTCTTATCAAAGGATCCTGTTGCGGATTGTATGAAGTTTTTAATCAAGAAGTTTGATGAATGGGAAAATGAATTTTATGCTTCAATAAAAAAGATATTTCATATCCTTTTTGAAAAAGAAACACTAGATAAGGCAAATAATACTACAGTGCCATATCAAATCCGTGTTATGGAAGCTCCATATATTTTAGTGAGGTTTATTTCTTCTATGTTCTTAGAAAGAGAAGAGGATATTTTAAATCCAGGTAAAATAAGGAAAATTGAGTTTGAGAAAATCAAAGCAATAGGTGAAAAAGCAGGCTTATCCGAATTGAGTTTATTCAACGAATTTCTAGATGCTTTTGAGGTAAAATAAATGTTTCAACATGCTTTAGCATAATTTTTGTATTTTTGTGCTATTAAAATTATCAATCGTTGGGGAGAAGCCGATTTAATATAAAATCTTTTACAATCACTATTCTATTTTTAGGCGGAATTTTTATTTCGCCTTCAATGGGGCAGGTATTTAATCCTTGGGGACCACCACCCAATGATATGGATATCGATGCTAATTTTTTACGAAAAATCGCCAATCACTTTTCCGCTGAAGTTGCCATTGGGTATGGTTCAACTCGGTACAGACAAAATCTCGATGAATTTCAAATTTACAGTGGTAATTCAAATTTGTATTTGCTGGCGGAAGATTCACTAGGAAATACGGTTGGAATTGGTAATTGGCTCAATAAGCCTTTTGTAACAGATACACTAAATACAAATTCTGCTATTTATTATCAATCAAACCAAAATGAACCAGATCAGAATAGAAATTACATTTTAGACAGTCTGGAAAAAAGATTAGTAGGAGGTGGAAATGTAATTCCTATCCATTTAAAAATTCATTTTAATTATGACAGATTTAGAGTGGGGGCGGGAGCTACTTTTGAAATCAATACGAAAGCAAATTTACAATTAAAGGGATTGCCAGATTTTATATCAACCTATGAATCTGATTATTCTCGTTTCATTACACGTAAATATTATTTAACAGCCGGTATTAAGTATTACGATTTTTGGGATTTTTCCTATTTTGCTGATTTAGAGTATGGTAACTTTCGATTATCGGATAGCGCTTTCCCATCGGGAAATGTATCAACCAATAATTACTGGAATCTTAGCTTTCCAATAGAAAAGAATTTTTCTGAATATTTCCGATTAGTGATGCGTCCTTCTGTTGATTTTAAATCTATCAATACATTAATTCCTACAGGTGAGTCCATAAATACAAAAATGTGGAATGTACAGTTTCAAGTGGGAGTGAGGGTTAGTTTCCCAATATTTAAAAAATGCCCTATTAGTAATTGTGAAGCACAGAAAGAACATCAACATATTGATAAAAAATATAGAGGTCAGCCCATTTACAAATGGCAAAACCCGAAGGTAGGTGAGAATCATCCATATAATCTAAATGAAAAAAGAGAGTCGTTTCCGTTTTTAAAACGCAAATGAAATCATTATTTTTGTCACCACTTAATAAAATTCTTTAAATTGCACTTTATTTATTTTAGACAGTAAACAAATCTATGGCTGAAGGAGAAAATGAAAAAATCATCCCAATTAATATAGAGGATGAAATGAGAGGCGCCTACATTGATTATTCAATGTCGGTTATAGTTTCTAGGGCTTTACCTGATGTTAGGGATGGCTTAAAACCCGTACACAGAAGAATACTTTTCGGAATGCAAGAATTAGGTCTTGCCCACAATAGACCTTATAAAAAATCAGCTAGAATTGTAGGGGAAGTTTTAGGTAAGTATCACCCACATGGGGATACGGCTGTTTATGACACAATGGTGCGTATGGCGCAACCATGGTCACTTCGTTATCAAATGGTTGATGGTCAAGGTAACTTTGGTTCTATAGATGGTGACTCTCCAGCCGCTATGCGTTATACTGAAGCTCGTCTAAAGAGAATTGCAGAAGAAATGTTAACCGATATCAATAAAAATACGGTTGACTTCCAATTTAACTTTGATGATTCCCTAAAAGAACCAAGCGTATTGCCGGCTAAAGTGCCAAATTTATTATTAAATGGTGCTTCTGGTATTGCAGTGGGGATGGCTACTAATATGGCGCCTCATAATCTGACTGAGGTTGTGAATGGTATCAATGCTTATATTGATAATAATGACATCACCATACCGGAATTAATGGAGCATATTTCCGCACCTGATTTTCCAACTGGTGCCTCGATTTATGGCTATCAAGGAGTGAAAGCAGCATTCGAAACTGGACGTGGACGAATTGTAATGCGTGCGAAAGCCGAAATTGAAGTGCTACCATCAGGTAGGGAGAGGATTATTGTTACTGAAATTCCATATATGGTGAATAAAGCCAATATGATTGAAAAGACAGCGGCTTTTGTTAATGAAAAGAAAATTGAAGGTATTTCAGATATAAGGGATGAGTCTGATAGAAATGGAATGCGAATTGTTTATGAAATTCGTAAAGATGCTATCCCTAATGTTGTTTTAAACAACTTATATAAATATACACAGCTTCAAACTTCATTTAGTGTGAATAATGTTGCCTTGGTAAAAGGTAGACCAGAAACACTTAATTTGAAGGATATGATTAAGCATTATGTCAATCACCGACATGATGTTATTGTTAGAAGAACCAAATACGAATTAGAAGAAGCTCAAAAAAGAGCACATATCTTGGAAGGTTATTTAATCGCTTTAGATAATCTTGATGAAGTTATTAAGTTAATTCGTGAATCCAGAGATCCAGAGATTGCTAGAAATGGATTAATGGAGAAGTTTAAATTATCTGAAATTCAAGCAAAAGCTATTTTGGATATGAGACTTCAGAGGTTGACTGGTCTTGAAAGAGAGAAAATCATTCAGGAATATGAAGAGATCAAGAAACTAATTGAATATTTGGAGTCTATTTTAGCAGATGAAGCGCTAAGAATGAAGATCATCAAGGATGAGATGCAGGAAATAAAGGATAGATATGGTGATGAAAGAAGAACCGAAATCATCCACAGTGCTGAAGAATTTACGGATGAAGATATGATTCCTAATGAGGATGTGGTAATTACGCTTTCTCATCAAGGATATATTAAAAGAACCTTATTGAACGAATATAAGACTCAAGGAAGAGGTGGAGTTGGTTCAAAAGGTGCTGGAAGTAAGGACGATGACTTTACGGAATTACTATTTGTAGCTAAAACTCATAATTATTTATTAATCTTTACAGAGTTAGGTAAAGTTTATTGGATTAAGGTTTACAGATTACCAGAAGGATCTAAGACTTCTAAAGGTAGAGCGATCCAAAATTTGATTAATATTGAGTCGGAGGATTCGGTTAGAGCAGTTATCAATGTTGAAAATCTAGATGATGCAGATTATATCAACAATAACTTCTTAGTTATGTGTACGCAAAAAGGTACCATTAAGAAAACGACCTTGGAAGCCTATTCAAGACCAAGGGCTAATGGTATCAATGCGATATCTATTAATGAGGGAGATAGACTTTTGAATGTGAAATTAACTAATGGTGATAATAATATCATTATAGCTGCACGATCAGGTAGAGCTATCCGTTTCCATGAGAGCAATGTGAGGCCAATGGGAAGAACTGCTGCTGGCGTTAGAGGTATTAAGTTGAAAGATGATAAAGATATAGTAGTGGAAATGGTAGCCATAACCAGAGAAAATGCTAATTTATTAGTGGTTTCTGAAAAAGGTTATGGAAAACGTTCTGATATTGAAGATTATCGTGTTACCAAAAGGGGTGGCAAAGGAGTGAAAACTTTGAATGTTACCGAAAAAACTGGTGAATTAGTAGCGATAAAGGAAGTAATTGACTCGGATGATCTAATGATCATTAATAAGTCAGGTATTACAATTCGTATGGCTGTTGGAAGCTTAAGAGTAATGGGAAGAGCTACTCAAGGCGTTAGGTTAATTAAGGTTAATGAAAATGACAGTATTTCATCTGTGGAGAAAGTAGAAAAAATAGATGAAATTGATGAAGAGGGAGAAGTTGCTGAAGAAAGACCTGACAACATCAGTGAGGAAGATAATAATGATAATAGTGAATCATAATTAGATTAAAGTAGTAAAATAGATTAATAATTTTTTAAACAAAATAAAATTAAAATGAAAAAACTCGCATTTATTTTCGCCTTTCTTTTGGTAGCTGGGCTTTCTTTTGCGCAAAATAAAAATGTTCGTAAAGCAGAAAGAGCTTTGGAGAATGGTGATTTACAAGAGGCAAAACAGCTTATAAATGAAGCTTCTGAGCATGAGCAAACGGAAAATGACCCTAAAACATGGTACACTAGAGGGACTATCTATCAAGCAATATTAGCTGAGGATGGATACTCGGAAGAATTAGTAAAAGGAGCTTCCGAAAGCTATGATCAAGTGTTTGAAATGGTTGGTGAAGGAGATAAGTATTATACATTAACTGACTTGAAAGTTCAGGAGTTATGGGGTACTTTCATAAATGAAGGATCAGAAGCGTATTCGTCAAAAAATTTCGAAGCAGCAGTGGAAGCTTTTGAGAAAGCCTTAATGGTTTTACCTGAAGATACAACCGCAACTTTGTACGCAGGTATTGCATCACAACAAATGCAAAATAATGAGACTGCATTGAAATATTATTACAGGCTAATTGATTTGGATTACCATGAGCCAGATATCTACGGAAGTATTATTTCTATAGAAAGGTATAATAATAAGGATATAGATAAAGCTCTTGAGGTCATCCGGATGGCAAAAAAACAATTTCCTGATAACGATGATTTTAATAAGCAGGAAATTAATTTATTGATTACTGCAGAAAGAGTTGATGAAGCTAAAGATAAACTAAATGAGGCTATAGAAAAAGAGCCTGAAAATGCTAATCTCTACTTTAACCTAGGGTATTTATACGAACAATTGGAACAACCTGAAAAGGCTGAAGAGGCTTACTTAAAAGCAATTGAAATTGACCCGGAATATTTAGATGCTAATTTCAATTTTGCTGTTTATAACTATAATATAGCTGCAGATTTATTTGCTGAAGCTAGGGATATGGATTTGCAAACTTACAGAAAGAAAGGTAAGAAAATAGAAGAAGATGCTATCACGTATTTGAAAAAAGCTAAACCATATTTTGAAAAGTCTTTAGAATTGGCACCTGACGAATTGTCTATAATTGAAACCCTTCAAACGCTATATACTCAATTAGGTGAGAATGATAAAGCAGAGGAGATGATGAATCGTGCGGATGAATTAAAAAGTATGTCTGAAAGTGGAGTGGATATTGGAATGACAGAGAAGGAAGTTATTTCCATATTGGGCGATCCTGAAGAAAAAAACAATACTACAACAGAAAGTGGTAAGAGAACTCAGTGGGTTTATTCAAATGGATTGTATATTTATTTTAATAATGGTACTGTTAGTGCAGTTCAAGATAGTGAATAAAAAGATAACATTTCATTTTTAAAAAGGTTACTCAATAGAGTAGCCTTTTTTTGTTTAATTACCCCCTTTTTTTACTGATTTTAATAAAGGCTTTGGATTAGAAACTTGTAAAAATTATAAACTAATTGACATGAAATTAGAAAAAGCAACATTTGGTGCAGGCTGTTTTTGGTGTATTGATGCAGTTTTAAGAAAACTTAAAGGAGTAGAAAAAGTAGAATCTGGCTTTTCAGGAGGACATATTAAAAACCCTCCATACAGAGAAGTTGTTCAAGGAAGAACGGGACATGCGGAAGTAGCGCAAGTCACCTTCAATTCTGAAGTAATATCGTATCAAGACTTATTAGAGATCTTCTTTCAAGTTCATGATCCCACTACTTTAAACAGACAAGGAGCAGATGTAGGAACTCACTATAGATCAATTATTTTAACACATTGTAGTGAACAAGAAAAAATTGCTGAGGCTATGAAACTGGAATTAGATGATTCTGGAATCTTTGAAGACCCTATTGTTACAGAAATCAAAAGATTTGAAGCTTTTTATCCAGCAGAAGAAGCCCATCAAAATTTCTATACTAGAAATGAAGGTATGCCTTATTGTAGTTTCGTGATTAAACCTAAACTTGATAAGTTGAAAAGATTGTTAGCTGAGAAATTAGATTGATTTTTTTCACTAAAATCTCAGAGTCAATTGACCATTTTCTCCAATTTTTTCTTCTCTTTCGAAGTTTGAGAGTGAACAACCGACCAATCGAACTGGCTGGCTTAATTCAAAGGATTCCATCAGACTTTCTAAGCCCTGATCAAACAAATTGGCTGAATCTATAGCTTCTTCAAATGATTTACTTCTGGTGATTTGTTTAAAATCATCAAATTTTACTTTCAAGGTAATAGTATGAGCATTGGCTTCACTTTGCTTATATCTTCTCCAGCACTTTTCAGCCACAGGTTGCAAGGCTTCCCATATTTCAGATTTGCTTTTTAAACTAACAGAGAATGTATTTTCTGCTCCAACGGACTTTCTAATCCTGTTTGGGTTTACCATCCTGTGATCTTCCCCTTGACTAACGGAATAAAAATAGCGTCCTTGTTTACCAAAATACTTTATCAATTCCTTTAAAGATTTAGCACGTAAATCAGCACCTGTTTTAATAGTCAATTGATGCATTTTTTCTGCAGTCTTTTTTCCTACGCCAAAGAATTTTTCAATGGGTAATTCTTCTATAAAAGGTATTACCTGATGGGGTTTAATGATGAAAATCCCATCAGGTTTGCGATAGTCAGAAGCAATTTTTGCCAAAAATTTATTAATGGAAACACCTGCTGAAGCCGTCAAACCAATTTCATCCTTAATTGCTTTTTTGATTTCCAGTGCAATATCAGTGGCAGTTGAAATCCCTTTTCTGTTCTCTGTCACATCTAAATAGGCTTCATCCAATGATAGCGGTTCAACTAAATCAGTATACCTAAAAAAAATCTCTCTGATTTGATTGCTCAATTCTCTGTATCGTTCAAACCGAGGTTTCACAAAAATTAAATCCTTGCATTTTGAAGCCGCTATTTTTGAGGGCATGGCAGAGTGAATTCCATATTTTCTAGCCTCATAACTTGCAGCTGCTACTACGCCTCGTTGTCTATTTCCACCAACCGCAACAGGTTTTCCTTTAAGCTCAGGATTGTCCATTTGCTCCACTGATGCATAGAAAGCATCCATATCAACATGAATTATTTTGCGTTCTCTTTCTTTTTCCAAAGCTTATCCGCTTAAAGTTTTCTAATGCCGTTTATCCTTTTGTATTAGCTAAATAATGAAATAAAACGGATATTATTCTCAATAAAATAAATCAATTCATTTTTAATATTAACCAAATGAAGAGAAGAGAGTTTTTACAACTAGCAGGAATGGGAGTAGGAGGTGCATTATTAACCGTACCATTAATTGGAAATGCGGTAGATATAGACAGATTTCTAGAAAACCCAATCGATGTTTTAGAGAAAAAAAGGTTAGCAGACATTGGATTAAATGCAGCTAAATCTAATGGGGCAACTTATGCTGATGTTCGAATTGGAAGATATCTCAACCAATATATTTTCACTAGAGAAGATAAATTGCAAAATGCCGTAAATACGGAGTCTTTTGGAGTGGGAGTCAGAGTAATTGCCAATGGCACTTGGGGTTTTGCCTCTACTTTAGATGTAAGCGAAGAAGGCATTCAGAAAGCTGCTGAAACCGCAACCGCCATAGCAAAGGCTAATGGAAAAATTCAAACTGAACCTGTTCAGTTAGCGCCTGTTCAATCGTATGGAGAAGTAAGTTGGAAAACCCCATTAGAGAAAAATGCAGTAGCTGTTCCTTTAAAAGAAAAAGTCGATTTATTACTTTCTGCAAATGCAGAAGCGATCAATAACGGGGCTAATTATGTAAACAGTGCATTATTTATGATCAATGAGCAAAAGTATTTTGCCAGCACGGAAGGATCATATATAGATCAGGATGTACATCGAATTTGGCCAAACTTTAATGTAACTGCTATTGATCCTGAAAGTGGAAAATATAAATCAAGACAAGCATTAAGTTCCCCAATGGGAATGGGTTTTGAATATTTAGATCCAATAGCATCAAGTAAAAAAGAAGGCCCTGGTGGCACTATGCATTATTTTGATAGATATGACATGATTGAAGATGCAGGCTTGGCTGGTAAACAAACCAGAGAAATGCTTAAAGCAGATTCTATTAAAGCTGGCAAATACGATTTAGTCTTAGATCCAAATCATTTAGGATTGACAATACATGAAAGCATTGGTCACGCAACGGAACTAGATAGAGTTTTAGGATATGAAGCAAATTATGCTGGAACCAGCTTTGCCACACTAGATAAATGGAAAGGAAAAGATTTTAAATACGGCAGTGATATTGTAAATGTTTTTGCTGATAAAACGCAAGAAGGTTCTTTGGGTGCTGTAGGTTATGATGACGAAGGAGTTAAAACGAAAAGATGGGACTTGATCAAAGATGGAGTCTTAGTTAATTATCAAGCTATTAGAGATCAAGCGCACATTATTAATGAAGATGAATCCCATGGATGCTGCTATTCACAAAGTTGGAATGATGTACAATTCCAAAGAATGCCAAATGTATCATTAGCTCCTGGAAAAGAAACCTACAGTCCTGATGATATGATTAAAGATGTAGAAAAGGGAATTTATATCGTAGGCCGTGGATCTTATTCAATTGATCAACAGCGGTATAATTTCCAATTTGGTGGTACTTTATTTTTCGAAATTGAAAATGGAAAAATAAAAGGGCCTGTAAACGATGTCGCTTACCAATCCAATACGCAGGAATTTTGGAATTCTTGTTCTAAAATTTGTGATAAAAGTGACTATAAAACCTTCGGTTCATTCTTTGATGGAAAAGGACAGCCTTCACAAATCAGTGCAGTATCTCATGGCAGTGCCACTACTCGTTTTGACGGTGTCAATGTTATCAATACCGCAAGAAATATTTAATTCTAATTAAAAGATTTCTGACTGTAATGAGTCTTTAATCTGTTAGTCTAAACTAAAATCTTTAACAATGGCAATATTATCTAAAGAAGAAGCAAAGCAAATATTAGAAAAGGTTATGAGCTTTTCTACTGCTGATAGCTTGGAAGCTGGCCTCTCTGGAAGCGGAAGAGGCAATATTCGATATGCTAGAAATACAGTAAGCACCAGTGGTTTTAATGATGACATTAGCTTAGGTGTAACTGCAAATTTCGGTAGAAAATCAGCATCATCTACTATTAATGAATTTGACGATGAATCATTAAAAAAAGTAGTAAAGAGGGCTGAAGAATTAGCAAAATTAGCTCCAGAGAATCCTGAATTTATGGAGCCTCTTGGACCCCAAGAATATAAAGAATCCAAAACATATTATAAAAGTACAGCAGAGATTAGCCCTGAATACCGAGCTGAAATAGCTAAAAACAGTATTGAGCCTGCTAAAGCAAAAGATGTTACGGCTGCGGGCTATTTGGAAGATTCATCTGGTTTTTCCAGTATTATGAATTCAAAAGGATTGTTTGCTTATTCTCAGGAATCAGAGCTAGAATTTACAGTGACTATGAGAACTAATGATGGAACTGGTTCAGGTTGGGTTACAAGAGACTTTAATGATGTCAATTTATTTAATGGTGCAGAAGCCTCGGCTATTGCATTAGAAAAAGCTCTGAAGAGTAGAGAAGCGAAGGCTATTGAACCTGGTAAATACACAGTAATAATGGAGCCTGCAGCCTCAGTTGAATTATTAGGCAATATGCTATTCAATATGGGAGCCAGACAAGCAGACGAAGGCCGAAGTTTTCTCGCTAAAAAAGGTGGAGGCACTAAAATTGGTGAAAAAATAGTAGACGAAAGAGTCAACATATATTCTGATCCATTTAATGAACTCGTACCTGCGAATGGATGGTCAGGGGATGGATTGCCAAGAGATCGTACAAGTTGGATTGAAAACGGTGTAGTAAAAAATATGTCTTATGGCCGTTATTGGGCACAAAAGCAAGGAGTTGATCCTGTTCCAGGACCAGCAAACGGAATTATGGTCGGTGGGAATGCGACTACCGAAGATCTGATTAAAAGTACTAAAAGAGGTATTTTGATCACCAGATTATGGTACATCAGAGCTGTAGATCCACAAACTTTACTTTATACAGGATTAACACGTGATGGTACCTTCTATATTGAAAATGGAAAAATTAAGCATCCGATTAAAAATATGCGATTTAATGAAAGTCCTATTATTATGTTAAATAATTTGGAAGAGTTAGGTCAGCAACAAAGAGTTAATGGAAACTTAATTCCTGTCATGAAGATTCGCGATTTCACTTTCACAAGTTTATCTGACGCAATATAGATTAATCTCTTTAAATTTTTAAAAGCTTTGGGATCACTCAAAGCTTTTTTATTTCCTCAGCGAAAGTTAATTTACTTTTGTAAATTAAATTTTATCAAATAATAAAGTTTAATATGAAAATAGTCTAACTTACTAAAGTATTTTGATAATTTAAATGAGCTATCAACCAATTCAACTCCTAAGAAATAAAACAAAAATAATAGCTGTTACTGTTAGTTTAGTAATGTCCACTATTTTTTCCATTACTATTATAATAAGTTTTCAGTATTTCAAAAAACAAAAATTTCAGCAACTGCAATCAGAATTAAGTCTTGTAAAAGAAAATATCAGAAAGATTATGAGCAATAGTAATCTGGCAGCTTTTTCTCTAGGCTTAACTATTGATCCAGTTAAAGATACTGTCACGAACTTTGATATTATGGCAGAAGAAATAGCTGAACGTTATCCATTTATCTACGGGCTTCAAATCCTAAGAAAAGGAGAAATCCAGTATGTTTATCCTTATGATGTTCATCAATCGGTCATTGGTTTTGATATCTTAGAAAATAAATCTTCAAGTGAAGAAGCTCAAAAAGCGATTGAAATGAGAGAGATTTATTATGCAGGACCATTAGAATTTCAACAAGGTAGTTTAGGTATTATTGGCAGACTCCCTATTTTTTATGAAAAAGAATTTTGGGGGTTCTCTGCAGTTTTAATTAAAATGGAGGACTTTCTTGAGACCTCAGGAATCACGAACTCTGATAGCAAAAATATAAGCTTTCAATTATCAAAAATAAATCCCAACACAGGCAAGATAGAATATTTTACCACCAATAATGTCAATAGTAGATTATCGCTAGATTACACTTTTGAAACATCAGGATGGAGAATCACAGCTATTTTTCAGCAAGATCCAATCATCTATGTAATACTTACACTTTTCATCTTTTTAGCATTAGCATCATCTTTTGGCAGTGGCCTTTTTGCCTATCAACTATTAAAAAAACCCGAAGAGTTAGAGTCTATTTTATCAGAAAAAACTAATCAGATAATAGAGAACAATGAATATTTATCTTCAATGGTGCAGGCAATTCCAGATTTAATTTTTGTGTATGATAAAGACGCCAGGTACCTTGATTTCCATGCTTATCAATTATCACTTTTATATTACCAACCTAAAGAATTTATAGGAAAATCTACTTATGAATTATTTGATGAAGAATTTGCAAAAAATATTCACAATGCAGTTACAGTAGCTTTAGAAACCAAGAAAATAACAGAGTATTCCTATTTTTTAGATTTTAAGGGCGAAAGAAAGCATTTTGAATCAAGATACATGGCTATAAATTCTGAGAAGGTTTTAGCTGTAGTTCGAGATGTTACTGAAAGTAAATTATATGAGGAAAAACTTGCGAAAAGCGAGCAAAAGTACAGAAATTTAGTTTCTCAAGCCTCAGATGCAATTTTCTTGGCGGATAATAATGGGGTGCTATTAGAATTAAATGAAATTGGCCATGAAATGTCCGAAATACCATTTGACCAAGAGAGTGATTTTAATCTTAATGATCTCATTAAACTAGATGAAAGGAATGAGAAAAATCTGGTTGATTCGATTCATAAATCAGGAAATTTATTGAAAGAGGCTATTCTTGCATCAACAAAAAATAAAAATATCCCCATAGAAATTAGTTGTAAAGTAACTGCTCAAGATCAAATTTTAGGAATCATAAGAGATATTTCAGTTCGAAAAAACTATACCCTCTCCATTCATCAGCAAAATGAAAAATTAAGGGAAATAGCCTGGGTGCAAAGTCATGAAGTAAGAGCTCCCTTGGCTAGACTTTTAGGCTTGTTAGATTTATTAGATAATTTTAATAGTTTAAACCAAGAAAGTAAAACGAGAGTTATTCAATCTCTTAGAGACAGTGCTTTGGAATTAGATGTAATTATACGTGATGTGGTGCGCAGGACTGAACTAGCTGAAAATACTAATTTATAAAGCTAATGTGCTTAATTTGTATCTATATCTCGCTGCTATTCATTACCTTTGATGAAAACAAAAAAGTTTTTATTAATTTTTATTAAATAGAATATAAGAAATTGGAATTTAGTCAGTTAAATTTTCACCCTACCTTAAGTGAAGGCCTTGAAATGATGGGTTTTCTAAAAGCAACACCCATTCAAGCAGAAGCCATACCTAAAATTTTAGATGAAAAAGACTTAATTGCTTGCGCCCAAACCGGAACAGGTAAAACGGCTGCTTTTGTATTACCTATATTGCATAAAATTGCAATAGGAGAAGAAACGAAAGGAGTAAACACCCTTATTATCGCACCTACACGTGAGTTAGTACAACAAATAGATCAGCAAATAGAAGGCTTCGCTTACTTCACCAATGCTAGCAGTATTGCTATTTATGGTGGGGGAGATGGTGCTGCTTGGGAACAACAAAAGAAAGCTATAAGAGCAGGGGTAGACATTTTAGTGGCCACACCTGGTCGTTTAATTGCTTTGCTTAATTCCAATGAGACGCAGCTTGATAATGTAAAGCATTTGATTTTGGATGAAGCTGATCGAATGTTAGACATGGGCTTTCATGACGATATCATGAGGATTGTAAAACAGCTACCAGCGAAAAGACAAACGCTATTGTTTTCCGCAACAATGCCGCCAAAGATTAAAAAACTAGCGGGCGCAATATTAAATAATCCTGAGGAAATCAGCTTATCGATTTCCAAACCTGCTGCGGGCATTTCGCAAAAAGCTTTTTTAACATTTGATACTCAAAAAACACCTTTATTAAAATTTATTTTGGGCTCTGGGCTCTATGAAACCGCTATAGTTTTTGCAGGCAAAAAGGATAAAGTAAAAGCTTTAGAGCGTGAATTAAAAGATATTGGTATGTCTGTCAAGGCTTTTTCCAGTGATCTAGATCAAAAGGAAAGAGAAATTATCATGAGGGATTTTAGATCTAAAAAAGTCCAAGTACTGATCGGTACTGATATCATTTCCAGAGGAATCGATGTAGAGAACATTAGCTTAGTAGTGAATTATGATGTTCCTGGAGATCCTGAGGATTATGTCCATAGAATTGGTAGAACAGCCCGCGCAGCTACCAAAGGAGAAGCCATAACTTTCATCAATGAAATGGATATGGAAAAATTCAACCGAATTGAAGCTTTGATTGAGAAATCAATCATGAAAACCAATAGTTTGCCAAATCAAATTGGTCAAGGGCCTGAATATGAGGAAAACGCCCGAAAAAGAAAGCCTTCTGGCTTTAAAAAGAAGCCTTTCAGAAAAAAGAATAGATAATTTCAGTTACACACAACATGACATTTAAAGAATTAGGAATATCCGATAAACTCATCAAAGGTTTATCAGAATTGAATATTGAAAATCCGACCAAGATTCAAGAATTGGTTATTAGTCACTTAATGCAAAATACTGGTGATTTAGTAGCCCAAGCACAAACCGGAACTGGTAAGACTGCTGCTTTTGGATTACCCATTTTAGAGCGCATTAATCCAAAGGATGATAAAATCCAGGCTGTAATTTTATCTCCCACAAGAGAATTAGCACAACAAATCAAGCATCAGCTCTTCAAATTCACCAAATATTCTGATAAGGTTTTTATGGAAGTAGTTTTTGGTGGAGAAAAGATTGAAAAGCAAATTCAAAACCTAAAACGTCCTACTCAAATTTTAGTGGCCACACCGGGAAGATTGAATGATTTAATCAGGCGTAAAGCTGTAGATATTCGTGATGCGAAATTAATGGTGTTAGATGAAGCGGATGAAATGTTGAGCATGGGTTTCAAAAAGGATTTGGAATTCATACTTAATACAATGAAACATAAAAAGGATATTTGGCTATTTTCAGCTACCATTCCTACTGATATTAAGTACATCATTAAGCAATATTTAGAACCGAATGCTAAGCAAATTAAAGCTTCTGGTAATGAATTGGTGAATGAAAAAATAATGCATCAGTATGTGCCTTGCGATACGGATGAGAAAATGATGGTGTTGGATTATTTTCTTAAAACACAAAAAAATGAAAGAGGTATTATTTTCTGTAATACCAAAAACTCAGCAAGAGCTCTTCATGAACAATTAAATGCTAGAAAAATTTCTACTGGAATATTGGAAGGTGATATGCATCAAAAAGATAGAGATAAGGAAATGAGAGCATTCAAAAATAAAAAGCTTGATCTATTAATTGCCACAGATGTAGCTGCCAGAGGGATAGATGTAGCCAATTTGGCATTTGTAGTTCACTATGAAATTCCTAAGCAAGTTGATTATTATGTCCATAGAAGTGGGAGAACTGCCAGAGCAGGTAAAACTGGCGTAAGTATGGCTCTTTGCACCAAAAATGAAGTGACCCAGATCAAAAAGATAAGACAGGAATTAGGAATAAAGATAAAAGAAGTTCCATTTGGTTAATTTTAATTTTTCTTTTCCATTTAATAAAATACAGTTATCATTTCAAAAAATCAGATTATACTGCCATATTAGCTTTCCTTAAAAATCTATAAAAGATGGCGGATCAAAATGCATTATGGGGTATTGATTTAGGCGGTACCAAAATTGAAGGGGTAATCTTAAAATCAAAAGATAATCCTGAGGTTTTATTAAGAAAGAGAATAGATACAGAAGCTGATCAAGGTTACCAACATATAACTAATCGAATTAAATTGCTGGTAAGCCAAATGGCTGATGAAATTGGTTTTCAACCTAAATCAATTGGTATTGGTACTCCTGGTTCAACAGATCCTGAAAGCGGACTACTTAAAAATAGCAATTCAACTAATCTTAATCATAAACCACTTCAAAAGGATCTGAAGAAATTATTGAACATACCTATTTATCTGGCCAATGACGCTAATTGTTTCGCTGTAGCTGAAACACAAATGGGAATTGTTAAAGATAACTTTCCTAAGGCTGAAGTAGTTTTCGGAGTCATTATGGGCTCAGGTGTTGGTGGTGGATTGGTTATAAATGGTAAAGTTTTAAATGGTAAGCACGGAATAGCAGGAGAGTGGGGTCATATTTTTTTGGATGAAGATGGTGAGGATTGCTATTGTGGAAAACACGGTTGTGTGGAAACAATTTTAGCTGGAAAATCTTTAGAACGGTATTATAGGAGAATTTCTGGAAAGGATAAAAAGCTGAAAGATATAATTACAGATAGAACTCATGATAAATTTGCTCAGAAAACTTATGATCGATTAATTCATTTCTTTGGCAAAGGTTTATCCGTAATAGTAAATGTAATAGATCCCGATGTAATAATTATAGGCGGTGGTGTTGGTAATATTCCACAATTATATGATGAGGGTGTAGAATCTGTAAAGAAGTTCACTTTTAATCCTGACCTGAAAACGCCAATTGTAAAGCCAAAATTAGGAGATAGTGCGGGAGTCTTTGGTGCTGCTTTTTTAACCGCTTAGGTGGTCAGTATAGCCAAATTTTATATCTTTGCCGAATGAGTCATTTAATAGCCCCTTCCGTTTTAGCCGCAGACTTTGCTAATTTGCAAAGAGATGTGGAAATGTTGAATGAAAGTCAAGCAGATTATATCCATGTTGATATTATGGATGGCGTTTTCGTTCCTAACATTTCATTTGGATTACCAGTGTGTGAAGCAATTTATAAACATGCCAAAAAACCTTTAGATGTTCATTTGATGATTGAAAAACCTGAAAATTATATTCAGGCATTTCATGATGCTGGAGCAGCTACTATTTCGGTTCATTATGAAGCAAGCCCTCATCTACATAGAACTTTGCAAGCCATTAGAGATTTAGGCTTAAGAGCTGGAGTAGCTATTAATCCTCATACTAATGTTTCTTTATTGGAAAATGTAATTCAAGATACTGATTTGGTTTGTATGATGTCTGTAAATCCAGGTTTTGGAGGACAAAAATTCATAGAGCAAACTTACGCTAAAGTTCGGCAGTTAAAGGAATTAATAGCTGATCAGAATGCATCTACCTTAATCGAAATTGATGGAGGAGTTAATATCGATAATGCACCTAAATTATTAGAGGCTGGTGCAGACGTATTAGTAGCTGGAAATTTTGTTTTTAAATCCGAGAACCCAATTCATACTATACAGGAACTAAAAAACGTTTCTTTCTGATAAATAGCCAGCAGTACATGCGTCCATTCCTATTTCTAGTTTTAGTGTTTTTTATTCCTTTTTTAGCCTTGGGACAGACCCATACTTTAAAAGGGAAAGTAGTAGATGCTAAAAATAATGAAGGAATAGCTTCTGTAAGTATTCAATTAATTGATACAAAGATCAGTACCACAACGGACAGCTTGGGTTTTTTTGATTTTCAAGTTCCAGAACAATCAGAATATAATCTTAGGGTTTCCCATGTCAGTTTTATTAATCAAGACATTAGTGTTCGAGCTAATGACTCTGCCTTAATTCAAATGCAAGTTGATAATTTGCTGCTGCAACAAGTAGATGTTAGTGGTCAAACTAATGATTTACCTAAAAATGGTCTTCAAAGAATTGAACCCCTTTCTGTAAATGAAACAGCTACTCCTTTCAATGAATTTAATCAATTACTGACAACACTTCCCGGTGTAGTCTCCAATAATGAGTTGAGTAGTTCCTATGCGGTAAGGGGTGGTAATTTTGATGAAAATTTGGTTTATGTAAATGGAATGGAAATTTACAGACCTTTTTTAGTAAGAGCCGGACAGCAGGAAGGGCTTAGTTTTATAAATCCAGATCTTGTAGGTAATATAGAGTTCTCAGCAGGAGGTTGGGAAGCAAAATATGGTGATAAATTATCCAGTAATCTGCTCATAGATTATAAAAGAACAGAAGAAACGGAAGGGAATATAAACGTAGGACTTTTAGGTGCTTCAGGATATTTATCCACTCAATTTAATAAAAATGATAATTTATTACTTGGGTTAAGGTATAAAAATGCAAGATATCTCTTTAATACTTTTGAAACTTCAGGGGAATACTTACCCAGATTTTTAGACTTTCAGGCATTTTATAATTACCGATTTTCTGATAAAACCACATTAGATTTGTTGGCCGTATTTGCCCAAAATGATTATCGAATAGAGCCAGCTACCAGAGAAACTGATTTCGGTTCATTTCAGGAGAAGCTTCGTTTTATAGTGGCTTACGAAGGAGCAGAATCTTTAAGTTATAGAAGTTTTCAAGGAGGAGCAAGATTGCGACATTTGTTTACAGATAATTTCCGAACCTCTGTAATATTATCAGCATTTTCAACTTCCGAATTTGAATACAATAATACTGAAGGCTTTTATAGATTGTGTGATGTCGATAGAGATCTATCTTCTGATTCATTTGATGAATGCATTAGTCTAAGAGGTATTGGAGCTAATTATAACTATGCTCGTAACTTCCTTTATGCACAGGTAGCTCAAGCCATTATCCGAAATGACTGGCAAATGCAAAAGAATCATCTCTTAGCATTCGGATTTGAATACAAGAAACAATATGTAAACGATTATTTGGATGAATTTGAATTTAGAGATTCAGCTGATTTCGCTCAGGTTAACAGGGTTATCAATCAAGAAAATAATTTAGAAGCCACATTTGCTAACCTATATGTTCAGCATGAATGGCAAATTAATAATCGGAATTCTTTAAATTCTGGACTAAGATTAAACTATGGTTCAAATACAGGAGAATGGTTGCTAAGTCCTAGAGTTCAATACCAGGTTATTTTGCATCCTGATAAAAGTGGGCAATTCAATTTTTCAACAGGGCTCTATAGGCAATTTCCATTTTATAGAGAGTTGCGAGATTTCTTTGGAAATATTACACCTGACGTAAGAGCTCAATCAGCCCTACATTTTGTAGGTACATATTCAAAGAATGTAGAATTATGGGAAAGACCATTTCAGCTTAATTCGTCACTTTACTACAAACATTTGTATAATATCATTCCCTTTGATGTAGATAATATAAGAATACGTTATCGTCCTGAGCTTTCTGCGGATGGTTATGCTTATGGTGCAGATTTTCGATTTAGTGGTGAATTTGTTCCTGATATGGAGTCGTGGTTTAGTTTGGGATTGCTATCAACCCGAGAGAATGTTGCAGAAGACAATAGAGATTTCATTAGAAGACCAACTGACCAAAGAGTGACGGCAGCAATTTTCTTTCAAGATAACTTCATCAATGATCCCAGTTTAAAAGTAAATTTGAAATTTCAAATTGGTTCTGGGCTTCCTTTTGGGCCGCCTAATAGTTTGGAAAGTCGAAATATCTTCACCGGAGAATGGTATAGAAGAATGGATGTTGGATTTTCAAAGCAATTTATCGGTGATCGAATCCAAAATCTTCGATATATTGAATCATTTTGGATTGGTTTAGATGTTTTAAATGTATTAGGCGTGAGCAATACAATTTCTTATTCATGGATTGAAGATGTAAATGGACAAACATTTGCTGTCCCCAATTCCTTATCGGCAAGATTTTTGAACCTAAAAGGAATAGTAAAGTTTTAAACATATGAAAAATATCATTTTCCTTATAATCAGTATAGCAATATTTTCGTGTAGTACTCAAAAAGTATTGAAAACTGATACTCAGCAAAACATCGACTTAAGTGGTAGATGGAATAATACAGATGCTGAAATTGCTACAAATGAGCTATCTAATAATTTGGCCAACTCCGTTTGGTTGAAAAATTATCAATCAACAAATGATTTAAAACCCAGGATAGAGATTTTAGGCTTTGAAGACAATTTTAAAGATGGGGGTGAAAAGGTGGAGAAGTTTTTTATCCAATATATTAAATCAAATTCAGCATTTGAATTAATAGAAAGTAGTTCAGAAAAAATGCCTGAATTCTTGTTGTCAGGGGAAATTAGTGCGGAAGAATTTGTAGCAGAAGACGATAATTATATTGATTATACATTATCTGCTAAACTGAAAAATTTGAATGGAGAGATTTTATGGGAGGATAAAACCATTGTTAAAAAGTACATAAAAGAGTAAAAATTTCATTTACCGATCCGTTCTATTAATCTTTCTACATTCTTTTTGGCATTCCCTACATAAAGCTCGCCATTAATTAAAATTACGGGTCTTTTCAAAAAAGTATATTCTTCCAAAAGCAATTTTTTATAATCGTTTTCGCTTAGTTCTTTTTGATTTAATCCTTGCTGGCGAAATTTGATTGCTCTTTTATTGAATAATTCTTCATAGGATTCGGTTATTACATATAATTCAAGTAGCTGAGGCTCAGTAAGTGGATTGTTTTTAATATCAATTTTATCAAAATCCTCTAAGTTTAATTGGCTCATAATTTTCTTACAAGTATCACATGTGCTCAAATAATAGACTACTTTTCTCATTTTTCTTAATTTTATCTCATAAAATAAGCAAAAAATTTGCCTTATGACAACAAAAACCTTTAATTCGGGTTTCGAAACAATGTAATCAATTCAATAAATCAAATATCAAAACAATTATGAAAAGAATAGTGAGACAAGGAATGTTGGCATTAGCAGCTATAGTATTTTTAAATTCTACTGCTGTAATGGCGCAAGATTCAGAGATTACAGACAAAGATCTGTATAATTTTGCATTAATGATGCAAGTAATTGAGCAGATGAAAGCTGAAGTAAGTCCTGCAATCCAAGAGATTATTGAAGCGCAAGAAGGTTTTGACACTAAAAGATATAGTGAATTGAAAAGTGCTGGTGATGACGAAGCTAAATTGAAAGAATTAGGTGCAAATGATTTTGAAGTTCAGTTCATGGGCTTAATTGTTAAAGAGAAAGACAAAAGAACAGATGCTATTAAAGAGGCATTGAATATTTTAGCGAAAAGCATGGTAGGTGTACAAAATTACAAAACTATCAAATCTACACTTTCTGTAGACCCAGACTTGAAAGCAAAATACCAAGAAATTTCTAAAAGAATTGCTCCTGCTGATACTGGAGCTTAATTAAATTTATAACTGTATAAAAAGGCTGCTTTTCAATCTTGAAGGCAGCCTTTTTTATTTGCGTATCTTAATAAGGCCTAATTTCGTTAAATTACTTTAAGCTCAAAGCTTCGAACTTCCATCTAAAGCAATACTAAACCAAATCTCATCTCCTGGTTTTAATTGCGCTAGTTGGTCTAAATCTTCATTCATGATGGTAGCAATTCTTGGATAACCACCAGTCGTTTGAGCGTCATTCAATAAAATAATTGGCTGACCGCTTCCAGTAATTTGAATGGTACCGGGGATAATTCCAGATGAAATCATTTCGGCTCTTTCGTCTTCAGACATTAAATGAGTTTTTAGTCTATAGCCCATTCTGTTGGCGTCCTGAGAAATTTCATGGCCTTGACCGAAAAATTTAGCAATTGCTATTCTTGATATACTGTCAAATTCAGGGCCTGGTTTTACTCTTAATTTTACTTTATAAGATAAGATGGGAGTCTTGTTTTCATCGAAACTTCCAGTTTTATTTAGATAGTCGGAATCAATTTTTAGTTTAGTTCCTTTTTTAATGACGCTATCAGGTGTGGCTTCTGGCACTTGAAATAGTGGGCTTACGCTATCCTTCCATTTTTTAGCTTTCCATTCACCTGCCACTGCCAAGTAAGCTCTGCAACCTGATTTCAGTTTACCAAATTTTATTATTGAGCCGCTTTTAATGGCAACCGGAATATTGTTTTCTATTATTTTATCATTGCAGTATAACTCAAAATTCGCACCTGTTATGGCTACCAAAGCATCTGAATCGAATAAAATCTCTGGACCAATCATTGTAATTTCTAGTACTGGAACATTTGCGCTGTTACCTACTAGATGATTCGCCATTGTTGCAGAGTTTCTATCAAGGACTCCTCCAATAGGAACACCTAAGTGTTGTAAACCAGCCCTGCCATTATCTTGCAGTGTTGTTTGAAGGCCTGCTTTGAGGAATGTTAAGGTAAGTTCATTCGTCATCTCGCATAATTTTTTCAAAGGTTTTGGCACTAATGGATTTGAATTTCACTTTGTCGCCCAATTTTATAAGGAAAGCATTTTCATTTAGCGCATTAAAAATTTTAAGAGGTGTTTGCCCAATCAATTGCCATCCACCAGGAGCATCACAAGGATAAATTCCTGTTTGAATTCCTGCTATCCCTACACTTCCAGCCTTTACATGCTTTCTAGGAGTTGGTTTCCGCCTACATTCTAATTCTTTTGGAAGTTGACCTAAATAAGGGAAGCCAGGGAGAAATCCCATCATATACACATCATAAGCTTGAGAAGTATGAAGCGAAATGATTTTTTCTGTACTAATGTTAATTTTCTTTGAAAGCGATTCTAAATCTGGAGCAAATTCCGGCTCATAGCAAACAGGAATTTCTATGAGTTTACTATCTGATTCATCATTATCTGATCTTATTTTCAGTTTTTCAATTTTGAACTTTAGACTATCGTAATCTATGATTTCTTCATTAAATACTATTGTTATCGAACAATAAGCTGGTATTTGATAAAGAACTCCCTCTATATCTCTAATGGAACTAAAATAGCCTTTCACCAACTTATGAATTTCGATATCTATTTTTTGCTCGAAATTCAGAAGCAATGCCGCATCTCCATATGGTTTTATTTCTATCATAATTGAAAGCTTTTAATAGAAATAGACTGCTCTAATTGATGGATTGCTTTTAATATTTCTTCAGCTAAAGGATTGTCTCCATGAATACATAAACTATCTACTTCCATTGGAATATACTTTCCACTTGAAGTTTCTACTTTATTTTTTTGAGTTATAGAAATAAACTGGTTCAAACTGTCTTCAACCGTTTCCAATACAGCACTTTTTACTTTCCTAGGCACTAAACTTCCATTTTCTTGATACCGCCTGTCTAAAAATCCTTCCCTAATAAATTGAAAGCCTAATTGCTTTGTCATTTCTTGAAAAGGGCTTCCAGCTAAGCCCAAAATGGCCAATTGAGGATTGATTTCTTTGATTGCTGCTAGGAATGTTTCAGCCTCTTCTTCATCATGGGCAATAGAATTATAAAGTGCTCCGTGTGCTTTAATATAGTTAAGTTTTCCACCTAAACTTTCCATCAAGCCTTTAATTGCGCAGACTTGATATTTTATTGAAGCTTTCAATTCCTCAGCTGAAAGAATAATTTTTCTTCTTCCAAAACCTGCCAAATCAGGATAGGAGGGATGAGCTCCAATTTGAACTTTGTGTTTAAGCGCCTTCTTAATGGTGTTTTCTATATGGAGCGGATCACCACCATGAAATCCACAGGCGATATTGCAGGAACTGATATAAGGGAAAATGGCATCATCATTTCCCATTATAAATTGACCGAAACTTTCTCCTAAATCACAATTAATATCGATTGAACTCATCTTTAAGATTATATAATTCCTAATGCAGTAAATATGCTTTTAAAGCCTATTAGTAAAGTTACAATAATAACGACAACACCAATTATATTAATGAGTTTCGAGTTTACATACTTCCCCATTAATGCTTTGTCGTTTACGATCCATAAAAGGTAGACAGCTAAAATAGGCAGTAATAATCCATTTGCAACTTGTGCAAAGAGAATAAGAGCAGTCGGACGAATGCCTAAGGAAGCAATGATAATCCCTGTTAATAGAACAAAAGCCCATACTACTTTAAATTTTTTGTTACTTAACCCATCTTTCCAGTCAAGAATTTCTGAGGTAGCAAAAGCAGCAGCTAAAGGAGCCGTAATACTAGACGAAAATCCAGCAGCTAAGAATCCAAATGCAAGAAAATGAGTAGACCAACCACCTAGAATCGGTTGTAGTTGTTCTCCTAAAGCAGCAATTCCATCTATTTCTTGAGGATTTCCTTCAAAAGCAACGGCCGAGGTAATCATAATTGCCATGGTGATCAATCCACCCAAACTTACTGATAGAATGGTATCTAATCTTGATAATTGTAATGAATCCCCATCTTTCCATTTCGTTTTACTAGCGGATGCATGTAAGAATAAATTGTAAGGAACTACAGTAGTTCCTATTAAACCCACTATCATTAAACCTGCTTTTTCAGGGATGACGGGAATGAAAAGTCCCTTTATGATTTCAGTTATAGAAGGTTGCAAAAGTACGGCTGCAAATATGAAAACGATTCCCATAGTACTTACTAATAAGACTAGAAACCGTTCTATAAATTTGTATTTACCCAAAAACAAAAGAAAAAATGCAGTGATTCCGATAAAGATGAGTAATAAATTAATTCCGAATATTTCTGGAATATCTTCAAATCCGATAACTGCGCCAGCTAAATTGCCGGATTCATAAGCTGCATTTCCTATAACTATGGCACCTATAACCAATCCAAAACTTAAATATCTTAAAAACTTATTAGTAGACTTTTTACGAATAGCTTCACCTAATCCCATCTTCGCTTGAGTACCTAAACGAGCTGTCATTTCTTGTAAAATTACAGTGGCAAAAATTGAAAAAAGCATAGCCCAAAGCAGTGTGTATCCATATCCTGCCCCAGCCATGCTAGCTGTTGTAACTGTTCCAGGTCCGATAAAGGCCGCAGCCACAATCATTCCAGGACCCAATTGCTTCAATTTTTTAAGCATTCACTTTTTTGCCAAAAGTTAAGGAAATTTTTGAGATTGATTAATCAAATGTTTAGTCGTCTTTAATTTGGATGTTCTCAACGGTCAGAGAAGAAGAAGTCCCCCGTTGGGGGATTTAGGAGGCTTCAAAAATACTACTATCATCAGCAAACTTCTCGATTAAATCCAAATCTAACCTGTCAGTCAAGCTTTTAGCATAATGCAGTTTCTTTAATCTTAAACCTTTATCTACCAAAAATTCAGCAGGAATGGTATTTAAAGATTCCTGAGCTTCAGGCATATTCATAGGAACTCCCTTGAACTTAGCTTTAATAGCTGTTTGAATAAAGCTAGTGATATGGCTATTTCTTGATATAGATTTTGACTCTTCTAAACCATATTTGGCATAAATTTCCTTCTCAGGATCTGAAATCAATGGAATAGGAGACACCTCTTGATGAAATGTACTTCTTAACAATACACTTTCTTTAGATTCAAAAAAGAAAATCATTTCTAAACCTTTTGCTTTTAATTTTTCATGAACTTTAGTTAATGCATGTACCCTTAAATTACAAAATGGGCATCCTGCATGTCTGAAAAAACCAATAAATAATTTTTTATCCTCATAATCTTCAATATTTATTTGTCGACCGAAAATATCTTTTTTGTTAAATAAAGGAGCTAATGCTGTAGAATGAAGTGTCATATAAATAGTGATATTTTAAATGTTATTACACACAAACGTAATGTAGAGGGTTTTTGGTTTTAATTAAATTGATAAATCTTCATCATTTTAATGTTTTATTCAATTTCTCCTTAACTTTGCACTTTATGTCAATAAAAATTGTTGACAACACAAAATAAATGTGTCACCAAAGCAGGACTGTGAACCCTGTGAAAACGTGAATTATGAGCAAAAAAGGAAGAGTATTAGTAGCCATGAGCGGTGGAATTGACAGCTCATTGGCAGCCGTTCTACTACATGAACAAGGCTACGAAGTCATTGGAATGACAATGAAAACATGGGATTATGCCTCTTCAGGCAGTTCTAAAAAGGAAACGGGCTGTTGTAGCTTAGATTCCATCAACGATGCCAGAAACTTGGCAGTTAATTTGGGCTTTCCGCATTACATCTTGGATATTCGGCAGGAATTTGGCGATTACGTTATCGACCATTTTACGGATGAATATTTAGCAGGAAGAACGCCTAATCCATGTGTTTTGTGCAATACACATATTAAATGGGATTCCTTATTACGGAGAGCAGATAAGTTAGGCTGTGATTTTATTGCTACTGGCCATTACGCTAAAGTGCGTGAAGAAAATGGGAGATATATCATTTCAAGAGGAAAAGATTTAAACAAAGATCAATCTTATGCGCTTTGGGGTGTTTCTCAAGAAAGTTTAAGTCGGACCATTTTACCTTTAGGAGATTTAACAAAGCCTGAAATCCGTAAAATGGCGGAAGATAAAGGCTTTTACGAATTAGTAAACAAATCTGAATCTTACGAAATCTGTTTTGTTCCTGATAATGATTACAGAGGCTTCTTGAAAAGGAGAGTTGAAGGATTGGAAGAAGAGGTTAAAGGCGGAGAATTTGTTTTAGAAGACGGTACCGTAGTTGGAACCCATGAGGGATATCCTTTCTACACGGTAGGGCAAAGAAAGGGTTTAGGGATTGCTTTAGGTTATCCAGTTTATGTGACTGAAATTCAGAAAGATAGCAATAGGGTAGTCTTAGGAACTTTCGATGAATTATCTAGAGACGGAATGTATGTTAAAAATTTGGTAATGAGTAAATATACTTCTTTGGAAGACCGATTGGATACCGTTACCAAAGTGAGATATAATGATGATGGCGCACCTGCTATTATTGAGCAAGTAGGCGATACCATGAAAGTTTTTTTTGGAAATGGTATTCCTGCAATTGCTCCAGGGCAAGCAGCTGTCTTTTATGAGGGTGATGATGTAGTTGGCGGTGGTTGGATACATTCTTCCTTCAATCAACAAAAATTGAAAAATGAGGCTTTATCTAATTCTATTTAGTCTCATTATAGTTTTCACAGCCTGTGAAAATTCAACGGTAGCTCCAAATGAAGAATTTTTGGGGCTACAGTTTTTTCCTATGAGTTTTCAAAATATTGAAAGGTATGCAGTGGAAGAAATCAATTACAATAATGATGGTTCAATCGATACTAGCCGATATTTTTTGCAAGATGAATGGAATGATTCCATTGCCTTAAATAGAGGTATAAAATTCGAAGGTTATCGTTTTCGCTTTGATCAGAATGGCCAAAAGAGAATAGAGTCAACCATAGTAAAAACCCGCACCTCTAATCTAGCGGAATTTAGAACAGGAAATTCGGAAGAAGTAAAGTTAAGCTTCCCATTAGCAGAAAATAAAAGTTGGAATGGTACACCTAAGGAATTCGAAGAGGATATATTTACTGTCTTTAAGGCATTCCAACCTTATGAGTTTGAGGATTCTACCTTTGAAAATACAGTTCAGATAATACAAGAGGATAATCAAGATTCAATTTCTAATTATGACCAACGAATTGAAGTATATTCTGCTGATGTAGGATTAATTTATCGAATTTCATCTCAAATAGAATTTTGCAGAGACACGGAATGTCTTGGTCTTCAAGAGATTGAATTTGGAAAAACCATTAGAATGAGAAGAGAATTTGATGAGTAATGACACTAAAGTCTATTTATAACTCTTCCCGCCTCGAACCCCAAACTTCTAACTATATTTGATATTTTTAGATCCTTAAACCAAATTTATGCTCATCAGAAAATCATATCGCACTCATCAAGCAGGCTCGATTAATCGATTGAAATTAGTTGAAGAAGAATTGCATGATCCACAAGCACATGAAGTGCAAGTAAAGGTGAGAGCTGTAGGATTAAATTTTGCTGATGTTTTTGCCATTTTAGGCTTATATAGCGCAACTCCAGAAGGCAGTTTCATTCCAGGGTTGGAATATTCGGGAGAAATAATAGCTAAAGGATCAGAAGTTAAGGATTTCCAAATTGGTGATCGTGTAATGGGAGTTACTAGGTTTGGAGCCTATACATCTCACATTAATATTGATGCCGCTTATGTAAATAAAATTCCTGAATCTTGGTCTTTTGAAGAAGGAGCTTCCTTTTTGGTTCAAGCTTTGACGGCATACTACGGGCTTTTCCATTTGGGGAATATTAAAAAGGGAGATACTGTTCTGATTCATTCTGCTGCTGGTGGAGTGGGACTTTTAGCCAACAGAATGGCGCAGAAAATGGGTGCTTACACGATCGGTACAATTGGCACAGCTGCAAAAATCGATTTGCTTAAAAAAGAAGGCTATCAAAAATATATTGTGCGTTCTAAGCATTTTAAGCATGACTTAGAACAAGCCTTGGAAGGAAGGGATTTAAACCTAATTATGGAATGCATAGGTGGGAAAATATTTAAAATTGGTTATGATCTTTTGGCACCTCAGGGACGTGTAATTAATTATGGATCTGCTCGATATGGTGATACAAAGAACTCTCCAAACTGGCCAAGATTAGCTTGGTTATATTTGACGCGACCAAAGATTGACCCACAGAAAATGATCGAGACCAATAAAGGTATTTTAGGATTCAACCTAATATGGCTGTATGATCGGAAAGAACTAATGAAGCGGATTTTAAAAGAGTTAGAAGAACTCAACATGGAAGCTCCTTATATTGGACACCAATTCAAATTTGAACAAATGCATGATGCATTAAAGCTATTTCAATCCGGCAAAACCGTTGGAAAAGTGGTGTTAACAATTGAGAACCAAGATTAAAGAATAAAGAATTAAAATTACAGACTTTGGTCACAATGCTCTAAAAAGTATCGAGTAGCAAGTATTTAGTATCTAGAATTGTTACTTCCAGCTTCCAACTTTCAGTGATGCAAGGCACATAACTTGTACATTTGCCAACCTGAAAACTAGCCAACCTAATCACTTCAACACTTTCTCTTTCACAAACTGCCAAAACTCTTTTCTTTCTTCAGATGATGTTAAAAGTGATTTGAAAGTACTTCCAAAGGAGGGACGTTCTGTTTTTTTAGGTTTTATTTTGGGTAATGGAGCAGGTTCTGGCTTAGGTTGAGGTGCGAAATCGGCTTTTTCCTCTTCTGCTTTACTCATTCCGAAATTCTTGGGATCAAGTTTTTCAGCATCTTTATAATGCTGTTCTGCCTTTTTATGGTTTCCCATTTTACCTAATACTAAACCTAAATTATTATGTGAAATAGCATCCTCAGGATCTAATTCTAATGCTTTCTGATAATCCTTTTTTGCACCTTCTAAATCGCCCAAATGATCTTTAATGAAAGCTCTACTCGCATATCTAAATGGGTTATCAGGTTCCATTTCCACTGCCTTATTAAAATCAGATATAGCTTTTTCTTCTTGCTTTGCCATATAATAAATCAAACCTCTTTCAGCAAAAAGTTCTGCACTCTTAGGCTTAAGTTTGATGGCTTTGCTTAAATCAGACTGTGCAGCCTGATAATCCTTGATTTTGAAATATGCTTTTCCCCGCTGATAAAATGCAATAGGATTTTGATTGTCTTGTGTTATGTACTGAGAATAAAGATGTATCCCTTGTTTGAAATCACCATTTTGGCAGTAGGACGATGCACTAGTCAATAAAATATTAATATCTTCCATTTATTCTTACTATGAATTTTAATAAAACAAATCTATAATAGATTTCAACTGTAGAAAAGTATCCAAGTTTAATATTTCAACTTTATTCGTTGTTTTTACTAATAAAAGTCTCGATCCAGTCGTACGTTTTATTATTGCTATTATAAAATTGCAGAATCATTGGTATGTGCTTTTTGCCTTTCTGGAGATGATAGTTGGGTTCAGGCACTATTTTTTTGTACTCAATTAAAAATCTTTCAGTACTAGAAAGGATTCCAGGCAAAGTTTTTTCTCCCATCATAATTAGCAAAGGTGGATCATTCTTATCGATATGATAAATTGGTGAGTTTTCTTTCCAAATTTCCGGATCATTGGTGAAGGTTTTTAAATATGAGCTACCTGCTGGGTAACTCTTTTTCTTTAAAAAGGTATACATATCTAATCCTGCCGCATCAATTAAAATAGCCCCTTTAATGGGGTTTTTGATGTCAAGTGCTTCAAAATATTCATCTTTAGTACTCAATAAAGCAGCCAAATGACCTCCGGCAGAATGTCCGGAAACATAAATCTGACTCGGATCTCCACCATATTTTTCAATATTTTCAGTTAGCCATTTCACTGCTTGGGCTGTAGCCATGGTCATATCTGAAATAATATATTCAGGACTTAAAGGGTAGTCAATAATAACTGCTACCATTTCTTTTCTAGCTAATCTTTTACCAAAGAAATTATACAGTTCTTTTTTGCCAGAATCCCAACTTCCACCATGAATATAAATGAATACTGGCTTTAGGGTCTCTGATTTTTTAGGGGAAAAGATATTAAGATGCTTTTCAGGTAAATTATCACTAAATCCCTCTTTCATGTATGTTATGTCTTTGGTTTTTGACACCTTGCATGATGATAAGGATACTATTATAATGAAAAGTAATGTAGGGAATGATATCCTAATTAATTTGATAGAATTAATCTTTAACATATTTTTCTAACTCTTCAGTTCATTATAAGTTTAGCTCTTATAAATATTCTGTAAAGATGATGGCAATATTTCGAATATACCATCTGACAGATTATGATAGGAAATCCTATCTGCAAATATTATTTTTGTGATTTTCAAATATATAGTATGATACAAGCTTGGATGCGAGGCGTTTTATTAATTGCCTCAGTTTATAATGTTGCCTGGTCGGTATTCCTTTTTTGGAGTCCTAATAGTTATATTAAATGGATGACTGAAGGTGTGCAATCTGAAAATCAATGGATTTTTTACCAAGCGATTGGGATATTGCTGATAGCCATATTCCTTTTCATGGGTTTTTTGAAGCCTATCAAATTTAGATGGCTGATTTTACTATCCTTTCTTGCAAAATTATTTGGTGGTTTAGCAGTGTATTTATTGATAATGGAATCTCAGTTCACCAAAAAGTTTATGTTTCATTTACTTATGAATGATTTAGTTTGGCTGCTACCAATGTTTTCTATTGTTTTGGCAGCATTCAAATCAGAAAAAAGCCGTTGAACCAGAATTATTTGTTCAAGGATAGTATTTTAATTAAATCGCCATTAAATTTTATTTAAATGAGATATCTGTTATCGATTTTTCTATTCATCTCTTTTGTTTCCTTATCAAATGCTCAGGTAAAAGAGCCTGTTCCAGCTTCTGAAATTCTGCATCAAATGCAGAAGTTGAAAAACACCACGCGTGTTTTGTACTTAGCGGCACATCCTGATGATGAAAACACAAGATTTATTGCATATGTTGAAAATGGTAAAAAGTTTGATGCTGCTTATCTTTCCCTCACTAGAGGAGATGGTGGGCAAAATGTAATTGGGTCAGAATTAAGAGAAGGATTGGGTTTAATTCGAACACACGAATTATTGGCTGCTAGAAATATTGATGGGGGTGAACAATTCTTTACTCGTGCAAATGATTTTGGATACTCAAAAAATCCTGATGAAACATTTAATAAGTGGGGGAAAGAAGAAGTGCTTTCCGATGTGGTTTGGACTATTCGAAATTTCCAACCTGATGTTATTGTAACCAGATTTAATAAAACTCCTGGAATAACTCACGGACATCATACGGCTTCTGCTATTCTGGCGCATGAAGCTTTTAATTTGGCAGGAGATAAAAATGCATTTCCCAAGCAATTAGAGTTAACCAATACATGGCAACCGAAAAAAATATATTGGAATACATCCTCGTGGTTTTTTAGAAGTAATGAAGAGTTCGATAAATCGCAATACATAACTGAAAATGCAGGTGGTTATTCGCCCCTATTAGGCATCTCCTATACTGAAATGGCAGCTTTGAGCAGAAGCAGACATAAATCTCAAGCTTTTGGTACTGCAGGTAGTAGGGGCGATGAAATTGAGTACTTTGAATATTGGGATGGACCTGAAAACGAAAAGCTTTTATTTGAAGGAATTGATCATTCGTGGGGCAAATTCAAAAATGGAACAGCTATACAAAAAGCAATTGATAAATTAATTGCTGGTTTTCAATATAATAATCCTGAAGCTTCAATTGATCAGCTTTTTGTTATTAGGAATCTTATTGAAAAACTTGAAGATTCAGCTGTTAAAAAGGATAAATTGAAAGCAATAAAAGAATTGATTCTTGATTGCTCTGGATTATATCATTTACTTTATCATGACAAGGCTTATGCTTCTCCAGGAGATGAAATTAAAATGGATTTAGAATTAGTAAACAGATCTAATGCTAATATTCAATTAGTATCAGCAAAATTATTGCCATTAAATGAAGACCTATCTATAAAAGGAAGTTTGGAAAATAATCAGGTGAAGCTGGAACAGTTTTTAGTTAAAATACCAAATGATTTTCCTTTTTCTAATCCATATTGGTTAAATGAAACATCAGCTAATGGGCTTTATGAAGTAGAAGAACAAGAATTAATAGGGAAGGCTGAAAACGAGCCCTCTATTAACGTGGAAATAGTTTTATCCATAAATGGTGAGATGCTTTCATTCGAATCTCCACTGCGGCATAAATCTTCTGATAGAATTAATGGTGAGATAATTCAACCATTTTATGTTATACCACCTCTTTCTATCGAATTTGCAGAGGAAGTTTCAATATTCACTACGAAAGGTCAAGAAAAAGAAATATCAATTAAAATTAAGGCATTGAAAGATGATGTTTCAGGGGTTTTAGAACTAGAGTTGCCAAAAGAATGGAAAATTCTAACTCAAAAAAATGACCTTACTTTTGAAAATCTTACTAAAAATTCTTCTAAGGATTTTAAAATTAAAATTCTCTCAGGCGGGAATATTGGGAAATTTAACTTGAAAGCATCTGCAAAAATAAATAATAAATTAGTGGATAAAAGTGTACAGGAAATACGATATGATCACATTCCTAATCAAATAATCATTAGAGATGCCCAACAAAAATTGGTTTTGGCCGATGTTAAAATTGAAGGTAAAAATATTGGCTACATAGAAGGTGCTGGTGATGCTGTTGATGAGGCCCTTGTAGCAATGGGCTATAAAGTGGATTTCATAGATATAGAAGATATTAGCACTGATGAATTGCAGAAATATGATGCTATTATAGCAGGAATTAGAGCATACAATGTAAATACTGCATTGCAAGTGCATTATGGCAAAATGACTGAGTATATGAATCAAGGGGGTGTTTATATGGTTCAATATAATACTACCTATAGCTTGCCTTTTACTGATTTTTGGCCTTATTCATTGAATATATCTAGAGATAGAATCACTGTAGAAGAGTCCAAATTTGATTTCATTGATCCTGATCACTCTGCCTTGAATTTTCCTAATAAAATTACTGATGAAGATTTTGAGGGATGGGTACAAGAAAGAGGTCTGTATTTTCCTGATAAGTGGGACAATAAATATAAACCAATTTTAGTTGGAAATGATCCAGGTGAAAGTAAAAAACAAGGTGCTTTATTAATTGCTGATTACGGTAAAGGAAAGTTTGTTTATACAGGCCTAAGCTTTTTTCGGGAATTACCAGCAGGCGTTCCGGGAGCCTATCGTCTTTTAGCTAATTTGTTAGCCCCAAACCCCAATCCATAATTTAAATTTCTTCCGTTTATCAAAAATATTTGATAGTTGGTCGATTAAATGTTCAAACATGGAAACAAAAAGGATACTTTCGTGTTTAATGTAGTGACAATTCATATGAAAGTAATAGTTGATTACTTAAAACAGGAAATATAAACATAAAATCATGAAATTAGAAGAAGAAATCAAACAATCAAAATTTGAAACCGAAAGACAAAAAGCCATTTTAAATGTTATTTATACTGCCAATTGGATAGGCTCTGTTCAACATAAAATCTTCAAAAAACATAAATTAACATCCCCTCAATATAATGTTTTAAGAATTTTAAGAGGGAAATTTCCAGATCCATTAACGGTTTCTTCAATTCAGGAAAGAATGTTAGATAAAATGTCTAACGCATCTCGATTAGTAGATAAATTAGTAGAAAAGGGGTGGGCAGAACGATCAACCTGCATGTATGACAGAAGACAAGTAGATGTTGTGATTACCACTTCAGGTCAAAAGTTGTTAAAAGAAATTGAACCAGAACTGCTGAGCTTCCATAATGACCAAATGATTTTAACAGAAGACGATGCAGCTGCAGTTAATAATGCATTAGATAAAATAAGAGGATAAGATATTTTTATTTATATTGGGTTGTTTTAGTTAATTGAAATTGAAATGAACTTAATAGCAAATATTGGAAGATATCTTTTTGCCATACCAATGGTGACTTTCGGGGTATTTCATTTTGTAAACACAAGAAGTCTACAAAATGTGGTACCCTCTTTTATTCCAGGTCAAACCTTCTGGGTTTACTTAACAGGGGCAGCTTTAATAGCCTCAGGTCTAAGTATTTTAATTAAAAAACAAGTTCAATTAACATCAAATCTTCTCGCTTTAATGCTTTTGGTTTTTGCTTTATTTGTGCACCTACCCTTAGCTTTAGAAGGCGATCAATTAGCTTCGAGTTCTTTATTAAAAGATATAGCTTTGGCTGGTGGGGCATTGGTATTAGGGAATTATTTTAAAAGTAACTAAGCGAATTTCATGAAGATTATCAGAAAAATATTACTAATAGTATTAATTGGATTTGCTTGTGTTATTATTGTTTATTTCTTAGGTCCTAAAATAGAAAAACCAATTTTCACTTACAGCTTGCCTGAAATACCGGCAGATGTGCTCACTATTGATGCTTGGGTAAGTGCTAAAGAAAATAAGTTAAGAGATATTAAACATAATAATCAAGCTCAAATTGTTTGGCATGATGAGAAATTTAGTCCAACAGAGTATGTGGTAGTGTATTTACATGGCTTTGGAGCTAGTCATCAAGAAGGCTATCCTGTCCATAGACAATTGGCAGATAGTTTAAAAGCAAATCTGTATTTAGCTCGTCAGCAAGGTCATGGTTTATCATCCGAGGAAGCCTTTAAGGGTATGACTGCTAATTCTTATATGTCTTCTGCTACCGAAGCACTTGCTATTGGTCAACAATTAGGTAATAAAATAATATTGATAGGTACCTCAACAGGTGCAGCACAATCGATTTGGTTGGCAGCTCAATTTCCAGATTTAGTTGAAGCTTTAGTGTTATATTCTCCATATATAGCTTTAAAAGATGCAGCAAATGAAAAACTAGTTTTAGGTCCTTGGGGAAAGACTCTTACCAAATTGGTGATGGGTGGAGAAATTAACAAGGAAGTAAGGCCAGATTCGGTTGCAGCATACTGGTCCGAATTCTATCACTTAGATGCTTACTTTGCTTTATTTAGCATGATCAATGAAAGTATGCAGCCTCATATATTTGGAAAGGTGCAATCCCCCGTCTTTATGGCTTATTATTACAAAGATGAAGAAAATCAAGATGATGTGGTTTCTGTTTCTGCTATGAAAGAAATGTTTGAAATGATAGCGTCAGAAAATAAAAAAGCAATCGCATTTCCAAATACTGGAAATCATGTAATAGCCTCTGATTTGCGCTCAAGGGACTGGAAATCGGTAAGAGATAGCAGTTGGCAGTTTATTAAATCATCAGTTTTAGAGTAAATTTTAATTATTTATCGCTTTTTAAAATCTTTAGCATAATTCTTGTTTATTTGCAGTTTAGATTTAAAACGAAATAATTTTAGCATTTCAATTCAGCTTTTTTGAATGAAGAAAATAGATAAATTAATCTTAAGGTCATTTATCGGCCCCTTTTTGATTACCTTTTTTGTAGTAGTATTTATACTATTGACACAATACATGCTCAAGTATTTTGATGACTTTGTGGGGAAAGATTTGGGCTTTAGTGTTTTTGCTGAATTAATTGCCTATTTCAGTATAAATATGACACCTATTGCTTTTCCTTTAGCTGTTTTGCTGTCATCTCTCATGACATTTGGAAATCTTGGGGAACACTTCGAATTAACTGCAATTAAAAGTGCAGGAATTTCACTAGTTAGAGTTCTTAGACCATTATTTCTATTTGTTGTCTGTTTGAGTGCTCTTGTATATTATTCAAATAATTTCATTGTGCCCAAAGCCAATTTAGAGGCCTACAGTTTGCTTTACGACATAAAACAGAAAAAACCTTCCATTGATATTAAAGAAGGGGCATTTTACGGTGGGATTCCGGGATACAGCATAAAAGCAAATAAAAAGTATGATGATGATAAGTCATTAGGAGACCTTATAATTTATAATCATTCTGACAGAAAAGGAAATACCGAAATAATTCTAGCTGACTCAGCCTTAATGTATACCATCTTGGGAGATAAATATCTCGTGATGGAATTGTTTGATGGAAAAAGTTATACTGAAGAAGATGCTAAAAAGCCTAATAAACCATCAAATTATGTAAGGAATGTTTTTGAACATAATAAGGTAGTTTTTAGTCTGGCTTCCTTTGAAATGGAGCGGACAGATAAAGAATTATTTTCTTCAAATAGATTGATGAAAAATGAAAATCAATTACGATATGATGTTGATTCAATGCGAAATGATATAATTGATTCAAAAAGAACGGTTTATCAGTATACCTCCAGGTTTTTTACATATCATATGAATGAAATTGAGGAAGTTAAACCTCCATCTGTTGAATACTGGGAAAAGATGAAAGCTGACACTTCCAAAAGTTCAGAAGTGGATTCAAGCCAAATTAAAACGCAACTCATTTCGAGTGAAAAGATAGTAGGTAATACCAATCCAGAAATTGAAAATCCAAAAGAAAATAAAGGAGTTAATTCAAATAATATCATTGGAGTAGCGAATGATTCATTAAATGTAAAGGGAAACATCAGGCCTTCGAAAATGATAGCAAAACCAGAGGATACTAGAATTACAACCTATGATCTAGAGGTAATCAATATGGCAGATAGTCTATATCATGAAAAAAACAGGAGTGGAACAACGAATATTGTAGATAAGCCAAGATTTGCCAAAAATAGATTAAAAGGAGAAAATAGGAGGATTGAAAGTAGGAATTTCGAAATCAATGTTTATGCAATTGAAGCAAATTCAAAACTATCGCAGGCAGTTGCTTGCATCGTCATGTTTTTAATAGGAGCTCCCTTAGGTGCTATTATTAAAAAAGGGGGCTTAGGTTTTCCTGTAATAGTATCAATCTTATTTTTTATTGTCTCTTACGTGATCAATACGACTGGTATTAAATTAGGTAGGGCAGGAGATATTAGTAATTTTTGGGCAGTTTGGACTTCTAATTTTATTTTACTTCCTTTTGGATTATTCTTCTTAAGACAAGCAAGAAATGATTCGAGGCTATTCGAAACAGATTATTACGCTGTTAAAATTGCTAAAATTTTCAAGTTTTTTAAGAAGGAAAAATAAGCAGACTTTTTGTTCACAAATAATTATCCGTATATTTGCGCCTTAAAATATTTTAATAAACGCTAACTATGTATTTAGACTCAGAAAAAAAGAAAGAGCTGTTCAAAAATCATGGTCGGTCAAAAGCAGATAATGATACGGGTTCGGCAGAATCTCAAATTGCTCTTTTCACCTACCGAATCAGTCATTTAACGCAGCATTTAAAAGTAAACAAGAAAGATCACTCATCAAGAAATGGTCTATTAAAGCTTGTAGGTAAAAGAAGAAGATTGTTAGATTATCTTCATGATAACGAAATTGAAAGATACAGAGCAATTATTGCTGAGTTGAATTTAAGAAAATAAAGTACTTTTCATTATAAAAAGGGAATCTTATGGGTTCCCTTTTTCCATTATGATTACCTCATTACAAATACCACATCTTTTATAGGACGTGTATAGCAAATGCGGAATATTAACAACTAGACGAGAAAACAGTAAAAAAACTATTATTTATGGCTATACCAAATGCAATAAAAAAAACATTCAACCTACCTGACGGAAGGGAAATAAGTATAGAAACAGGGAAATTAGCAAAACAAGCAGACGGATCAGTAGAAGTAAGAATGGGTGACACCATGATTTTGGCTACCGTTGTTTCTAGTCAAGAAGCAAAAGAAGGAGTTGATTTCCTTCCAATGTCAGTAGATTACCAAGAGAAATTTGCTTCCTCAGGTAAAATCCCTGGCGGATTTTTAAAAAGAGAAGGAAAACTTTCTGATTATGAAGTTTTAACCTCTCGATTAGTGGACAGAGCTTTGCGTCCATTATTCCCATCTGATTACCATTCCGAAACTCAAGTAATGATTCAGTTATTTTCTTTAGGAGAAAATGATTTGCCCGATGCATTAGCGGCCTTAGCTGCTTCTGCAGCATTAACGGCTTCAGATATTCCTTTCGAAGGACCAATTTCTGAAGTTAGAGTTGCTAGAGTAAATGGCGAATTTATTGCCAATCCTACTTCTAAGCAATTAGCTGAATCTGATATAGATATGATCATTGCTGCTACTATCGATAACATTATGATGGTAGAGGGCGAAATGAAAGAAATTTCCGAAGCTGAAATGGTAGATGCAATTAATTTTGCTCATGAAGCCATTAAGCCTCAGTGTCAAGCACAGCTAGATTTAGCTAAAGATGCTGGTAAAACTGAAAAAAGAGAATATAATCACGAAGAAGAGCCTAATCCTGAATTAGAAAAGGAAATTTTTGATAAGCACTATCAGCAGTATTTTGATATTGCGGCAAAAGGATTAGCGGATAAAAAAGAAAGAGCAAGACTTTTCAAAGAAATTAGAGATAACTATATCGATGCTATACCTGAAGATTCTGAAATCAGTATTTCACTGGTTAAAAAATATTTTCAGGACACTCAAAAGAAAGCGGTTAGAAATGCAACTTTAGAAACTAGAACCAGACTTGACGGTAGGAAATTGGATGAAATCAGACCAATTTGGAGTGAGGTAGATTACCTACCTTCTGCCCACGGATCAGCAGTCTTTACTAGAGGGGAAACTCAATCAATTACTACCGTGACGCTTGGTACTAAGTTAGACGAGCAAATGGTGGATGGTGCGGTTCATTCCGGATATAATAAATTCATTTTGCATTACAACTTCCCTGCATTCTCAACTGGTGAAGCAAGACCAAACAGAGGACCTGGTAGAAGAGAAGTAGGGCATGGTAACTTGGCTTTAAGAGCATTAAGACAGATTTTACCTTCTCCTGAAGAATTGCCTTACACAATTCGTGTGGTTTCTGATATTTTAGAATCAAATGGTTCATCTTCAATGGCAACAGTTTGTGCTGGTTCATTAGGATTGATGGATGCTGGAATTCCTATTAAAGCACCAGTTTCTGGTATCGCAATGGGATTGATTTCTGATGCAGAAACTGGTAAATATGCTATTCTTTCTGATATTTTAGGTGACGAAGACCACATTGGTGACATGGACTTTAAAGTTACAGGTACTGAGAAGGGTATTACGGCTTGTCAAATGGATATCAAAGTAGACGGACTTTCTTCTGAATTATTGATGGAAGCATTGAACCAGGCGAAAGCAGGTCGTGATCATATCAGAAATGAAATGCTAAAAACACTTTCTGCTCCAAGACAAGATTATAAACCAAGTGCTCCAAGAGTAGTAAATATCGAGATCGATAGAGAAATGATTGGTGCAGTGATCGGACCTGGAGGAAAAGTAGTTCAAGAAATTCAAAAAACCACAGGTGCTACTGTTGTGATAGAAGAAACCGAAAAAGGAGGTAAAATTAACGTTTTTGCAGTTAATAAAGATTCTTTAGATCATGCAGTTAAATGGATAAAAGGTATTGTTGCTAAACCGGAAGTTGGTGAAGTTTATGATGGAGTCGTGAAAGCCATTCAGCCATATGGTGCTTTTGTTGAAATCATGCCTGGAAAAGATGGTTTACTGCATATTTCAGAGATCAAACATGAGAAAATTGATAATTTAGAAGGGGTATTGGAGATCGGTGAAGAAATAAAAGTGAAGTTGATTGATATCGATAAAAAAACCGGAAAGCTAAGATTATCGAGGAAGGTATTATTGCCTAAACCAGAAAAAGAAGAAAAATAATTTCATTTTAATTGAAATATTTACATTTTTGATGTAGAGATGGAACTGTTTTGTTCCCTCTCTATGTTAAGAGTTCGTTTAAATTTAAACTTAATTATAATTAATGAGACAGCTCAAGATTAGCAAGCAAATCACCAATCGGGAGAGTCAATCCCTCGATAAGTACTTACAAGAGATAGGTAAAGTAGATTTGTTGACTCCAGACGAAGAAGTAGATTTAGCCGTTCGGATTAAACAAGGTGACCAACTTGCACTTGAAAAATTGACTAAAGCCAATTTACGTTTCGTAGTGTCTGTGGCCAAACAATATCAGAATCAAGGTTTATCCTTAGGAGACTTGATTAATGAAGGTAACTTAGGTTTGATCAAGGCAGCACAAAGATTTGACGAAACGCGTGGTTTTAAATTCATTTCTTATGCGGTATGGTGGATCAGACAGTCCATATTGCAAGCATTGGCGGAACAATCTCGTATTGTTCGTCTTCCATTGAACAGAGTAGGATCTTTGAATAAGATATCTAAAACCTTCTCTACATTGGAGCAAAAGTTTGAAAGAGAGCCATCTCCGGATGAGTTAGCTGAAGTGTTAGAAGTTACTTCTAATGAAATAGTGGATACCATGAAAATTTCTGGGCGTCACGTATCTATGGATGCACCTTTCGTTCAAGGTGAAGAAAATAGCTTGTTGGACGTATTGGAAAATGACGGTGAAGAATCTCCTGATGATGAATTAATGAATGATTCATTAAGAAGAGAGGTGCAAAGAGCGTTATCTACTTTAACTCAAAGGGAAGCTGATGTAATCACGCTTTACTTTGGATTAAACGGTGAGCACTCAATGACACTTGAAGAAATAGGGGAGAAATTCAATTTAACACGAGAAAGAGTACGACAAATCAAAGAAAAAGCCATAAGAAGGCTTAGACATACTTCCAGAAGTAAAGCCTTAAAGCCATACTTAGGATAAGATTTACGTAACAAATGATACATTAAAAGGTCTTTTTTAAGACCTTTTTTTATTTTATTAATTAAATTTACATCTGTTTTAGCAGAAGACCGTAACATTATTCAAGAAATTATTGAGCGTTATGACAGAAGAAAAAGTAAAAGTACTAATTATAGGCTCTGGGCCTGCAGGTTATACTGCCGCTATTTATGCAGCAAGAGCTGGATTAAGTCCTGTTTTATATCAAGGTGGACAACCTGGTGGTCAATTGACCATTACTAATGATGTGGAGAATTACCCTGGATATCCTGATGGTATAAATGGCCCTCAAATGATGGTCGATTTTCAAAAACAAGCCGAAAGATTCGGGACTGATGTGAGGTTTGGATTAGCTACTAAGGTTGATTTCAGCGGTTATCCTCATAAAGTAATTATTGATGATAAGCATGAAATCACTGCTAAAGCGGTCATCATTTCTACTGGTGCGTCTGCCAAGTGGTTAGGGTTGGAATCTGAGCAAAGACTAAATGGAATGGGCGTTTCTGCATGTGCTGTTTGTGACGGGTTCTTTTACAAAGGTCAGGATGTGGTTGTAGTGGGCGCTGGAGATACGGCAGCTGAAGAAGCTACCTATTTATCCAATATTTGTAATAAAGTCACCATGATTGTTAGGAGGGACGAAATGAGAGCTTCTAAAATCATGCAAAGAAGAGTAGAGAAAGCAAAAAATATTGAAGTTCTATGGAATTCTGAAACGGAAGAAGTTTTAGGTAAAGATGAGGTTGAAGGTGTGAGAGTAGTAAATAATATTACTGGAGAGAAAACAGAAATAAAAGCAACTGGTTTCTTTGTAGCCATTGGTCATAAACCAAATACTGAAATCTTTAAAAATTTCTTAGATTTAAATGAAGCGGGTTATATTATCACCAAACCTGGCAGTACAAAAACAAAGGTAGAAGGTGTTTTTGCTTCAGGTGATGCGCAAGACTTTATTTATCGTCAAGCAGTAACAGCAGCCGGAACTGGTTGTATGGCCGCTTTAGACGCAGAGAGATTTTTGGCTGAGAAAGAAGACGAATTAGAAGAACAAGAAGTAGCAGAAAAAGCTTAAAAAGCAATTAAGGAGAGTTTTTACTCTCCTTTTTTATTAGATTTATCAATGTTTATACATCTTATGTAACTGTAGTTAGACAAGGTGTTTTTCCAATACTGTCCATATGAAATTAAATATTTTGGCTTTTGCAGCCCATCCAGATGATATAGAATTAGCTTGTTCAGGCACTTTAGCCAAACATGCAGAAATGGGAGAGTCTATTGGCATAATTGACCTGACCCAGGGAGAGATGGGAACACGAGGTACTCCTGAGCAGCGATTAAAAGAAGCGACTGCAAGTGCCGATATTTTGGGACTAAAAATTAGAGAAAATTTAAGCTTTGATGATGCTTTTTTTAAAAATGATTTAGCCCATCAGACTGAAATAGTAAAAAAAATCAGACAGTATCAGCCTGATATAATACTAGCCAACGCAATTTCTGATCGACACCCCGATCATGCTAGGGCATCAGAATTAGTCTCTGAATCCGTTTTTTTGGCTGGATTGAAAAAGTTTGAAACCATTGATAATAATGGTAATGCTCAAGAAGCTTATAGGCCCAACAAAGTATATCATTATATTCAGAGTTTGCCCATCACCCCTGATTTTGTAGTAGATGTTAGCGATCAATGGGAGAAAAAAATGAAATCTATAAAGGCTTTTGACTCTCAATTCTACAAAGCAGATTCAGAAGAACCGGAAACCTACATTTCAAGCCCTAGATTTATGAAAATGATTGAAGCAAGGGCAATGGAATTTGGGCAAATTATTGGGGTAGATTATGCGGAAGGCTTTACAGTAGAAAGATATTTGGGTGTGAAAGATTTAAATGGATTGATTTAGTTAAGAATTACAAATTTCTAATTAAGAATTTTCAGTTTCTCGGTTTGGCGGTTCCAACCGTCTAATCGCTAGTAATGGTGTGCTAGAATATCGGTCAGACGGTATGAAAAGCTAATATTGAAGCTATTATTATTTTCCTGAATGCTGGATCAAACAAACCGTCAGACCGAAAAAAGCTCCGTGCTTATTTCAGTTTTTAATTAGTGTATATTGATTGTTGGAATTGAACGTCTATTAGCCTAATCTTTTAAATAGGTAAATTGATCATATCGGTGAAACTAGTTATGTGACTTCCAAGTATGAAAAAATCGTCCCCGAACAGCTGTACGGGGCAGGCTATCCCTTTGAAGAAAGGGATCAATCCCAATTGAAACAAACTTTCAATTATCTATATAGCAAGAGCCATTAAAAGCCTGAAACAAGAGCTGCTGTTTTTAGATACTATAGAGGTTTTTCATATTTTAATCAAAAATTATAATCAATAGATTCCTGTCTGCACAGGAATGACGCACGGATTTACCCGCACAAGGATATTGTTATATTGGCTCTCTTGATTAATACTAAAATCCTTCAAAACTAAATAATGTTTGATCGATGAGGGCGGGCAGGAGGACAAAAAGGCGGGCCAGCGTTGGCATGTAGCGATGCAGCATCTTTTTGTCTTGATTTTTTCTTTCTTTTTGATCAAACAAAAAGGAAAAGTAGAAACTACAAAATATAATTTTGAATATAAATCTCTATTTAATATCTAAAACCTCAGATTTCCTCTAAATCAAAGCTTTTAGAGGTTTTAGAAATAATAAATTTTCAGAATAAGGACTTTATATTTGTCCAATAATGAAAATTAGAGTTTTATTTTAATTTTCAAGAGAACCTTATATCAAAAACTTAGTTTCAATTATCTATCAGTCCTCAACATCCAATTCCCTATAAATCTCAAGTAATTCTAAAGGAGTTAGTTCTTTACTTTTATGCAAACCAATCTTTTTTAATAATTCATTGGATTGAGTGACTAATTCCTTCTCAGGAAAGTAATTATCCCTTAAAAAATGTACCAATTTTAGCATCTTAAACCCATTAAACCATTCAAAAAAACGATTTTTAAAATGAGACTTATTTTTAGATTTCGATTTAATCTTTTCCAACTCTCCTAATAAATCGGAGGATTTCAAAAACTCAATTACTTCTGGTGGAGTATTTCCTAAAAAGCTTTCGCCATCTATTTCCCCTAAAAATGTCTTTATCAGCTTAAAGCCTTCAAAGTCATAGCTCAAATTCAAGTCTTTGGTTTGATTTTGATGTTCCTGCATGGCTCTTCCAGTTCCGAAGGGTACTCTATCGGAAATTCTTGCAGATGGGATCACTTTGGTGGTGGAAATATTATGAAAATTGCCTAATGGGATGATTTTATGAAGGAAATAAAAATCTTCACCAGCCTTTCTCTGATTCATGCCTCCTTGCTTTTGATAGACCGAAGAACGGACTGCCATGCTTGATCCTATCGTATGAAAGGCGTAGGGATACCCTGTAAATTTTAAAGCTTGAATATAATATCTCAAATGTAATTCGTATAAAATAATGGCCTCATTGATTTCCCTGTTATCCAAATACAAAGGATGTTCATAGTGTATTGATGCACCAGTGCAACTAGGCTTTGCTAAAAAATGCTTTTCTATTTCCTGTAAATAATTAGGCGGACATTGGCTATCTGCATCAAAACATAAAATCACACCATCTTGATTAATAGAATTCAATCTAAAAGCTGCCTCATCCATTCCAATTTTCCGAGCTAAACCAACACCAGCTTTTTTTGCAGGCAAATCAAATGCTTCAATGATGTGAAAGGATATATTACTTGGATTTTCTTTTGTAAATTTATTTATTTCTGCTACCGTTTTGATACTTTTTTCTTTTACTTTTTTCTCAGCAACATCAGGATAATTTACGACCAAGATAACTTCAACAGGAAATAACGTACTTTCGCAAACTATTAATGACTGTAATGTGACCTCTATTTCATCTTCATTAAAGACAGGTATTACAACACAAATGTAAGTATCCCTTTTTATAGACTTTTTAATAAATCGAAAAGGATAAGCATATCGCTCAAAATACAAATTAGACATTAGGGAGCCAATCTTTCAATTTTCCATCTTTTCGTATCTGACAATGTGTATTGGATTCTATCATGCAATCTACTTGGTCTTCCTTGCCAAAACTCCATGATAGTGGGTTCAACGGTATATCCACCCCAATGCGGGGGTCTTTCTACCTCCTTATCTTTAAATTTAAGTTCTATTTCTTTTAATCGCTCCTCTAATATTTCCCTACTTTCAATGCTTTCACTTTGAGGGGAAACCCACGCGCCAATTTGACTTCCTCTTGGTCTACTTCTGAAATAAGCATCACTGGTATCGGCATCAACTTTCTTGACGATACCTTCAATTCGTACTTGTCGTTCCAATTCAGGCCAGAAAAAATTCAAAGCAACATAGGGTGAAAGTGCCATTTGCTTTCCCTTTGAGCTATTATAATTGGTATAAAAAACAAATTGCTCGTTTTCAACTCCTTTCAATAAAACAATTCTTGAAGTTGGTTTATTCCCTTCAATAGTGGATAAAGTCATCGCATTAGGTTCCATAATCTCCGCATTTAGTGCCATATCAAACCAAGTTAAAAATTGATCTATTGGATTTGCATCTACTTCTGAGGCTTTTAAACTACGTGCAGAATATTCTTTTCGAATGTCAGCTATGGATTGTTGCATATGTTTTTTTGAGATTTCTCTTTAAATTATTAGTGGCTTAATGAATTTAAAATTATTATTGTTTCGAGTTGTTTCCAATTAATGGTTGATAAATAGTAAAATTATTTTTCTAGATGAAGTTAAGGATTGATTTAAAAGCCAAAAGTAGCCAAGAATGGATAGATACAGTTATGGCTGATTTTGATAGTTTTTTACAAGACCATGCGAACTGTGAGCGAAAAGCTTCCGGAATGGCAATGAGCTTTGTAGCGAAATTTCCTGATAGATTAGAAATAATTCCCGAACTTATTGATACTGCTGTAGAGGAATTAGAGCATTTTCGTGATGTTTACGCCATAATGCAATCTAAAGGAATAGAGCTTCCCCATAAAATTGATAAGGATATATATATGGAAGATTTAATTAAAATATGTAGATCAGGAAGGGAAGAACGATTTATGGATCGATTACTTTTAGCTTCTTTAGTGGAAACAAGAGGTGCAGAACGTTTTAAGATGGTATATGAAGCACTTCCGGAGGGTGATTTAAGAAAATTTTATCATAGATTGTGGGCATCAGAAGCGAAGCATGGAGAAATTTTTGTAGATATGGCACTACAATATTTTGATAAAGAGGAAGTATATAATAGATTAGATGAAATGAGTGAAGCTGAAGCCAAAATACTTAATAATTTACCTTTAAAACCAGCACTTCATTAGATGGAGTTTTTTGAATTCAAAAATATTGAACAACCACAAAAGGGAGATTTATTACTCTCTGAACCTTTTCTGCCTGATCAAAATTTTGATAGGACAGTGATATTGCTGTGTGAGCACAATGAGGAAGGTTCTTTTGGCTTTGTTTTAAATAAGTCTTCCATTTTGAAAGTTGATGAAGTATTGCAAGATATTGGCACCTTCGAAGCGGAATTATATGTTGGTGGGCCGGTGCAACAAAATACTTTACATTTTATCCATAATATTGATGAATTAAAACAAGGTGGTCAAAAAATTACAGAGGGTCTTTTCTGGGGGGGTAATTTTGAGACCTTACAAGAATTAATGAAAAACGGAGCACTAGAAAAAGAAAAGTTACGTTTTTTTGTAGGGTATAGTGGCTGGTCTGAAAATCAATTGCAAGAAGAAATTGACCATAATAGTTGGATTATAGCACGAGGAGTACATCCTTCCTATATATTTGACAGTCCGCCTGAATCACTATGGAAGAATATTTTAGAGAAAATGGGGGGTAGGTTTAAGATTTATGCGAACTACCCATCAGATCCCAATCTTAATTGATTGAAACTTTTCACAATTTTTAATTAATATTGTACCTCATTACATAGAAAGCAAAATTATTATGATAGACGAAAAAGGTACTTCTGATAATCCTAAAGAAAATAGTTCTGAACAGGATAAGCAGAAGGAGAATGTGGAATCCACATCAGAAAATCAAATAGGAGATGCAGCTCCTGAGCAAGTACAGGAAACTGAAGTTGAACAAGTTGATTCTACTGCATCAGAAAAAGCTGATGCCTCTACTACCCAGCCAAAGGAAGTAGCTGCTGAGGTAACTGAATCAAAGGCTTCTGAAAACACCCATGATGAAGAACATGAGGATGATGCTGAAGAAGAATTGCCTGATTATTCTGAATTCAATAAAGAGCAATTGGTGGAAGCAATTAAAGAAATTTCTAAAAGTGATAATTTCAAGACAGCGGATCGTATCATCAATGAGTTAAAACCTGTTTATGATGAGATTTATGAAGCAGAGAAAAAAGAAGCATTAGATAAGTTTTTAGCTGATGGAGGAGAAGAGGGTGATTTTGCAATGAAGCATGATGAATTGAATGAGCGCTTCGAAGCAAATTACCAACTGTACAAAGACAGAAGAAAAAAGCATTACAAGGAACTTGAGCATCAAAAAGATGCGAACCTTAAGACTAAACTAGAGATATTAGACAGATTCCGTGAATTGGTTGATGGTGAGGAAACCATAACTGGTCTAAATGTAATTAAGGAACTACAAAAAGAATGGAAGTCCGTTGGCCCTGTCCCCGGCAGTCAGTCAAAAACCCTTTGGGCAAATTACAATGCCCTTTTAGATAGGTATTATGATCAGAGGAGTATTCTTTTCGAACTAAAAGAACTTGATAGAAAAAAGAATTTAGAAGCCAAAAAAGAACTGTGTGTTAAAGCAGAGGAATTAGCTAAATCCGATGACGTTCCTTATGCAATCAAGCATTTGAATGATTTACACGAAGAATATAAACATATAGGCCCAGTTCCGAAAGAAGAACAAGAGCCACTTTGGCAAAGATTTAAATCTGCCTCAGATGCTATTTATGAAAAACGAAAAGAATTTGTTAAGAATTTAAAAGAAATTCAAACAGAAAACCTTGAAAAAAAGGAGGAGATTATTGAAAAACTTAAACCATTTTTAGATTTCGATTCTGATCGAATTAAGGAATGGAATACTAAAACTAAGGAAATCTTAGCTATTCAAAAGGAATGGGAAGCCACAGGGCAAGTTCCTAAAGAAGATGCTAAGGAAATAAATAAAAATTTCTGGGGTTACTTCAAACAGTTTTTTGCTAACAAACATGAGTTTTTTAAGCGCTTAGATAATATGCGAGAAGAGAACCTGAAGAAGAAGCAGGAATTTGTAGAGAAAGCAAGAGAATTATGTGAAAGTACTGAATGGAACAAAACAGCTGATCAATTAAAAGGCTTACAAAGACAATGGAAGGAGGTTGGTCCAGTGCCAGAGAAGTTCAGGGAAAGTATCTACAAAGAGTTTAAAGCCGCATGTGATAAGTTCTTTGAAAACAAAAGAGCTGGCTCCAAAGATGCTCAAAAAGAATTTGAAGAGAATCTCAAAGCAAAAGAAGATATTATTTCACAAATCAACGGCTTAGAACCCGGTGATTTAGATCAATTAGAGGCTTATGAGCAAGCTTATGGCAAAATTGGATTTGTACCAAAGGAGGCTATTCAAAAAGTAAAAGAAGCGTTTTCAAAAGCTATTCAAGACTTCATTGATAGATCTGAAGATGTTCTTAGTGATGAGCAGAAAGAAAAAGTGAAATTAATGGCTCAGATTACTAAAATAATGGCAGGGCCAAATTCAGATCGAAAGCTAAATCAAAAGGAAAATTCTTTAAGAAAAAAGATCGGAGATTTACAGAATGATATTGTGACTTGGAAAAATAATATGGAGTTTTTTGCTTCTTCTAAGACTGCTGATAAATTGAAAAAAGAATTTGAGGAAAAAATTGAGGACGCAGAAAAGGAAATCTCCCTGTTAAAGAAGCAGTTACGAATAGTTCGTTCTATAGATTGAAAAATTCTTTAATATTTTTCTGATAATGGGTTTGGATTAATAAAAACAGCCTTTATATTTGCATCCGCATTCAGGGATAACAAAAGGTTATAAACTGAAAAAGCGGTTAGAATCCGTTCTAAATTATCTTTAAGCCTCCTTAGCTCAGATGGTAGAGCAACTGACTTGTAATCAGTAGGTCGTTGGTTCGATCCCGACAGGAGGCTCTCACACACTACAAAACCCCGCTTTAATTTATTTAGAGCGGGGTTTTTGTTTTTAGGTCAAGGTATGGGTCAAGTAATTATAGGTGTTTGCTGGTATTTATTAACTTTATAAAAAATAACAGTTATAATCTATGGGTAAAAGAATTACTATTGCTGAATATGAAAAATCAGCACCTCAAAGTGAAAATATACAAAACTATTGGATTTATATTAAAGGTTTTTTCAACGGTTTTCTTTATTATTTCAATAAAAGAAGGAGAAGGAAAAGAAGTTTTTTATTACAGAAGTGTGGTAAGAAAATTAGATTGCAATATTTTTTTAGGCAAGAGAAAGGTAAAAAGTACTTTAATAAAGAATTTAGTGACATTATTTTTTTTACCTGGAGACAACAATTTTTTCATTTTTTCTGCATAGAATCATCTTATGTTAGTTCACCATCGGCGGCAGTATATATAGAGAAATTAAGAAATAGCAAAAGCGTAATAAAGGAAAAATTAGCTAGAGACGATATGAAAACGTCCGAAATTATTGATGCTGCCGATATAGTGACATTTGAGCTTGATCGGCAGATAAATTTTTTTTTACAATTAAGGAATGAAGAGGATCTAGACGAAAAGAGTGAAAAAACTAGTAACACTTCCGATATAAATCAAAATAATATTAAAGAGTGGTGCTTTTCTAGTATGAGGCTTTACAAAGTTCCTCAAATACCTCCAAAATTTTCTTTTAACTCTCTGGAGGGGCGTGAAATTGTAATTCATTGCCCTAAAGATTCAGAACACATCAAAAAGGAAAGAGGCAGCAAAAGTATAATTAAGGATAGTATTTTGAAAGTGGAAGAGTTCCAATCTAATATTGTGTCTGCTACAGATTTTTCAAAACTTGATAATGAACAGCATCCCCAGCTGTTTTTAAGGTTATGGAATGATACCTTTATTCAAGAAGAAAATAGTAAGTATAGTAAAACATTTGAAATAATTACAGAAAAAATTAGGCAGGAGTTCATTTCTAACATAAGGCATTTTAAAGTCCCTCAAAAGCCTGTATATTTTAATTTTTGCTATTTGAAAGGAATTCAAATTGAAATTATAGTAAAAAGAGAAAAGTTTACAGACCTATTGAAAATCTCAGTAGAAGCACACCATACTTTAATTCAGAAATTTCGGGAGAATTTTAACAAAAGGGGCTTGTCAAATCGAGATTATGCATTGATTCTTTTAACCTTAACGGAATTTGGTTTATTGCATTTTGAAAAATATCCTAGTAACAAAAGTTCAATGTATCTTGGAAAGTTATACTATCAATTTTTGAACATAGACGTTTCAGAGACTAAAAATCCATACCAAGAATTTAAGAAACGTCAGCCTAATGATAAGAACAAAGTCGCCTTGAAGTTTGTAAAAGAATATATTAGAAAGAATTTCCAGCATTTACTTGTAGAATGATATCTTCTATAGTTTCTGATAATTGCTAAAGTTCCTGATGATGTTAATTGGAGTAAAAAATAAAGTTATTTTTAAAAGATAACATTGATAACTTTTAAAGATAATTTAGGTAACTTTTTTATTTGTTTTTCTTTTTACGTTTGCCACTGTCAAATATTTACAGTAATTAATTAACATTAAAAACGATCAAATGAAAGAAAGGCAAAAAACGGAATTTTCATACTCCTCATTAAATCAGACCATGCAACTACTCGATTGCAGTAAATTTTACCTTTATAAATTGATTAAGAAAAAGGTAATTTATCCTTATTATTTGGAGACTGATGATATTGGTAATCCTACAGGCAAACCATATTTTAAAAAAGAAGAAATTGAGCAAATGTTTACAAAAAAAAGTACTTAAGAGAAGATAAATTTTAATACGTCAAAAAACAAAAAAACCTGGAAAGATTCCAGGTCTTCTTATTTTGCTAATGTGAATTGAGGCTCACAAAAGCAAAGTTAGGAAGTTTATTTAGTTTAACAATTAGCAATGCTTTAAGCACGCCTTAAACACTCTCTCTTTTTTCTAGATTTTAAATTTTAAAGCTATTAAATAAGCCTGGTAGATCTATGTCTATACATAAGGTAAAGAAAAATAATTATGGCTTTTTACAGTACAAAAGTTCATTCAGTACAAAAGGGAAAAGACATTATTTTATATAATGAGTACTAAAGTTCCATAGTCCTAAAGTTATTTAAAAGTTCATTAAAGTACTTGCTAAAAAAATCAAAAAAAATGAATAATCAGAACTTCAAGAATGCAGAACCAGATTCAAAAAACTCACATTACCGGTACACATTTTATTTTTCAAATGGGGAAATACGACCTGGATACACGGGCAAAAAGGGGTTTAGTGAAGCCAAGGATTCTAGGAAAGCTTTAAAAAAATGTTTAGAACGCTTATATGATAAGGAATGGTTTGATAGCCCCAAAACTGCAAATGGTGGTTTATTTGAAAAGGTAGAGATATTCAAAAACACATATGGAAATGGATACGAATATTTTGCTACTCTATTTCCCTCTTATATTGAATTTGCCGATGTTAAGACAACTGATCGAACTCTTGGAAATTGGCTAGTAAGATTTATTTCAGAATTATCGACAGGACTTTCCGAGGAAACCAGAAACACTTTTGATAGCCTGAAGAAGAAAACTGAGACGTTGGATTTGTCAACTAATAGATTCGCTTATAAGTCCCATTTACAATGCTATTGTAAATGGGTTCTTGATAAGAAATTAGAACCAGTAAATCGAGTACAGGAATTCTACAGAAAATATTGCGAAATGTATTTTAGAGAATATGACGAAAGAGATCAGAGATTTTATGAAAGCTTGTTGTTTTATAAGCCTTAATATCTCTACATAGCTATCCTACTAATACATTTGATTTAGTATTACTAGGATGGCATAATATTATTTATCCTACTAAATAAGTATAATCAAATGGCTAGAAAATTTATTATGAAAATTGCGGCAGTGAAAAAGCAAATATGGCCAAACGTATTATCCTTTATAGTATTTATCAATTTCAAATCTATTTTATGAGAATCTATGAACTTGATGCTATGTCAATGTATGCAGAAAATAGGCAAGTAGTTTTACTGAAGCGAAGCGAGGCTGCTTCCATGTTCAATCAAATGGCCAAATACTAAAAACATGAAAGATTCAAAAACATCATCGAAAAATTTTATTAATGTTATAGCATCGTATCCATCCGACTAACCCCATCTTCCAAAGAATAAATATAGTGCATAATCTTGC